>Ga0326726_10005631_pt1 | contig 11331 bp, 8 predicted proteins | sample MHFenrmetagenome_2_FD_207603 | JGI IMG/M metagenome (GOLD analysis project Ga0326726, IMG submission 207603) | Lab enriched peat soil microbial communities from Michigan Hollow, Ithaca, NY, United States - MHF15MN | ecosystem: Environmental > Terrestrial > Soil > Wetlands > Peat | place: USA...
CGCAGGTGAAGTCGTACATCGCGTTGCTCGAGCAGGCGCTCGGCCGCCCGCTGACCTGGGAGCACGACGACATCGCGCTCCAGAACATCCAGGCGCGCGTCCGTGCGCCTTCGATCTGGATGCTCGCGAACCTGCGCGGCGCGGTGCTCGTGACCACGTCGAATCGCTCCGAGGCCGCGGTCGGCTACGCGACGATGGACGGCGACACCGCCGGTGGGCTCGCGCCGCTCGGGGGCATCGACAAGTCGTGGCTGCGCACGTGGCTGCGCTGGATGGAGACCAAGGGCCTGCTCGGGCTCGAGCCGATCCCCGCGCTCGGGGTCATCAACTCGCAGCAACCCACCGCCGAGCTCCGACCGCCATCCCAGGCGCAGACCGACGAGGCCGACCTGATGCCGTACGACATCCTCGAGTCGATCGAGGACTCGGCGATCCGCGACAAGCACACGCCGATCGAGGTGCTGCAGGAGTTGTTGCCGCGCTTTCCGCACTACGAGCCGGCGCAGATCGCGACGTGGATCGAGCGCTTCTTCCGGCTGTGGTGCCAGAACCAGTGGAAGCGCGAGCGCCTCGCGCCTAGCTTTCATCTCGACGATCGCAACGTCGATCCGCGGTCGTGGTGCCGGTTCCCGATCCTGTCGGGCGGCTTCGAGCGCGAGCTCGCCGAGATGCGGGCCTACGTCGCCGTCGGACGCGCGGATCGAGGTGTGGGATGAGCTACAGCTACGAATATCCCCGCGCCGCGCTCACGGTCGACTGCGTCGTGTTCGGCCTCGACGAGACCGATCTCAAGGTGTTGCTGATCCAGCGCAAGCTGGCACCGTTCCAGCACGCGTGGGCGTTGCCCGGCGGCTTCGTGCGCGTCGACGAGACGCTCGACGAAGCCGCGCGGCGCGAGCTCGAGGAAGAAGCCGGCGTCAGCGAGCTGTACCTCGAGCAGCTCTACACCTTCGGTGCGCTGAATCGCGATCCGCGCGAGCGCGTCGTCACCGTCGCCTACTACGCGCTCGCAAAGCTCAGCGATCACCGCATTCGCGCCGCGACCGACGCGATGGGAGTCGGCTGGTTCTCGCTCGACGATCTGCCGAAGCTCGCATTCGACCACGCCGACATCGTCGCCCTCGCGGTCGAGCGCTTGCGCGGCAAGGTGCGGTACGCGCCGGTCGGCTTCGAGCTGTTGCCGCCGCGGTTCTCCCTCACGCAGCTCCAGCGGATGTACGAGATGATCCTCGGGGCCGAGCTCGACAAGCGCAACTTCCGCAAGAAGATCCTCGCCATGGATCTGCTCGTCGAGACCGACGAGGTGGAGCAGGGCGTCCGCCACCGTGCTGCCCGCCTGTATCGCTTCGACCGGCGCAAGTACGACCGCCTCGCGAAGCAGGGCTTCGAGTTTGCGATGTAAGCTGCGGCATGCGCGCGCTTGTCCTCGTCGATCTCCAGTACGATTTCTGTCCCGGTGGCGCGCTCGAGGTCCGGCGGGGCGACGAGGTCATCCCGATCGCGAATCGGCTCCTGCCGCACTTCTCGATCATCGCCGCCACGCAGGACTGGCACCCTCGCGATCACGGCAGCTTCGCGGCGAACCATCCCGGCAAGAAGCCGTACGACGTCATCGAGCTGAACGGCCTGTCGCAGGTGCTGTGGCCCGTGCACTGCGTGCAGGGCACCCGCGGCGCTGCGCTGCACGACTCGCTCGATCGCACGAAGATCACCGAGGTGTTCCAGAAGGGCACCGATCCCACGGTCGACAGCTACTCGGGCTTCTTCGACAACGGCAAGCGCAGGGCCACCGGCCTCGGCGACTGGCTGAACGGGCGCTGGATCAAGCAGGTCTACGTGATGGGCCTCGCGACCGACTACTGCGTCAAGCACACCGCGCTCGACGCCCGCAGCCTCGGCTTCGACGTGTGGGTGATCGAGGACGGCTGCCGCGCCGTCGAGCTCGCGCCCGGTGACGGCGACCGCGCGCTCTCCGAGATGCGCGGCATGGGCTGCGCCATCGTCGAGAGCGGGTCGATCGGCCCCTAGGCCGACCCTTGGCGGACCCTAGGTGGACCTAGGTGTATCGGACCGCGTAGATCGGAGGCAGGTGGTTCGCGACGGAGTGCCAGACGTCGCCCTGGTTCGCGGTGACCCACAGGTTGCCGGTGCTCGAGCCGAACGCGAGCTGGTCGCCGTCGTCGGCGATCGAGAGCGCGTGGCGGAACACGAGATCGTAGGCGTGCTGCTGCGGGAGCCCTTCGCGCAGGATCTGGAACGTCTTGCCGCCGTCGCGCGTGCGCGTGACGACGACCTCGCCCGTGATCGGCGCGCGCTTCTGATCGGAGTGCGCCGGGATGAACCACGCGGTGTCGGGCTCGCGCGGGTGGACGGCCACCGGAAAGCCGAAGCTCGACGGCTCGGCATGGAGCTGCTGCCAGCTCGCGAGATCGTCGGTCGATCGCCAGATGCCCATGTGGTGCTGGCACCAGAAGACGTGCGGCGCCGACGGTGATTGCACGACGCAGTGCGGATCCTGGTTCTCGGGCCAGTCCGCCTGCTCGGGCGGCACGTAGCCAGCGACCATGCCCTTCGTGTGTGCGGTCCACGACGCGCCGGCATCGCGGGTGCGCCACACGCCGCCGCTCGAGACCGCGACGACGACCGATCTCGGATCGCGCGGATCGACGCAGATCGAATGGATCGCGGCGTGGTCGGCGCCGCCGCCGTTCCACTTCACGCGCGTGGGATGGTTCCACAGCGCCTCGATGAGCTGCCACGACTGGCCGCGATCGTTGGAGCGGAACAGGCCGCCGGGCATCGTTCCGCACCACAACGCACCGGCGGCGTCGAGCGCGGGCTCGAGCGCCCAGATGCCCTTGGTCGCCCACTCGCGGTCCTTGCCCCACATGTCCTTGTCGGCGAAGCCCTCCGGCTTCGGCGGATAGGTCGGGATCGCGACCTCGACCCACGTCGCGCCACGATCGTCGGAGCGATGCAGCTTGACGCCGAAGTGCCCGTGGTCGAGCACGGCATACCAGCTGCCATCGCGGCGATCTGCACGCGCGAGCGTGACGTTGTCACCGACGAACGCGGTGCGCGTGATGCGCGCCTGTTTCGCCGCACCCTCGACCACGAACAACCCCTTGCGTGTGGAGACCAGGATCGTCGACATCAAGCTCCTCCGGACAGCGCCTGCATGACGTACACCTCGGATCCGGGCAGGACCGGATCCGAGAGCTCTTCGCGATCGGCGATCTGGCGACCGTCGATGAAGATGCTCATGTGCTTGCGCAACACGCCGCGCTCGTCGACGACGTAGCCGCGCAACTTCGGGTGCTCCGCGAACACGCGCTCGAGCACCTCTCGGACTGTCTCCCCCACGACCTCCATGTCGGGGCAGTCGACATGCCGCTTGAGATTCTGCGTGAACACGACCGCGGTCACGGGAGGCGACCCTACGACGATCGCGGTTAACGGTCCAGCTCGGCCATCGTCTGTAGAGGAGTGGAGCTCGCGTACAGTACCCGCATGGACGACCTGGTCGCCGTCGTGGGCTCCGCACGCCGCGGCGATCGCGAGGCGTTCGCCGAGCTGTACCGGCGGTTTCATCGCGCGGTCCACGGCGTGGTGCTCGCGCGGGTGTCGTACGGCGAAGCTGCCGATCTCGTGCAGGACGTGTTCGCCGCCGCGCTCGAGCGGCTGCCGCAGCTCGCCGAGCCGGCCGCGTTTCCGGGCTGGCTCATGACGATCGCGCGCAATCGCGCCATCGACCACGTTCGCGGCCGCAAGCCAACCGACGAGCTCACCGACGTCCCGGTGCCACCGCCGCGCACCGCCGAGGTCGCGCAGGTCCTCGCGGCGCTGCGCGAGCTCCCGGAGGCGTACCAGGAGACGCTGATCTTGCGTCTCGTCGAGGGCCTGACCGGGCCCGAGATCGCCGACCAGACGGGCCTCGCCGCCGGCTCGGTGCGCGTGAACCTCCACCGGGGTATGAAGCTGTTACGGCAGCGACTTGGAATCGAAGAGAAAGCCGAGGCATCCGATGTCGGATGACTATCTGTGGAATCGATCCGGTGCGCCGGATCCCGAGATCGAGAAGCTCGAGCAACTGCTCGCGCCGCTGGGTCACGACGCGCCGCTCGACGAGCTTCGCCTGCGCCGCCGCGGCAAGCGGCTGTGGTGGATCGTGCTCGGCGCGGGCGTGGCCGCGGCCGCCGCGGTCGCGATCTACCTCGCGTTGCCCGGCCACCCCGAGCCATCGTGCACCGGCGGCACCGGCTTCGCGTTCACCGGCCGCGGTGGCGACGTGTCGTGCGGCGGCACCGCGGTCGCGTCGGGCGTGCTGCCCGTCGGCGGCGCGCTCGACACCGGCGCTCACGAGGCGTCGCTCGCGATCGCCACGATCGGCACGGCCGAGCTCGGGACGCACACCCGCGTGCGCCTCGAGGAGACCACCGCCCACCATCATCACCTCGCGCTCGACGAGGGCAAGCTCCACGCCGTGGTCAACGCGCCGCCGAGGTTGTTCGAGGTTTCGACGAAGCACACCAACGTCGTCGATCTCGGCTGCGAGTACACGATCGAGGTCGACGCGACCGGTGCCGGCTCGATCGTCGTCCAGCACGGCAAGGTCGAGCTCGCGACGCCGAACGGCATGCTGGTCGTGGCACCGATGGGCACGCACGCGCGGATCCTCGCCGGCAATCGACCGGGCGTGCCGCTCACCGGCAAGAACGCTGCCCTCGCGACGGCGATCGAGGCGTACGAGCACGGGGCACCGGGCGCCCTCGCGACGGTGCTCGCCGCGGCGGAGACGCCCGACGCGATCACGATCATCGGGCTGGCCGCGATCGACGTCGCGCATCGCGCCGAGATCCTGCGCCGGCTCGCCCAGCTGTCCCCGCCCCCCGGCGATCTCACCGTCGAGGCGGCGGTCGCCGGCGGCGCGCCGTTCGAGGCCTGGCGCGAGGACATCGTGTCGTCGTACTTCGGGCTGTGGCGGCCCTAGCGCGCGTCTTGCAATGGGGCGAGCATGCTCTCGGTGCCTCGCTTCGCCTGGGTGTTCGCGCTGCTGGTCGCGTGTGGTGGCGCAGTCACGCCCGGGCGCGTGCACAAGCCCGGTGACGAGTACCTGACCGCGATCCGGATCGAGGGCGGCACCGCGATCGATCCCGACGACCTGATCCCGCGCCTCGCGCTGTATCGCAACCTGCAGCGCCAGGGTGCCGTCGACGACTACCAGCTATCGCTGGATCTGTCGCGCATCACGGCCGCGTACCAGAAGCTCGGGTACTTCGCCGTCTCCGTCACGTCGCACATCGACAAGCCGCCGAACCAAGACGCCGCCGCGGTGATCTTCACCGTGACCCAGGGGCCGCGCGCGGCGACGCACGTCGAATTTATCGGCCTGCCGCCGGGTGTCCCCGAGGCCAAGGCGCGCGAGCTCGTCGCGGTCCAGGAAGGCGCGCCGTTCGACTACGACACGTTCGACGCGGCCAAGGATCCGATCCTTGAGCTGGTCGCGAATGCCGGCTACGCGCACGCGCGGCTCGTCGCGAACGTCATCGCCGATCGCGCGCACGCGACCGCCGTGCTGCGCTACACGGTCGATCCGGGACCGCCGTCGAAGTTCGGCCAGGTCAGCCTGGTCGGCGCCACCGGCCGGCTCGCCGAGGCCGTCGAGGCGCGCATCCAGTTCGAGGAAGGCGACGCGTACTCGCGCACGGCCGTGACCGACACGCAAGAGGCGCTGTACAAGCTGGGGCTGTTCTCGAGCGTGCGCGTCGAGCCCGACCAGGAGACCGACAACCCGATCGTGCCAGTCAAGATCGCGGTCACGCCGGTCACGAAGAACGAGCTCAGCTGGGGCGGCGGGTTCGGCCTCGACCCGCTGTCGTACTCCATCCGGGCCCGGTTTCAGTACATCCGTCACGGCGTCATCACGCCGCTCACGACCTCGAACCTGGACCTGCGACCGGGCTACGCCTTCGAGACCGCGACCTGCAGCAGCGCCTCGCCGACGAGCTGCACCGGCGACTTTCGCGGGCGTGCGATCGAGACTCTTTCGCAGCAAGATTTTCTGTTCCCCGACGTCAAAGGCGAGGTGGAAGGTGGCGCGGATTATCTGGTCTACGAGGCGTACGCGAAGCTCGGCGTGCACGTGCGGACCGGCCTCTCGGGGCCGCTGTTCACGGAGAAGCTGCGCGGGAGCATCAACTGGCGGTACGAGGTCGCCGACTTCCCGAGCGTCAAGATCGACGCGGTGGACGCGGCCGCCCTCGGGCTCGGCACGGTCGACGACATGGGTCAGCTCCACACGACCGTCGGCCACATCGGCGCGTACACGGGGGTGCTGCAGCTCGACCTGCGCGACCATCCGCTCACGCCCACGAAGGGACTCTATGCCGACCTGCGCGTGTCGAAGGGCACGCGGTTCGCGCTCGGCAAGTTCGAATACCTGCAGATCACGCCGGAATTGCGCCTGTTCTGGCCCGTCGGACCGGCCGTGCTGGCGTTGCGCGGTCGACTCGGTACGATCACGGGTGATGTGCCGGTGACCGAGCGTTACTACGGAGGTGGCATCTCGAGCATGCGCGGGTTCGGCCAGCGCGGCCTGTCGCCGAGAGCACTCGCCGCCGGCGTCTGCGACGCGAACGGCGTCTGCCCGAGCAACCTGATCGTGATCGGTGGCACGGCCCTGCTCGAGACGAGCGCGGAGCTTCGCATTCCGCTGCCGCGCGTGCCGTTCGGGGCCGTCGTGTTCTTCGATGGCGGTGACGTCACGCGTACCCTGTCGGAGCTCGATCCGGCACACGAGTACTTTGCGGTGGGCCTCGGGCTGCGCTGGCTGTCGCCGATCGGCCCGATTGGCGCGGATGTCGCATATCGACTCAATCGCATGCTGCCGAACGAGAGCCGCTTCACCCCGCTGTTCGCGATCGGCGAGGCGTTCTGATGGGTGGCGCGAAGCGCGGGCTGCGCTGGATCAAGCGCATCGTGCTCGGCCTGCTCGCGCTGTCCGTGGTCGCGATCATCGTCGGGCTGATCGCGATCCACACCGACTGGGGACGCGACCTCGCGCGCAAGCAGGTCGAGTCCGCGCTCGCGAGCAGCTTCCCGGGCGGCGCCAAGGTCGGCGTGGTCGAGGGCAGCATCCTCGGCACGCTCACGGTTCACGATCTCGAGCTGGACGGGCTCGATGGCAAGCCGTTCATCGTGGTCAAGACAGCACGGATCCGGATCGCGCTGGCTCCGCTCGTGCGCCACATCGCGCGCATCGAGCTGGTCGAGCTCGACGACGTGCTGATCGACAAGCATCCACAGCCGGCCCGCCCGCCCGAGATCCCCGAAGTCCCGAAGCCGCCCTCCGCATGGTCCGTGGAGCTGCCCGACATCGCGGTGACGCACGCACGCATCCACGTCGCGACCGAGACGCGGACGATCGACGTCGTCGACGTCGACGCTACCGCGAGCCTGTCGATCGATACTGGAGCGATCACCGTCGCGGCGCGCGCCGCCGGCGCGTGGAGCGGCCGCAAGGTCGACGCGACCGCCATCGTGCGCTACGTGCGCGGCACCGTCGCGTTGCCGTTCGCCGAGGCCACGGTCGGCAAGGCGAGCGTGCTCGGGATGGGCGTGCACGTCGGCTCGGAGATCGACGGCGTGGTGAGCGCGTGGATCCCGGCCGAGACCGCGAAGGCGCTGGCCGCGATCGAGCTTCCCGGTGACGTCGCGCTCCTCGCGAGCGCACATGCGGGCGCCGTCGATGCACAGGCCCGCATGGCCTCGGCCACGGTGCGCGCGGTGGTGCAAGCGAACCTCGCAGCGAAGTCCGCGCAAGGGCTCGTCATCGCCGACGTCCGCGACGGCGCCGCACTCGATCGCCGCTTCGCAGGCAGTGGCATCGTGACGGCCTCGGTCGACGCGAGCATGGACCACGTGCGCGGCATCGTGACGCTCGACGGTGTGCGTCCGGTCGATCCGATGTTGTTCGGCCCTGCGTCGATTCGCGGCAAGACGCTCGTCGCGGTCGACGCGAGCCTCACGAATGCGTGGCTGTTCATCGAGGCGGGGTTCGATCTCGGCCGCGGCCATGCCACCGTGATCGCCGAGCTCACGCGCGCGAAGGACGGTGCGATCGCGATCGTGAAGTCGAACCTGATCGCCACGGCGCGCAAGATCGGCGCGCGCAAGACCGACCTGTCGATCGCGTACATCTCGGCGAACGCGCGCGCGTCGGGTCCGCTCTGGCCGAAGCCCGAGCTGCACGTCGTCGGCATGCTCGGCGGCGACGAGCTCCGCTTCGCCAAGACCGCGATCGAGACCGTCGACGTGCGGTTCGATGCGACGCGCTCTGCCACCACGCACGTCGATGTCACCGGCGTCCGCCAGGGGCCGCGGCTGCTCGGCTCGGTGAGCCTCGACGCGCACGGCACGCTCGACGCCAACAACGTGATCACGGCCGAGATCGACTCGCACACGATCACGACGGCGGCCAACGGCGTGTGGTCGGGTGCCGGTGGTCACGTCGTCGTCGATCTGCCGACCGTCACGGTGCGCGACTTCCGGACCGGAAACGCGGACGGCACCGTCGTCGTGAACGCGGCGTACGCGAAGGATACGAGTGATCTCGATGGCTCGGTGGACGCGAAGAACGTCTCGCTCGCGACCCTGGCACCGGGGCTCAAGGGCACCGTCGGTGCGAAGCTGACGATCGCGCGGCACGGCGGCCGATGGTCCGGTGGTGGCACGGTCACCGGCAAGAACCTCGAGCTCCCGAACCGGCCGCTGTTCGATGTCGATGGCAAGCTCGCCGTCGCCGGGAGGCGGGTCACCGTCGATGCGACGGCCACGAGCCAGGCCGGCACGGTCACGATCGTCGCGGATGTCGACGGGCCGAACGACCTCACCGACGGCGCGGCGTGGCAGCGGCTCGAGCGCCGGGCGTTGCGCACCGTCAGCGTCGAGCTCGCGCACGTCGATGGCACGAAGCTCGGCGCCACCGGCATCGCGGACGGCAAGGTCGCGCTGACCGCGAAGGACGCGACCGGCGAGATCCGGGTGCGCGAGATCCAGACGAAGGCCGGGGCGATCGACGGCAAGGTCGCGTTCGCGTCGCGTGGGACCGACGTCGCGGCCACGATCACCGCGAACCTCGAAGCGGTCGATACCTTCGACGGCGCGATCGTGGTCGCGCTTCCCGCGCACGTGTTCGATCCGGCCGCGTGGCAAGCGCTCGGCAGGGGCGTGGTGCGCAGCGCGACGTTCCACGCGCACCCCGTCGACGTCGATCCGAAGATGCTCGCGAGGCTGCACGTCGTCACGCCGTATCACGGTCGCGTCGAAGCGACCGTGGTCGTCACGGAGGGTGTGAAGGACGTCACCGCGGCGGTCGACGTGACCCGGATCGGAGGCGGCCTCGTGAAGCAGCCCGTGGACGTCCATCTCGAAGGCACGATCGACGACCACACGGCGCACGTCGCGATGACGGGGAAGACGGGCGCGATCACGTTCGTCACGGCCGCGGGGTCGGCGCCGTTCGATGTCGATCATCCACGCGATCTTCTGACGGCGCCGATCACCGGCACGATCGAGATTCCGAGCACGCCCGCGAAAGATCTGGCCGCGATCCTCGGCCGCAACGACGTCAGCGCCGGCAAGCTCGAGGGCACGATCACCGTCGCCGGCATCGTCTCGGTGCCGACGGGAGACCTGAAGCTCACGGCCGACGGCGTCACGATCCCGGCGAGCGTCTCGGGGCGCCCACCGGCGAAGCTCGAGAAGCTGGTCGCGACCGGGCACTGGGGCGGGGTGTCGGGCGAGGTCGACATCAACGGCACCGAGGGCGGCGGCGGGATCCTGCACCTCGCCGCGCGCGGTCGTCCGGATCAGCTCGCCACGCTCGCCGCCTCGTTCGAGGCCGCGCGCTTCGACATCGCGCCGTTCGCCGCGTTCATGCCCGGCGCGCTCGCCGGCGCGCGTGGCGTCGTCGATGCCTCGCTCGTGCTCAAGGGCTTCGATCCCGACACCGGCGACCTGCGTGGCATGCTCCAGATACACGGCGGGCGGCTCCCGCTGTCGTCGTTGCTCGGCACGATGCGCGCCGCGGAGGTCGAGCTGTCGATCGCGGGTCACAAGGTCAACGCGAAGCTCGATGCGAAGCTCGGCAAGGGCACGATCAAGGGCACCGGCACGGTCGTGCTCGTCGGCTCGACGCCCAGCAAGGCCGAGGCGGACGTCACGCTGGCGCAGATCTCGCTGATCCGCGCGTTCCAGCCGACGATCGATGCGCGGATCACCGCGACGTTCGCGCACGGCCCGAGTCAGTGGACCGGCAACATCGTCGTCTCGAAGGGGCACGTGCTGGTCGCGAGCGCGGGTGGTGCGAAGCTGCTCGATGTAGGCGCGCCCGACGACATGATCTTCGTCGACAAGGTGGTGGCGCCGACGACGAGTGTCCTGACGCGGCCACCGCCGAGCCGGCCGTGGTTGATCGCGGCGATCGAGATCAAGCCGACCACGATCGACATCCTGCAGGATCAGCTCGAGGTGCGCGGCGGCGCATCCGGCAAGCTGACGATGTCGCTCGGGCAGGGCTCGGTCGGGCTCGATGGCGAGATCGACGCCCAGCGCGGTGACATCGATCTGCTCGGGTCGCGGTCGCTGCTCGATCACGGCTCGCTGGTGTTCGACGGCACGATCGATCCGCTCCTCGACGTGCGGGTCATCCGCGAGCTCGGCGACCTGACGATCACCGCCGACATCACCGGCCGGCTCAGCGATCCGACGCCGCAGCTATCGAGCGACACCGGTAGCTACACGCAGGGCGAGCTGTACTCGTTCTTCCTCGGCGGCCAGCCGTCCGGGGATCGCAGCGAGGTCGGCCAGGCCGCGATCGCCGCCGGGGCCGGCATCGCGTCGTCGGTCGTATCGAAGCAGCTCAACCAGCGGCTCTTCAGCAAGCTGTTCCCGCACACCGATCTGAAGTTCAACTACGAGGCGGCAAGCGCTTCGTCGAGCGACGCGATCCGCGTCGGGTTCTGGTACAACCGGCGCATCTTCCTCGCCGGGCGTTCGCACTTCGCCGAGTCGCGCGTCGACGAGAACCAGTACGAGGGTATCCTCGAGCTCCACTTGACCACCGACTCGCTCATCCAGGCCAACGTGGGCGATCGCGGTTACGACGGTGCCGATTATGTACGCCGCTACCGTTGGTGACCCTCGGCGTGCGACGATGCCGGCCATGCGAGGGATCGCGTTCGTCATCGGCACCGGCCTGCCGTTCGTGGGACGGAGCTGATGGACCTCGGTGCACTTCGCGATCGGATCGACAGCGTCGATCGCCAGATC
>Ga0326726_10005632_pt1 | contig 11329 bp, 9 predicted proteins | sample MHFenrmetagenome_2_FD_207603 | JGI IMG/M metagenome (GOLD analysis project Ga0326726, IMG submission 207603) | Lab enriched peat soil microbial communities from Michigan Hollow, Ithaca, NY, United States - MHF15MN | ecosystem: Environmental > Terrestrial > Soil > Wetlands > Peat | place: USA...
GTAGCGACCGCTCGAAGCGCGCGGCCGAGAAGATCCGCGACGAGGGTCGGTCGCTGCTGCGCATGATCACCACGTTGCTCGACATCGCGAAGGCCGATGAAGGCCAGCTCGCACCGGTGCGCAGCCGGATCGCGCTCGACGGGCTCGTCGATAGAGTCGTCGCGGAGCTCGACGTCCGCGCGCAGTCGGCCGGGATTCGACTCGAGCGCCAGCTCGACGCAGCCGTCATCACGGCCGATCCGGAGCTGCTGCGGCGCGTGCTCGAGAACCTGGTCGAGAACGCGATCCGGCACGCGCCCGAGGGCTCCGCGATACAAATCACCTCGCGCGCGCGCGAGCATGGCGTCGAGCTATGCGTGCGAGACGCGGGGGCCGGGGTGCCGTCCGAGCAGCGCGAGCGCGTGTTCGAGCGCTTCGTGCAGGCCGGCGAGGCCACGCGCTCGAATCGCGGGCTCGGGCTCGCGTTCTGCAAGCTCGCCGTCGAGGCCCACGGGGGCAAGATCTGGATCGAGGACGCCTCTCCCGGTGCCGCCTTCTGCATATGGATCGCCGATGCTGATTGATCCCGAGACGCTGCCGTTTCGCCAGCTCGTCGACGCCGCACCCGACGGGATCCTCGTCACCGGGCAGCAAGGCACGATCTTGCTCGTCAACGCGGAGGCCGAGCGCATGTTCGGCTACTCGCGCGACGAGCTCGTCGGCAAGCCGATCCATCTCCTCGTTCCGGAGCGGTTGCGCGCGCAGCACCCGGAACACGTCAAGAGCTACCACGTCTCGCCGAGGCTCCGGCCGATGGGCTCCGGGCTCGAGCTGTTCGGTTGCCGCCGAGACGGGACCGAGTTCCCCGTCGAGATCAGCTTGTCACCGATCCACCACGGCGACCAGCGGCTGGTCGTGGCCGGCATTCGCGACGTCACCGATCGCCGAGCAATCGAGCGCGAGGCCAAGCGCGCGAATGCGTACCTCGTGTCTGCCGTCGACGCGATCCCGGATGCGTTCGCGCTCTACGACGAGGACGATCGCATCGTGCTCGTGAACAGCTCGTGTCGCCAGCTGCTCGGCGCGATCTCGGGCGCGATCATCGGCCGCCGGTTCGGCGAGGTGCTCCCCGAGGCGCTGACGGCCGGCGTGTTCGACTTCAGCGACGAGTCTCGCGACTCGCTCATCCGGCGCTGGCTCGCCTATCACGAGGCACCTTCCGGCGCGCTCGACGTGCGGACCGGGCGAGGTCGCTATCTTCGCGTGATCGATCGCAAGACGCCGGAGCACGGCACGGTGTCGCTGATGATGGACGTGACGGACGACGTGCTACGCGAGGCCGAGCTCCGCAGCGCGAGCGCCGCCAAGAGCGAATTCCTGTCATCGATGAGCCACGAGCTCCGCACGCCGCTCAACGCCGTGCTCGGGTTCGCACAGCTCCTCGAGCGCGATCGCAAGCAACCGCTGACCGAGCGCCAGCAGGAGCGTCTGCAACACGTCCTTCACGGCGGCGAGCATCTGCTGCGGTTGATCGACGACGTGCTCGATCTGTCGCGGATCGAAGCCGGCCGGATCTCGATCTCGGCCGAGCCGGTCGTAGTGAACGAGGTGCTCACCGAGGTGACAACGACGCTCGCGCCGATGGCCGCACGCGCCCAGGTCACGCTCGATGTCGCGCCCGTGCCCACCGACCTGCCGCGGGTCGTCGCCGATCGGACGCGACTCGCGCAGATCCTGATGAACTTCGGCTCGAACGCGATCAAGTACGGCAAGCCCGGAGGCCGAGCGACGTTCCGGGCCACGAATCAGGGCACCGCTGTGCGGATCACCGTGATCGACGACGGGATCGGGATCCCCGCCGACAAGCGCGACAAGCTGTTCGAGCCATTCCAGCGCGCCGGCCAGGAGACCGGACCGATCGAGGGCACCGGCATCGGGCTCGTCATCAGCAAGCGACTCGCCGGGCTGATGCAGGGCAGCGTAGGGTTCACGAGCGAGGCCGGCCGCGGCTCCCAGTTCTGGGTCGAGGTTCCGACGTACCGTGCGACCACGCACGATCTCGTCGGCGCCGTGCGCGCGATCCCGGCCACGTCCCCGCTCGCCGCGCCGGGCGGGCACCACACGGTCGTGTACGTCGAGGACAACCCGTCGAACATCGCGTTCATGCGCGAGCTCGTCGAGGATCTGCCGAGCGTCGAGCTCTTGACCGCGCCGACGGCGGAGATCGGCTTGCCGCTGATCCGCGCGCGCCAGCCCGCGGTCGTCATCATGGACATCAACCTGCCCGGGATGAGCGGCTTCGATGCGGTCAAGCAGCTGCAGGCGTGGCCGGAGACGCGCGACATCCCGATCGTCGGGCTGTCTGCCGCGGCGCTGGTCAAGGACACGACACGCGCGAAGTCGGCCGGCTTCTATCGCTACCTGACCAAGCCCGTGAAGGTCGCGGAGCTCACCGCGGTCCTCGAAGAGCTGCTGCTCCGCAAGACCTGATCAGTGCGCCAGGCGCTGCAGCAACACGCGAGCGCGATCGCGACCGGTGCTCGACTGGACGTGAATCGCGGCGGTCCGTGCCTCCTGTGCGATCAGGAGCGCGCGCTCCGTATCGCCGATCCCGTCGTAGATCGACGCGAGCGCGAGGAGCACCCGCCACAGTGGCGCCGGCGGCGCCTCGGTCTCGGGACCATCGCCGGCGGTCAACACGTCGATCGCTTGCTCGAGCTCCCACGTGGCGAGGTCCGAGCGTCGCGCGGCGACGAGCGAACGGGCGAGGTCGAGGTACGAGCTCGCGATCGCCTCCGCATCGCCGGCCACGATCGCGGCACCGATCGCCGCGCGCAGCCGCTCCGCTCGATCCATGTGGCGCGGTCGCGTTCCCTGGGCGAGCCGGCGTCGCGTCGTGCCCACCTGCCACGTCTGCGTCGGCGCTTCGGTCGAGAATCCAGACATGCGAGGCGCGTCGACACGGTGATCGATCGCCGGCATCGCCGCGATCAAGGCGGCCGCGAAGTCGCCCGCACCCGCGAACCGCTTCGCCGGGTCCTTCGCGATCGCGCGCATCACGACGCGATCGAGCGCGGGCGAGATGTCGGCGTCGGGGCAGCGCAGCGACGGCTCGATCGGGTTCTCGACGAGATGGCGGCGGAAGATCTCCGGAGCCGAGCCGCCGTGAAATGGCGTCTCGCCGACGAGCATCTCGTACAGCACGATGCCGGCCGAGTACAGATCGGACGCCGCCGTCGGCGCGCCACCTTCGATCACCTCGGGCGCGAGGTACTCGGGCGTTCCCGAGAGCAGTCGCCCGGTCTCCTCGTCGGCGTGCGTTCGGCGATCGGTCAGTCGCGCGATCCCGAAGTCGATCAGCGTGACGACCTCGTGACCATCGCGGCGGACCTCGACCAGGACGTTGTCGCCCTTGACGTCGGCGTGGATGATGCCGGCGGCATGCGCGGCCTCGAGTGCCGAGAGGATCTGCGCCACCAGCTCGCACGCGCGGCGGGGTGACAGCACACCGTCGCGCTCGATGATGCGACCGAGGCGCTCCCCGGCAACGTGCTCCATGACGAGGAACGGCGTGCCCTCGGCGGTCACACCGAAGTCGATCACGCTGGCCACGTTCGGGTGCGAGAGCCGGCTGCCGGCGAGCGCCTCGGTGCGAAACCGATCGACGATGTTCGGATCGGCGGCGAGCTCGGGATGGAGCATCTTGACTGCCACCGTTCGGCCGAGCGACGGCTGCTGTGCGGCATATACGACACCCATCCCACCGCGCCCGAGCACTTCGCCCAGGACGTAGTTAGCGAGAGTGCCATCCGCCATGCTCGACCCAAGAGCATGTCCCATGCCTGCGCAACACAGGGTCGTGGGGCCGGGCGCGCGAAGGGCGTGCGGCGCATCGAACATCGCACCGCAACCGTTGCGCACTCGCGCCGTGGTGCGCTGGTCGGTGAGTTGCAAGGGGTGGATGTATGACGAAGATCCTCTGCCCGGTCGACTTCTCGCAAGGCTCCAAGCACGCGATGCGTACCGCGGTTCGACTCGCGGTCGCTTCGAATGCGGAGCTGGTCCTCGCTCACGTCTGGCATGTCCCGCCGATGATGTATGCGGGCGAGCTCGGGTTCTCCGGCGCCACCGTCCAGGCGATGGTCGACGACGAGGAGGTCGGGCTCGAGGCGGCGGTCGCAGATGCAAGGGCGCTCGGTGCGCCGCGGGTGAGCTCGAAGTTCCTGACCGGCGTACCCTGGGACCAGCTCGTGGACGTGGTGCGCGCCGATTCCGAGTTCGAGCTCGTCGTCATGGGTACGCACGGTCGCTCGGGCGTCTCGCGGTTCTTGATCGGCTCGGTCGCCGAGAACGTCGTGAGACACGCGCCGTGCTCGGTGCTCGCGGTGCACGAACGCGACAACCAGACGGCGTTCCGGACCATCCTGTGCCCGGTCGACTTCTCGGAGAGCTCGCAGCATGCCACCGAGCTCGCCGCGCACTACGTCGAGCCCGGCAAGTCGACCATCACGCTCCTCCACGTGCTCGAGCTCCCGGTGACCTACTCGGGCGATCCGTCGATCCCGGGCTTCACCGAGAGTCTCGACAAGCACGCCTCCAAGCTGCTCGAGGACTGGGCCGTGAAACTACGTGCGACCGCCAAGGTGCCGGTCGTCACGAAGACGCGGATCGGTAGCCCGGCCGGTCAGGCGCTCGCGCTCCTCGACGATCAACCTCCGTTCGATCTCGTCATCGTCGGGAGCCACGGCCGTACCGGCATTCGCCGCGTGCTGCTCGGCTCGGTCGCGGAGAAGATCGTCCGCCACGCGCCCTGCCCGGTGCTGGTCGCGCGCAGGCGCTGAGTCACGCGTGCGTGGTGGGCGCGGCTTCGACGACCTGACACGCGCCGAACAGCGCGTTCAGGCGGAGATGGAGGCGCGGTCGCGCGTCGTTCGGGCTGCGGTAGTCGAGGTTGCCCATCGCCGTCGACGAGCGGTCCGGCATCCGGACCTCGCCGAACACCGAGCTGCCATGAACGTCGTAGGCGATCGCCGGATCGACCTTCACGACCGCGGCGCCGAACAGCGTATCGACCGTGATCGTGACGTCGTCGACCGGCGGATCGAGCTGCGTCAGGTCGACCATCCCGCGACCGAAGGCGACATCGAACCGAGCGTCGCGCCCGATCTCGCCGTGCGGCTTGAACTCGCGGTCGGCGAGCCACGCCTCTCCGGTGAGGGCAAAACGATCGCGGCGCGCCATCGCGTGGACCACCATGCGCGCGCCCCACGCCATGAACAGCACCGCCAGGACGATCCGCACGAGCGGGAGGTGGACGTCGAACACGAGATCGACGGCGAGCGTCGCCCCGATCAGCAGGATGATCAGGCCCATCACGAAGCTGAAGCCGAGGCGGTTCATGGGAGCTCCTTCAGGCGGCGGTCGACGCCAGGGACCGTGGAACGCTGATCGCGGCGAGCACCTTGGCCACCGACGCCGGCGGGATCTTGCCGGCGCTGGCTGCACGCGCGATATCGTTGAGCGAGACGATGCCGATCAGGCGGCGATCGTCGTCGATCACCGGGAGTCGATGCAGCTGGCGCGCGGTCAGCGTCTGGACGACGGCGTCGACCTCATCGTCGGGGTGACACGCCGCGACCTCCTTCGACATCACCGAGCTGACGGAGATCGAGCGCAACGGCGCGCCCTGGAGGAACGCCGCCATCGCGATGTCGCGGTCGGTGATCATGCCGCACAGGCGACCGTCGTCGCCGAGTACGGGCAAGCATCCGATGTCGTGCTCCCAGAGCTGACTGGCCGCGCGGGCGAGCGTGTCGCGGTTCGTGCAGCTCGTGACGGTGCGATGAAAGAGCGCAGAGATCTTCATATCCTGTTGCACAGCAAACGGCAGACCAGGCCCGGAGCCGGGCACGGCTGTGATCCGCGCAGCGATTTCGTGGCGATGCACGGGTCCCGCAACTCTTGCGCCGGACCACTCCACGCACGGGCCACATCGTAGGCCACGACCTTGCAAAGCCCGAAGGTATGAAGCGCATCCTCCTGATCGCAGACGCGACACGCGCACGGATCTTCACCTACGAACAACATCAGGCGCCGGACGGTCCTCACGAGGAGCTTCGCGAGGAAAAGGATCTGGTCGACTCGGAGCGACGCAAACGCGCGAGCGACCTGTTCTCCGATAGCTCCGGAGGCAATCACAACGGCCCGCACGGCTACTCGTTCGACGACCACCGCAAGCACCACCTCGAACAGCTCGACGCCGAGTTCGCGGCCGAGCTGGCGGGCGCGATCGAGCCGATCGCGCGCGAGCGCGGGTATCACAACCTGCTCGTCGTGACGAGCTCGCGCATGATCGCCCCGCTTCGGGCCGCGCTCGAGCCGCTGAAGCGCATCCTGACGATCACCGAGCTCGAACGCGACTACACGAAGCTCGCGACCGCGGAGCTTCGCGACCACCTCGCCGCGCTCGACTTGCTCCCACCCCGTCCGCGGCTCGCCTTCGCGGATCGGTGATGCGGGAGCTGCGAGCTCGACCCGCCGAGACCCTGGCAGAGCTGCTGGCTCGGCTGGGGACGTCGGCGGAAGGGCTCGCCGGTCCCGAGGCCGAGCGGCGACTCGAGGAGGACGGCCCGAACCAGCTCACGGGCACCACGTTGCGGACCAAGGTCCTCGAGGTGGTGCGCGGCGCGCTCAACCCGCTCGTCCTGATCTTGCTCGTGGCCTGCCTGGCCGCCGCGTTTCTCGGCCAGCGCGTCGACGCTTCGATCATCGGCGGCATCGTCCTCCTCAGCACGGGGATCAACGTCTGGCAGACGTTCCGATCCGAACGCGCGGTCAAGCGCCTGCAGGCACAGGTCGCGCCGACGGCGACGGTGCGGCGCGATCGGCAGTGGAGCGAGCTGCCGCGGCGCGAGCTCGTGGTCGGAGATATCGTTCGCCTGGCCGCCGGCGATCTCGTGCCCGCCGACGTGCGCTTGATCGAATCGGCCGATCTGCACGTCCAGCAGGCGGCGCTCACCGGCGAGTCGCTTCCGGTCGAGAAGGCCGCGAGCCCGGGGGCGCTCCGATCCGCGGGGCCGGATGCCGCCGAGCTGTTGTTTCTCGGCACGTCGATCGTGAGCGGCACCGCGACGGCCGTCGTGCTGGCGACCGGGCAGGCGACCGGGTTCGGCGACATCGTCGCGCGGCTCGCGGCCAGGCCCGACGAGACCGAGTTCGATCGCGGGATGCGGAAGTTCGGGATGCTCATCCTGCAGACCGTGACCTTCCTGGTCCTGCTCATCCTCGTGATCAACATCTCGCTCGGCCGCAACGCCCTCGAGTCGGTGCTGTTCTCGGTCGCGCTCGCGGTCGGCCTGACGCCCGAGTTCCTGCCGATGATCACGACCGTGACGCTCGCCCAGGGGGCGGTGCGCATGGCTCGCGAGAAGGTGATCGTGAAGCACCTGTCGGCGATCCAGAACCTCGGCAGCATCGACATCCTGTGCAGCGACAAGACCGGCACGATCACCGCCGGGACGATGTCGCTCGACGCCTCGCTCGATCCGCTCGAGCGGCCCACCGATCGGACGCTGTTCCTCGCCTACCTCAACAGCACGTTCGAGTCGGGCATCCGGAGCCCGCTCGATGCGGCGATCCTGGAGCGCCACCTCTCGCGCGACGGCTATCGCAAGACCGACGAGGTACCGTTCGACTTCGAGCGCCGCCGGCTGTCGGTGGTCCTGGAGCACGCGGGAGAGTTCCTGCTCGTCACGAAGGGCGCGCCGGAAGGCATCCTCGCGGCGTCGTCGAGCTACGAGGTCGACGGCAACGTGCATGCGATGGATGCCGAGGCGAGCGCGCGCAGCCTCGCCACGTTTCGCGACCTCAGCAGTCACGGCTTTCGCGTGCTCGCGGTCGCGTACCGGACGGTGACGTGCGGCAGCGGGTTCCGTGCCGACGACGAGCGCGACCTGACGTTCGTCGGGTTCCTGACGTTCGCGGATCATCTCCTCGAGGACGTGCGCGCTTCGATCGACGAGCTCGAGCGCGATGGTGTCCACATCAAGATCGTCACCGGCGATAACGAGCTCGTCACGCGATACATCTGCGAGCAAGGCGGGATCGAGCCCGGTCGCATCGTGCTCGGCGACGAGATCGCACAGCTCGACGAGGGTGCACTCGCCCACCTCGCCGAGCAGACGCGCGTGTTCGCCCGCGTGTCGCCAGGGCAGAAGCACCGGATCATCCAGGCGCTCAAGGCGCACGGGCATGTCGTCGGGTTCCTGGGCGACGGCATCAACGACGCACCGTCGCTACACGCCGCCGACGTCGGCATCTCGGTCGCCGGCGCCGTCGACATCGCGCGCGAGGCCTCCGATATCATCCTGATGGAGCACCGGCTCGACGTGCTTCACGCCGGGATCCTCGCCGGGCGGCGGTCGTTCGGGAACGTCCTCAAGTACTTGCTCATGGGGACGAGCTCGAACTTCGGGAACATGTTCAGCATGGTCGGCGCGGCGCTGTTCCTGCCGTTCTTGCCGATGCTGCCGACGCAGATCTTGCTCAACAACTTCCTCTACGACTTCGCCCAGATCACGATCCCGACCGATACCGTCGATCCGATGCACCTCCGCCGGCCGCAGCGCTGGGACATCAAGCTCATCCGCCGCTTCATGATCATCATGGGACCGATCAGCTCGGTCTATGACTTCCTGACGTTCTTCGTGCTCCTGCGCTGGTTCCACTTCGGCGAGGCGTCGTTTCACACCGGCTGGTTCTTCGAATCGCTGGCGACCCAGACGCTCGTGCTCTTCGTCATCCGCACCATGGGGCGGCCGTGGACAAACCGGCCGAGCTTGCCGCTCGCGATCACGACCGTGGTCGTCGTGGCCATCGGCGGCGTGCTGCCGTTCACCCCGATCGCCGCCACCCTGGGCCTCGCACCGATGCCGTGGACCTACTTCGTGTTCGTGGCCGTGGTGACCACGACCTACCTGGCGCTGGTCGAGCTCGTCAAACACCGCGTCATTCGCCGGCAACTCGGCGAACCGGTTGCGAAGCGCGAACCGTCCGGCGCAGTCCGTGCGCGGTTTGCAGCATCGAGCACGTAGGTCGTCGTGTCGGCGTCGGTCGGCACACCAAATGCTTCGAATGTGCGTCATGGAACACAAGCGCATCACGTGTCCCGAGACCGGGAACGTCGAAGATGTCGAGATCGAGCATACCGATGCCGGCATCATCGTCACGGGATGCAGTCGGTTCGACGGATCCGACCCCGACTGCGCGCGCGAGTGCGCGAAGCACCTGGATATTCGCGAGCGGCTCGAGAACGACGACTGGGCCGAGCGGGTGCTGGTCACGTATGCGAACAGCGAAGATGGGCGCACGCGCGTGATCGCCGAGGTCCTCGCGGACGACCTGAGGCGCGACGGCTTGATCGTCGAGGTCTCGGACGCCAGGATCGCACCGCCGGCTCAGGACTACGACGCGGTGGTGATCGGCTCCGGGATTCGCTTCGGCAGGCCGGCGCGACCGGCCGTGCGCTACATCGAAGAGAATCGCGACGCGCTGGCCGCGATGCCGGCGTTCTGGTTCTCGGTCAGCGACGCTCCGGCCGTGTCTGGCTCGTCGGATCCGGGTGGCTGCATCCGGCAGCTGAGCCGCAAGACGCGCTGGCAGCCGACCGACAGCATGACGTTCGGAGCTCCCGACGAGGAGGCGTTGCTGCGCCGGATCCTCACGTCGCTGACGCGACGCCGCGAGGATGCCGCGCAGTGGAAAGACGTTCACGACTTCGCGTTGCGGATCGCGGAACAGATCCCGGCGGAGCAGTTGCAGAAGCTCGCGCTGTGATCAGTCGAGGATCGCGTCGAGCCAGGCGTTGCGAAAGCGACGCTCGGGGTCGTAGCGCGCCGACAGCGCGGCGAAGTCGTCGAGGCGCGTGTACTGGGTGCGGAGGTACGCGCGATCGAACGCCGCCTCCTTGCCCCAGTGAGGGCGACCGCCGTGTGCGCGCGCGAACGCTTCGAACTTCGCGAGTTGCTCGGGCCAGTGGCGGCGATCGATGTTGTAGAGCGACAGCCAGACCGAGTCGCGCTGATACGCCGGGCTGAGCCACAGCTCGTCGGCCTTCGTGAAGCGGAGCTCCTGGACGAAGTTGTAGTTGTGACCGTCGGCGGGAAGCAGGCGGCGGTACTCGCGCAACAGGGCCTGCGCGTCACCCGCCGGGAACGCCCACTCGGACTCGCGGTGGGCCGGTGGGATCGGCGTGAGGAAGCCGACGTGACTCGCCACGATCCGATCGAGCGGCTTGCCGGATTGGCTGGTGAGGAACCGGTTGATCCCGGGGATCCAGCGGCGCTGGCTGAGGTGACCGATCGCGAGCAAGGTCCGGTAGACGGCGACCGCGAGGACGCGATCCTTGAACCACCGGCGCAGCGCGCTGTCGTTGGCGGGTGCGTCGGTGCGGTCGTACCGGAACACGATCGCGTCGTCGCCGGGCGCGAACCACCACAGCTTGAAGTGATCGGTGCTGGAGACGGCCTCGTCGATCCGCTCGATCACCTCGGCGAAGTTCTCGACGCGGGTGACGTCGTGGAGCCGGAACGCATCGACGACATCGAGCGTGACCGCGTGGACGATACCGAGCGCGCCCAGGCCGACCACCGCGCCGTCGAAGTCGGGCTGGCCGCGCTCGAGGGTGACCGCGCGACCGGTGCCATCGATCATCTCGAGCCGCGCGATCTGCGCGCCGAGGCACTTGTAGTTACGCCCCGTGCCGTGGGTGCCGGTGGCGATCATGCCGGCCAGCGACTGGCTGTCGATCGAGCCGAGGTTCGCCATCGCGAGGCCATGCTGATCGAGGTGCGCGTTCAGCTCGTGCAGCCGCATCCCGGCCTGCACCGTGATCTGATGACGATCGCGATCGACGCCGATCAACGCTCGCATGCGATCGAGCGAGACGAGCGTGTCCTCCGTGACGATCGCGGGCGACCACGAGTGCGCGGCACCGACGGCGCGGACCTTGGTCGAGTCGCGGATCACCGCGGCCAGCTCGTCGGTCGTCGACGGTTTGACGACCCGGCGCGGGCGGAATCGGAGGTTGCCACCGAAGTTGCGGGTCACCGCGGGCGAAGGTACCGCGCCCCGCGTGCGATGATCGACAGCCGCGAGCATGCACATCGTCGCGATCACCAGGCTCGGTACGACGCTCGACGAGGAGGCGAAGGCGCTCGCCGGAGATCTCGGGACGCTGGCGTACGAGCAGCGGTTGAAGCTCGTCGCGGGGATCCCGGCGGTGGTGCTCTCGACTCCCGACGACCGCCGCGCCACCGCGCTCGCCGCTGCCCTCCAGGCGCGCGGCCACGAC
>Ga0326726_10005633_pt1 | contig 11328 bp, 6 predicted proteins | sample MHFenrmetagenome_2_FD_207603 | JGI IMG/M metagenome (GOLD analysis project Ga0326726, IMG submission 207603) | Lab enriched peat soil microbial communities from Michigan Hollow, Ithaca, NY, United States - MHF15MN | ecosystem: Environmental > Terrestrial > Soil > Wetlands > Peat | place: USA...
GAGCGCGGTTTCGTGAGCTGATCGCGGCGGCGCGCAGCAGCTATTCAGGGTTGGCGACGAGGTTCGCGAAGATTGACCCACAGGCCCGCGATCCCGAGCGTGAGCACCACGATCAAGACCCACTCCGGCATCGAAAGGCCGACGAATGTCCAGTCGATCTTGGCGCACTCGCCGTCCCCGCGCAGCACCTTTTCGATGACCTGACGCATCGGCAATACTTGCAACAGTTGCTCGAGCGGAGCTCCGCACGCCGGAACCTGGTCGGCAGGCAGGTGCTGTATATAGATGTGTCGCGCGGCAACGCCTGCGCCAGCGACCGCAGCGAGCCCGATGAGAGCGCCATAGACACGCGCACCCAGCTTGCCGGGATCGTGCAATGCCGCCACCAGGAACATGATCCCGATCGCGATTATTGCGATGCGCTGAAAGATGCACAGCGGACACGGCTCGATATGCAAGACGTGCTGAACATATAGCGCATAGCCCATGAGGCCGGCGCACAGGCCGAAGCCCGCGAAATTTGCGAAGCGGCGCGAGACTTGCAACTTTCAGGCGCCGCGCGCGGCGAGATCGCGCTCGATCTCATCGAGTTGCGTATGGCGGACATCCTTGCCGTACACCATGTAGATGACGTACTCGCAAATGTTCTTTGCGTGATCGCCGATACGCTCGAGAGCGCGCACCACCCACATCACGTCGAGGGCGCGACGGATGGTGCGTGGATCTTCCATCATGAACGTGATGCACTGGCGCTGGATCGACTCGTACTCCTCGTCGACGCTGCGGTCCTCGCGCGCGACGCGCACCGCTGCCTGGGCATCCATGCGCGCGAAGGCATCGAGCGCGCCATGCACCATCTGCTCCACCTGCCGGCCGAGATGCTTGATCTCGCGATACTTGTCGGTCGGCCGCTCCATGCTCGCAAGCCGCCCGGCAATATAGGCAATCTTCTCGCCCTCATCGCCGATGCGCTCGAGATCGGTGATGGTCTTGATGATGGCGACGATGACACGCAGGTCGCCGGCCGTCGGGGCGCGCGTTGCCAGAATGCGGCTGCACTCCTCATCGATCGAGATCTCCATGTCGTTGACCTTGCGGTCATCGAGCGCAACGGCCTCACCCAGGCCGCTGTCGCCCTCCACCAGAGCGGTTACCGCCTTCTGCAACTGCTCTTCGACGAAGCCACCCATCGCGAGCACCTGGGTGCGCACGCCTTCCAGGTCTGCGTTGAACCTGCGCGAGATGTGATGTGAAAGATCAGCGGTTTCCATGTAGCGCGTGTCCCGGCAGGTGCGGTTGTGGGACCAATCTAATGGTGGATCACGCGTTCAGCAAGGGCATAGGTCAGCCAACCGCCCTGCGCGTCTCCGCGATCACGCGGTCGGGAGGGAAGTGACACGTGAACCTGCTGCCCTTGCCCTCCTCGCTGACCACTTCGAGTTCCGCGCCATGGCGCTGCAGGGCGTGCTTGACGATGGCTAGGCCAAGGCCCGACCCCCCCGTCGCCCGCGAACGACCTCGATCCACGCGATAGAAGCGCTCGGTAATCCGCGGCAGATGCTCGGCGGGGATGCCAATGCCTGTATCGGCGACGGACACATGCCCGCCGGCGGCATCGGTCCACCAGCGGATGTTGATGCGGCCGCCTTCCGGTGTGTAACGCACCGCATTCTGAATGAGATTGGAGAACGCCGATTCGAGCTCGGCCGCAGCGCCGCGCAGCTGCGCCTGCGACTCCAGACTGAGCGTGATCTCGCGCGGTCGCGGACTCGAGGCTACTGCATCCTTGCGCAGCAGAGAGAGGAGCCCGCCGACATCGACCGGCTCGTCGCCGGCGCGCGCCCCGGTGGCTTCGAGGCGCGACAACTCGAGCAGGTCGTGCAGAATGGCATTCATCCGTTCCGCCTGGCGGCGCATTTCGGCCAAGGGCGCGCGCCACGCCTCGCCGAGCGCCGGGTCATCAGCCAGAGTGTCGAGATAGCCCATGATCACCGTTAGCGGCGTGCGCAGTTCATGCGAAGCATTCGCCACAAAGTCCGTGCGCAAGGCTTCGATCTGCGACTGGCGCGTCACGTCACGCGCGAACAGCAGCTGTCCACCCTCGCCATAGGGCACGACGTGCAGAGCCAGCATCGTCCCGCCGTTCGCGTGCACCGGCACGACCACCGGGGCGTCGAATCGTCCTTCGTCCAGATAGCGCACGAACTCTGGCACGCGGATGAGATTGTCGATTCTCAGCCCCACGTCGAGTTTTGGCTTCAGGTCGAGCAGCCGCCGCGCGGTTCGATTGAACCACTGAATCTCACGCGTGCGCGTCAGCATGATGACGCCGTCCGGCATGACCGCAGAGGAACGGCGAAACTCGCGAAACATCCGGATGAAGCGCTGCTTGTGATAGCGCTTGCGGCGTTCGAGCCGCACGATCTGCGCAATAATGTCGCCCCAGAGCCCACCGGTATTCGGCGGCTCGAGCAGCGCTCGGCTCGCGAGCCAGCGATTGAGGCGGAAGAGATTGACGAGGTGGTAGCAGAGATAGGCGGCGATAACGCCGGCGAGCCACCAGGGCATGCCTCCGAACACCCACCCCGCGATGAGCGCCAGCCCGAACGCGACACCGGCCCTGGCAAGCGCGAATGACCAGGTGAAATTCATGATTCGCACCTCGTCGACAGTGTACTCGAACGGGTGCTGTGCGGCGGCCGAGGTCCCGGCGGAGCCGCGTCAGGCCACGCGCGTCGAAAAGCGGTAGCCGGATCCGCGCACCGTCTGCACGAAACGGTCGTAGCCGAACTCCTCCAGCGCCTTGCGCAGGCGGCGGATATGCACGTCGATAGTGCGCTCCTCGACGTACACGTTCCCCCCCCAGACCCGGTCGAGCAGCTGCGCTCGCGTGAACACACGGTCCGGGTGGGTTACGAAGAACTGCAGCAAGCGGTATTCGGTGGGACCGAGGCTGACGGTGCGCTCCCCGACTGTCACGCGCTGACTCGCCTGATCGAGGGTCAGACCCTCGATTTCGAGCCGGTCACCCACCAGGGACGCCGTACCCCGGCGCAGCACGGCATGGATTCGGGCAACCAGTTCGCGCGCGGAGAAGGGCTTCGTAATGTAGTCGTCGGCGCCGCTATCGAGACCCGTCACTTTGTCCTGCTCGAGTGCTCGGGCCGTCAGCATGATGATCGGAATCTCGCGCGTCTCCTTGTCGCGTTTGATGAGCCGGGTGAGCTCGAGTCCACTCATGTCCGGCAGCATCCAGTCGACCAGCATGAGATCCGGGCGACGGTCGGCGACGCAGGCACGCGCGGCGCGGCTGTCCTCGGCCTCGACTACATCGAAGCCGGCGCGGCGCAAGCCGAAAGCGACCATGTCGCGGATCGGCTGCTCGTCTTCAACGATGAGAATGCTGCGGGCGGCCATGTGGTTACAAATTTGTGACTGGTAGATTACAACCTGCTTCGATGACAGCCATGTTAAGGGAACTCATGCGCGGGGTACGGTGGCCACCTGGTCTCTCAGGTACACGGGAATCGCTTCCTCGGGGCGAAGCGCGCGCCCCGCGATGAGCTCGCGCATGGCGATACGCGCGATCTCCTGAGCGCGCGGCAGAAGCCGATCCGCGATTTGCGCCGGCTGAAGACCAACGCGCCTGGCTATCGCAGGATAGGCCGCGAGGCCAGTGCCTGCGCCGATCCAGGAACCAATGGCGATTGGCGATTGACCCAGCGACACCGCATCGGGCGGCGTCACCACCTCGGCACCGAGGGCTATCGCCCCTTCGGGTGTGGCTCTGCGGAAGGCACACCAGTAGACCTCCGCCATGCGAGCATCAATGCAGGCGAGCACGGCGTCCCCGGCTCGCTCGGACAGTGCGCGCTCCGCGAGCGCCGCGAGATTCGATACCGGAATCACAGAAAGCTCGGCGCCGAAGGCAAGACCCTGCGCGACGCCGGCGGCGATTCTCAAGCCCGTGAAGGCGCCCGGTCCGCGCCCGAAAGCAATCGCATCGAGCTGCCTGAGGGACAGACCGGATTCCGCCAGGAGCGCATCGACCATCGGCAGAATGCGCTCCGCGTGCGCGCGGTCCGGTTCCTCGTAGCGCGCGAGGATGGTTCCTCCGATGGCGAGCGCAGCCGAGCAGGCTTCGGTGGCCGTATCGATCGCTAGCAGTTTCATGCCGCTCATTGTCGCACGCCGGGTCCTCGCCGCCGCCTATGCAGCCGGAGCACCGAGCCGCTCTTTGAGGAAGCGAGTTGCCTCACGCGCAGTTCGCACGACCGGCATCGGGGGCAGGCTTGCGAGCAGCACGTGGCCGTAGGACTTGGTGCTGATTCGCGGATCGCAGATTGCGATCACGCCGAAGTCCGCGTTGTCGCGGATGAGGCGCCCGGCTCCTTGCTTGAGCGCCAGAGCCGCCTGCGGCAACTGGTGCTCCACGAAAGGGTTGCCGCCGCGCCGGCGGATACCCTCGATGCGCGCCTTGAGCACCGGGTCGTCGGGCGAAGCGAACGGCAGCTTGTCGATGACGACGACGCACAATGCCTCACCTTTGACGTCAACGCCTTCCCAGAAGCTCGCCGTGCCGAGGAGCACCGCGTTGCCAAGCTCACGAAACCGGCGCAGGAGCACTTCGCGCGGTGCCTCTCCCTGCACCAGCAGCGGATAGCGCAAACGATCCTGGCGCGAGCGCAGCAGGCGTGCCGCCTCTGCAAGCGCGCGGTGACTGGTGAAGAGAAGAAACGCGCGCCCACCTGCGGCCTGAATCAATGGCCAGGCCGCCTCGATCACGCGTGCCGGATGCCCGGCGTCGTTGGGGTCACCATCGATCTCGGGCAGATAGAGACGCGCCTGCCGCTCGAAGTCAAACGGGCTCGCAATCTGCACGGTGCGCGCGTTGTCGAGTCCGAGCCGCCGCGTGAAATGGCTGAAATCCGTGCCGACTGCGAGTGTCGCGGATGTGAATATCCACGCCGCCGATTGCGCTGCGATCTGCTCGCGCATGCGGTCAGCAACCTCGAACGGCGTGAATACCAGCGCGAAGCCGCGTGCGTGAACGTCCACCCAGCGCAGACCGCTGTCGGCTTCGATGCCGAGGAAATGCTCAATCTGCATCCGGATCTCGGTAGCACGGCGCGCGCAGTTGCCTGCACCGGCGTTGCCGCGCAGCGCTTCGAGTCCGCGCGCGACGCTGCCAAGATCGACGCCAAGATCCGTGAACCGTTCGATGACGGTGTCGTCAATCTGCTGCCAGTCGAGCCGCGCCGGCCGACCGAGCGAGCGGGCGATGGCCGTAATACTCGCGTCCAGACCCCGCAGCTGGGTGACGAGCTCGCTCAACGCATTCCCGGCAGTCGCGAGCTCGGCGAGCGCATCGCGCGACAGCTGTGCGATCGAGCGCGAACCGATGGTGAGCCCGAAGAACTGTCCTGCGATGTCGGGAATCTGGTGGGCCTCGTCGATGATGACGGCGTCGGTCCCCGGCAGAAGGTCGCCGAACCCCTCCTCTTTCAAAGCCAGATCGGCAAATAGCAGGTGATGGTTCACGATGACGATGTCGGCTGCCTGTGCTTCTCGTCGTGCCGCGAGCAAGTGGCAGCGACTGAACTCCGGGCATTCGCTTCCCAGGCAGTTCTCTCGTGTCGAGGTGACGAACGGCCAGACCGGATCCTGATCGGGCAGGTCGGGCAGCTCGCTCAGCTCGCCTGTCCGGGTCGCTGCAGCCCAGCGACTCACCCGCTCGAGCGAGCTCCTGCCGGCGCCGCCCAGATCGAGCGTCAGGCCGCGCGTTGCGAGATCGAGCCGGTGGCGGCAAAGATAGTTCGAGCGACCCTTGAGCACGGCAACATTCACCGGGCGGCCCAGGGCGGCGGCAACCGCCGGCAGATCCCGATGGAATAGCTGGTCCTGCAGCGTGCGCGTGCCGGTTGAAATTATTACGTGACGGCCTGACAGCAGAGCGGGCACCAGGTAAGCGTAGGTCTTGCCGGTGCCGGTGCCGGCTTCCACCACGAGAGCGGTGAGACCGGCGAGTGCGGCCGCCACCCAGCGAGCCATTTCCTGTTGCGCGCGACGTGCCGCGAAGCCGGGGATGTGCGCCGCCAGCGGTCCGTCCGATCCCAGGATTTCGGCGTAATCGGAATCGGAACCAGCGGGAATCGGAGACATTCCTAATTTCGCCACAATGACAGGCCCGGAGCGAAACCGGGAATGTGCCCATTATGGGTCGAAATTCCTGGTATCAAGCTTCTAGTGTGCGGTCGCGCCTCGCGGCTCAAGGCCCAGATCCTTGAAACTGTCCTGGTCGGCTTTGATCCTGAGTTTAATGAATGGCCCCTGGTCGGTGTAGCGCGCGGCCGAGAAGTCGCGGTCGTCGAAGCCGGTGAGGTTATAGCCGAAGGACACCCAGATGTTCTTCGCGAAGCTCACACCGAGGTCAAGGCCGACCGAGTACTCGGCGACGTGCACATCCCAGGAATGCAGCACGGTCGAATGCACACCGACGTCGAAGCGGCGATTGAGGTCGCGCCGCAGGTCGATGCCAGCGAGGTCGCTGTAGCCGTCATAGGCAACGCCGTCGAAGGTCGAGCGTGCATAGCGCGAACCATACTGCAGTCCAAGCTGCGTGCGCTCATCGAGCTGCCAGTTGGCGTTGAGGTTGTTGACGACACGGCGACTGTCGCTCCTGCCGGCATCCGCCGAGCGCTCGTCATAGATGAGGTCGAGCCGATCGAGCAGCATCCAGCGTCTGCCCGTTGGCCGATAGGCCCACGCAAAACGGATATCGCTGGCGAGGCTGTCGGATCCCGCGGCCAAATTACTGTCGGTGATGAACACGGTCATGCTGAGCGCCTGGCCGGCCACCGGTTCACGATAGAACCCGCCTGCATAGGTAATGCGCCGCTCGAGATCTGAGTTGCGCGACTCAACGCGCGACGTGAAGGTCCAGTCACTCCTGCGGTACAGGGCACCGACGAACGCTGCGAAGAAGTCCTCATCGAGCGAGCCGGACGCGAGCGGCGCGTTCGGGTTGAACGGAATAGTCCGCGCGTCGTGCAAGGTGTTCGACTGGTCGACCCCGACGTCGAGCGCCCATTGCTTGTTCACCTGCCAGCCCTGCGTGAGACCCGCCGTTGCGAAGGTGCGCGGACCGTACTCGGTTGATTCCTCGGTCACGCTGCTGCGCAATTGCGCGCGATTCCAAGGAGTCGCGCGCACACCCACGCGGGCCATGTCGCTCGCGATGTTTGCGCCGTCCGCATGCTCGTATTCCGCGAAGACGGTCGCGTCTGACTTCAGGTGGTAGTCGAGGCCCGTCGTCGCACGCTGCGGGTAGTCGATACTCGAATCGTGATTGTTGATGGTCGCATCGAGCGCACCGCGCAGCGTGACGCGTCCACCCAGAACGTCGACGCTACCGGTCGCAAATCCCGCATCCGAAATCTGATTCACACCGCCGACGTTGTCGTCGGCGACGTGTCGCAGCCCCGCGCCAAGACTCGCGGTCTTAGACTGATAGCGCACTTCGCCTTCCGCGAGCGTGCGATCCGCACCACTTTCGAGCTGCTCCTGGTGGAAAGCCTCGCCCGCGATTCCCCAGCGATCAGACAACATCACGCGCGCATCGGCGCCCGCCTTGCGTGTTCCTGTTTCGCTGCCGAACTGCTGGCCGAGCCCGAAGCCGCTTTGCTGCTCGCGGGCGTAGAGGTGAGCCTCCACGCGATCGGAGACGTGTTTCAGGTCCATGATGTAAGCGTCGGCATTGGCGGCGCGGGCCGGATCATCCGAGGCGCTGCGCGCAATCTCCGCACGCAGCTCCGTGCCGCGCACCGGAGTCCAGCGCAGATCGGCGCCCCCGACGTGGCTGTCGCCTTGGGCGGCGCCTTCGGACACATAACTCCCACCGACCTCCACCTTCCCTGCGGCGAAGCGCAGTGCCGCTCGCCCGCCCGCTGTGGTCTCTTCCGACGAGGTCGCACGCGTCTCGTACTCGGCGATGACGAACACCGGGTTGAATTCCGAATCGCGGCTCGGCACCGGCTCCTTGAAATACAGCGTCCCCTCCTGGTAGTCGATCTCGTAGTCGAGGAAGCGCGCGAGCGGTCGAGCCTGAAGAACGCGCTCGCTGCGGAAGCGGTCGCGAACTTCAATGCGCAGCTTGTCGCTGCCGATGACGAGCGCCTGGCGCGATAGATGATAGAGCCCTGCGGTGCCATCGCCCTGTAGCTCGTCCTTCACGTACGTCTGATCGGTGCGTGCGGCGAACGCGACGACGCCAACGCGCTCGTTGCCGTATTCGGTCCTCAGGCCATTCATGCTGCGGCTGTAGCGTGTGAGCTCGGTGACGTTCAGGCCCGTATCGTAGTCGCCGAATAGCGCCACAAACTGATTGCGCTCGAGCTTGACGTAGATCTTCCGCTGGCTCGCCGCCTCGAAGCGCTGCTCGCTGCCGTCGCCGTACAACGTGTAATAGCGATCGGGCTCGATTGTGCCGTGCAGACGGTCGCGCGCCGCCTCGGTATCGCGTTCGCTGTCGTAGGCGATCGTCAGGAGGTATTCGCCCTTGATGCGTCCTTTGGCGAAGAACGCGACCCGCCCCTGGTCGTCGAAGCCTTCTTCGTGATCGGCGTCGGCCGCGGCTTCCATGTTCTGGGACAGCGTGTGATAAGCGCCGCTCCCCTCGGCGATTCCGACCATGATCCACTCACGCGCCGCGGGCTTGATCCACGCGCGCACTTCCTGCGTCTCGCGCTCGTTGAAGCGCAGGTTGAGCACGACGGTGCCGGTCTCGGCTGTCGGCTCGAGCTCGATGCGCGCGACGCCATCGTCGCCCACGGTGTAGGTCGGCTCGCGATTGCCGACGGCAAGCAGCTGGTTGTCGTTGAGCGTCGCGACTTCCCACCAGGAGCGATATGGCGGGGCAACGTTGAAGACACCGAGCGTCCCGCGTCGTGCCGGGTGTCCAGCGCTGTCGAAGAGCCGCAGCACCACCACCGGCCGCGTCCGGCCATCGGCAATCAGTGTCGATTCCGCCGCCAGGAAATCCGCTCGCACCGGTCCCCCCGAGTAATGCACGTCGCGCTCCAGCCGCTCGACTTCCTGGCCGCTGCCGTCGACGACAACGGCGGTCAGCCGATTGTCGCCCTGCGCGAGCTGCACGCCGCGCCAGTTGCTGACGGCAAAGGTCTTGTCGGGATTCACGGTCGCGCCGTCGTACGTCACGTCGCTCACGCGCACACCGTTGACGAGGAGCTGGACCTTCTGGTTGTACATGTGTTCGACGGCGACCTTGAGGCTCGGGATCGGCGGATTGAAGTCTGCTACCGGCGCGATCCAGGCAATCGCCGGCACAAGCATGGCGGCCGTCGGTGCGGGCACCGGGACCGACGGTGGATCTGGGACATCCCGATCGCGCTCGCCGGGCAGCCGGCTGTAAACAATGATGCCCTGAGTCGCAGCGCTCGCCGGCGCGCTCTCGCCCTGCGTGACCGTGAGCGCGCCGTCCGATACTGGCTTCAAGCCCGTGATCGCGACCTCAACGCGGCGATTCTTCGCGAGGCTCGCTGGATCCTTGGCCGTAGCGAGCGGCTCATCCGAACCCCGCCCGAGAATCTCGAACTGTCCCGCATCGAGACCGAGCATCTCGCGCACGTAGTCCGCGACCGTGCGGGCGCGCGCGAGCGACAGCTCATAGTTGTCCGCGTACAGCGCCCGATTGCGCGGCGCAATCGCCGTGCTGTCGGTATGCCCGACCGCCCGCACTTTGATGTCAAGCACGCCGCGCCAGTCGCGGGCGATGCGATCAAGCTCTGCCTTGTCGGCCGCCGTAAGTTCGGTAGCGAGCACATCGAAGCGCGGTACGAATACGTAATGCGCCGACTGCCGAACCGCAGCCCCGCGTTCGATGCGGTTCTCTACCGGCGCTGTCTGTTGATTGCTTCCGGTCGGTGTATCGAACAAAGCAACGGCCTTCAGGCTGAGCGCGCCCCGCGCTTGGGCGCCCGGTTCGGCTTCGAAGCTGAGCTCGCTCTCCCATGGCGCCGTGGCTTCGCCGATCTCGAAACTCAGGACCGAATCGCTGCCGCCCGGATCATCGACCGGCGTGCCGGCGAGCTGTGCACTGCCCTTGCGATAGCTGATTCCCGCCGGCAGCATCACCAGCACACGGAGCTTGCCGACATTGACTCCGTTCACCGCGAGCGGCAGTGCCACCTTCAGGCGACTTGCTTCAGCGTTGACCGTCGTGCGCATGCGCAGCGTCACTGCGCCCGTTGGCGGCGGCCGCCGCATCAGTGTGAAATCGGAGCGCCAGAGCGCGCCGCCTCGCAGGTCCACGAACTGCGAGTACGGCCGGCCGGCAAAGCGCGGCCGATCGGCGCAGGTCGCCGCTGCCAGCGTGGGCGGAATTGTATCGGTATCCATCTGCACGACATGTGAGCCAGGGGGTACGCCTTCGAAGTGATACTTGCCGTCCTTATCGGTGACCGCATAGCGACCGTCTTCGAGATACACACGCACGCCCTCGACGCCCTCCGCCGCCGTGGTGTCAATGGGGCAATCGCCCTCCACCACTCGCCCCGCGATTATCGCGGCGCTGCGCAGAAGCTCATCGCGAATGCGGATCGTGGCGCTCGCCGCGTTGGACCCGACGTTGCCAAAGCCGATCGCCCGAGCTTCGTTTGTGATTTCCTTGCCGTGTACGCCGCTCGTGAGTTCAACGACGTAACGGATGGTCAGGCGCGCGGCCGGCGCGAGAGCGCCCGTAACGAACGTCAGCCGCCGGCCTGAGGCATCGATGGTTGGATCTGCGGCCGCAACGTCGTTCATGCGCGTTGAGCCGCGCACGTAACGGGTGCCCGCGGGCAGCGTGTCGGTGGTCGTGATGGATGGAAACGTGCCAGTCGCGCCTGCATTCTCAATAGTCACGCTGTACTGAATGAAGTCGCCGACGGCGGCAATTGCGGTCGGTGTGGTCTTGTTGACGATAAGTGCGCTGCCCGTCGGATCGAGCGGCACATCGATATTTGCTGCCGGTGGCGCCGCAACCGGGTAGTCATTGCCGAACGAGCCCGCATTGAGCGTGAACGGCGCGCCGGCGAGCGTCTGCAATTGCGCGATACTCACCGTGGACGGAAACGCGAAGGAAGCCGGTGGCACCACGATGAATCGATAGGTGCCGGCGTTGGCGACTACGGGAAAGCGGAAGCGCCCTGGAGCAAAGCTATAGAGCGTGCCACCCGCATCAGTCGCCTGTCCGCCCGAAGTGACTTCCGAAGGGAAGACACTCACGCCGTCATCGCCATAAACGATCGCCGGCTGGCCGGTCGCCGCATC
>Ga0326726_10005634_pt1 | contig 11328 bp, 10 predicted proteins | sample MHFenrmetagenome_2_FD_207603 | JGI IMG/M metagenome (GOLD analysis project Ga0326726, IMG submission 207603) | Lab enriched peat soil microbial communities from Michigan Hollow, Ithaca, NY, United States - MHF15MN | ecosystem: Environmental > Terrestrial > Soil > Wetlands > Peat | place: USA...
GACCTGGAACGGCTCAGCCCATCCTTCCGCTGGAAGGAATACTTTGCCCGGGCCGGCCAACCGGGGCTGCGCTCTCTGAATGTGACCTCTCCGGAGTTCTTCAAAGCCATGGACGCGGCCCTGAAGAGAGAAGACCTGGAAAGCCTGAAGGCCTACCTGCGCTGGCACCTGGCGCATGCCAACGCTCCCTACCTGTCCTCGGCATTTGTGGACGCCGATTTCGATTTCTTCGGCAAGACCCTGGGCGGAGCGCAGGAACTGGAGCCGCGCTGGAAGCGCTGCGTGGGCTACGCGGACAACGATCTGGGCGAGGCCCTGGGTCAGGCCTACGTGCAGCGCGCTTTCCCGCCCGAGGCCAAGCAACGCGCCCAGAAAATGGTGAAGCAGATTGAAGAAGCCATGCAGCAGGATATCGACGGACTGCCGTGGATGTCTTCGGCGACTAAGCAGCAAGCGTTGGAGAAGTTGCATACCCTGGCCAACAAAATCGGCTATCCCGACAAGTGGCGGGACTACAGCGCTCTGACCGTTGCCCGCGACGACAATATGGGAAACGTGCTGCGCGCCCGGGTCTTTGAGTTCAATCGTCAGATCGCGAAGATTGGCAAGCCGGTGGATCGGGGCGAGTGGAGCATGAGTCCTCCGACGGTGAATGCCTACTACAATCCGCAGATCAACGACATCAATTTCCCGGCGGGCATCCTGCAGCCTCCCTTTTTCGATCCTCGGGCGGACGATGCCCCCAACTACGGCGACATCGGCTCCACCATTGGACACGAACTGACGCACGGCTTCGACGACGAAGGCCGCCAGTTCGACGCGCAAGGCAATCTGCGTGACTGGTGGACCGCGGAGGATGGCAAGCAGTTTGACCAGCGCGCCAGCTGCATCGCTGATCAGTACTCGCACTATGTCGCGGTGGATGACATCAAGATCAATGGGGAGCTGACCATGGGCGAGAATGTCGCCGACCTGGGTGGACTGATGCTGGCCTATCGCGCCTGGAAGAGTGAAACTCGGGGCCAGAAACTGGAACCGATTGACGGCTTCACCCCCGAGCAGCGCTTTTTCATAGGGTATGGGCAGAGTTGGTGTTCTAACACCCGCGACGAAACCAAACGCATGTGGGCCACCATCGACCCACACTCACCCGACCAATATCGCACCAATGGAGTAGTGGCGAACACACCGGAGTTTCAGCAAGCTTTCCAGTGCAAGGCAGATTCCGCGATGGTGCGGAAAAAAAGTTGCAGAGTCTGGTGAAACCTGTCGCCGGTCGTCAGTCGTCGGCAAGTTTTATCCGTCGAACTCTGGCTGACGATTGAAGACCGACGACTGAAGACTGCCTTACTGGATTTCCGATCTTTCGGGATTGTAGTAGAAGTGGAAACGCAGAGCGAGATATTGGCCGCCGAACTCGGTAGGCAGAGGCGGAAAAGGCTTGGACGCGGTAATCCCACCGTAAGCGGCGCGATCCAGCGCCACGTCTCCTGACGAGCCGACGATCTGCAGTCCCGCCACCTGACCGTCCTTCAAGATGGCGAACTCAATCGAGACTTTTCCCTTTTTCATGAGCGGCGCCCGCGCCGACTCGGGGATGATGCGATACCAGTTCTCACGGACATCATGTAGCACCCGTGCCAGGTAGGGACCGAAATCGACGCCCATGGTGTCGCTGAGGACGTCCAGTGGTCCGATGGCCTCGCCCGCCTGCTTGCCCTGGCCCAAACCATAATCTCCGCCATCGCCGCCATATCCTCCGCGATTGGAGATGGCCGCGCGGGCCGCTTGCTCGATCGCCGATCCCGCGGACATAGGGCCGGTACTGAAACTGGGCGCGGGTTTTCCTGCGGGTGGAGCCTGCAGGCGGGCTACCTGGTTCTGATCCGGCGGAGGCGGCGGCGACGGCTGTTCCTGCGCAGCCGGGGCTGGCGGTGCAGGCTGCTGCGACTGCTCTGGCGGGCTTGCGGGCCCAGGCCGCCCAGGACGCGCGCTGTCCAGAATCTTCTTCAATTCCTGACGATCCAGTTGGGGCGCCTTCGATGTTGCCCTCCGGTCTTTGTCGGAAATTCTGTTGGTGTCGGGGCGCTTGGTCAGTTTCTGCTCGTCCGGGGGAAGCTCCAGGTAAGTGAGGTCTTTCTCCTTCATCAGGTCCTGCGCGCTGACCAGAAGCACGGAACGCTTGTGCATCAGGCCTTCCAGCCGGGTGGAGTTCACCACCAGAATGACGATTGCCAGGTGGACGACCACCGAAATCCAGAAGGCTTCCCGTTGCCGCGAGCGCGAGAGATCGTCTTGCAGCTGAATCAGCAGGGCGGGAACGTCGTGCATCTCGAGGTACGCGTTCTCCCAACCGCTGGCGTCGTACAGGTCACCGCCCGGAGCTGTGGGCGGTTGCGCTGCTGGGACGGGGCTTCGTGGCGGGATTTCAGTGATTGACATCGACCTGCTGGCTTATCCCATTAGACACGGCTGTTACACGCCTGGTTGCCGGGCGAACTCTTGTTCGTCGTTGATCGTCGGCCTTTGGTCGTTGGCCGAAACCGAGGCTGCTGCTGTGCTGGCGGCAACGACTGACCAAAGACGAACGTCCAAAGACCACCGACCAATTTTCTATTCTCGCATCTTTCCACAATATCTGCGAAAAACCGGCACACAACGGCCCTTACCTTTGTACCTGACTGGTCAATAAAGCTTACCTTGAAGCGCCGCCGTTGTTTGTCAAGAAGTGTAAAACGAAAAATCACGCTGAACCATTGTGCAGCAAGCACTTACATAGCTTCAGGGAGGATCAGTGCAAGTGCTCGAGTTGAACTTTCTGACCGTGCTCGTGGATCGCGGCCACGATGTCGAGGGCGACCGCGAGGGCGCGCCGTCCGTCTTCGAATGAAACCAGGGGCTTGGAACGGGTTCGCACCGCCTCCAGGAACGATCGGAGCTCAGCCCGCAACGGTTCTTCCGCCACGATCGCAGGTTTGGCCACCTTGATCTGCGGATTCACCGAAGGCATTCCCGCCCCCTCGCCTGGCTCGCCCACGCTGAAGACGAGTACCTCCTGGCGGCTGTAGTCGAGCGAAATATATTGCCGTGGCTGAAAAAAACGCAGCTTGCGGACGCGTTCGGTGGAAACCCGGCTGGCGGTGAAATTGGCGACGCAACCCGACTCGAACTCCAAGCGAACGTTGGCGATATCGGTTTTGCCGGAAAGAATGGGCAGGCCCACGGCACGAATTTCCTTCACCGGCGATTTCACCAGCGAAAGCACCACGTCGAGATCGTGAATCATGAGATCGAGAATCACGTCCACATCGAGCGATCGTGGAGTGAACACGCTCAGCCGGTGAACTTCAAAAAACATGGGCTGGGTGATGAGAGGCGCCGTGGCGCGAACCGCCGGATTGAAGCGTTCGAGGTGTCCGACCTGGCCGACGCGATTCAAACTCTGCGCTAGGCGGACCAGTTCGTCGGCCTCCGCCAGCGAAGCCGCCAACGGTTTCTCCGCCAGGACGTCGACTCCGGCTTGCATGAGAGACCGAGCCGTCTCCAGATGCTGCACCGTGGGTACGGCTACAGACGCGGCCTGCACTTCGCTGTGCGTGGTTACCAGTTGCTCGATGGACCCAAAGGCGCGGCAACCGAATTCGCTGGCTACAGCGTCGGCCCGCGCTATATCCGGGTCCACCACCCCCACCAGGCGGACCGCTTCGCCCTGCTGGGCAAGCTGGTGGTAGATGCGGGCGTGGTTGCGTCCGAAGGCGCCCACGCCGACGACCGCCACGTTGATGATGTTGTCGCTCAGCTATGAATCCCCGTATCCCCGATGCCGGCGTCATCCTGAGAGACTTTAGTCCCAAAGGATCTGGCGAGCATCCCCATAAACGTGGAGCGAGCGCATATCCGCTCCACGCCAGATCCTTCGCAAGCTCAGGATGACAACCTGCAGTTGCGGAAGACGTTCACTCCGCGGCCTTCTTCAGCAGAGCGATCTGCCCGGCATGATAAAGCTCGTGCTGCACGACGCCGCTGAACATGTAAAAAAAGTTGTAGTAGTTCTGGCTCTTGCCCGGGACCTGTTCCCCCAGGCGCGAATCGGGAAAGGCGGCCACTGCCTTGATCAGTTCGTGGTGAGTGCTCTTGATGGAATCGATCGCGTGGCTCCAGGCAGCTTCGCTAGTATCTTTCACCGGCGGAAAATTCTGCTCGTCCGTGAGGGTTACAGCCGTGCCCCCAATACGGCGGCGGACGGCATCATCCCAGGCGGCGATGTGCAGAAGAATCTCCCAAATGCTGTGGGCGTTTTTGATCGGCCGCGCGGCCGCCGTCCTGGCATTCACTCCGGCCAGCAGTTCAAGAATGGAATCCCCGTGCCAGGCATTGCCTTCGAAGGCGCGGCGGATCTGATCGGCGAGACGGAACGTTTCAGTCATGGAGCCCTCCAAATCGTCACCTGAACCATCGCGACATGCTAGTCAGCCACTATCGTGATCTCCACCGCGTCGGCCGCGGCAATAATGGCATTCCCCTCCAGCAACAGGCATTTCCCCGCGTCAAGGGCCAGGCAAGTGGCTCCCGCCTGGCGCATTACTTCGATGGTTTTCAATCCGACCACCGGCACATCAAAACGCATATCCTGATTCGGTTTGGCGATTTTCACCACGGTAAGCCCGCGGCCGAGCGTGGACGCCTCTCCGCCCAGCGACCGCATGATTTCCCCGGCGCGTGCAATGGCGGCGTCGGTGCCCTCCATGGCTTCGACGGCAACACAGGCTGACTCGGCGACCACGACTGTCTGACCAATATCATACTGCGCCAAATGGCGGGCCACGGCGCGTCCATATTCAATGTTCTTTTTTTCCTGCGGCGTGGGAGGACGTTTTGTAAGCACGCCGGCCCGGGCCAGCAACGGCTCCAGGAACGAAGTTGAATTCTCCAGCGTGATGCCCTCCTCGGCCAGCGTCTGGGCGACCGCGCCCAGCAGCGAGTCAGTGTTTCGTGTGCCCAGCGAGAGCAGCAGCTTGGCCAGCTTCCAGTCGGCACGGATGCTGGAGAAAATCTGCTTGTGCTTTACCTGCCCCGCCATGATGGCGCGACGTACGCCTTCCCGCTGGAAAGTTTCGATCAGCCGGGACAATTCGCCCAGCGAGAGCCAGTGCACCGCGGCAGCCCCGTGTTGCTCAATTTCCGGAAACGCCTCTTCCTTGATGGCAGCCACAATGACGTCGAATCCCTGGGCGCGTGCCGCGTCCAGCACCAGCAAGGGAAAGGTTCCGTTTCCGGCGATGAGACCAATTCGTTCCGGCATGATTAAGAATCTGGCTGTACGCTCTTCAAACTTCGTCTCCCTGTCATCCTGAGCGAAGCGGAATGTTTCGCTTGCGAAACATTCCCGGAGTCGAAGGACCCCTATAGACTCACGAATCCCGGGCCAGGCAGCGATCCTTCGACTCCGCAGAAAGTTCGCAAAGCGAACTTTCTACTCCGCTCAGGATGACAAAGTCGGACACATGCTTGCTTGTGCTTCCCATCACGTAGCACAATCCTTTCAACCGCGGATTCGTCGGAGAAACGCATGGCTGAAACACCGCCCATCATCCAGTACCCGTCAGGATACATGTGGGGAGCAGCCGTACGGGCAGCGGCGAGGCATCGTTTCAAGTTTTCCATCCGGTGCGAAAGCGGCTTCAAGGCACTGCTCAAATCGGGCCTTGAAACCCACAAAGTTGGTTTGTACGAGTTCGCGGAACGCAAGGCCGAAGCCCAGGGCAACGTCGAGAAACTGGTTCGGGCCATGATCAATGCGCAACTGACGAAAGATCCGGCGGTTGACATCCTCGACGAATGGACAATCTTTCACGTTCTCTACGACGAGAAGTTGTGTCCCGGGCTTTGGCCGATCTGCTAGAAACTTCAGGCCTGCCTACTTGATCACGCCGCGTTCCGAGGCTTCGATGAATCTTATCAGCATGTCCACGTCTTCCCCCCGATCGGGCTCGGACTTCATTCGCTCCAGCGCCTGCGAGGTGTTGAGCTTGGAGGCGAGCAAAAGCTTGTAGGCATGATGAATCTTGCGAATGCGCTCTTTGCTGAATCCCCGCCGCTCCAGGCCCACGGCGTTGAGTCCATACGCGTGGGTGTCCCGCGCCGCCGCCGTCTTCGAGAACGGCAGCACATCCCGGGTAATGGTCGTACCGCCGCCGATAAATGAGTGCGCCCCGATGCGCACGAAGTGATGCACCGGGCACAGCGCTCCCACCACCGCCCATTCTCCGACCGTGATGTGACCCCCGAGGGTTGCGGCATTGGCCAGGATGACGTGGTCCCCGATGACGCAATCGTGCGCGATGTGAGTGTAAGCCATGACCAGCGTGTGACTGCCAACGCGGGTCACTCCGCCGCCTTTGACCGTGCCCCGGTTGATGGTGACAAACTCACGAATCTCGTTGTGGTCGCCGATCTCGAGTCGGGTGGGCTCACCGGCGTAGGTGATGTCCTGGGGCGCCATGCCGATCGAACAGAAGGGAAAGAACCCATTGTCCGACCCGATTTTTGTCGGTCCTTCGATGGTGACGTGCGAAACCAGATGGCAGCCTTCGCCAAGTTCGACTTCCGGCCCAATCACGCAATAGGGACCGATCTTGCAGGAGGGATGAACTTTCGCGCGGGCATCGACCATGGCAGTGGCATGAACACCCACGGAAGATTGAGCCCTGGAGTCAGGCTGCGATGTATTGCTTGGCTGCGGGCGTTTGGCCATACGAGAGATTATTCCGGCTCGTCCGTCTCCGCGTTTGCGCCATCCGACCCGCCACGCCCGCGGGCGCTTTCGACCAGTTGGCAACTGACGATGGCTTCGGCCACGCGCTTGGCGCCGACGTAAACCATTCCCTCCATGCGAACAGCGATCATGTTCGCCCGGACACGCCAGTTCTTCAGCTCAACTTCGATGCGCAACTGGTCGCCGGGCACCACCGGCCGGCGGAACTTGGCCCGCTCGATCCCGGTGAACATGATGAGTTTGTCCTTCGGGTCTTGTACTTCCGTGAGCAACAACGCCCCACCCGCCTGGGCGATGGCCTCCACAATCAGCACCCCCGGCATGATGGGCAGACCAGGAAAATGCCCGGCAAAAAAGGGCTCGTTAATGGTCACATTCTTGATGGCCACAATGCGCTGCTTACGCTGGATTTCAATCACGCGGTCGATCAGCAGAAAGGGAAAGCGATGCGGCAAAATGTGGAAAATATCGACGATGTCCAGCGTAGTCTTTACCGGCGCCGGAGAAGCGGTCGCTGGATGAGCGATGTCGGTCATTTTCTCTCGTCAGGTTCTGCTCGTCAGGAGCAGGATTATACTGTACCGCGACTCAGCTGCGGAATACTGCGAGAATAACGCAAGGGATCAGTGTGAATCCTTCCCACTTATCCGAGGCATCATGCTGAGCTTGCGAAGCATCTGGTGTGCAGCGCATGTGCGGCTGGTCCACGGTTAAGCAGGTGCGCGCAAGATCCTTCGGGCTGAAGTCCATCAGGATGACCCCGGGTCCGTGGAATTGTTCAAACTGAAAGAATGCACTTATGAAGAAAAAGGTCCTCAAGAAGCCACAGTCATCTCAGCCCGCCTCCAGCGAAACTGCCAATCGACAGCGCTTCTTCGCCGAGCGCAGAGATGCCATCACCGAAACCATCCGCCAGTTGGTAGAAATCGAATCCCCCAGCGACAACAAAACGGCAGTGGACCAACTGGGCGCGCTTCTGGCCGGCCGCTTCGAGAAAATCGGCGGCCACGCAAAATTCCACCGCGTTCAGGATTTCGGCGACCATCTGCAAGTGGACTTTGCCGGCGCGCGCAGCGGCAAGCCGGTCCTGCTCCTGGGCCACGTTGATACCGTCTATCCCATGGGAACGCTCTCGACCATGCCATGCCGCATGGCCGACGGACGGCTCTGGGGGCCGGGCGCGCTCGATATGAAGTCCGGCATTGCGGTGGTCCTTTATGCTCTTGAAGCACTGCGCGCATGGCACAGTGACAATGTGCCGAGGCCGGTCACGGTGCTTCTAGTTTCGGACGAAGAAGTTGGGAGCGGCTCCTCCCGCCGCATCACGGAAAGTCTGGCCAGAAAATCCGAGGCCGTGCTGGTACTGGAGCCCGCTTACGGAATGAAGGGCGCCCTGAAGACCGCCCGCAAGGGCGTCGGCGAGTACACCATCAGAGTGACCGGGAAGGCGGCGCACTCCGGCCTGGATTTCGACAAAGGCGAGAGCGCCATCATTGAACTGGCAAAGCAAATCACGGCCATCTCCAGACTGGTGGACCTGAAGCGCGGACTCACCTTGAACGTGGGGATGGTCTCCGGGGGCACTCGCACCAACGTGATTCCAGCCAAGGCCACCGCTTCTCTCGATGTGCGCGTGGCGCGCCTGAAGGACGTCCCCGGAATCGACCGCCAGCTGAAAGCGCTCAAACCCTTCAACCGCAAATGCAAGCTGGAAATCACGGGAGCCGTAAACCGTCCCCCCCTGGAACGGAGCGCTGGAGTCGCCATGCTGTACCAGAAGGCTTCCGAGATTGCGAAACAACTGGGCTGGAAGCTGGAAGAAGCGTCCGTCGGCGGGGCCTCGGATGGAAACTTCACCGCCGCCCTGGGAATCCCCACGCTGGATGGCCTCGGAGGGGTAGGAGAAGGCGCCCATGCCCCTCACGAATCCGTGATCATTTCTGAATTGCCGCGCCGGGCAGCGCTGCTGGCGGAACTGATCGAACGCGCCTAATGTGGGCGCGGGCGACTCGCCCGCGAGGCTGCGTCTCAAACGTTGTCCGCCCAAAGCAGCGTTAACCGCACATACTTTGACTACAGCCACCATGTAGCCTAGAATTTCCACAGGGTTCCTCGCCAACTCATAGTGCGCTCAGCGAGCGCTTGGCAAACCCGCTAGGGAGGTTTTATATGCCTGGAAAACTGGGGTTGCCGGAAATACTGATCCTTTTGGCCATTGCGCTTCTGATCTTTGGACCAAGCAAGCTGGCCGACCTGGGCAAAGGACTGGGCGAAGGCATCAAGAATTTCAAGTCAGCGGTAAAAGACGGGGAGCAGGACGCGGACAAGAAGACCTAGGTCGAGCCGACGATAGGGCCGGCGCTTCCTGAAGTTCCACCACTAATTCCCCCGCCCATCAGCCCGTGTTCCTGCAGCATCCTGAACACGAGCGCCACGGGCAAGCCCACCACGTTGAAATAGTCACCATCAATACGCGGAATCCAGCGCGAGGCGATGCCCTGGATGGCGTAGGCGCCGGCTTTGTCCATGGGTTCGCCGGTTGCGATATAAGAACGGATATCTTGCTCGGTGAGCGGACTCATCGTTACCTCGGTGGTTTCGGAGCGAGTGTCTTCAAACCCGGTTTCCAGTTTTTGGTTCCCAGTTCTCAGTCCGGCGAGGCAAACGCCGGTGGTGACCTGGTGAGTTCGTCCGGAAAGCAGACGAAGCATGCGCATGGCGTCAGCTTCATCGCGAGGCTTGCCGAGAATCTCGCCTTCGACGACGACAAGCGTGTCCGCGCCGAGAACTAGCTTGCCGGGCTGCTGACGGAGCGCAGCCTGTGCCTTCTCTCGCGCCAGGCGTTCTGCGCAATCGCGCGGTTTCTCTCCCGGATGTGGTAGTTCAGGAATGTTGGCGGGGCAGACGGTGAAGGGAATGCCTGCGCTGCGCAACAACTCCTGTCGGCGCGGAGACGCGGAAGCGAGTACGAGCATGGCCTCAAATTGTACCGGACGTGAGGCGCCAGCCCGCTGTCCGCCGCCCGAGCTCTGCCCTGTTAGAATCACATGTTGACCGCTGCACCCATGGACGCCGCCTTTCTTCGCAATTTTGCCATCATTGCTCACATCGATCATGGCAAATCCACGCTGGCTGATCGCCTGCTGGAGTTGACCGGGGCGCTGACTGCGCGCGAGATGCAGGCCCAGGTACTCGACTCCATGGACCTGGAGCGGGAGCGCGGCATCACCATCAAGGCGCACGCGGTCCGAATGATGTACACCGCGCAGGATGGCCACACCTATCAGCTCAACCTGATCGACACCCCGGGTCACGTCGATTTTTCCTACGAAGTCTCGCGCGCGCTGGCATCCTGCGAAGGCGCGCTTCTGGTCGTGGACGCCTCGCAAGGGGTGGAGGCGCAGACCCTGGCGAATGCATATCTCGCGATCAACCATCGCCTCGAAATCATTCCCGTCATCAACAAGATCGACCTGCCCAGCGCCGATGTGGAGCGCACCAAGGAGATGATCGAAGGCGCGGTCGGACTCGACGCCTCCGACGCGGTGCTGATCAGCGCCAAGACCGGTCAGGGCGTGCCCGACGTTCTGGAAGCCATCGTGAAGCGTGTGCCCCCGCCCAAAGGCAATCCGGACAACCGGCTGCAGGCGTTGATTTTCGACTCCTGGTTTGATCCCTACCGCGGCGTGATCGTGCTGACGCGGGTCTTCGAGGGGACCATTCGCAAGGGACAAAAAATCCGGCTGATGTGGAATGGAAGAGTGTTAGAAGTGGAAACCCTCGGCGTCCTCACCCCCAAGCCGGTGGAGGTGGATGAACTGCGGGCCGGCGAAGTCGGCTTTCTGATGGCCAATAGCAAGACTGTGGCTGACACGAAAATCGGCGACACCATCACCGACGAAGCCAACCCCGCCATCGAACCACTGCCCGGCTTCGAAGAAATCAAACCCATGGTTTTTGCCGGCCTCTACACCGTGGACGCGCACGAGCACACCCAACTCCGCGAGGCGCTGGAAAAGTTGCGGCTCAACGACTCGTCGTTCTTTTTCGAGCCGGAGAGTTCAGTCGCACTAGGATTTGGCTTTCGTTGCGGCTTTCTCGGCTTGCTGCACATGGAGATCATCCAAGAACGATTGGAACGCGAGTTCAACCTGGAGCTGATCACCACCGCTCCGGGCGTCCGCTATAAGATCACTAAAACCGACGGCGAGTTGATCGAGGTGGACAATCCTTCACGCTGGCCGAACCCAAGCGAGATTGCCAAGGTCGAAGAACCGGTGATCCTGGCCACGATTCTTACCAATGAAGAATATGTAGGTGGAATTCTGAAGCTGGTGGAAGACAAGCGCGGCAAGCAAAAGACTTTTGAATACGTGAGTTCCTCGCGCGTGATGCTGCACTACGAACTGCCGCTCAACGAAATCGTGCTCGATTTCTATGACCGGCTAAAGTCCGTCTCCCGCGGCTATGCGTCGCTGGATTATCACCTGGCGGATTATTGGGAATCGCCCATGGTGAAACTCGACATTCTGGTGGCGGGCGAGCCGGTGGAC
>Ga0326726_10005635_pt1 | contig 11328 bp, 12 predicted proteins | sample MHFenrmetagenome_2_FD_207603 | JGI IMG/M metagenome (GOLD analysis project Ga0326726, IMG submission 207603) | Lab enriched peat soil microbial communities from Michigan Hollow, Ithaca, NY, United States - MHF15MN | ecosystem: Environmental > Terrestrial > Soil > Wetlands > Peat | place: USA...
AGTACTCCAGCTGATTCGGAAAGACGTCCGGATCCACGAACGTGCTCCAATACTGCCCGGCGCCGAAGTGTCCCAGCTCGCCCCAGGCATGCCGCAGGCGAAATATCGTCTGGCCCGCCTGCTCGCCGGTACCGAACAGCTCGAATTCGAAAATGGTCTTCAGCTCGCCATACTTGGTCTCTGTGTTCGTCTTGACGCCCAATCGGCTCTGGCGCACGCTCGAAAACCAGCGATGGTCCAGGCCGAACTCGTCCTCGAAGGCCGGCAGCTTGGTCGGCCGCACAGTATCGAACCAGAGGGGATCGTTCTGTTCGAAGTCAAACCCGTTGTCGAGCATGGTGAAGCCGTAAATCTCCATGCGCGTCTTCGTCGAATCGTCGGGCGGCGTCGGCCCGGACTGCGCGCGCACGCTCGAGGTCTCGCCTGAGAGCAGCAACGTCGCGACCAGTGAGACGCTCATGCGGAGCGCCGTTTTCCCGAACGTTCTCATCGTGCTGTCTCCTTGACGGCCTTCTTCGTGCTCGCGCTCGCGCATGCCGAAGCACGCACCGGTGCATTCGTCGTTCCAGCCACGGATCGAGCGCTCTACGCCCGCGAGCTCTTTCGAATACCACGCGGGATCGTCTCAACATCCCGTGGTCTTCCACGAGATGTCGCTACCTCAGCGCGAGGTGAACGGGAGTGACGGATGGCTCGAATCATGCGAGCCGTGGGTGGGTGTGAAGTGCGAGAGGAGCATATGCAAACAACTGTCAGGAAGGTCTTGAGAGAGTCGTGGACATGGGCGTGGTTGCTGGCTTTGGCGATGACGGCCGGAGCGGTAGGCATGTCTGCGGCGCGTACGGATGAAGCCAACGCCAGGAGTTCGGTGAAGAAGATGTCCGACTATATGGCCGCGCAGAAGGCCATCTCCTTCGATTACGACACGAACTTCGAAGTCGTCTCCAAGGAGGGTCAGAAGCTGGGGCTGGCAAGTTCCGGCTCGATGAAACTGAACCGTCCCGACAAGATACGCGCGACGCGCGCGGGCGGATTCGCGAATGTCGAGTACGTCTTCAACGGCAAGACGCTGGCGATGCTCGGCAAGGACGCGAACGCGTACTCGCAAGTCGAGTGGACAGGCACGCTCGATCAGCTGGTCGACGAGTTGCGGAACAAATTTCACCGGCCCATTCCGGGGGCGGACCTGCTGATGTCGAATATCTACGATCAGCTCATGCCTGAGGTCGTGGACAGCAAGGACCTGGGCAGTGGCCTGGTCAACGGCGTCGAATGCGATCACCTGGCCTTCAGAACGAAGGACGTGGACTGGGAGATCTGGATTGCTCAGGGGAGCCATCCGTACCCCTGCCGCTACGTCGTCACCAGCACCCATGTGGAAAAATCGCCGCAGTACACCGTCGACATCAGAGGGTGGAAAACGGGGGCGCAGGTCGCGCCCGATAGCTTCACGCTCAAAGTTCCCACGGGTGCCAGGAAGCTGAATCCTGGCGAGCTCAAAAACTTCGACGAACTGCCAGCCATCTTTACGTTAACGAGAGAAAGTGGAGTGAACTGACCATGGCCAAGCGCATTGGAATCTTCCTCCTGGGCGCAATCGTCTGCGCTTTGTGCCTCGAGCTGGGCGAGCGGCTCTTGCCTCGGGGCGCACACGGCTTCGTTGCCACGGTGGAGGCAATCGTTGGCCGTCCTCTGACGCCAGTGAGCGTTGCGGGCGTCGCGCGCAGAACATCCCGACGCTGCGACGGGGACTGCTAAGCCCAGAACAGAGCCGCTGACTCACGAGTCTCGGTGAGGATGTCTGCGATCCTCACCGAGACCTCATCCGTTCCCCTCACGCCAGCACCTCGAAATCCCCATCCCGTCGCGTTCGCGACCAGCTGAGCTAGAATCGTGCTCGCCTGGAGGAACCATGATGCGCACGCGCTCGTTGCTCGGCGGTCTGACGCTCGTGGCCACGGTGACATCGGCGCCGCTCCCTGTTGCCGCTCAGTCGAGGGCGGCCGTTCCACTGCGGACGGCCGACGGCAAGCCCAACCTCGCTGGTATTTATTCGTTCAGCACGATCACGCCGCTTCAGCGGCCGACTGCGCTCGGGGATAAGGCCACGCTCACGGACGAAGAGGCTGTGGCGTTCGAGGCATCAGAGAACCAGCGCCAGAATCGCGATCTGTTCGATCCGGTCAAGGGCCAGCCGAGTGCGGGCTATGCGCCGAAAGCCGAAGGCGGCGTGCTGTCGTACAACGAGTTCTGGTACGAGCGCGGCAGCAAACTGACGAAGGACAGGCGCACGTCGCTCATCGTCGATCCGCCGAGCGGAATGATTCCGTTCACCGACGCCGCGCGGCAACGAGTCGCGGAGATGAGGCGGCGATCCGACGCGGGCGTCGGCGATTCGTACGCGGACCGGCCGCTCGCCGACCGCTGCATTCAGGGATTCAACTCGGGCCCGCCGATGACTCCGGGTCAGTACAACAACAACGTGCAGATCGTGCAGGTGCCGGGCACCGTCGTGATCCTCAACGAGATGGTGCACAACGCCCGCATCATCCCGACCGACGGACGTCCGCACTCGAAGCTTCGGCTCTGGTCGGGCGATTCGCGCGGACACTGGGAAGGCGACACGCTCGTAGTGGAGACGATCAACTTCCGACGCGAGACGAGCCTGCAAGGGTCAACCGCGACCACGCGTCTGGTGGAACGTTTCACGCGTCTCGACGCCGACACACTCAAGTACGAATTCACCGTGACCGATCCGAATTCGTACACGCAGCCGTGGAGCGCGATGGTGCCGTGGACAAGGATTCCCGGGCCGATCTTCGAGTACGGCTGCCACGAGGGCAATTACGCGCTGCCGAACATCCTCGCCGGCGCGCGGGCGCAGGAAAAAGAGGCGGCCAAAGCAGGAAACTAGGCAGGCCTGAAGGCCTGCACTACTTTGAGCCCGGGCCGGCCAGCGACAGATTCGGCAGTTTGCCGTTCGATTCCACCAGCCGGCGCGCCAGGTAGTTGGTTACCTGCACGTCGTTCCGAATCGCTGCGAGATACGCCGTCCGCAGAAGCTGCTCTTTCCGCGTGCGGAGCGCCTGGGTAATCTGCTCGCGCACCTCCGGCGTCGACAGGTCGCGTTGCCCGGCCGCCACGTGGGCGACGACCAGCACGATCGTGTGAGCGCCGTTCAAGTTCACGACGTTGACCGAGCCCGGTGTTCTGTTGATGACGGCCTCGCGCAACGCCGGCGGCGCCTGCATGAGCCGCGACACCGGCACGAGACCCAAATCACCGCCACGCTGAGACGACTCGGGATCTTCCGAGTAGTCGGCCGCCAGTTCCGCGAATGACGCGCCCGTCTTGAGGCGCTCCAGCAGCGCCTGAGTCTTCGCGTCCGCTGCCTGCTGCGTGGTGGCATCGTCGCCGCGCCGGTTGGTCTGCTGCGCCTCGCGCACCGGCGTCACCACGAGCTGCGCGAGGTGATACGCCTCTTCAGGCACGTTGAACTGCGCGCGGTTGGCGTTGAAGAACTCGTTGATCTCCTGATCGGTGACCGCGACCTTCGCCCCCACTTCCTGGGCGATGACCTTTCGCGCGAGCAGCTCGCCGCGGAGGGCGTCTCGCAGGTCCGCCGGTGTCATCCCGCGCCGCGTCAACTCCTGCTGAAACGCGTCGTCGGGGATGTTCTTCTTCGCGTCGGCGTACGCCGTGTCGATCTCGGCCGGAGTCACGTCAACTTTCAGCTGGGTGGCTTTCGCCAGCAACAGCTGCTGCGTGACCAGATCGTCGACGACGCTCAGCTTCGCGGCGAGCGTCTCCTCGTCCGAAAGCGGCTGGGCCGGATTCTGTGCCCGCCGGTACGCCTTGTCGACATCCTGACGCGTGATGCTCTTGCCGTTGACAACGGCCCAGGTGTCGGCGGAGACGGCCGGAGTGGCCGTCGTGGAACGGCACGCTCCAGCGACGCCTGCCGCCATGAGGACGGTCAGGGCCACCACGGCGTGACCGCGTTTGTCAGGCAACGCTCGTCTCAACTTGAACATCCAGACAGCGTACTCCGAGTCGGCCCCGTCATGCGTGCCTCCTCTTGTTGATCATTCGATAAACACTCAGGAGCGCGATGGCGCCGAGCGTGGACATGATGAAGCCGGCGGCGTCACCCGCCCCGTAAAACCCCAACAGTCGGCCGATGAACCCGCCCACCACCGCGCCAGCCACGCCCAGCAGCATCGTCACGAAGATGCCCCCCGGATCTCTGCCCGGCATCACGAGCTTCGCCAGCGCCCCCACGATCAGACCGAACACGACCGTTCCAAGCAGACTCAGCATGGTTCCTCCACGAGTCGACCAAAAAGCAAGACGGCGTCCATGTCCGCGCTGGCACGATTCGCGCACGGGGCGCGTGGTGGTGTTTTGTTTGGAGGTGAGTGATGGGACTCCGTGACAAGTACGCTTACGCAATCCAGACGTGCAAGGGCAAGTTCATCGGCAACGCGGAAGAGCGCGACGGCAAGCTCTATTTCAAGGGCACGGTGGCGACCGAGGACCAGAAGAACGAGATCTGGAACGCCATCAAGACGATCCCGGACTGGCAGAAGGAAGTTGTCGCCGACATCTCGGTGACCGGCGCGCCGGCCAGCGCGAGGTCTCAGCGTACGCACACCGTGAAGGCGGGCGAGACGCTCAGCAAGATCGCGATGGAAGAGCTCGGCTCTGCGAGCGCGTACATGAAGATCTTCGAAGCGAACAAGGATCAGCTGCAGGATCCGAACATGATCAAGCCCGGCCAGGTACTGCGGATTCCCGCCTGAGAGAAAGATGGTGTAGTGCAGACCTAAAGGTCTGCACTACTTGCGCTTGATGACGACGACGCTGACGTCGTCGGTGGGAGTGGCGAAGGCGCAGACGTCCTCGAGGACCGCGTCGTAGATCGCACGAGCGGACTCATGCTTGACCCTGCGGATCGTGTCTTCGAGGCGCACGGGCACGTAAGGCTCGCCGGCGTGGCTGTGCTCGGTCAGCCCATCCGTGCACAGTAACAGGATGTCGCCGGTCCCCATCAACGACCAGTCATTGAGTTCGTAGCGCTCCGCGAATCCCAACGGGCTCTCGGTCCGGCTCCGGTCGATCACGCCGAGCGACGGCAGAATCCCAAGCGGTGGAAACGATACCGGGCTCACGTCCATGAAGCGATCGTGTTCGGCCGAGAACACCGCCGGATGAGGCTGACCCGCCGAAAGAAAGCGGAACCGCGCGTCCTCGGAAATCTCGCCATAGATGAGCGACAGAAACTTGTGCGCGCCGGACGACTTGTAGAACCGCGTGTTGAGGGTCTCGAACAGGCGCCTGGTGATGTGCCCCGCCATGTCCAGTTCGTACGTCGCACCCACGAGAAACGCCTGGTGAAGCATCGCCGCGAGCAGCGCGTCGGTGACGCGGTGCCCCGAGACGTCGATGAGCACGATGCCCGCGCGGTGCTGACAGCGTTTCAGATGTGCCGCGATGTCGGTGCGGCCTTGCGCCAGCGCCTCGGCGATGCGCGCCGGCAGATCGAACCGCTGCTTGAAGTCGACGTAGATCAGGTGATCGCCGCCGATGTCGCCGTCTCGCGCGACGGCGCCGCCGTAGATGTCGATGCCGTGCAGCCGGGGCAGTTCTCCCGGCTGCGGCAGCAGGAAGCGGGCGATGTCTTCGAAGTTCTTGAGCTCGTTGGTCAGTTGATCGAGCAACCCGTTCAGATCCGTGGCTGTCACAGATGTAACCTTCCCGTTGTACGCATGACGAATCGCACTTGCGTTGAATTGGACGAAAGCGGAGCAAGTCGCGTGCCCGAGGTGCATAAAGACGTTCTGCTCACCGGCGCGACGGGATACATCGGCAGCCGCCTACTTCGACGTCTGGAAGAGGCCGGCCGTTTCGTGCGGTGTCTCGCACGGCATCCCGACCGCGTCGTCGCGACGAGGCCGACGACGGAGATCGTACGCGGCGACTGTCTGGACGACAAGTCGCTCGCACCGGCGCTCGCCGGCGTGCGTGTCGCCTACTACCTGGTGCACTCGATGGGCGCCGGTCATGACTTCGCGGCGCTGGATCGCCGTGCCGCGGAGAATTTCGGCCGTGCCGCCGCCCGCGCCGGAGTCCAACGCGTCGTCTATCTGGGCGGACTGGCCGACGACGCGGGTTCGCTCTCGGCTCATCTGAAGAGCCGTGCGGAGGCCGGAGAAGCCCTTCGGCTCGGCGGCGTGCCGGTCGTCGAGTTCCGCGCATCGATCGTCATTGGTGCCGGCAGCCTGTCGTTTGAAATCATTCGCGCGCTTGTCGAGCGGCTGCCGGTGATGGTGTGCCCGCGTTGGGTCAGCACGCTGACGCAGCCAATTGCCGTCGACGATGCGCTCGCTTATCTGATCGCGGCACTGGATCTACCGGAGAGCGGGGGCGGGATCTTCGAGATCGGCGGGTCCGAGGTGGTGTCCTACGGCGACATGATGCGGGAGTATGCGCGGCTGCGCGGACTTCGTCGCCTGATGCTGCCCGTGCCGGTTCTGACGCCGAGGCTGTCCGGCTTGTGGCTCGCGCTGGTGACGCCGGCGCAGGCGCGGGTCGGACGTGTGCTCGTCGAGAGCCTGAAGAATTCCACCGTGGTGCATTCGCCGGCCGCGCGCGAAACCTTCCGGATCGAGCCGACCTCGCTGCGCGCCGCCTTCGTCAAGGCCATCGACGAAGGTTCGGCGATGCGACTCAAGGCTGATCGCAGCGAGGACCGACCGTGAGATGGCGAATCGTCGTCCACGATCGGATGCAGCGCGGGTACGTGTACTACCTGACCGAGCCGGCCGGTCGTCACTTCGCTCGCGAGTTTCGGCCCGAACTGACGCCAAAGCAGATGCTGCAACTGGGTGTGTTCGGCGGCAGGTACATGACCGACTGCCGAGACGAATTTCCAGCGAGCTGGTTCGTGCGCGCGAAGCTCTGCGAGGCGCGCCACGATCCGCGTGTGAATTGCTTCGGCGTCAACGCCTCGCAGTCGCTGGCGACGTGGCGGCAGAGCGGCTGGATCCGCCCGCAGGATCCGCGGGGCTGGTTCCAGTGGTACTGCCGCTACTACATGGGTCGCCGGTCGGCCGACGATGCGAGGCAGATCCGGCGATGGCGGGCGATCGCGCGACACGTGGCGGCGATTCGCAAGCACTGTGACACAGGCGATCTCGAGTGCCGGCGCCGGCAGCGTCAAGCCGTACTCCATTGGGCGTATGACAGTCGAAAGATCTAACACCGGCGCAGGCCCTTCAGCTGAGCGCAAGGTACTCATGCGCGAGTCGAACGACCATCGACCCCTCGCCGACGGCTGACGCGACGCGGTTCATCGCCCCCGCCCGAAGATCTCCGGCCGCGAACAGGCCGGGCACGCTGGATTCGAGGGTCAGCGGCTCGCGGCGCTCCTTCCAGACACGCGCGAATCCCTCGGCCGCGATGAGGTCCCTGCCCGTGAGGACGAATCCCTTGTCGTCGCGCAGCACCTCGGACGGGAGCCATTCGCTCCGCGGCCGCGTGCCGATGAACACGAACAGCGCATCGACCTCTTCGAATCGGCACGTTCCATCGTTCAGCGACTTGAGCGCGACTCGTTCGACGTGACCTTCGCCTTCAACTCGTTCGAGTTCCGTCCGCGCCCGAAGGCGGATGTTCGGAGTTTTGGCGATCTGATCAAGCAGGTATTGCGACATGCTGTCGCGCAAGTCCTCGCGGCGGACGACAATCTGCACGTCTTCCGCGTAGCGTGCGAGGTACATGGCGCCCTGTCCGGCCGAGTTTCCTCCGCCGATGACGAGCACGCGGCGGCCTTTGAATGCCGGCGCCTCGGTGGTGGCCGCGCCGTAGTACACGCCCGCGCCGGTGTGCTCCGCAATGCCGGGCGCCGGATGCTCGCGATACATCATGCCCGTCGCGGCCAGCATGGTTCGCGTGACCAGCTCACGGCCGTCGGAGAGCGTGAGGCGCTTGTAGCCGCCGTCGATCGACACGCCGGTCACTTCGAGCGGCGCGATGGACTCGGCGCCGAGACGCTGCGCCTGCATCAGCGCGCGACGGGTCAGCTCGCTGCCGCTGACACCCGCCGGGAACCCGAGGTAGTTCTCGATCCGTGAACTGCTGCCGGCCTGGCCGCCGGGCGCATGGCGATCGAGCATCAGAGTGCGGAGGCCCTCCGACGCGCCGTACACCGCGGCCGCGAGCCCGGCGGGACCAGCGCCGACGATTACCAGGTCGTACACGTCAAAGGCCGCCGACAGCGATCGACCGAGACGCTCGGCGACGCTGCGCGGGTCCGGATCGCGCAACACGGAGCCGTCTTCGAAAAACAGAACCGGCAGCTCGTCGACGCCAACCGCCGCGGCCTCGATCAGCGTCCGCGCATCCGGATCCCGTTCGACGTCGAGCCATCGATACGGGATCAGACTGCTGGCCAGGAAGTCCTTGATCGCGTGCGATCGAGGCGACCACTGGTGTCCGACGAGTCGCAGCCCTTTGGCTTCCGGCAGATATTCGGCCTGCCACGAGTCGAGAAGATCGTCGACCACGGGGAACAGACGTTCCTCCGGCGGATCCCACGGCTTCGACAGGTAGTGATCGATGCGCGCTTCGTTGATCGCTTTGACGGCGGCCTCGATGTCCGAATAGGCGGTGAGCAGAACGCGCCGGGCCAGCGGATACAGCTCGCGCGTGGCGGCGAGCAGTTCGTGTCCAAGCATGCCGGGCATGCGCTGATCGCTGATCACCATCGCGAGCGCGTCGCCGCGGCTCTTCAGCTCGCGGACGGCTTCGAGCGCCTCCTGTCCGGAGACGGCGCTCAGCACCGTGTACTGTTCCCGATACCGGCCGCGAAGGTCCCGGCGCACGGCAGCCAGCACCTGCGGATCGTCGTCGACGACGAGGATGACGGGCTTGTTCACGACCGGGCTCCTGCGCCTTCGATCGCGACGGCCGGCAGCGCGACCCGGAATTCCGTCCGGCCGGGCCGGGACTCGACACTGATGTCGCCGTCATTGTGGCGGACGAGGCGCTGGACGATATCCAGGCCGAGGCCGGTGCCGTGGCCCTGCGGCTTTGTCGTGAAGAACGGATCGAAAATGCGATCGCGAATCTGCTCGGGGATACCGCTTCCGTTGTCGATGATGCGAACGACGACGCGATCGCGTTCACGACTGGCGCGCACCTCGACGCGGCCCGACCCGGGAATCGCGTCGAGCGCGTTGTCGATCAGGTTGGCCCAGATCTGATTGAGCTCGCCCACGAAGCCGCGGACCCTGGGGAGATCGGGTTCGACGTCGACGACGACGGTCGCCGACTTGCTCCTCGCTTTCGATCGCAGCACGGTCACCGTGTTATCCAGACCTCGTGCCAGATCGACCGGCTCGGCGACGCTCGCCTGATCCATGTGCGTGAAGCCCTTGATCGCCATGACCAGGCTCGAGATGCGTGTCGCCGCTTCCTGAATCTCTGACGCAAGGCTGCGGACCGAGCACGCGGCCGCCACCCATCGCAGCACGTTGTCGAGCGCCGGTCCCTGCACCGCGGAGGCGACGACGTCGAGCGCGTCGAACGTCACGGCGGTTTCCGACAAGGCGTCGGCTATGGCCGGATCGAGACCGTGGCCGGTAAGCCAGTCGGCGATGGCTTCCTCGCGCTCGGCCCGCTGGAGCGGCGAGCGGACGCCGCGTTCCGGCGTCGCCAGACAGGACGTGCGCACGGCATCGAGCGAGGCAAGCTGCGCATCGGTGAGGTGCGCCGCGCAGAGGGCGCGCGTCGCCCGTTCGCTGTCCTCGAGGCGATGTTCGAGCAGCGCGGCGCTGCGTTCGATAGCCGACGCGGGGTTGTTCAGCTCGTGGGCCAGCCCGGCGGACAGCTTGCCGAGCGAGACCATTTTTTCATCATGCAGGTCCGCCGACGTGAACGTGCGCGCCCGGTCGAGCATCGTGTGGACGAGGATCGATGTGACGGTGTGGCACTCGCGAATCATGCCGCCGAGATGGTCGCGGTGAATGGCGAGGAGCTCCGTCGGCTCCGCGGCAATCGAGTCGCCCGGCGCGTTGACGAGACGCGAGTAGGGCAGCAGCCCCGTCACGTCGCCATCACGCCATTCCATGATCTTGTTCCGGCCGGCGCCACGGTCGACGAAGATGGCGATTCGCCCCGACAGCACGATGAACAGGCCTTCGACGGGCTTGCCTTTCCAGCTCACCTGATCGCCGACATTCAGGTGTCGCAGCGAACCGTGTTCGGCCAGCCACACCAGTTCCTCGCGGGGCGCCGCGCCAAGCGCCTTGTGCCCCGCCAGCCGATCGACGACGTCGACTACTGTCACCTGAGCGTCATTCCCTTGACTCAATCAGCAGAGGCGAATACTACCTCGACGGCCGCGTTAAGTCTGGACGCCCGGTACGAAGCCCGAAGTGCGCGCGTGACTATCGGCTGGCGCCAATCCGCAGCAGCACGGAGGCGACGATGCGATCGCAGCGGGCCTGTCCGAATGTAAACGCGGTCGCGGCGGCGGCGTCGGTGCGGTCGAGCAGGTCGCGCTGAAGCGCGCTCCGCGCGCGAGAAAAGCGCGTCTTCACCACATCCTCGCTGACGCCGAGCACCTCTGCCGTCTCCGCGGTGCTCAGACCCTCCACCTGCCGCAGCATGAAGACGTCGCGGTATCCGTCGCCGAGCGTGTCGACGGCCGACTCGATGAGAGCGCCAAGTTCGCGCCCAAAGGCAAGCCGTTCCGGATCGGGTGATGGGGTGGTCGGCATCAGGGTCTCCACAGAGCTGTCGTCCAGGTGTTCGTAGCGATCTCGCCGCCGCGCGCGGGCAAACGCTTCGTACACGGCGATCTTCGTCAGCCACGTCGAGAATTTCGCCCGACCGTCGAACTGCGCGAGGTGTGAGTAGGCGTTGACGTACGCTTCCTGCATCACGTCCTCGGCCTCGTGATCGTCGCGGAGGATTGCCCGGGCCGCGCGATAGAGACGCTGGTTGTGCCGCCTCATCAGCACCTCGAAGAGCGGAGTTTCGCCCTCGAGGATTCGCGACACGATTTCCTCGTCCGAGAGGGCGCTGGGCGGCCCGATTACCCCCGTGTGTGCTCCAGGCATCGGATACTCCTCAACTATACAGAGTCGTGCGCCGGCGAAAGGTGACACAGCCGGGCCTGTCACCTTTTGAGCCGCCGGCACTCCGTTAGTGTGGAGGCAGCACACCATGGATTCCCGACTCGCGACCCCGATTCGAGCTCTGCAGCTGGCCATCGGTCTCTCGCTGGCGGCGTCCGCCGCAAGCGCGCAGACTGCACCGCCG
>Ga0326726_10005636_pt1 | contig 11327 bp, 7 predicted proteins | sample MHFenrmetagenome_2_FD_207603 | JGI IMG/M metagenome (GOLD analysis project Ga0326726, IMG submission 207603) | Lab enriched peat soil microbial communities from Michigan Hollow, Ithaca, NY, United States - MHF15MN | ecosystem: Environmental > Terrestrial > Soil > Wetlands > Peat | place: USA...
GGAGGGGACCGGGCAGGTTAAGGTAGCCTGCAATCAGGTTGCGGATCACCAGCAGAAACAATCCGGCGAGGATGCCGCAGGCCCAGGAGCGCCAATGAAGCCCGCGATAGGCGGTTCGTTTGGCCGGCAACGACTCCTGTTGGGCCACGATCTTGGCCGAGACGATCTGAAAAGAAAGTGTGACCGCCGATATCAGGATCAACAGGGTGCAGACGGCGCTGACATGACCGAAGCCGCTCGGCCCCAAAGACCGAGCTACCGCTATGTTGTAAAGAAAGTTGATCGCGGTCACCGAGCCAGTCCCCGCAAGCAGCATGAAACTTCCGGAAAGTACCCTGGCTCGGAGTGTTTTGGATTCACTATCCGGACTGGAGTTCAAACGATTGATCACTTGGGCTCCGACCACTCAACTGGGGGAGAATACTTTGAAGCAGTTCCGTCCGCCTTCGCCGACGAGGACCGGTGCCGGCGAAACCTATCCCATCGCGGGCCTTCAGATGCCGAAAGCCGCAGCGACGCTGCCTGCTTCGGCCGCCAAATTCCGGGGTGCCATCACACAACCTGAATACCGCCAATCCCTTCTAAGGATGGGTAATCCATCTGATGGCACAGCACCCACTTAGGCTCTGGTATGCGCTCCTGCTGCTCCTGCTCCAAGGCTGCACCCAGCCCGGGCTGCACCGCGACCTCATACAGAACGTATCATCAATGGAGGCGGAACGTAGGGTTCTGGCCGTCTACGAACCGTGGTTTGGGCATCCCAGCCACATCTCGGTGGGCTATTCCTCTCAAGACCCGGTGGTCATACGCAAGCAAATGGACGAGGCCAAGTCCCTGGGAATTTCAGGCTTCGTGGTGGACTGGTACGGGGACCGCGAACCCTTTTTGGACCGCAGCTACGCCCTGATCCAGTCGATTGCTCCCGAAAAGCAGTTCAAAGTCGCCATGATGTACGACGAAACTCAGACCAAAAACGGACAAGCCACTGACGACACGCTGGCCGCCTTTGACAAGTTTCGTCGGACCTATCTGGCCCCGAACGCGCCCGGCCGTGAGGCATATCTTACCTACAACGGACGGCCCATGATCTTCATCTTCCCCAAAAGCACGGAAACCGACTGGAATCGCGTGCGTGCAGAAACCAACCGCTGGGACCCTCCGCCTCTACTCATTTACGAGGACCGTTCGACGCCGTACGCCGGCGTGTTCGATGGCTTCTACGCGTGGGTGAATCCGGGGAAGAAAGGGTTCGCCTCCGATGGCAGCAACTGGGGAGAGGACTATCTGCGTGGCTTTTATCAGCGGATGCAATCGAAATACCCGGACAAGATCGCAGTAGGAGCAGCCTGGGCAGGCTTCGATGACAGCAAGGCATCCTGGAGTCTCAATCGTCACATCTCCCAGCGCTGCGGCCGAACGTTCGCCGACACACTGAGAATCTCACGGGAATATTCTCCGCTGCCGTTCTTGCTGATTGCCACCTGGAATGACTATGAAGAGGGCACGGCGATTGAACGCGGGCTGAGGAAATGTGCTCCCAACAACCACTAAGCCAGGTCCAAGCCGTCTCAGACTGCAGGAGATATTCTCTCCAGATCGCCGCTCTGTCCGTTTGACTTCACCGACACGGGTCGCGCCGGGTGGGCCCGATAGGTTGCTTCCTCGGCGGCGTACACCTTGGCAATGATCGAAAGCGGACGGCGCCTCACCTCGTCATAAACCCGGCCAATATACTCTCCCATAATGCCCGCGGATAGAAGCACCAGGCTCCCCACAAAAAAGACCGCTGCGGTCATGCCATACACCACGGGATTCACTGGGCCCGCGGAGACCACGGCCGAAATCATCAGGACAAAAGACGCGAACAATGCCAGCCCCGCCAGGACGAAACTGAAGCGCAGGGGTTTGTAGCTGAAGCTGGTGATCGCATCCATCGCATACTTGATGCGGCTCACGAAGGAAAGCTTGCCTTCCCCGCCGACCCGGTCGTTGCGGTCGTAATATACGATTGCGCTGCGAAACCCCACCCATGCCCGCAGGCCTGGCAGATACCGGTTTCCTTCTGACAGAGCATTAATCGAGTCCACAGCCTGCCGGTCCAGGAGCCCGAAAATGCCCGCATTCAGGGGAATAGGGAAATCGGCAAGCGCACCCAGCACGCGATAGAACAGGGGGAAGAGCACGGCCAGTGCCTTGCGACGCTCTTGCCGGCTTCGTCGCACCGCCGTCACCACCTGCGCTCCGCGGCGCCATGCCTCCACTAGTTCAGGAACAACTTCGGGAGGGTCTTGCAGGTCGCCATCCATCAACACAACTGCATCTCCGCCGGCGGTCTGCAGACCGGCAGAGATCGCACCCATGTGCCCCCAGTTGCGCGAAAGATCCACAACCACCACGTGGGTGTCGTTCAGTTGCAGGGTGCGCAACAATTGCAGGGTCGAGTCCGTCGAGCCGTCATTAACATAGACTACTTCCCAGGGGTCGCGCAGCTTGCTCATCGCACCCACCACGGCATCGTGAAGCCGAGGAATGATGCCCTCTTCGTTGTAAACCGGCACGACCACCGAGATCATGTGCAGCTCCTTTGGCTCGTTCTTTACCTGCTCCGGAACCATGTTCGCTCCGGTTCTGCAAGCATCATTCAGGCTGTGCCCGGAAGACGCGTACTTTCCAACGCACCTCGGTTGGAGTCAGAACTGCGACGTAGCGCGCGCGAACATGCTGTGGGGCCAGCACCTGATCGTGATCCACGATTTGCATGTCGTATTCCACCGTATCCAACAGCTGAACCGATAATCCTTCGGGCGAGTAAAAAACGATGTTCAGATGGTGAGAAAGGTCGCGATAGCGGACCTTCATACCCAGCTCTTGCTGCTCGCGGACTGCCTCCGCCAGTTTCTCTTTCGCCAGTCCGAGGTACGATGTGTCCAGCAGATCGGCGCGGTTTTCCTGAAGCGCCTCGCTCATGCTCTTCCACGCCTGCAGATAATCACGGACCACTGCGGTCTTGGTCTGCTCTTCGAGTGACCGCGGGCCCACTGCGTCGGCGTCCACACGGACGGTGGGCTGCGCAAAACCCGAGAGCAGCAACCCACCCATGATCGCGCAAGCCAGCGGGAACAGCTTTCCGGGCCGGCGCGCTAATAGCTGGGAGGTCGTCCTCATCGCTGCGCTCCCACTCGTATTTCATTTCCCAATACCACGCCGGTCGCCACTGAGATGACGGCCCCATCTCGAGCTGGCATTTCGGTGCGGGCCACATCACGTTTCAGGGGCACATCCACGGTGGCTTCGCTGCGGCCGTTGTAGGTCTGGGTGAAGGTAATGATGGTTCCGTCCGACACCGCATTGCCGCTGCAGTCGCGCACCGGCGCGGTTTCCAGGATCATTCGCTGGCCCGAACGCTGGCCGCTCATCTTCAGATTGCAGGGATCACCCGGGACCTGTTGCACCACTCGTTTTTCCGCGACGCTCCCCACGCTGACCTGGAACTGCGCAGCTCCGGCTTTCGGCGCGGAATTCATCTTCGACCACCCCACTCCATTGTGAGTCGCCACACTTCGGGTCTGGGTAACGCCCGCACTGTCCGAGAGTTGAAACGACACCGGCGTGGGCTCCAGGACCAGGTTCCGGAAAACGTCAAATACGTAGGCCACACCGCTGATTCCGTCGGGCCGGCTGACCGGAAGGCGCGAGGGTTTCGCCAGAAAATTCACCGATGCGGGTTGACGGGCAGCCACCACATTAAACTCCGCCTTGTCCGTAGCCCCCTGGCTTATCAGGAGAGCGAGGTAGTGCCCCGCATTGTGCAGAGCTCCCGGTTCAATGACGATCGCCTCTCCCGGCTCCACATTGCGTCGCAATACCTGCGCTGGACTGACAATGTACAAGACAGCCTTGCCGGCAGCGCTGGTGGGAATCGACAAGGCGCTTCCCGCTTCGACCACTTTGGGGATTCGCAAGCCTTCGCCATCGGCCGCGGCGAGCTGAACCGCACTCGCCATGATCATGCCCATAAGCATCAAGCCTGCCAGCGCCAATGTGATTCTGTGCTTCATTGGAACCGGCCCACGCTGAATGTGCTGGTCACCACCCGATAGTTGTTTATCTTGTCAGCCAGGTCTGCCGGATAAGGCAGGGAAAATGCGACTGGGGTCTGCGGCAGCAACGCCCGGTCGGCATATCCGTCCGAGACCCAGATAATCTGTCCGCGATTGTCGTAAAACGTGCCCAGGATGTGCGTGATATTGACCACCTGGCCGCTCTGATTCACCAGTTGCCCGCTCAACGAAGTCGTCGGCAAGGGATTCAGTTTCTGAGATTCGATTCCGATTACCGGGTCGGCTGAGGCCGCGACCAGCGTCGAAGAAGGTTCAATGCGGACGTTGTCCACCTGGGAAAGCCGGGCCTTTTGAAAATCAATGCGGAAAGGCGTGACCTGCTTGGGCAGGAGCACATGAGAAATATTCTCAAAACTATCTTCGGTGGCGATAGCGGACCCATCCTTGGCCAGCAGAGTGGCCTTGACGGTCACAAACGCGGGAACGACATCCTCGTTCAGCAGCTCGCCCAGTATGATAGTGCCCCCGCCGCGGTCCACGGGATGCATGGCCACGATTCGGACGTGCGGCGACTCCACATCCTGAGCGCCCCAGTCATCTTCGGCGCCGCGGTAGATCACATCCCAGCGCAAATAATTGACCGGAATCACCTGCGGTGGAATTTTCGGTTCCCGGTTGATCGGCCATACCACCTGCCAACGGTCGCCTTCTTTCACGACGCGCAACTCGCGCACGTCCTGAAACGTGCCTACCACGCTCGACCAGTTCAGATTGGCCCGGAATTTGGCTTCGTCAGCGGAGGAGCGCAGCGGACTCAAGTCAAAACCTTCCAGGCTGGCGTAGCTCCGCAGACTGGTATAGCTGCCGGTCAGATCGCGAATAAAATCGGTTTCCGGAAACTCGGACTTGTTGGCCAGGGCGGCATAAGCCGCATTCCAGTTTCTCCGGCGGACCTCTTGCAGCAGAGCCTGGGCCGCGCCTTGAGGCGATGACGAATTACTGGTCGACCGCGGACTGGCCATCGCAATTGCAGTCTGGATCGGCCACAATGTGCCTGCCGCAATCAGGACCGCGGTCACGACGACAATAGTCAGAGCCAAGAGCCATCCGCGCATCACGAGAGTGTCCTCCCCAACACCAGGTCCTCGGCCGCGGCGGGCTGCCGAACCGTCTCCGGCTCGGCCTCAGGCTGGTATCGAGTTCGCTCGTCGGGAATCAAAAGGAGCAGCATGGCCAGAATGCTGCTGCCGATCGGCAGAATGCCCCACATAAGCCCTTGCCAGTGTGGCGGCATTTGTGGCGCGTTGAGCGGAGTGGCGGGTGGAACATCATCCTTGCTCCACACGTAAATGGTGCGATCCTCAAGATTGTCCACCCTGCGCCAACCGGCAAAGACCATGAGTGGCTCGTAGTACGGATCGCGTACAAAGACCCATTTCAGACCGTAGCGATCGGCGTGATGAAGGATCGCGGTCAGGGCATCGAGGCCCGACTTCCCGAAAAATTTGGAACTGGTCAGGGAACCGGCGCCATGCTCGGTCAGTTCCGGCAACATGCGGCCAGAGTTCCATTCACCATCGACACTGCTGGCGTCCGTCAATACCGCCAGGCGCGCGATCTTGTTTCCGAATCCGAGTGTGATGTAGCGATATCGATCATGCCCGTCGCGATTGAGCCAGGCGGCCACGCTGTCTATCTTCAGGTCCGATGCGTCCGCCGGCCTGTAACTTGACCACGCCACCGCCACGGCACAACTGGCTACCGCCGCCAGGGTCAATCCCACTATGGCGCGCGTGTGGAACCGGTCGATCAATTCCTTGGCCAGTAGCCCCACAAAGGGCAAGGCCAGCAAGGTCGCCCAGTAAGTGAACCGCTCCATGGTGATTACTTCAAAGGCCCGGCCCAGGAGCACTCTGCCGACCGGCGTTGTCCCTCCCAAACCCAATAAGAAGGCCAGCCAAAAACCCAACAGCAGCGGGCGCAGTCGAGGCGTAGAGGAACCACGCAGCAAGATAAATGGCAGGGCCAGAATCACGGCTCCGTAAGGAACGACGAAATAGTTAATGCCCCACTCCGGGCTCAATATGTAACTGGAGCGGCTGGCATGCGGGATTGGGACTTGCGTGACGGGATATTTGAGCAGCGCGATCCAGAATGGCAGCAGCACGATCCCAATCGCCACGCCCACAAACAGCATCGCGCTAGCGGCCCGCACGACGAAAGCTGAAGTCGATTCTCGTTCGTCTCCCTCCCGGTCCAGCGCCGCCAATGCCAACACCGGGAGCGCGAACAGCAAAGATCCAAAAATCAGGGTGGCGTGATGGGCGGCGGCGGCCGCGACCGCCAATGTCGCACCCTTGACGAAGGAACGCCAACCGCCTCGTCGCGCCCACTGATACAGATAAGGCATCGCGTTCAGGTACAGCGGAGCCGCAAAGGTGGTGGACAACTGGCCCGCGGAATACACCAGAAAAGATTCTGCCCCCAGGAAAACACTGGCCAGAGCTGCCAGGGACGCCGCCCGCGGGTCAACCCACAGCCGTGCAAAGCGGTAAACCCCGAAAGTCAAAAGCAAGATGGCGACAAGTTGCACCACCATGTACGCCATGTCCAGGCCGGTGAGATAGGAAACCAGGGCCAGCCATTGCTGGGCCAGCGGCGGATACGTGGTCTGGGAGAAGCCCGCATACCATTTCGGGTTCCAGGGCTCAAACCAGTGATGCACGTAATGGGACGCGAAAAAAATGTGGAAGTTGGTGTCGTACGACTTCAACGGAAGCTTTATCAGGAGAAGGGGCGCGTGAAGGGCAAACGCCGCCAGAAAGATGAAGGCGGTGGGTATCGGCCGCGGAGCGCCGGTTTCAGCCCTAGGCAAAGTTTTCCTCCCGAACGGCGGTTCGATTCCCTAGCAGCCGATGGGGTTGCTTAAGAGACGCCCAAGCTACGACAAATAGGTGACAGCGTCAGCCAACATTTCAGCCTGCTCCGGAATCAAAGCGGCGTCATAAATCAGTGACCGGAGTGGTGGCATTTTGAGTTCGCGGATGGGTCGCCTGCAGAGGCTGTCTTTGTGCTGGCTCGTGCTCGCCCTTGGTTCGTCACTGGGAGCGCAGACGTACAAGGTGTCTCCCGATTCTCCGCCTTCTCCCCCGGTGCAAAAAAACGACAAAAAGAGCGACAAGGTTCAGGCCACATCTCCCCCAAAATCAATGGGATGGGGGTCAAACATCCAAAACGCCCGTCTCGCCCGGGCCGCCGAAATGGCCCTGAAGGACGGCAAGTACGCGGCCGCTCTGGATTTCGCTCAGCGCGCCGCGCAGGGAGCCCCGAACGATCCCCAGTTGTGGTTCCTGCTGGGCTACACGGCGCGACTGGCGGGCAAAACACAACTTTCCATAGATTCTTACAACCAGGGTTTGCGCCTGAATCCTTCCTCGCTGGATGGGTTGTCCGGACTCGCCCAGGTGTATGGCCACGCCGGCCGGTTCGACGAGGCGCTGCGGATCCTGACCCAGGTGCTGGCCTCCGATCCCAAGCGAACCAGTGACCTGGTAATCCTGGGCGAGTTACTGATGCAATCGGGCCAGTACCAGGACGCCCTGGGCAACCTGCGCCGCGCCGAACAGGGACAGCCTGCCGCCCGCCTGGAACTGTTGATTGCTCTCTGCTACCGGCACCTGAACCAGCTCGAACAGTCACTCCACTACCTCGATCTGGCGAAGCAGCGGGCCCCGAACGACCCTGAGGTACTGCGATCGCTGGCAGGCTACTATCGTGACACCGGGAATTATCCTGAGGCGATTGCGGCCCTGAAGCCGATTGCCGGCAGGAGCCCCGGGCTGAAAGCCGAACTCGCCTACACCTACCAACTCTTCGGTAAGAGAGATGAAGCGGCGAAGCTCTACGCTCAGGCAGCCGACTCCGCGCCGAGAAATCTGGCCCTGCAACTCTCCGCGTCCCAGGCCGAAGTATCCATTGGCGGGCTCGACGCAGCCGAAAAATATCTCGATCGTGCCGCCGCCGTTGAACCGGACAACGATCGGATGCACGCCATCCGCGGGCAAATGGCGCGTCTGCGGGAGAACCTGCCCGACGCCGCCCGCGAATACAGCGCCGCTTTGGATCGTTTGCCGCAAGTTCCTGCCGAGGGACCGCGTTACGGCATTCAGCTTCACATGAACCTGGTGGAGATCTACAAAAGCCTGCACGACGAAGCTGCCTCACACCATCACCTGGAAATCGCCCAGTCCGAAATCGGCACCATGAATGAGCAGGGTCCAGCCCGGCCTGAATTCCTGCGCCTGCGTGCACTGATCCGAATGAACTCCGGAGACCTGAAAGGGGCAGGGCAGGACGTCGATGAAGCCCTGACGATCGACGACAAAGACCCCAACACCCTGCAGCTCGACGGAGACCTGTTGGCCAAGCTCGGCCGACGTGACGAGGCCGTTGCCGCATATCGGAAGATTCTGGAGGGTGACCCGGCAAATCGCTTCGCTCTCACTTCCCTGGGCTATGTGTCCCGCGAAGCCGGGCACGATCAGGAGGCGGAGAAGTATTTTCAGCGCCTGGCCGCGGCTTATCCACGCTTGTACGTGCCCTACCTGGCGCTGGGCGATATGTACACTTCGAGGCGAAATTTTGCCAAGGCCGAGGCCAACTATCGCAAGGCTTTCGAACTGGCTCCGCGCAATTCTCTGATCGTTGCCGGAGGCATGAATGCCGCCATTGAAGCCCATCAGTATCCGGTTGCGGCGCAGTGGCTGAACCGTGCGTCAGGCGAAATGCAACAGGATGCCCAGGTCATGCGAGAGAAGGAACGCTACTTGCGCTGGGTCGGCGATTACAAGCAATCCGCCGAAGTGGGCCACGAGGCGATCAAGAAACTTCCAGCCGACCGCGACGTCATTGTCTACCTGGGCTATGACCTGCTTCAACTGGAGCTCTACGACGAACTGGCAGAACTCACTTCGCGCTACCGCGACACGCTCCCGAAAGAGCCCGACATCCCGCTGCTGGAAGGCTATGTCCACAAACATTCGGGACAGCTGGAGCAGGCACGTGAAGATTTCACTCACGTACTGGAGTTGGATTCCACCGTGGTCACCGCCTACATAAACCGCGGATATGTGTTGAAAGACCTTCACCAGCCCGGGGACGCGGCAGCGGATTTCGAGTCCGCTCTCCGTCTGGACGCGAAGAACGGCGAGGCCCACCTGGGGTTGGCTTATGCCAGCCTCGATCTGCATCGTTCCCAGGTAGCGCTGCGGCAGGTGCAACTGGCGCAAGATCAGATAGGAGATTCGCTGCCCATCCACCTGATTCGGGCAACGGCCTATGGCGATCTGGGTTTGCTCAACCACGCGGTGAGCGAATATCGAACAGCGTTGAAGTTGTCGCCCAACCAGACCGGACTCCACCTGGCACTGGCCGACAGCCTGTTCGGTTTGCATCGCTACCAGGAAGCCATCGATGAACTGCAGGTGGCGGAGAAGCTCGCCCCCGGCAACAGCGCTACCTACGCCCTTCTGGCGCGCTCCTATGCCCATCTGGCCGACCGGGACCAGACTCTGCGATATGTGGGAATGGCGGAGCAAGCCGGGCAAAGCGACGTGTTTGTTTCCACTGGCGAGGCCCTGAGTATCATCGGCGAGCGTGACAGCGCCATGCAGCGATTTGAAAAAGCGTTACTGGCCCCAGGAAGCGATCGGCTGAGCGTGCGCCTCGCCATCGGCAAGCTCATGGCCCAGGACGGCCAGTGGGATGACGCGCGGCGCCAGGTCGCGCTGGGTTTGATGGAAGTCCGCGGGGGCCAGGCGCCGCCGCCTTCGGGTAAGCAGTGGTTGCAGGCCGCCGATGTATTTCTGGCCATGCACGAATTCGAATTGGCGCAGTCGTTCTTTGAACGCGCCCTGGCATCCGGGGCCCCGGAAACCGCGGTGCGGATCGGTCTGGCCAACACTTATCTGGCCCGCGGCGACACCCCTCGGGCAGAAGCCCAACTCACCCAGGTCAATCGCTCCAACAACAACAACAACGAAGAGCAGTCCTACGACTATCTGCTGGCCAAGGCCAATGTTTACCGCCAACAGCATAACGCCACGCAAGCGCTCACCGCCTTTGCGCAAGCCGCCGACGCCGCCGGAGAAGATGATGCGGCGCAGAGGGAAATGCTTGAAGTCGGAGGTACTGAAGGGCTGAGAATTAATCCTAAAGTTAGTTTCCAATCGAACTTTTCAATTACTCCAATCTTTGAAGACACGACGATCTACGGTCTGGACGCCAAGTTGGGAGTTACAAGTACCTCCGGCAATCCATCCCTGCTGCCGCTTCCCCGCTCTTCGTTGGAGACACAATGGACCGGCGCCTATCGTCTGCACCTCAACAATCTGCCCGACGCTACGGGATTCTTCCAGGTGCGCAACAGCCGCGGCGAGATATCGCTGCCCAGCGTAAACCAGATCGTCAACCGCGACACCACCGACTACTCCTTCAACTTCGCACTGAACCCCACTTTCCACCTGGGCGACAACGTCTTCACTTTCAATACGGGCGTGCAGGAAACCATGAGGCGGGATTCACAAGATCCGTTGGACATGAACCAGAACCTCTTCCGGCAATTCGTGTACATGTCCACCAGTTCGTTTTTCAATCTGGTCGCAGTCAATGGTTTTGCCATCCGCGAAGCCGGGCCTTTCACGGAACGTGATCTGCGCTCCCGGGACCTGGGGGGGCAGCTGAATTTCCGCATCGGCAGGCCCTGGGGACGGACCTCTCTGCTGACCGGATACGGAGTTCGTGATCTGCAGTTCTCGCCGACGATCCGCGAGTTTTTCTTCACCTCGTCGTATGTGGGAGTTGAGCGCAAAGTGTCCGACAGTTTCACCTTCAAGGTGCTGGCCGAACATCTGCGTGCCTGGCGCGTCGAAGGCAACCAGTTCGCGATTGCGCAAGCGCTGCGCCCGGCGGCGAACCTGGAGTATTCGCCCACCCGCAATTGGAGCGTGGAGGGATCGGTCGCTTACTCCCGCAACATGGGATTCCACGTTTACGACGCAGTCCAGAGCTCATTCGCCGTTTCCTATGGCATGCCGGTCGGACGCGCCTTTAAGGATGGCGGGAACGAAGTCTTGCTGCGATATCCGATTCGCTTCTCCGTGGGCTTACAGCAAGAGACCTTTTTCGATTTCAGTGGAGGAAATAACCAACAGTTCAGACCTTTTGTGCGCATCACCTTGTTTTGATTTCTTGAGACGACGGTTTTTT
>Ga0326726_10005637_pt1 | contig 11327 bp, 13 predicted proteins | sample MHFenrmetagenome_2_FD_207603 | JGI IMG/M metagenome (GOLD analysis project Ga0326726, IMG submission 207603) | Lab enriched peat soil microbial communities from Michigan Hollow, Ithaca, NY, United States - MHF15MN | ecosystem: Environmental > Terrestrial > Soil > Wetlands > Peat | place: USA...
CGTCTCGCATATCCATTTCTTCGGGCTGACTTTCGTGTTCTTCATCCTGGGGACCATCTTCAGCCACGCGTATGTGCGGCCGGTGTGGTTCAAGTGCGCCGTGATCGCCTCCCCGTTCGTCGCCGTCACGCTGGATATCGGGTCGTGGTATTTCACCAAGCTGTACCACCCGTTCGCCTGGGTGGTGATGATCGGCGGTGGCCTCATGGGCCTGTCGTTCACTTTCATGTGGGTCGTGTCCATGTACCAGATGTGGTTCTCCCGCCCGCCCGCGGTTGTCGTTGACCGGCAGTCGGGCGAGACGACCGATGTCGGCTGACCAACCGAATTCGAGGCTCGCATGAAACGACTCACGCTCACGATCGCATTATCGGTGTTGCTGCTCGGCTGTCCGGGCAAAGAAAAGGAAACGTCAAAGCCGGCACCGGCGAAGCAGGCGGCAGCGGATCTGGCTGCGGGCAAGGCTTTCGCCGAGCGCGAGTGCAAGGGCTGCCACGGCCTCGAAGGCGGGGGCGCCGCCCCCGCGATTCCGCATCTTGCCGCGCAGCGCGAGGCCTACCTGGTCGCGGCACTGAACGCCTACAAGGAAGGCAAGCGCACGCACGCTGCGTTGCGCGAAATCGCCAGTCACATGAGCGAGGCGGATGCGCGTAACCTCGCCACCTACTACGCCTCGCTGCCGCCGGTGCAAGCCGCGGGCGCGACGCAGGGCGCGCAAGCCTCACCCTACGAGCAGGGCAAGAAGCTCGCCGTCGCGTGCGCCAAGTGCCACGGCGCGGACGGCAACAGCACGATTGCCGGCATTCCCAGCCTCGCCGGCCAGCAACCGCATTACCTCGTCGTGGCGATCCAGGAATACCTGAAGAAGGAGCGCAAGGCGGCGCCGATGCATGGGCTCCTGCCCACGTTGACGAACCTGGACATGGAGACCCTGGCGTTGTACTTCGCGTCCCAGGCGCCCGCGCAGCGCGCCTCCCCGGCTTCCGGAGACCCCACGGCCGGCGAACCTCTGAGCGCCGTGTGCGGCGGTTGCCACGGCGCGCACGGCGTGAGCACCGACAGCGCCACGCCGAGCCTCGCCGGGCCGGACGCACGCTATCTGGTGGATGCCATCAAGGCCTACCGCACCACCCGGAAGCGCGAAAACATGCGGCTCTACATCACCGGGCTGAGCGACAAGGACATCGGCAACATCGCCGCCTTCTACTCGGTGCAGAAATCGAGGGCGGTGGAACGGGGGCAGACGCTGGTCAAGGACCTCACCGACAAGTGCGAACGCTGCCACGCGGCCGAGGCGGACATCCCGGGAATGGTGGTTCCCAAGATCAGGGGCCAGGATCGGGACTACCTGATCATGGCGCTGAGGGGGTATCGCGACGGCCGACGCGAGAGCTCCATGATGCACAACATGAGCCTGCCCTACAGCGACTCGATCATCGAGAGCCTCGCTACGGCCTACGCCAGCCAGCCGGCGAAATAGGCGGTGGCAGCCGAGGGCTGCGGGATCAGTAGGTGCGGTGCTCGAACTTTGCTTCGACCGGCCGCGCGGCGCCCGGCCTTTGGATCCGCACGGTGACCAGGTAGGTGCTCTTCGCGCGCATCCAGAAGTAATTCCCGTAGCTCGGGGTGTTGTTGATCACCATCGCCTCGAGCGTTTTCGATACGCCGCTGCCTCCGGGCTCCTCGAGACTCATCTCCACCTTCGCGTCGCCGATCAGCGCCTTGGTCGCGTCGTCAGCCAGCGAAACATTGACGTGGTAATAGCCGCTGCCGCTCGGCACCCCGCCGTGCATCGACCGTTCCACCGATCCTTCCGGAAAGGCGCGCATGGCTTCCGCGGTCGCGAAACCGAGGTACACATTGATTCCGTCGACCGACTTGTACGGAGCGGCAGGCGGCGCGGCCCGCGCCGGCGCGTCCTTCTTCGCCGCGGCGACCGGATTGATCATGTAGATAACCGCGCTGCGCACTTCGGCGTCGGTCAGGTCGGCCCGCGCGCCGCGCGGCGGCATGCCACCATGCCCGTGGATCGCTGCCCGTACCGCGTTGTCGAGGCCGTCCTTGAGCCGCGGGGTCCAGGCCTCGCGATCGCCAATCCTGGGCGCGCCGCCAATCCCCTTCTGGTGGCACTTCGCGCACTGCTCCCTGACGATCTGCGGGCCGGTGCGCTCGGCGGCCAGATCCGCCAGGCTCGCCGGCTCGGCCCAGCGGCCGCCCGAGCGGTTGACCATGTAGACGATTGCGCGGCTGATCTCGAGGTCAGTGAGATCCGGACTTCCGCCATGCGCCGGCATTGCCCGGATACCCTTCAGCGCGCTCTGCGTAAGACTGCTCAAGCCCAGCGCAACGCGGCCGCTCCAGGCCTTCTTGTCGCCGATCTTCGGCGCGCCCTTCGCACCCGTGGCATGACAGTTCGCGCAGGTCGCGGCGACCACTTCCTTGCCGCTGCGCTCGCCCGCCTGGGCAGCACCAGCCAGTTGCGGCGCCATGCTCGCAGCCATCGCCAGAAGACTCGCCAACAGCAACTCATGCCTCAAGCGCGACCTCCCACGCTAAATGGTAGCAATTCCCGTTTCCCGCGTGCGGCCTGCACCAAGGACGACCGCCGTACCGCATCTAGCGGCAGCGCAATCTATTGCGCGAGCACGTAGCTGACCGCCGCCTTCAGCTCGGCCTCGGAAGCGGCGACCTTCGGATGTGTCTTGGCCTCCTTGATCTTGGCGACCAGCTTGCCCTCGGCACTCGCGTCGCCCTTGTATTTGGCGGCGACATCCTTGTAGGCCGGACCAACCTTCTTCTTGGCCATATCATGGCAGTTCAGGCAGCCTTTCGCTTTGAGGACGTCAGCGCCCGATTGCGCATTCGCACCACCGGCGATCAAGGTACCCGCCGCGGCCACAACCATTAGCAATGTCTTCATCGCAGTCTCCTTTACGTTGTCCATGTGCGGAATATGATTCAAGAGCGTTGCCGCGCCTCCCGCGGTCCGTATTCTATCCAGCGCCAGCCCCGGCGTCGCGCGGAACCCGCGCCACTGCTGGGTGTCCGCGTGGATGCATGAGAATCAACGCTCGGACCTCAACACAGGTTGACATCATAGCGTGTTCGACTCCGAGGACATGCGCTAGGCCTCCAGGGCGATCTGCCGCCGCAGGCTGCGGAAGCGCTCCTCGAACTTGTCCCCGAACAGCGGATCCCGCACGCTGGGCACGGCCGCCTGCACCGCGGCCCAATCTTCCGGGTTCAGCGCGCGCGCGGCGCGGGCGATCACATCCTCTTCTTCCTTGGCGATGTGACTGTGGTAATACACGAGGTAGGTGGCGGCTGCCATCTCCACCTCGGCACGCGGGACCACCGCGTCATCGAGGATCTCGGCGAGCAGCTCCTTCAGCGCCTCGCCCGCGTTGGCCATGACGCGGTGTTCCTGCTTCAGGCGCTCGAGCGGCAGCGCCAGCTCGGGCGCCTTCTGCGCCAGCCGCGTGAACGCCACGTCCTCGCGCGGGTGGTGCACCTTGTCGGAGTACTCGCGCAGGTAGCTGACGATGTCGAGCATCAGCTCGTAGTTCGGCCGCTCGCCACCGTGGAAGACGTCCACCTGCTCTTGCAGCAACGCGAGCAGCCGCCGGAAGTACGCGTGCTCTCCCTGCCAGGCCTTGATCGGGTCCATAGTCCATTCTGGCGCCAATGCCCCGGGCCAGTTTGAGCCAGATCAAGACTTCAGATCTGGTGCAGCCCGCGCTGCGTGAGCAGCAGGCGGTGCTTGTCCGCCTTGCGCAGCGCGCTCGCCACCTGGTGCCCCTCGAGCATGCCCGAGAGCTTCGCCGGACCGCAATGCTCGAGGACCGAGCGGCTCACCTTGAGCAGGTGCAGCGGCTCGCGCGGCTTCTTCAGCATGAACGTCTGCGCCTCGCGGTCGTCATCCCAGCTCTCGGCGAGCGCCCAGTCCGGAAAGACTTGCTGCAGATAATTGCGCACGGCATCCAGGCGATCCTTGGCGACTCTGGGCATTGCTCCCCCGCAAGGCGTTCAGTGTCCGCGGAAAATGTACCGCGAATCTGCGCGCAGGAGGTATCTGGAAAACTGAGCGCTGCCGCGCCCAAGCTGACAATCAATTCAGGTCGAGCGCGTGCTGCTTGAGCGCGGAGAGCGGCACGTACTCGAGCACGCTCTCGTGCGTCGCCTCCAGCACCACCAGCGGCGCCGCGCGCGCGCGCCAGGCCTCGACCCAGCGCAGCACGTGCAGGCACCAGCGGTCGCCGGGCGCAAGGCCGCGAAAGCGCATTTCCGGCCGCGGCGTCACGAGGTCGTTGCCTTTCGCGACGCTGAACTCGAGGAATTCCTTCGTCACCTTGACGCACACCAGGTGCGCCACGCCGTCGGCGCCGTGCGTGGCGCAGCTGCCGTCGCGGAAGTACCCGGTAAGCGGCGCGAAGCTGCAGGCCATCAGCTCGCCGCCGAGGACGTTCTTCTCCCGGGTCACAGGGCGTGCGCCTCGATCGCGCGCCGGACTTCCGCCGCGCGAGCCTCGATGAGCTCATAGCGCTGCGGCAGCTTCTCGAGGCCTTCAAAGCCTTGCGGCCGCTCCGGCTCCCTGCCCAAGGCCTCGCGGATCGTCGCAGCGAACTTTGCCGGCAGCGCGGTTTCCGCGCAGACAAGCGGCACGCCGGGCGGCCGGTGCTCGAGGCCGACCTTCACGCCGTCCGCCGTGTGCGGATCGATGGTGACGCCGTATCTTGCGTGCACCATGCGGATCGTCGCGAGCCGATCGGCGTGCGTGCTCAAGCCCGAGGCGAACCCCGGGCCGGGCGGCAGGCGGAATTCGCCCGCGGTGTCCAGCTCGGACCAGAGCGCGCGCACGCGCGCGCCGTCGCGCCCGACGAGCTCAAACACGTAGCGCTCAAAGTTGGACGCCTTCGAGATGTCCATCGATGGACTCGAGGTCGCCTGCGCGACGCGGCGCACGCGATAGCGCCCGGTACGAAAGTACTCGTCGAGCACGTCATTCTCATTGGTGGCGAGCACCAGCCGCTCGATGGGCAGGCCCATTTCGCGCGCCACGTAGCCGGCGAAGATATTGCCGAAGTTGCCCGAGGGCACCGCGAAGGCGACGCGCTCGGCGTCGCTGCGCGTGGCGCGGAAGTAACCCCAGAAGTAATACACCACCTGCGCCGCAACGCGCGCCCAGTTGATCGAGTTCACCGCGCCGATGCGACGGCGCGCCTTGAAGCCCGCATCGGCGTTCACCTGCTTGACGAGGTCCTGGCAGTCGTCGAACGTGCCCTTCACCGCGAGGTTGTGGATGTTCGCGTCCTGCAGCGCGTACATCTGCGCCGCCTGGAACGCGCTCATGCGGCCGTGCGGCGAGAGCATGAACACGGCGAGGCGCTCGCGGCCGCGCATCGCATGCTCGGCGGCGGAGCCGGTGTCGCCCGAGGTCGCGCCGAGGATGTTAAGCGTCTGCCCACGCGCGCCCAGCACCTGCTCGAACAGGCCGCCGAGGAGCTGCAGCGCGAGGTCCTTGAAAGCGAGCGTCGGGCCCTGCGAGAGGCCAAGCAGGTGCAGGCCGGGTTCCAGCGTCTTCAGCGGCACGATTTCGTCGCTGCCGAAGGCAGCGCGCGTGTAGGTGCGCGCGACGAGCGCCTCGAGCCCGGGCACGTCGTCCATGAACGGCGCGAGGACCGCGGCGGCGAGCTGCGGATAGCGCAGCCCGCGCCAGGCGGCGAGTTCGGCCTTCGGGTAGCGCTCGGGAACGTACAGGCCGCCATCGGGCGCCAAGCCTTCCAGCAGGATGTCGGAAAAGCGCTGCGGCTCGCCGCCGCCGCGGGTGCTGACGTAGCGCAAGTGCCTAGGACTTTCCGCCCTGCTTCTGCAGCTCGTTGAACTTCCGGATCTGCTCCGGCGTCGGCTTCGCGTGCGCCTTGCTCGGCGGCTGGCCCCTGCGCGCGTTCTGGGACTTCGGCGCCTTCTGCGCCTTGGGGGGCACGGCTTTCGGCTCGTTCTGCGCCGGCGCCTGCGCCAGGGCAAGCGGCGCCACCACCGCCAGCACTACCCCGATACTGGCTCTCATAGCAGTTCCTCCAGCCGGATGCGCGTCACCTTGCCCACCACCGAGGGCAGGCGCTCGATGCGCGCCATCGCTGCGTTCACGTTCTTCTCCAGCGCGCGGTGCGTGAGCATCACGATATCCACCCGCTTCTCGCCCTCGCCGGGCTCCTTCTGCACCATGGCGTCGATCGAGATGCGCGAATCGGCGAGGATGCGCGTGATGCGCGCCAGCACACCGGGCTTGTCCAGCACGCGCATGCGCAGGTAGTAGGAGGTCTCCACCTCGCCGATCGGCAGGATCGGCACGTCCGACAACTGGTCGGGCTGGAACGCGAGGTGCGGAACGCGATGCCCCGGATCCGCCGTGATCAGGCGCGTCACGTCCACCAGGTCCGCCACCACCGCGCTCGCCGTCGGCTGGCTGCCGGCGCCGGCGCCGTAATACATGGTCGCGCCGACCGCGTCGCCCTTGACGAGGATGCCGTTCATCACGCCCTCGACGTTGGCGATCAGGCGCCGCGCGGGCACCAGCGTCGGATGCACGCGCAGCTCGATGCCGTTGCGCGCACGGCGCGTGATGCCGAGCAGCTTGATGCGGTAGCCGAGCTCCTCCGCGTAGCCGATATCGGCCTGCGTGAGCTTCGAGATGCCCTCGGTGTAGGCCTTGGCGAATTGCATCGGGATGCCGAACGCGAGCGCCGAGAGAATCGTCAGCTTGTGCGCGGCGTCGATGCCCTCGATATCGAAGGTCGGGTCGGCCTCGGCGTAGCCCAGGCGCTGCGCCTGCGCGAGGACCGTGGCGAAGGGCAGGCCCTTGTCGCGCATTTCCGACAGGATGAAATTGGAGGTGCCATTGATGATCCCCGCGATCCACTCGATGCGGTTCGCCGCCAGGCCCTCGCGCAGCGCCTTGATGATCGGGATGCCGCCGCCGACCGAGGCTTCGAACGCAACCATTACGCCCTTCTTCTGTGCCGCGGCAAAGATGCGGTTGCCGTGCTTGGCGAGCAGCGCCTTGTTGGCCGTGACCACGTGCTTGCCCTGCGCGATCGCCTCCAGCACCAGGTCCTTGGCGATGCCGGTGCCGCCGATCAACTCGATGATGATGTCGATGTCGGGCGCGCGCACGACCTCCCAGGCGTTGCGGTGGAGGGTCGCCTTGCCATCGACCAGCTTGCGCGCCTTCTTCAGGTCCTTGTCCGCCACGCGCGTGATGCGGATGGCGCGCCCCGCCCGGCGACGGATCTCGCCGGCGTTGCGATTGAGGACCTCCCAGGTGCCGCCGCCGACCGTGCCGATGCCGAGCAGCCCCGCGTGAATCGGCCGCATCACGCCGCTCCGCGCAACAGCCCGTCCTTCTTGAACATGTCGCGCACGCCGCGCAGCGCCTGGCGCAGGCGGTTCTCGTTCTCGATGAGGGCGATGCGCACGTGGTCGTCGCCGTAGTCGCCGAAGCCAATGCCGGGCGCCACCGCGATCTTCGCCTGCTCGAGCAGGTGCTTGGTGAACCCGATCGAGCCCATCGCCGCGTAGTAGTCGGGGATCTTTGCCCAGACGTACATCGAGGCCTTCGGGTTCTCCACCATCCAGCCGATGTCGTGCAACCCCTTCACCACGACGTCGCGACGCTTCTGGTAGGTCTGCCGGACCTCCTCCACGCAGGCCTGCGGCCCCTCGAGCGCGACGATGGAGGCCACCTGGATCGGCGTGAAGGTGCCGTAGTCGTGGTAGCTCTTGATGCGCGCGAGCGCATGCACCAGGTCCCTGTTGCCGACCATGAAGCCGATGCGCCAGCCGGCCATGTTGTAGCTCTTGGACATGGTGAAGAACTCCACCGCCACGTCGCGCGCCCCCGGCACCTGCATGATCGAGGGCGCCCGATTGCCGACCCAGGCGCCGTCGAAGACGATGTCGGCGTAGGCGAGGTCGTGCACCACCATGATGTCGTGCTCGCGCGCGAGCGCCACCACGCGCTCGAAGAAATCGAGCTCGACGCACATCGCGGTGGGGTTCGACGGAAAGCCGAGGATCAGCATCTTCGGCTTGGGGAACAGCTCGCGGATCGCGCGCTCCACCTCGGCGATGAAGTCCACGCCCGGCGTCATGCGCACCGAGCGGATGTCGGCGCCGGCGATGATCGCGCCGTAGATGTGGATCGGATACGAGGGATTGGGCACCAGCACCGTGTCGCCGCGATCCAGCGTCGCCAGCATCAGGTGCGCAAGGCCTTCCTTGGAGCCGATGGTGACGATCGCTTCGCTTTCCGGGTCGAAGTCGACGCCGTAGCGGCGCTTGTACCAGTCGCAGATCGCCTTGCGCAGCCGCGGGATGCCCTTGGAGACCGAATAGCCGTGCGTGTCCTGGCGCTGCGTGGCCTCGACCAGCTTGTCGACGATGTGCTTGGGCGTCGGCCCGTCGGGATTGCCCATGGACAGGTCGATGATGTCCTCGCCGCGGCGCCGCGCCGCCATCTTCAACTCGTTGGTGATGTTGAAGACGTACGGCGGCAGCCGCTGGATCCTGGAAAACTCTCGCATTGTAGAATTCTAGCAGTGAAACTCCAGGCTTCCGCCCTCTCGCGCCGGCACAGCTTCACCGCTTACGGCGAAGGCTACGTGGTGGTGAGCGGCACGCGACACGAGGCGAGCGTCATCGTCCTGCCCGAGCGCATCGTGCCCTGGCCGGTCGCCGGCTTCGCGGCGCTCGCGGAGGAGCACTTCGCGGCCATCGCCGCGCTCAAGCCCGAGGTGGTGCTGCTCGGCACCGGGGCGCGCCTGCGCTTTCCGCATCCGCGCCTCACCGCGCCGCTGGCGCGCGCGCGCATCGGCGTGGAGGTGATGGACCTGCAGGCCGCCTGCCGCACCTTCAACATCCTCGCCGCGGAAGAGCGCAACGTGGCGGCCGCGCTGTTGTTCGCTTGAGCGGCCCGCTGTCGCGCGCAGCGCTGCTCGCCGCGGTTCTCGCGCTCGCCCTCGCGTGGTTCGGCGGCCTGGGCACGCGCAAGCTGCTGAAGGCGGACGAGGGGCGCTACGCCGAGATCCCGCGCGAGATGGTGGCGAGCGGCGACTGGCTGACGCCGCGCGTGAATGGCTACAAGTACTTCGAGAAGCCGCCGCTGCAGTACTGGGCAACCGCAGCCGCCTATGCCGCGTTCGGCGTCACCGAGTGGAGTGCCCGCCTCTGGACGGCGCTGACTGGATTCCTCGGCGTGTTGCTGGTGTACTACGCCGGCCGGCGTCTGCTGGGCGGCACGGGCGGCGAGTACGCCGCGGCGGCGCTGGCGGGCAGCGGACTGTATGCGCTCTCGGGCCATGTATTGACCCTGGACATGGGCGTATCGCTGTTCCTGTCGCTTGCGGTGTTCGCCTTCTTGTTCGCCCAGCTCGACGACACGCCCGAGCGCGAGCGGCACCGCTGGATGCTCGCGGCCTGGGCGGCGATGGCGTGCGCGATGCTGTCCAAGGGAATGATCGGCATCGTGCTCCCCGCGGCCGCCGTCCTCGGCTATGCCGTTTGGCAGCGCGACGCCGCGCTGTTGCGCCGCCTGCATTTCCTCCCGGGCCTGGCGCTGTTCCTCGCCATCGCGGCGCCGTGGTTCGTGGCGGTGTCCGCAGCCAACGCCGAATTCGCGCGCTTCTTCTTCGTGCACGAGCACTTCGAGCGCTTCCTCACCACGGAGCACCGGCGCGCAGGGCCGCTGTGGTACTTCGTGCCGGTGCTGGTCGCGGGTGCGTTGCCTTGGGCGCTATCGCTGCCCGCTGCGCTCTGGCAGGCGGCGCGCGGCGCGGAGGCCGCGCGTTTCAAGCCGCTGCGCTTCCTGTTCGTTTGGTGCGGCGTAGTCTTCCTGTTCTTCTCCGCCTCCGGTTCCAAGCTGCCGCCCTACATCCTGCCGGTGTTCCCCGCGCTGGCAGTGCTGATCGCAGCGCAACTCGCGCGCGCCTCGCGCCGCCTGCTCGTCGCCCAAGCCGCTCTCGCAGCGCTTCTCGGCGCCGGCGTCCTCGCCGCGGCGGCCGCGGGCGCCGTGTCCAGCCTGCCCGCGCCGTACCGGCCCTGGCTGACCGCCGCCGGCGGGGTGCTCGCCGCGCTGGCGCTGGCCGCGACATGGTTGGCCGGCCATGGCCGCGTCCTCGCCTCGGTACTCGCGCTCGCCGCAGGCGGACTGGCTTTCGCGCAGCTCGCGCTGCTCGGGCACGGCAGCCTATCGCCGCGATATTCCGCGTATCATGCGGTCGAACCGGCGCGGCCCGGGCTGAGCGCCGATGTGCCCTTCTACGCCGTTCGCCAATACGACCACTCGCTGCCGTTTTATCTGGGTAGGACCGTGACCATGGTGGCTGTCTCCGACGAGCTGGGGATCGCCATCGGCTGGGAGCCCGAGAAGTATCTGGCGCGAGTCGAGGACTTCGCTGCCGCCTGGCGCCGAGAGCGCGCCGCCTGCGCCGCCTTCGCGCCCGCCGAGTTCGCGGCGATCCGCGCCGCCCACGGGCTGGATGCCCGCGTGCTGGCCGAAAGCCCTCGCTACCTGATCGCGTGCAAGCCGTGAACCCTCTCAGCTTCTCGCTGATCCTCGCCGGCGTTCTGCTCAACGCCGCGGCGCAGCTGCTGCTCAAGGCCGGCACCAACGCGGTGGGCCACTTCGAGTTCTCGGCTGCCAACATCGTGCCGATCGGATTGCGCCTCGCGCTCGAGCCCTTCATCCTCGGCGGTGTCGCCTGCTACGTCGTGAGCCTCGTGGTGTGGATCATGGCGCTGTCGCGCGTCGAAGTGAGCATCGCCTACCCGATGCTCTCCATCGGCTACGTGATCAACGCCGTGGCGGCCTGGTACCTGTTCGGCGAGTCGCTCACCGCGCTGCGCCTCACCGGCATCGGCTTCATCGTGGTGGGCGTGTTCCTCGTCGCGCGCAGCTGATGGACCTCCTGCCCTTCACGCGGCCCTCCATCGACGAGGCGACGATCGCCGGCGTCGCCGAGGTCCTGCGCTCGGGCTGGATCACCTCCGGCCCGCAGGTGCGCGCCTTCGAGGCGGCGCTCTCGCGCCACTGCGGCGGCCGCGCGGTGCGCTCCTTCTGCTCCGGCACCGCCGCGCTCGAAGTGGGGCTGCGCCTAGCCGGCGTGGGCGCCGGACACGAGGTGATCACCACGCCGCTGTCCTGGGTCGCGACCGCCAATGTGGTGCTGGAAGTCGGCGCGCGGCCGGTGTTCGTGGACGTGGACCCGCGCACCCGCAATATCGACCTCGGCCTGGCGGAGGCGGCGGTCACCACCGCGACGCGCGCCCTC
>Ga0326726_10005638_pt1 | contig 11325 bp, 8 predicted proteins | sample MHFenrmetagenome_2_FD_207603 | JGI IMG/M metagenome (GOLD analysis project Ga0326726, IMG submission 207603) | Lab enriched peat soil microbial communities from Michigan Hollow, Ithaca, NY, United States - MHF15MN | ecosystem: Environmental > Terrestrial > Soil > Wetlands > Peat | place: USA...
TCTGAAATACTATCCCGACGGTACTCTAACCCTTAAAACTAATTACATTAACGGGAAACTGGATGGAAAGTTTGAAGCTTTTTTCGAGAATGGCAGGCTTGAAATGCTCGGACAATATAAAGATAATTTACGGGAGGGACAATGGATCATTTATAATAAAGACGGCAGCCTGAGGTTTAAAACGGAATATGTTTCCGGCGTACCTGATAACCGGAACATTGATATTTATCAATCTGCTTATATTGATTCACTTGAAAGGAACAAAGTCAGAATTGCTGATCCGGAAAAAACGGGCGAAATATGGTAACAGGATCTTATAATCCTACCCGGTTTAAAATAGGAATAATCGCTTTTATACTGCTTCTGATAAATTCTTTTAATTCAATAGATTGTCAGGAAAAGACTTACAATTTTTTCTACAGGATCTATCTCAAAGACAAGGGAACAAACGATATCACTGATTTTTCTCCTGGCGACCTTCTTTCAGAAAAAGCTGTTAAAAGACGAGAAAATGCAGACATCCCTGTACCAGATATCAGGGATATCCCGGTTTTTTCAGGTTATATTAACCAGATTAAAGCATTAGGTTTTAAATTGCATTGCACTTCCAGATGGATGAATACAGCGCTATTTAAAACCGAGGTCATGGCGGACATCGGTGTCCTGCTTAACCTGCCATTTGTCAGCAAGGTAAAAATAGTAAAGAATACCAGTGGGAAAAGCCAATCCTATGATAAACTAAGCTTTAAAACAGGACAGGAGGATCTGCCGTACGATCAACCACTAATAATGTTAAATGGCCGTACAATCCATAACTCCGGATTGAACGGTAAAGGCATCCTGATCGCGGTTCTTGATGGAGGCTTTTCAAATGCTGATAATATTTCTTCGCTAGATGGCATCAGAAGACGCGATGGAATTAAAGGAACTTTTGATTTCGTCAAAAAAGATGAGTTCGTCTATGGGTTCCATAATCATGGCACTGCAGTGCTTTCAGTGCTTGCAGGGATTATTCCGGAATCAATAGAAGGAACCGCTCCTGGCGCTGATTACTGGCTCTTACGGAGCGAGGACACAGAAACAGAATTTCCAGTTGAAGAAGATTTCTGGACAGCCGCGGCAGAATTTGCCGACAGCCTTGGAGCTGATATTATAACTTCATCCCTGGGATACTACACATTTGATGATCCCTCAATGAATTATAAGTTTTCGGACCTGGACGGTAACAAAACGTTTATAACCCAGGCTGCCGACATTGCTGCATCCAAAGGCATCCTGGTTGTTAACAGTGCAGGTAATGAAAGAAATAAAACATGGATCCGTATTATAGCACCGGCAGACGGAGATAGCGTTCTGGCAGTCGGAGCCGTCGACGGGTATAAAAGCATTTCTGCATTTTCATCAGCGGGGCCCTCATACGACCGGCAAATAAAACCTGACGTGGTTTCGCAGGGAGTAAATGTTCCTGTCCAGGTACAGGCTTCAACTGTTGACAGATCTAGCGGCACTTCATTTTCCTGCCCCATAATCAGTGGTATGTGCGCTTGCATCATGCAGGCAGTGCCAGGGGTACTAAATTCAGAAATTATTTCTGAACTCCATTCCGCTTCAGACAGATTTCTTAAACCTGACTCATTATATGGTTACGGAATTCCTGATATTGCCGTAGCTATAAATCGCTTACAGGATAAATACATCAAGAAGCCTGGTGACGGATCAGTTATAAGTCCGAATCCCTTTTCAGACGAATTGAAAATCACATTCAGGGAGATCCCCGGACAGCTCAGGTTTGAAGTTTATGATATAAACGGGAAACTGGTTATGAAAAAAGATTTCCGGGATTATATCAGTCGTACACTGATACTGGATGATTTTCAGTATCTCAGAAATGGAATCTATTTTGTCAGGCTCATCACTCCTGATGGTACTTTCATTCATAAGGTAATCAAGGTCAACAATCTGCTATGAACGAAAAACTATCACTTACCGAATTACAGCTGATCATAAAGGATTCTCTTTATCTGGCATTGCCTGATATGTACTGGGTGGTCGCTGAAATTTCTGAAATAAAGGAAAATTATAATGGACATTGTTACCTTGAACTTGTAGAGAAGCATCCTGATGAAATCAGTATAAGGTCACGTGTAAAAGCAGTGATATGGAGCAGCCGTTACAGGTTCATAAAATCATTTTTTGAAAACTCAGCCGGAGAGTCCCTCAGAGATGGCCTGAAGATACTTGTCAGGGTAAAAATCGAGTATCATGAGATTTATGGATTAAGTCTTGTTATAAACGATATCGATCCTGCATACACAATCGGTGAGATGGCCCTCAAACGTCAGCAGATCCTTAAAAAGCTTGAAGATGAAGGTGTACTTACCATGAACAAGGATCTGGATTTCCCGGTTATTCCTCAGAGAATCGCAGTAATTTCCTCCGTAAATGCTGCAGGATACACCGATTTTATGAAACATCTTAAGGAGAACAGTTTTGGATATGTTTATTATACCGCCCTTTTTGAGACACCGATGCAGGGCAAGGAAACAGAATCAGGATTAATAAAAGCCCTTGAGAGAATTGCTTCTCAACTTGATAAATTCGATCTGGCAGTTATTATCAGGGGAGGAGGATCTCAAACCGACCTGAGCTGGTTCGATAATTATAATATTGCTTATTATATAACTCAGTTCCCTTTGCCTGTAATCACAGGAATCGGCCATGAAAAAGATCTTTCTGTGACTGATATTGTGGCCCACAGGTCGTTGAAAACTCCAACTGCCGTAGCAGACTTTCTTATTGATTGCATGTACAACGCAGAGAATCACCTTGTTGATCTCAGCAATGAAATAACCGACAGATCAATGCTTATGCTCGAAAAGAGCAAGAAGAAGATTGAGACAGTTCATTTAAGATTGATCCCTGTTGCAAGGGCACAATTGTCATTAAACGGGACAGCAATTATCCGCAAAAAAGAAATTTTGGCCAGTACTTCAAAAAACTGGCTGAGCATCATTAATAACCAGTTGGCCGGATTCAATAATTCACTTAAAATCCTTGATCCTGAAAATGTTCTGAAAAGGGGTTATACGATTACTTCGATGAATGGGAAAATTCTCAAAAAATCTAACCAGCTTAAGAAGGATGATGTCCTGAATACAAAGTTCAGTGACGGATCAGCGAGCAGTAAAGTGTTATAAAGGAGACCGGAGAAAATGGTAGTATTCATATGGGTCCCCTCCTTGGAGGGGTTTGGGGTGGGTTAACCTAAAATAAGAGACAAATAATAATTTATTATAATTCAGAGAAATATGGCAAAAAAAGAATTCTCATTTAACCAGGCAGTAAACGAGATTGAAAAAATATTGCAGGAAATTGAAAGTGGTGAAATGGATGTCGACAGGTTATCTGTTGAGGTCAAACGTGCTTCGGAGCTCATCAGGCAATGTCAGAAGAAACTTAAGTCGACTGAGGAGGAGATTAACACCATTTTCAAGGATCTCGCATAAAAAACCCGCGGAACAGGTGCCCCGCGGGAATTTACTTTACTACCCTAAACCTAAATCCATGAAAAAAACTCATGTAACCTAATTGGTTACTACCTTTCGATTATATAACGTATTAAAGATAGGCAATGTTTCATTTATCCTGACTTTTTTTTTAACAAAGTGAATCTTTTTTATTAACACTCTATTTCTCCACAGCAAGGACGTCTTTAAATGCCTTAATAAATGTCTCCTTCGGTAAGGCACCCATTGCCATCTGTGGCTGACCTGTGGCTGGAACAAACAGAATCGACGGGATGTTTCTGATACCAAAAACTGAAGCAAGCTCCTGCTCTTCCTCAGTATTGACTTTATAAATATCCAGCTTACCCTCAAATTCCTTAGCCAGTTCTTCCAGTATCGGAGCAACCATTTTACAAGGTCCACACCAATCAGCGTAAAAATCAATCAAACAAGGTTTTCCACCTTCAAATTTCCATTCCTTATTGGTTTCATAGTTGAATACTTTACTGAGAAATGTCTCTTTTGTTAAATGTTCTACCATTTTATTTTTCTTTAATTAACATTCAAAAGCTGGTGAAGTTCATTATTAAACCAATCTTTGTACTATTAATGCGCAAACTGTTCATTTTATTTAAAAATAGTTATTAATTGTAACTTTGTCATGATTATTTAACAAATTGTCACATCTACATATGAATATATGTCTAAATGACAAAATTTTTGATCTGCTTTCTGATGTTGTTTCATCAGAAAATGTAAAAGCCTGGGTTATCGGAGGCTATGTCAGGGATTATCTGCTTAAAAGGGATTACCCCGACAAAGATATTGATATATTGATAGTTGGAAACGGAATTAACTTTGCAAGAAAAGCTGCAAAAAAAATGGGACCGGATATTAAAGTTTCCGTTTTTAAGAATTTCGGAACAGCAATGTTCCGGTACAATGATTATGATATTGAGTTTGTCGGAGCAAGAAAAGAATCATATAACCGCGGATCAAGAAAACCTGTTGTTACGACCGGCACGCTTGAGGATGATCAAAAAAGGAGGGATTTCACAATTAACGCACTTGCAGTCAGCTTAAACGGGGAGACTTTCGGCGAATTACTGGATCCCTTCGACGGTGTAAGTGATCTTAACAAAAAAATAATACGGACACCCCTTGATCCTGACATTACATTTTCGGACGATCCTCTCAGGATGATGAGGGCGATAAGATTTGCAGTTCAGCTAAATTTCTCGATTGAGGAAACCACATTCAAATCAATAGCATCCAATGCTGAGCGGATAAGCATTGTATCAAAGGAGAGGATAATTGTTGAATTGAACAAAATAATAATGTGTGAAAATCCCTCCAGGGGATTTATACTCCTTGAAAAGTCAGGCCTTCTTAAAATCATTTTTCCTGAGCTTGATAATCTTAAAGGAGTCGAAAAGAAGAATGGAAAAGCACACAAGGATAATTTTGTTCATTCTGTAAAAGTGCTTGACAATATAAGCAGGAAAACGACAAACATCTGGCTCAGGTGGGCAGCCCTGCTGCATGATATAGCAAAACCTGTGACCAAGAAATATGATGCCGAATCGGGCTGGTCATTCCATGGACATGAATTCATTGGGGGCAAAATGATACCCGATATTTTCAGAAAACTTAAGCTTCCGTTAAATGATAAAATGAAATATGTCAAAAAGCTGGTAGATCTTCACCTGCGCCCGATCTCCCTTTCACAGGAAATTGTGACTGATTCAGCTGTAAGAAGGCTGTTGTTTGAAGCCGGAGATGATATTGATGACCTTATGCTGCTCTGTGAGGCTGATATAACTTCCAGGATTGAAGCAACCAAGACAAGACACCTGGAGAATTTCAGTATGGTAAGAAACAAACTTAAGGAAATTGAGGAAAAGGATGCTGTACGGAATTTTAAGCCCCCGGTCGATGGAAGTGAGATTATAAATACTTTCATGATAAAGCCAGGAAGGGAGGTTGGCCTTATAAAAAATGCAATAAGAGATGCCATTCTTGACGGAGTAATTCCGAATGAATACGAAGCGGCAAAAAAATTGATGCTGGAGAAAGGACGCGAACTTGGACTAACTCCTAAGAATGATTTACCTGATACCAAGATCGAGTAAAACAGGCAAATGATCGCTGAATCCGCCCTGATACCTGTAACCACGATATGTTGAAAAGGTTGTCATGCCAGGATATTTTGAATCATTTCTCAGAAGAAAATCAGGATTGAAAATCCTGAAATCCTTTATTTCAGTGAATAATCCTCTCGTGCTTTTTACAAGCCAGTCTGAAACAATTACCTGATCCAGCATTTCCCAGGTTCCCATATATCTGTATGTACCCGGAACACTTTTCATATGTTGATCTGCAAAGTTAATAAGTTTACATTCACCTGCCCTGTAAGGTTTTAAAAGGGACTCGACAACCGGATCATCCGGACTGCAATTAAAATCTCCAAGAATAATTACCTTTAATTCCCCCTTTGAAATATTAAATAAGGAATCAACTGCATCTCTTACCATATGTGCAATATCTTCCCTCAGTGGTTCTCCTGCAAGTACCCCTCCCCTTCTGGATGGCCAATGATTGAGTATCAGGTGTATTGTATCACCAAGAATAGCACACTTTACATAAAGAACACTTCTTGAATGAAATTCATCTTTTCTCACTCCTGGCGGGATCCACGATCTGTAATCGATCACTCTGACCAGGTCTTTTCTGAATATCATGCAAACATCAATACCCCTGGGATCCGGCGACTCTTCGTGAATAATCCCGTATCCGAAAACTGAAAGAGGAGTTCTGTAAACAAGATCTTCAAGTACTTTCCTGTTCTCAATTTCACATAATCCAACAATCGCTGGAGGGTTCCACTCCCCTGCAGCAATAATTGTTTTATAAACAGAATTTATCTTTTTAGAGTATCTGGTCTTATTCCATCTCATTAGTCCGCCCGGCAGAAACTCAGCATCATCCTTCAGGGTATCATCTGTGGTATCAAACAGGTTTTCAGCATTGTAAAACATCAGCCGCACAGGCAAAGAATCTGATACTTCCTGTGTATATGCCATTCCCGCGAACAAGAACATCAGCACTTGCGCGCCAACCGCTTTCAAGCAAACTTTGTCAATAAGCATTTATCCATCGATACCTCCGGGCGTTCGTTCCGAATTTCACAGCGAGCGAAAATTCATGTGTCCCGAGGCTTTGTTTCCTCATTTCAGTTAAAGTGAAATCGAATGCATATGCAAAATAAAATCTATCGTACTTCAGGCCAAGCATCATAATAAGTGCATCATTTGTCCGCCATGATAAACCGGCCCAGTAATCGTTCTTATAATAGATCCGTGATGACAGATCAAGCTGAATTGCTTTGAAGAACATATCTGACGATTTAATAAATGCCGATGGTTCAAGGAGCCAGTCTCCGGATAAAGGTATCTTGATCCCGCCTGTCAGAAAATAGTGGCCAAGCTCAGTATTATTGTTGTCATTGTCATTTGAAAACATAACAGAGCCTCTCAGCAGGTTTGTCATAGCAAATCCAACATAATATTTAGGTGTTGTATAGCTTACTCCGAAATTGAAATCCGGGATGAAAACCGACCTGTCATAGTTGTTAAGTAATGGATCATCAGGGTCATAAATAAGTCCTTCGTATTTGATTGTATACTGGTATGCAATCAGTGCAAGGCCGAATGCAAGGTTCCTTGTATATTCATCATCATCCTTACCCAAAGGGATATTATACGAATAAGCAGCCTGAACGCCTGTTCTGTGCATGATACCGTTATTGTCATTAAAGACATATCCCCCGACTCCTACCTGACCACCTCTGGTAGGCCTGACGAGCTTCTTCTTTACAGTTGTTGATTTGGAGATATAGCTGTTCTTCAGTATCCTGGTCTGAAAGCTCAGTGCATAGGTACTGGGTGCCTGGGCCAACCCTGTCCATTGCTCTCGTACCGTAAGATTAACTGATGTATAGCCATCACTTCCGGCAAATGACGGGTTGATCAGGAAACCGTTCATGATATACTGGCTGTACATTGGTACCTGTTGTGCTTCGGAGATCCCAAAAATAAAGAAGATAACGACAGCTGATATTATACTTCTTAAATTGCTCATATCTTTATACTTCAATATTTTCATCATGTCATCTGATTACACTTATTACTCCTGATCTTGGCTCTGAGCCGTCGTTAAGGTAAAGGATATAGTGGTATGAATCTGTTGGAGCAGGCTTCCCGCTTATTGTTCCATTCCATGGATTGTCCGACAGGTTTTTTGAGCTGAAAATCATCTTACCCCACCTGCTGAAAATGCGGACCTCGGCGTTTGGATAAAGGTCGATGTTCTTGATCCTCCATTCATCGTTAAAGCCGTCATTGTTAGGGGTGATCACCTGAGGAATCACCAGGCAGCCAAAGGAAAATATGAATTCAACATTGACCACAATTGTTTCTCCGCAATTATTCTTATCCGTAACGACCGCAGTGTAAGTTCCGGGTATAATACCTGAACGGTTCAGTCCTGTTAACCCATTTGACCAGAGAACATTAAACGGACTTGACCCGCCAGTAATCGTAAGATTTATTGATCCGTCATTCGAATCAGGACAGGAAGCAGGAGTCACAGATGATCGAATAGTTAAGGACTGAGGTTCCGTAATATTTACTGGTCCTGTTTTTACACATCCGTAACTATCCGTAATTGTTATAGTATAAGGTCCGGCTGAAAGATCTGTTGCTGTCTCTTTTGTCTGTTCAGGAGTTGTGTTCCAGGAAAAAGTGTATGGTTCTAAACCGCCGGTAACAGTTGCTGTTGCACTACCTGTCGAACCACCGGAACAAAGTATATTGTCCTGGGTAATCGATACTACCATATCTGCAGCAGGTTGAGAAATAGTAACATTATTTGTCGCAGTACAGCCATTTGAATCAGTAACGGTAACAGAATAGGTGCCTGCAGTAAGGCCTGTTGCGGTAGGAGTAATCTGCCCGGGTACAGAGTTCCATGAATAAGTGTATGGTCCGGTACCTCCTGTGACTGTAGCAGTCACGCTGCCTGAGTTTCCTCCAAAGCAGTGGACATCCACTCCTGAAACTGTAACGTCAAGTGTTTCCGCTTCTGTAATAGTAACCGGAATATTAAATATATCCAAAGCTGCATCTCTGACAGTTAGAATATAAGTTCCGGCTGACAATGAACCGAATGTTCCTGAAGCCTGAAATGCTCCTCCGTCGATTGAGTAAAGATACGGCAACGTCCCTCCCCATCCTGCGACTGTTACAGATCCGAGGCTCCCGCTCTGGCATGACACATTGATCTGGGTTATTATATTTGCTGTCAATGGTATCCAGGGCTGCGTAATTGTTGCCGTAACGTCGTGAGTACACATGGCTGCATCCCTGACTGTGATAGTGTAAGTTCCTGCTGTCAGCGAACTGAATGTGCCGGATACCTGGTAGTTTCCCCCATCCATGCTGTACTCATATGGGGAAGTCCCTCCCGATCCTGAGATAGTTACACTTCCATCGTTGCCACCGTAAACTGAAACATCCGAATGGGATGTAATACTTCCATTAAGGGCAATAGCCGGCTGAGCAACAACATTATTTACAACAATTGTACATCCATGTGAGTCAGCAATAGTTACTGAATAATTGCCCGCTGAAATATTGTTAATATCCTCAGTTACTGCTCCATTGCTCCAAAGGTATGCATAAGGAGATGTTCCTCCGGTGACTGTCAGATTACATGCACCCGACATATCTCCAAAACAGCTGATATTCGTTACAGAAATACTCCCTGACAGTGCAAGAGATGGCTGTGTTATTATAGTAACAGGCAAAATAATAGAGCACAGGTTGGCATCTCTTATAGTTATGCTGTAGGCACCTGTAGTTAGTGACCCAAAAGTTCCGGAAGACTGGTATGCTCCTCCGTTGAGGGAATAGGCATATGGCGGCTGACCTGTTCCGGAATCAGCTGCTGCAGTAATGGAACCATCAGAACCACCATTACAGGCAACGTCGGTTTTTGATATTATTGACCCTGATAAATTGGAAACCATAACATTAATGAGCACTGTACTGGTGCAAACTGAATTGTTCCCTGCAGAAACTGAAATGCTACCTGCCGGTCCGCTCCCCCACCTTACCGTTACAGAATTATCTGATATATTCCCTCCGCTTGTAATTACACCTCCTGTGACTGTCCAGCTTTGATATGCATACGAACCGGTAAGAGTGTAAGTATTTGTTGAATTCATGCAGACACTGGTAACAGGATTACTGAAAACTGGTGTTGGTACCGGCGTAATGGTTACAGTGTCGATAATGGTGGATTCGCATTGTCCGCCTGAGAACAGTATATTTGGTTCGCGGATTGTCGTAATGATCCTCCCCTGAACAACACCAAGATTCCACCTTACACTTATTCTGCTTGTATCAGGATTACTGGTTAAAATTGTTCCATTTGTAACTGTCCAGCTATAGACCGCATCGCTTTTATGGTTTACAGAATGAGTTTTTATTTCCCCTTCACATGCCTGGGAATGCCGCATGGTCTGATTATTAAATATGGCACTTGTCTTGTTTATTTTTATTTCTGATGTATCGACACATCCCTTTCCGTCGGTGACAACAAGCCGGATATCATAATAACCATTTGCCATTGTATTGTTAAAGAATGGAGATTCAAGAATAGTTGTGTTTGAAAATTGAAGTGAAGGAGGGAATGGTATTATTACCATAAATGGCTTTGTTGCTGCATTAAGTCCTCTCCAGAAATATGAATAATTTCCATCGCCACCCTCGGTATCTGCCTCAAAGAGAGCCAGTGTTGGTGACATGTCGCATGTGCTGAGAGACATACTGACAATATCGAGTGTGGAAGTAATGTTTATTGTTAAATTGCGGGATGATGAATTCCCATGTGAGTCGAGTGCTGTTAATGTTACAGTTTTCTGACCAAGATCACTGCAACTGAAAATGTCAGGAGAAACTGACAATGTAACGTTGCCGCAATTATCAAACGTTCCGTTATCTATGTCTGCCGGAACTATTGTTGCCGTTCCTGAAGGTCCAAGGAGAAGGGTGAACGGTTTGTAATTAATTACGGGAGGCGTCTTGTCCTCAACGTTAACTGTTGCAGTGCATGTTGAGGTTAATCCCTCATTATCCGTTACAGTCAGCACGACAGAATTAGGCCCGGTTTGCGAACAGTTGAATGTACCAGGTGATACTGTCCTGTTTGTTATAGTTCCATCCGGGTCGTATGAACCACCATCGACATCAGAACCACTAATTGTAACAGTGCCGCCAGATCCAAGCTGAATTGAAATATTTTTACATACTGCCACAGGAGGCAGAACCGGATTCATGTGATTCACTTCAGCTTTAGAATCATTAAAAAAAGCCATGAAAATGCAGAGAACCATCAGAATCGCAGGTTTCAGTACTTTCTGTGCCAGGGTCATAATAACAGAAAGTCTGCAAAAACTTAATATAGACTTCATACAGGTCAGGTTCGAGGTTTGATCCAAATTCACAATTCAAAGTATATCAGACAAATAAAATCATTCTGGCCAAAATTCTCCTTCTTTCACCAGGGATCATTCAGCTCAGCGATATAGTAAACGTGAATTTATGTATTTTTCATACAGTCAACCCCATCATTTTTACAGGTTTTCAACATATTAACAATATTTATAAAGAAATACACCTGCCGGGTTCAATGAAAAAGATGACTGATTAAGAGAGTTTTGGGAAAATCTATATGAATATTGAATGTAATTTTTTGC
>Ga0326726_10005641_pt1 | contig 11322 bp, 8 predicted proteins | sample MHFenrmetagenome_2_FD_207603 | JGI IMG/M metagenome (GOLD analysis project Ga0326726, IMG submission 207603) | Lab enriched peat soil microbial communities from Michigan Hollow, Ithaca, NY, United States - MHF15MN | ecosystem: Environmental > Terrestrial > Soil > Wetlands > Peat | place: USA...
CGTGACCGGCGAGCTCAGGAGCTACGGGGATATCTCGCTCGACTTCAACGCCGACATCTTCCTCGACAAGGGCGGCCTTGGGGTCCATTTGGAGGACCTCTTTTCCGGCAGTTATGATGGTCCTCCGGTGAGCCTGTCCGGACTCCTGGCCGCCGTCGCTCAGCTCCTGATGAACAACGAGTTCAAGGACGTCGGCATCTTCCGCATCGACCTCAACGTCCGGGCCCTCGAGGAGAGCCGACAGGCGTCCCTCGAGAAGGTCCTCCTCGACAAGTACGAGGTTTCGCCGGGCGAGGCCATCCGGCTCCAGGCTTTCTATCGGACGCAGAACGAGGAGAGCCTGATGGAAGAGGTCACGGTCGTCGCGCCGGCCCTGCCCGCGGGGAGCGAGTTCCAGCTCCTCGTCGGCGACGCGTCGACGATGCAGCAGGTCGAGCGGGCCCAGTATCGCATCCAGGGTTTCGTGCCGCGGAGCCTCGACCAGCTCGTCCGCATGCTCGGCAACCTCCGGAAGAACAACAGGATCTACTTCCGGATCATGGCCTCCAAGCCGGGCCTCTTCCTGAAGGGGGAGGAGCTTCCCAATCTGCCGCCGACCCTGAAGTCGATGTTCGCTTCGCCGCGGGCGTCGGCCACGGGCCCGACGGAGATCACTCGTTCGACACTGAGCGAATACCAGCTCTCCATCCCCTATGTCTTCAGGGGCGGGGCGACGATCCCCGTCCGCATCCGCAAGTAGGAGCCCCTGCCATGCGTCAGCCCGCCCTGCCTGTTGTCCTCGGCCTCGTCATCCTGGCTTCCTCCCTCCAAGCCGTTGTCCCGCAGAAATGGGAGCTTCGGACGCGTGACGATTATCTGCGGGGCAAGTTCGACGGAATCTCGGTCTCCTACGACGGGACGCTCGCCCTGGCGCCCAAGGAGGAGAAGATCGCCGCGCCCCAAGAGGAGTTCTATCTCTCGGTCCTGGCGACCGAAGACGGGGTTACCTTCCTCGGCACGGGCCACGGCGGCAAGGTCTACCGCATCGACAAGGCCGGCAAGGCGGAGCTCTGGTTCCAGGCCCCCGAGATGGACGTGACCTCGCTCGCCCAGGACAAGAAAGGGGCGCTTTACGCCGCGACGTCCCCGAACGGCAAGGTCTACAAGATCACGGACAAGGCCAAGGGCGAGGAGTTCTTCAATCCGGCCGAAAAGTACATCTGGGACCTGCTCTTCCTCGACGGGGGCGAGCTGTGGGCGGCCGTCGGCGAAAGCGGCGGCATCTACAGGATATCCCCGCTCGGCGAAGGCCGGATGTTCTTCAAGGCGGCGGAGAACCACATCCTCTGCCTGGAGCGGACCGCGCGGGGGGACGTCGTCGCGGGGAGCGGCGGCAACGGGCTCGTCTACAGGATCACCACGGAGGGCCGCGCCTCGGTCCTTTTCGAGACACCCTACGAAGAGGTCCGGACACTGGCCGTCGACCGCGAAGGCCAGATCTACGCCGCGGCCTCCGGGACGCCGACGAGGACACGGAAGGACGAGACGTCCGAGCAACCCGTTCGCATCGACACCGCGGTCGTCCTCACCGTCTCGGCTTCCGGCGGCGAAAGCCGTCCGGCTTCCGCCGCGGGCCCGGGGACCTCGGCCAAGGACGGCGGCGCGCTCTACCGTATCACCGGCGACGGGCTGGCCAAGCGCCTCTGGAGCTCCGACGACGAGATGATCTACTCGCTCCTCTGGAGAGAAGTCGAGAAGAAGGTCCTCTTCGGCACCGGAGGCAAGGGCCGGATCTATTCCGTGGACCGCGAGGAGAGGGTCGCCCTGCTCCTCCAGCAGAGTTCCGAGCAGGTCTATCAGCTCGTGCCCCTCGATTCCAAGATCTACGTCCTGTCGAACAATCCCTGCTATTTCGGGCTCCTGCTGACCGAGCAGAGATTCGCTGGCGAGTACACCAGCCCGGTCCTCGACGCGCGGACGCAGGCCTCGTGGGGCCGCGTTGTTTGGGACGCCGACGTTGCCGCTGGCGCTTCGGTGCAGCTCCAGAGCCGGAGCGGCAACACCGGGGAGCCCAACGCGACCTGGACGGACTGGTCCCCCTTCTACACCAAGGCCGAGGAGCAGGTCCTCAGCCCCAAGGCCCGCTTCCTTCAGGTCAAGGTCCTGTTCCGGACCCAGACCGGGAAGGGCTCGCCCGTCTTCAACAAGCTGACCGTGTTCTACTTGCAGTCGAACATCGCCCCGTCGGTCACCCGGCTGGAATTCCTGCCTCCGAACGAGGTCTACCTCAAGCTCCCCGACAACGACGAGGTCATCCTCGGCGTCGAGCGGAACCTCGCCGAGGCGCCGGCGAAAAAGGACGATCTCCGGATCGGCATGCCCTCCCGCAAGGGCGAGCGCAAGGGCTTCCAGACGGTCAACTGGGATGCGGCGGACGAGAACGGGGACACGCTCCGCTATTCTCTGGCCGTCAGGAAGGAGGGCGAGGCCGAGTGGCGCGTCGTCGAGGACGCCTGGACCGAAACGATCTACGCCTTCGACACGCTCGCTTATCCGGATGGGACATACTTCCTCAGGCTCACGACCTCCGACTCGCCCTCCAACCCCCTGGGGCTCGAGCTCAAGACCGACAAGATCAGCCCGCCCCTCGTCATTGATAACTCCCTGCCCGTGATCAAGGGCTTCACCGCGGCGAGGACGGGCGATTCGCTCGACGTCGCCTTCCAGGCGGAGGACGCCTACTCCTACATCGAAGAAGCCAAGGTTCTCGTCCGGCCTGGGGAATGGCGGGTCGTCTTCCCGGTCGACGGGATTGCGGACTCGCGGAGCGAATCGTTCAAGGTTTCGCTGAAGCTGCCGGCCGGGGCGGAGAACCAGATTACGGTGAGGGTCCGGGACAGCTACGGGAACGTCGGGGTTTTCCGGCAGAATTTCTGAGGCGGGCTACTTCTTGGCCCGCTCGAGGTACTTGTCCTCCCGCGTGTCGACGCGGATGACGTCCCCTTCCTTGATGAATTCCGGAACCTGGACGACCGCGCCCGTCTCGAGGATGGCGGGCTTGTAAAGGGCCGTCTTTGTCGCGCCCTGCAGCCGGGGCTCCGTGCTGACGACCTTGAAATCCATGGTGTGGGGCACGTTGAGGCCGACGGGCTTGCCCTCGAACAACTCGACTTCGATGACCGTGTTCGGCTTGAGGTACTTGATGCCGTCGCCGATGGCCTCGGCGCTCAGCGTGACCTGTTCATAGTTCTCGAGGTTCATGAAGACATAATCGCCGCCCTGCTCGTAGAGGAACTCCATCTCGAGTTCGTCGAGGCGGGCCTGCTCGAGCCGTTCTTCGGAGCGGAAGCGGTGCTCGGTCTGAGAGCCATTCTGGATGTTGCGGAGCTTGGTCTGGACCATGGCCTTCCACCGTCCCGGGGTGATGAGCTGCATCTCCATCACCCGGAAGAGCGTGCCGTCCATAATGATGATCATGCCTTTACGGATGTTGGTTGCGTCGATCATTAAGGCCCTCCGAAGGATGGGGCGCCGAGGCGTCCGTCAAGCGGCCTATTCTACCACACTCGACAAGGCTCTGCACCGGCAGACGCTCCAGCGATTTGGGCTTCTTGCTCGGGGCGTGCCGCTCCCACGGGCATCGCCCCTGCGCGTTCGCCCGAATCGCTGGGGCGTGGCTAGGGTGCGATTTGCTTTCACAGCCGTTTTCCATAATATAAGAGTCTCGAGAAGATCAGAGATGCACAAGACCTGGCGCGGGTTGGCGCTCATCATCGCCCTGGGGCTCGTTCAGGGCTGCAAGGCTGCTCCGGAGGGGAACATGGTCGATCTCGTTCTGGCCAACGGGAAGGTGTGGACCGGGGATGCCGCCCGGCCCTGGGCCGAAGCGGTGGCCGTCCGCGACGGCAAGATCTACGCCGTGGGAACGGCGGCCGAGCTGCGGAAGATCGCCTCGTCCGGGACGAAGCTCGTCGACCTCGGCGGGTCGCTCGTTCTGCCAGGGTTCATCGACAGCCACACCCACTTCCTGGCCGGCGGATTCGCGCTGAAGAGCATCCAGCTCCGCGAAGCGAAGAGCCGCGAGGACTTCGTCGGCCGCATCGCCGCCAAGGCCCGCGAGCTAGGGCCCGGCCGTTGGATCCTGAATGGCGATTGGGACCACCAGCAGTTCACTCCCGTCGAGCTGCCGCGGAAGGATTGGATCGACGCCGTGACGCCGGACAATCCCGTCTGCATCAACCGCCTCGACGGGCACATGATCCTGGCCAACAGCCTGGCCCTCAAGCTCGCCGGCGTGACCAAGGCGACCCCGGTGCCGCCCGGCGGCGAGATCGAAAAGGATGCGTCCACGGGCGAGCCGACGGGCATCCTCAAGGATGAGGCCATGGGCCTCGTCTATGGCAAGATCCCCGATCCGTCCTTCGACGAAAGGCTCGAGGCGGCCGAGGCCTCGGTCCGCCACGCGGCGGAGAACGGCGTCACCTCGGTCCACGAGATGGCCGACGCCTCGAGCCTGGAGGTCTTCCAGGAGCTGGCCCGGCGCGGCCGGCTCACGACCCGTGTCGACGTCTACATCCCGATCACCGAAGTCGAGACCCTCGCCCGCCTCAAGCTGAGATCGCCGTTCGGCGGCCCTTATCTCAAGCTGGCTGGCCTCAAGGGCTTCATGGACGGCTCGCTCGGATCGGCCACGGCCTATTTCTTCGAGCCCTATACGGACGACCCGAAGACACGGGGCCTTCTCAATGGCCAGATGTTCCCCGAGGGGATCATGGAGAAGCGCATCCTCGAGGCGGACCGGGCCGGGCTGCAGCTGGCCATCCACGCCATCGGTGACCGCGCCAACAGCATGCTCCTGGATATGTACGAGAAGGCCGTCGCGGCCAACGGCCCGCGGGACCGGCGCTGGAGGGTCGAACACGCCCAGCACTTCCGGCCGGCCGATATCGTCCGGTTCGGCAAGCTTGGCCTCGTGGCCGCCGTCCAACCCTACCATCTCATCGACGACGGCCGCTGGGCCGAACGGAAGATCGGACCCGAACGGGCCAAGACGACCTACGCGTTCGAGTCCCTTCGCCGGGCCGGGGCGGTCCTGGCCTTCGGCTCGGATTGGACGGTCGCGCCGCTCGTCCCCATCCTGGGGATCTACGCCGCGGTGACCCGCCGGACGCTCGACGGCAAGAACCCTGGCGGCTGGATCCCGCAGGAGAAGGTTTCCGTCGAGGAGGCCGTCCGGGCCTATACGGTGAACGGCGCGTGGGTGGAATTCGCCGAGGGGATGAAAGGGTCGATCGGGCCGGGCAAAGTCGCCGACATGGTCGTTCTCGATCGTAATATCTTCACCATTCCGCCCGAGGAGATCGGTCAGGCCAGGGTCCGGATGACCTTCCTCGACGGCCGGATCATCTACGGGAAGGATTGATGACCGCGGGACTCTTCCCGGCCGAGCCCGGGCGCATCGGCACGGACGAATCGGGCAAGGGGGACTTTTTCGGGCCGCTCGTCGTCGCCGCGTTCTTCCTGCCTGAAGGCCAGGAGGCGGTCCTGCGGAAGCTCGGGGTCAAGGATTCAAAACGGACCTCGGACGCCCGCTGCCGCGAGATCGCCGCAGCGCTCAAGAAAGGCTACCCCTGCCATTCGATCGTGGCCATCGGCCCGGAGAAATACAACGAGCTCTGGGCCAAGCTCCGCAATCTCAACCGGCTCCTCGCCTGGGGTCACGCCCGGGCCATCGAGAACATCCTCGAGCGCGTCCCGGCCGGGAAGGCCATCACAGACCAGTTCGGCGACGAGAGGTTCGTCCGGAACGCCCTGCTCGAGAAAGGCCGGGAGATCGAGCTCGTCCAGATGCCCAGGGCCGAAGAGGATGTCGCGGTCGCGGCCGCCTCCATCCTCGCCAGGGCCGAGTTCCTGGCGAGGCTCCATTTCCTGTCCAAGGACGTCGGGATCGAGCTGCCCAAGGGCGCCTCGGACCAGGTCGAAGCCGCGGCCGTGAAGCTCGTCCGCGCGAAAGGGCCCGGCATCCTCGAAAAAGTAGCCAAGACACACTTCAAGACGACCGTCCGCGTCCTGGCCGCGGCCGGGGTCGCCAGGCTCGTTTAAAAGATGGGGACGTTTCTATTTTTCGGGCCGGAAAAACAGAAACGTCCCCATTTATGCAGGAGATAGTGATGGCCGAAAACGAGAGGGCACAAGGACCTCCTGGAACGCGTCGGCTCTATTACGACGACTCGTATCTCCTGGAGTTCGACGCCGAGGTCGTAGCCCGGACAGAGCACGAGGGGCTGCCTGCCGTCGTGCTCGACGCGACGGCTTTCTATCCGGAATCCGGCGGCCAGCCCTGGGACGGAGGGACGCTCAACGGGATCGAAGTCCTCAAGGTCGTCGACATCGACGGGGCGATCCTCCACGTCCTGAAGTCGGACGTCGCGCTTGGGCCGGTCCACGGCAAGATCGATGCGGCGACACGGACCGACCATATGCAGCAGCATACGGGACAGCACGTCCTGTCCCAGGCTTTCTGGGAGCTCCTCAAGGGCGAAACGCTGTCCTTCCACATGGGCCCCGATGTCTCATCCCTCGAGATCGGGTTGAGAACGATCAGTGACGTCGATAGCGACCGGGTCGAGGACCGGGCCAACGCCGTCGTTGGACAGGACCTCGAGGTCAAGACCTATTTCGTGCCCGAGGAGAGGATCGGGGAGGTGCCCCTGAGGCGGCCGCCCAAGAAGCAGGGCCTTCTCCGCGTGGTCGAGGTCGATGGATTTGACTACTCGGCTTGCGGCGGGACGCACGTCCGGCGGACGGGCGAGATCGGCCTGATCAAGATCGGAACGATCGAGAAGATCCGCGGCAACCTCCGGTTCGATTTCCTGTGCGGTGGACGGGCCCTGCGGGACTATCGGACAAAGGACCGGGCGATCCGGAAGTTGGCCACCGCGTTCTCCTGCTCGCCGGCGGAGGTCGCCGGACAGGTCGAGAAGATCACGGCCGACAGCAAGGCCCTCAAGAAGCGGGCCCGTCAGCTCGACGAACGTCTGGCCGCCTTCGAGTCCCTGGAGGTCATCCGCACGGCCCAAGGGCGGGTCGTCGCCGGTCTCCTCGAAGACAGGACCCCGGAGGAAGCGCGTTTCCTGGCCCTGGCCATCGTCAAGAGAGGCGATTTTGCCGTGGCTTACGGCACGGCCACCGAGAGCCAGGGGCATCTGATCCTCGCCCGCTCCGAAGCGCTGAAGGCCGACCTGCGGCAGCTCGTCCCCGTCGTCGCGGCCGTCGTCCCCGTCAAAGGCGGGGGCGGCCCGTCCCTCGTCGAGCTCGTCACGGCGGACAAACGTCAGCTCCGGGAGGCCCTTGACGCCGCCGTGGCCTGGCTGAAGGAACGCGCATGAAGAGCGTCCTCGTCGTCGGCAGCTCCAATACGGACATGGTCATCCGCGTCCCGCGCATCCCCCGTCCGGGAGAGACGATCCTCGGAGGCGCGTTCGCCATGGCGGCGGGCGGGAAAGGCGCGAACCAGGCTGTGGCCGCGGCCCGCGCCGGCGGGCGCGTGACCTTCGTCGCCCGGGTTGGCGACGATATCTTCGGGGAGAGGGCTGTCGCGAAGTTCGAGGCCGACGGCCTCGATACGCGGTTCGTCATCCGGACCCCCGGCTCTTCGTCCGGCATCGCGCTGATCAACGTGGACGAGCGCGGGGAGAACTCCATCTCCGTCGCCTCCGGCGCCAACGCCCTCCTTTCGGTCGGCGACGTGGACAAGGCCGGCGAGGCGTTCGCCGCGGCCGATATCGTCCTCGTTCAACTCGAGTCTCCGCTCGAGACCGTCGAGGCCGCGGCCCGGAAAGCGGGGGAGAGGGGCGTCCCGGTCATCCTCAACCCGGCTCCCGCCCGGACTCTCGACGATGCCCTCCTTCGCCGCGTCGCCATTCTGACGCCCAACGAGCACGAAGCGGAGATCCTGACCGGGATCGCCGTCACGGATGAGCGTGGGGCCCGCGCCGCGGCCGCCCGGCTTCGTGCGCGCGGCCCGGAAGCCGTCGTCGTCACCATGGGAGAACACGGCGCTTACGCTTCGGCCCCGGGTTTTGACGGCCTTGTTCCGGCGTTCACGGTCGAACCGGTCGACACGACGGCGGCCGGCGACGTGTTCAACGGGGCGCTCGCTGTCGCCCTGGCGGAGAAGAGACCCTGGCCCGACGCCCTCCGCTTTGCCCAGGCCGCGGCGGCCATCTCCGTCACCCGGCCCGGCGCCCAGCCCTCGGCCCCGACTCGCGCCGAAATCGAGCATTTTTCCAAAGCCTGATTCGCGGATTTCAGAAAAAGACCGTTTCAGATATCTCGCAGAAGTCCGGCTCCGAGTCCCTCCGCCGAACTTCTGCCGGGTCGCTCCCCAGAGTCCGCTTCCCGCCGGCGGGGGCAAGGGGCGATATGCTTCGCTAAAGCTGGAGCGGAGGATCTCTTCGATCTTGGATAGTTTATTCGTAGCGCAGGGCCACGATGGGATCCATGTGCGCGGCCTTCTGGGCCGGGAAGATGCCGAAGAAAAGGCCGATCGCGGCCGAGACCGAAAGCCCCAGGACGACGGACCAGGGCGAGACCGCGGCCGGAAGGGGGGTCGCGGCCTTGACGAGGAGGGCGATGCCGAAGCCGGCGAGGACGCCGACGAGCCCGCCGACGCCGGTCAGGAAGACGGCCTCGATCAGGAACTGCTTCATGATATCGCCCGACCGGGCGCCGATGGCCTTGCGGATGCCGATCTCGCGGGTCCGCTCCTTGACCGAGACGAGCATGATGTTCATAACCCCGATGCCGCCGACGAGGAGGCCAATCGAGGAGATGACGATCATGACCAGGTAGGCCGCTCCGGTCAACTGGTTGTAGAGGTCGACCATGGTGTCCTGGGTCATGACGGCGAAATCGTTGGGCTTGCCGTAGGGCACCTTGCGCCGCTGGCGCAGGACGCTGGAGATCTGCTCGATCGTCTCGCCGAGCGTCCCCGACTGGCGGGGCGCGACGATGATCTCCATGCCGTCCTTCTCGTAGCGGAAATACTTCATCAGCGTGGTGATGGGCAGGCCGACGAAGTTGTCCCGGCTCTGCCCGAACATCTGACCCCGCTTGGCCAGCACGCCGACGACGGTGAAGGCCTCGGGGCCGACGCGGATCTCCTTGCCGATCGGGTTCGTCGTCGGGAAAAGAGTGTCAGCGAGCTCTGAGCCGAGGACGCAGACCCTGGCGCTGCGGGAGACCTCCGTCTCCGTGACGAACCGGCCCAGCCGCGGCAGGTAGAGGGACATGACCACGGGCCACTTGTCGTTCATGCCGAGGACCATGGCGGTGTCGTTCTTGGCGTTCTGGTATTTGATTTCGACCGCTTCGAACGGGCTGACATAGATGTCGACGGCCACCGCCCGGACGAGGGATGCTTCCTTTTCGATGGCCTGGACGTCCTCGAAGGTCAGGTCCTTGCGCGTCCTCTGCTCCTCGGACATCCGCCCCATCTGGACGTTTTCGTTCTTGGTGATGATGATGATGTCGGACCCCGCGGACTGGAGCTCGGAGAGGAAGCTCTTGTTGAGCCCTTGGATGATCGAGACCATGCCGATGACGGTCATGACCCCGATGACGATGCCGAGGATGGTCAGGAACGAGCGGAGCTTGTGGGACCGCAGGGAGTCGAGGGCCATGCGGAAGACTTCGCGGAAGATCTGGAGCCTCAGCCTCATTGTTCCGCCCTCAGGGCCTCGACCGGGTCGAGCTTGGCCGCCCGGTTGGCCGGATAGATGCCGAAGAACAGACCGATCGACCAGGACATGATCAGGGCCACGACGATCGAGACGGGCTCGACGCTCGACGGCATGGACGTCACCGCCGAGATGATCCGGGCGACGAGGAAGCCGAGGACGATGCCGATGAGCCCGCCGAGCGCGGAGATGACCGCGGACTCGATGAGGAACTGGTAGAGGATGTCCCGGCGCCGGGCGCCCACGGCCATGCGGATGCCGATCTCCTTCTTCCGCTCCGAGACGGAGACGAACATGATGTTCATGATGACGATGCCCCCGACGACGAGGGCGATCGAGGACACGGCGATCATGGCGAAGTAGATGCCTCGGGTGGCCGTCTTGTAGAACTGGATGAACGTCTCCGAGGTGGCGAAGGAGAAGTCGTCGGCGGCGCCGTAGCCGCGCTTCCGCCACGACCGGAGGACCGTCCGGACCTCTTCCTGGGCTTGGAGCATCTCCTCTTGGGAATTCGTGTGGATGTTGATGCTGATCGAGCGCCGCGAGCCATAGACCTTCATGAAGGTCGAGATGGGGATGCGGACATAGTTGTCCTGGCTGAAGCCGAGGATCTTGCCCTTCTTCTTGCCCACGCCGATGACCTGGAAGTTCTGGCTGCCGGCCTTGAGCCAGCGGCCGAGAGGGTCGAGCGCGCCGAAGACCTTCTCGGCGATGTCGGACCCGATGACGCAGACGGCGCGGGAGTTCGTTTCGTCCTGGCTCTGGAGATGCCGGCCGCTAGTGAGCTCGACGATCGATCCGATCTCGTGGTCGAGGTAGGTCACGCCGCGGACCTCCGTCTCCTTGAGCGACTGGCTGCCGTACTTGACCGTCGCGCTGGTCGAGGTCGAGGCGCCGATGAGCTCGCAGGCCGGGCAATGGGCCCGGATGAGGTCCCGCTCGACGAGGGTGATGTCCTTCCTCTTCATCTGCTCCCGGAAGTCCTTGAGGGAGGTCCCGATCATGGAGAACTTCTGGACCGAGAAGTCGTTGGCCCCGTAGAACGACATCTTGGTGTAAACATAGTTGTTGAGGCCCTGGATGACCGAGACGACGGCGATGATCGTCAGGACGCCGATGATGATGCCGAGGAGCGTCAGGAACGTGCGGAGCTTATTGGAGCGCAGAGAGACGAGGGCCATGCGGAACGATTCGGCGAGCTGCAACTTGGCCATATAGAGTCCTTCGTCTATTCTACCCTATGTATACGAATCCCCGAAGTTAAGGTTTAGGCCTCCGGGCCCCCTTCGGTGCCCGGGGATTCGCCCTAAGTGACTATGCCGCTTCGTCCTTCCTTGACATCATAGGAACACGGCCAGATAATCGGGCTGCGATGATGACCCGGCTGAATAAGTTCTTGGCGCATGGCGGGGTGTGCTCGCGGCGGGAGGCTGACCGCTGGATCGCCGAGGGGCGGGTCAGCGTCAACGGCCGGGTCGTCCTGGAGCTCGGCGAGAAGGTCGACCCGGCGAAAGACAAGGTCGTGGCCGGCGGGAAGCCGGTCCGGGGCGAGGAGGAGCGGCAGGTCTACATCCTCCTCAACAAGCCGGCCGGCCGGGTCGTC
>Ga0326726_10005642_pt1 | contig 11321 bp, 8 predicted proteins | sample MHFenrmetagenome_2_FD_207603 | JGI IMG/M metagenome (GOLD analysis project Ga0326726, IMG submission 207603) | Lab enriched peat soil microbial communities from Michigan Hollow, Ithaca, NY, United States - MHF15MN | ecosystem: Environmental > Terrestrial > Soil > Wetlands > Peat | place: USA...
CGCGACCCGGCGCTCGGCTCTTCGGTGTTGATCACGGCCATCACGGACAGCGGCGGGTTCTTCATTTTTCTAGGGCTGGCGACGCTTTTCCTGGTGTGACGGACCGTATCGGGGGACGATCCGGGGCGGCCTAGGGCTGCGTGCCGAACGCGGCCTCTGCAGCGGAAACGGTGGCCATGATGTCCTCGTCCGAGTGCGCCGACGATACGAAGCCCGCTTCGTAGGCGGAGGGCGCGAGGTAGATGCCGCGCTCCAGCATCGCGTGGAAGAAGCGCTTGAAAGCCTCGGTGTCGCATTGCATGACCTCAGCGTAGGTCGAAGGGGGCGTGGCGCGGAAATAGAGCCCGAACATGCCTCCCACCGATTGCGCCGAGAACGCCACACCGCGCCGACGCGCCACCGAGACAAGGCCGTCGCACAGGGAGCTCGTTCTTGCCGCAAGGCGCTCGTAGAAGCCGGGGACTTGCAGCTTGCGCAACGTCGCGAGCCCGGCGGCGACCGCGAGCGGATTGCCCGAAAGCGTGCCGGCCTGATATACCGGGCCGAGGGGCGCGATTTTCTCCATGATGTCGCGGCGGCCGCCGAACGCGCCCAGGGGCATACCGCCGCCGATCACCTTGCCGAGGGTGATGAGATCCGCCCGCACCCCATATAGGGCTTGTGCTCCCTGCAGCCCGACGCGAAAGCCGGTCATCACCTCGTCGAATATCAGCAGGGCACCGTGCTGCGTGCACAGGTCGCGCAGGCGCTGCAGGAACCCCGCGCGCGGCGCGATCAGGTTCATGTTGCCGGCGACCGGCTCCACGATCACGCAGGCGATCGAATGACCCTGCTCGGCAAACGCCGCGTCCAGCGCCGCCGCATCGTTGTAATCGAGGACGAGGGTCTGCGCTGCAGTTTCGGCCGTGACGCCGGCCGAGCTCGGGTTGCCCAGCGTGAGGGCGCCCGAGCCGGCCTTCACGAGCAGACTGTCCGCATGGCCGTGATAGCAGCCCTCGAATTTCACGATGCGGCCCCGGCCCGTCGCCCCGCGGGCGAGTCTCAGCGCCGACATGGTCGCTTCGGTCCCCGAGCTGACCACCCGCACCAGTTCGAGCCCCGGAACAAGGCGCACAAGCGTCTCCGCGATCTCGGCTTCGGCCTCGGTCGGCGCGCCGAAGGAAAGTCCGCGCCCCGCTGCGAACCGCACGGCCGCGACGACATCCGGATCGGCGTGGCCCAGTATCAGCGGTCCCCAGGAGCCGACGTAGTCGATGTACTCGCGACCGTCGGCGTCCCAGATGCGGCTTCCTTGGCCGCGCTCGATGAAGCGGGGCGTCCCGCCTACTGCACGAAACGCGCGCACGGGCGAATTGACCCCGCCGGGGATCGTCTTTCGCGAGCGCTCAAACAGCAGATCGTTTTTCGAGTTCATGGGGCCTGAATAAGCTCGTGAATTCCCGGGCGCGGCGTTCGATGTCCGGCGCGTCGAACAGGCCGCTGATCACCGCAACCGCGTCGGCTCCCGCGTCGATAACCGCCTGCGCGTTTTCGCTCGTGATCCCTCCGATCGCAACGATCGGGCAAGTCAGTCGCGCCTTCGCTTCGCGGTACAGCGAAAGGGGCGCTCGCGTTGCGCCGGGCTTGGTGAGTGAGGAAAACGCGCTACCGAAGGCGACATAGTCCGCGCCGGCGTTGCATGCCCTTGTCGCAAGATGGATCTGGTCGTAGCACGAGGCTCCCAGAAGTTTGCCCTGGCCTAGCCGCGCGCGCGCCGCGGCGACCGCAACGTCCTCGCGGCCGAGGTGCAAGCCGTCGGCGCCGAGCGCCTCGGCCAGATCGAGGTCGTCGTTGATGATGAGTGGAACGCGTGCCGCCCTGCACAACTCAAGCAAAGCCGAGCCCTGCTCGCGGCGCAGCGCAGGGCTCGCGGACTTGGTTCGGTATTGCACGGCACGGACTCCGCCTGCGAGCGCCATGCGCACCTTACCGACAAGATCGCCGGTGTCGAGCGCGTCAGGAGTAATCGCGTACAGACCACCGAATTCCGCGGGGGAACCCCGGTCAGCGCTTGGCGGTACCCGGTTCATCCATGTCTCTTGCCCAAAAGAATCTGTCGGGAATGTACTGACCCATTCCGGGGCGAAATCCGGCATTGAGGGTCTGCCAGGTGAATTCCTGAGCTTCCCGCACCCCTTCGGCCAGCTCCAGTCCGTTGGCGAGCGTTGCGGCGATGGCCGCGGCGAGGGTGCAACCCGAACCGTGGTACGTCTCCGGGAGCCTCTCCCAGCTGTCCGAGCGCAACACGCCCTCGGAGCCGTAAAGCGTGTTCACCACTTGAGGGGTGTTCTCGTGCGTGCCCGTGATCAGCACGTACTCGCATCCCAGCCCGATGAGTTTCTCGGCGGCACTCGCCAGCGCGATCTCGTCGTCGTCCTCGTCAGACTGGGCAAGCCGCCGGGCCTCACGACTGTTCGGGGTGAGGATGGTCGTTTGCGGCAGCAGCAACTCACGCATCGTTGAGATCATGTCCTCGGTAGCGAGTTCGTCGCCCCGGCCCGAAGCGAGCACCGGATCAAGAATGAGCGGAACGTCTGGATAGTCGGAAACCACCTCGGCGATCGCCGCGATGTTCTCGATACTTCCCACGACGCCGATCTTGAATGCCGCGACAGGCATGTCCTCCAGAACAAGGCGCGCCTGGTCGACCACCCAGTCCGAATCGATGGCCTGCAAGTTTTCGACCCCGGCCGTGTCCTGGACGGTAATTGCCGTGATGACCGATAGAGCGTGGCATCCCATGGCGGCGAGCGTAAGGAGGTCCGCCTGGACGCCCGCCCCGCCGGTCGGGTCTGCGGCAGCAAATGCTAGAACGATTGGGGGGGAGGGCATGGCAAGTACCGGCGTTGGGTGGCAGGCGGCTCGCCGCTCGGGTTATGATGCAGCGACTCATTGTAACCCATCCCAACCTAATGACGGAAAAGCAAGAATTCAAAACTTGGATGTGCTTGATCTGCGGGTTCATATACAGCGAAGCAGAGGGACTCCCGGAGGAAGGAATCCCGGCAGGGACACGCTGGAAGGACGTCCCCATCAACTGGACCTGCCCGGAGTGCGGCGCCCGCAAGGAGGATTTTGAGATGGTCGAGTTCTAGTACCGGGCACGCCTTCTGCTATACCGAAAGGGATTACACGGAACCCCGAAATCCCGCGCGAGCGGGCGATCCTGAGGGGGCTTCTGAAGTACCCTGTACAAGGCTTTGTTTTGACTGGGCTTGGTTGTATAGTGTAAAAAGGCGGACTAAGGGCAGTTAGACCATCGTCATATCGGAGAATCCGACAAAGTTGTCGGGATCGGCACAAGGCAGAGGAGGGTGAGTGAGCGAAGCGGCGAACCTGGTCGGCGTCAAGGTTATGGTCATCGACGACTCGAACACTATTCGTCGCAGCGCCGAGATCTTCCTCGTTCAGGCCGGATGCAAGGTGATCCTGGCAGAGGACGGCTTCGACGCGCTGGCGAAGATCTCGGATCACCAACCCGACGTGATATTCGTGGACATCCTTATGCCTCGTCTTGACGGGTACCAAACCTGCGCGCTCATCAAGAAGAATGCGCGCTTCGCGGCGACGCCCGTCATCATGCTTTCCTCGAAGGACGGACTGTTCGATCGGGCGCGGGGCCGAATGGTGGGTTCGGACGAGTACCTGACCAAGCCCTTTAACAAGGACAGCCTTTTAAAAACAGTGGGCGCGCACGCGCCCGTACGCACCTAGGAGGTTTGCCATGGCCGTAAAGAAGATCCTGATCGTCGATGATTCTCCGACTGACCGGCAATTCTTCATGGAAACCCTGTCGAAGAATGGGTTCCAGTGCGTTACCGCGGAGAGCGGGGACGAAGCGATCGCCAAGTCGAAATCGGAAAAGCCGGATTTGATTCTCATGGATGTCGTAATGCCGGGCACGAACGGATTTCAAGCGACGCGCGCCATTACGCGCGACGAAGCCACCAAGCACATCCCGGTAATCGTCGTCACGAGCAAGAATCAGGAAACGGATCGCGTTTGGGGCATGCGCCAAGGCGCGAAGGACTACCTGGTGAAGCCTATCGACGCCAAGGAACTGATGGCGAAGATTGCGGCGATCAAGTAGGGAATCGCGGTGGCAAAACAGATCAGCCTGCGCGAATTCCAGCAGGGTCTCGCGCAAAGACTTCGTGAGGCTCAGGCGGAAGCTGAGCCTACCTCGCGCCTGGGCGTCCAGGCCGGTAGCGGCAACTGGCTCCTCAAGCTCGACGATGCCGGCGAAATGCTCCCGCTTCCGGAGATCTCGAGCGTTCCACTCACCCGGCCCTGGTACCTGGGTTTGGCGAATATCCGAGGGGTGCTCTCGAGCGTAGTGGATTTCTCCGCTTTTTCCGGTGGGGAGGCGACCGTGCGTACCCCGGATTGCCGCCTACTGCTGATTGCGGAGCGTTTCCAGTCGTTCAGCGGCCTGGTGATCAGCCGGATGCTCGGCCTGAAGAACGTGCAGTCGATGAAGCCGGCGCCGGAACCGGTTACGCGGCCCTGGATCGCCGGCGCTTTCCGCGACGAAGAGGGCCGCTTGTGGCATGAATTGGATATAGGCGCCCTGGTGGCGCATGAGGATTTTCTTCACGTGGGCGCCTAAAGCGCAACCCACGGCAACCTGAGTAACACAGGAGGGACCATGGCATTTCTGAGACTGCCGACCAAAGCGGCGATGGCGACAAAAAAGGGAGCGGCACCTGCGGCTCAGGCCCCGCGCGCGGTCCCCAAGGCCGTCCCACAGGCCTTGATCAAGCCGGCACCCGGCCCGACTACCGTCGTGGAGGGTCCGAAGCGACGGCTCGCGGGAATGGGCTCCGTCCGCGTCGGCCAGCAGTACGCCATCCTCGGTGTGGTCTTCGCCGTGCTTTTCGTGGCTGCGGCGATCGTCGTGTTCAAGGACAACCGCGAAGCAGCCTACGGCACGGTCTATGTCGCCACCTCCGGGCAGATGCGCATGTTGACACAGCGGATCGCCAAGGCGGCGCAGACCGGCCTCATAGGGAGCCCCGAAGCGTTCAAACAGCTGCAACAGTCGCGCGACGAGTTCAACGCGGCGTTGAAGTTGTTGAGCCAGGGCGGACAGGCCGGCGACGTGACCCTGCCGCCGACCTCCGAAACGGTAAAGCCGCAACTGGACGCGCTCAGCAAGGAATGGGACAAGACTGACAAGAGCGTTCAGCTGGTGCTGACGCAGAGCAAGAACCTGATCGGGCTCGCCACCGCGGTGCGGAAGATCAACGAGAACAACCCCTTGCTGCTCGATCTGGCCGAGCAGATCCAGGCGCTCAAGCTGCAATCCCAGGCGCCTGCGCGCGAGGTCTCCCTCTCGGGGCAGCTGGTCATGCTGACCCAGCGGCTGGCGCGGAACGCCAACGCCATGCTGGGCGCGGACGTAATCGACCCCGAAGTCGCGTTCCTGATGGGCAAGGACACCACGACGTTCCGCGAGCTGCTCCAAGGCCTGACCAAGGGCAGCGACGTGCTGCGCGTCTCGGCGGCCAAGGATGCCGAGCAGCAGGGCAAGCTGGGAGAACTCGACAAGGCGTACCAGGAATTCCAGGGTGCGGTGGCGGCGATTCTCGGTAACCTCCAGGCTCTGGTGAACGCCAAGCAGGCGGGCCGCAAGGTGGTGGACGACTCCGAACCGCTTCTCGCGGCGTCGCAGAAGCTCGCCGACAAGTACGAGGAGGAGCTCGGCGGACGGACCACCAACTTCGCGATTCTCGCCGTCCTGATCCTATTGGGGATCGGCGATATCGCGCTCCTGGTGCTGGTGTACCTCGGCGATACGCGGCGGCGCGCCGATGAGGCCGAGCGCCAGCGCGCCGAGACCGAGCGCACCAACCGCTCGAATCAGGACGCGATTCTGCGGCTGATGAACGAGATGGGGAACCTCGCGGAAGGCGACCTTACCGTCAAAGCGACCGTCACCGAGGAAATCACCGGCGCCATCGCGGACTCGGTGAATTTCACGATCGACGAGTTGAGAGGCCTCGTCGGCCGGATCAATGCCGCAGCTGCGCAGGTGACGACCGCCACAGAGTCCGCGCAACAGACTTCCGTACAGCTGCTCGCCGCGGCCGAAAAGCAATCCCTGGAGATTCGGCAAACCAGCGCGTCCGTCTTGAGCATGGCCAGGGCGATGAACGACATGTCGGAGAGCGCTTCGCAATCCGCGAGCGTGGCGCGGCAATCGCTTGCGGCAGCCCAAAAGGGGACGCAGGCGGTGCAGAACTCGATATCGGGCATGAACGAAATTCGCGAGCAGATCCAGGAAACATCGAAGCGCATCAAGCGCCTGGGCGAGTCGTCGCAGGAAATCGGCGAGATCGTCGAATTGATCTCGGACATTACCGAGCAGACGAACGTTCTTGCTCTGAACGCCGCGATCCAGGCGGCGTCGGCGGGTGAAGCCGGCCGCGGCTTCACGGTGGTGGCGGAAGAAGTGCAGCGCCTCGCGGAGCGTTCGGCCGAGGCGACCAAGCAGATCGGCGCCATCGTTAAAACCATTCAGACGGATACTCAGGACGCGGTGTCAGCCATGGAGAAGAGCACTCAGGGTGTGGTCGAGGGCGCGAAGCTCTCGGACGCCGCGGGTCAAGCGCTCTCGGAGATCGGATCGGTGTCGCGGCAGCTCGCGCAGCTGATCGAAGGCATCACCACGACTACTGAGCAACAGGCGAAGTCCGCAAACGACGTGGCGACAAGCATGCAGGACATCCTCAACATCACGCAGCAGACAACCGAGGGCACTAAGCGCACCGCCGTGTCGATCGGCCAGCTCGCCGAGCTCGCGAAGGAGCTGAAGGGCTCGGTGTCTGGCTTCAAGATCGCTTGATGCGGTGAGCAAGGCCGGCAGCGATGAGCGCACGCGCCGAATTCGACGTTGGACCGCTCTCCTGGGTCAAGGGCGAGATCGATCATGCGATCGAGCATGCTCAGGAGGCGTTGCGCGCATTCGCGGCGAATAGCGCCGACGCGGCGAAGCTGAAGTCGAGCCAGTCGCACCTGCATCAGGCGCACGGCGCGCTGTCCATCGTCGGCCTGGAAGGAATCACGCGCGTATCCGAAGAGCTCGAGGGCCTGCTGGGCGCCATCGAGAAGGAGGTTCCGCTCAGAAAGGCCGAGATTTTCGGGCTCATTGAGCGCGCTCTGAGCGGAATCCGGGCGTACCTCGATCAGCTGATGGCGGGCAGGCCGAATCAGCCGCTGAGGCTCTTCCCGCTGTACCGCGACGTGGTCAGCGCGCGGGGTGGGCGGGCCGACCCGACGGATCTGTACTACCCGAATCTCTCCTTCCGTCCGCCGAAGCGCGACAAGAGCGCGGGAATCCCGAAGCCGGGAGAGGCCGACAAACACCTGCGTGAGCAGCGGGGACGCTATCAGCGCGGCCTCCTGAAATGGCTGAAGAAGGACCCGAGCGGCGCGCAGGACATGCGGGCAGCCGTCGAGGCGATTGAAGCCGTGCAGGGTCCTGGCGCCCAGCGCGCCTTCTGGTGGGTAGCGCTCGCTTTCTTCGATGCGCTGGCGCAGGGCGCGCTGCCCCCGGACCTGGACGCAAAGCAACTGTGCAACCGCATCGAGCAGCAGATCAAACGCCTGGTGGAAGGCGCTCCCAGCGTAGCCGAGCGGCTGATGCGCGAGGTCTTGTACTACGTGGCGCGCGCCAAACCCGCGAGCAACCTCATACGCGACGTGCAGGAGGCCTACCACCTGGCACAGAGCATTCCCCAGACCGACGGTGAACAGGCGGCGGCCCAGGACTCGCCGGCGCTGAAGGCGGCGCGCGAACACCTCGCGCACGCAAAGGACGCCTGGAACAAGTTTGCGTCGGGAAATTCCGCGGCTCTCGCAGCGTTCCGCGACAGCTCAAACGCGCTCAAGGAAAGCGCCGCACGGTTCGGAAACGAGGATCTTACCGCTCTCACCGGCCAAGTTGCGGAGGTCGCCGTGTGGCTGGGCTCGAACGTCCAGGGCATGAGCGAGGCGATCGCACTCGAGGTCGCGACGGTGCTCCTGCTATTGGAGAGCGCCCTTGCCGAGACGGATCTCTCGGGCGAGTTTGCCCAGCAGGCCCGGCTACTGCGCTCGAGGCTGCAGGACGGCATGCAGGGCAAGCTCCGGCGCACTGCCCCGGACATCCCCCTGCTCGACGAGATGTCGCGAAAAGCGCAGGAACGCCTGATCATGAACCAGGTGGTGTCGGAGATGCAGGCCAATCTGCGCACCATCGAACAGGTGCTCGACGGGTTCTTCCGCGATTCCTCAAAGCGCAACGAACTCGAGTCGCTCGACAAGCCGATGCGCCAGCTGCTCGGTGCTCTGGAAATGCTGGGCGAGAAGCGCGCCCAGGAGACCCTCGCGGCCACCGTCGAGGAAATCCGCCGTTTCTCGAGCGCCGACTACGGCGCCGCCCCGCAGGAATTCGAGCGCATCGCGCAGACTCTTTCCGGCCTGGGCTTCTACATTGAGGGCCTTGCCCACGGCAATGCGGACTTTGACGCCGCGATGCGGCCGCTCGCCGCACCGGAGAAAGAGGAAGGCGATGCGGCGGCGCAGGCGCCGTCCGTCGAAGCGCATATCGCCGAGCAGCAGCGCGAGACTGCGGGCCTGTACGAGGAATGGAAGGGCAGGCCCGAGGACGCGGATCTCCGGGCCGAGCTGAAGAAGAATCTCGCGGCCCTGCAAAAAGACGCGGGTCTGGTCGCGGATCAGAAGCTGGAAGCGTCGGCCGCCGAAGCGCTGAAGGCCCTCGACAAGACGGCCACCATGCCGCTCACCCCCTTCCTGAAGGATGCGATCGAGAAAGCCACTTCTACCGCCGCGCCTTCCCCGTCTCCCGAGGCGGCGAAGCTCATCGATGCAAGCGCCGAGGCGGTCGATGCCGAGCTCCTGGGCGTCTACCTGGAGGAATCGGACGAAGTCCTCGCGACGATCCGCGAGCAGCTCGAGATCGTGCGCGAGCAGCACGCCAACAAGGAAGCCCTCGTCACCATTCGCAGGGGGTTCCATACGCTGAAGGGCAGCGGACGCATGGTGGGTCTCATGCGCCTGGGCGAAGCGGCGTGGGCGATCGAGCAGACGATGAATGCCTGGCTGCAGGAAGAGCGGGCCGCGACCCCGTCACTCCTGCAGCTGATCGGACTCGCGCACGAGTACTTTACCGACAATGTGAAGCGTCTGAAGGCGGGCGAGAGCACGAGCGACGAACGTGCGCTCGTGGCCGCAGCCGAGCGCGTTCGCCGGGGAGAAGGTCCGGAGCGCGCGACAGCGGCGACCGAGGCCGCCGCCGTCCCGGCGCCCAGTGCCGACTCGGGCGACCTTACCTTCAGGCTCGAGACCCCAGCGGCCGACACGTCAGCGGAGCCCGAAGGCACCGTCCAGCTCGGGGCGCACCGCGTGTCGACCACCCTGTTCACCATTTTCAGCGGCGAAGCGCGCGCACACATCGCAGCGATCAAGGAAGAGCACGAAACCCTGCGACAGCACGGCGTCGTAAGCGACGCGCTGCTCCGCGCCGTGCACACCCTCGCCGGCACGTCGGGAACGGTCAAGATTTCGGCGCTCTCCGATCTCGGCTATGCGCTCGAGCGCGCCCTGCAGGTACTCGCCACGAGCGAGCTTTCGGAAGCGGAGCAGTTGCTGGTGGGCGAGGCGATCGACACGATCGAGGCCATGGTCGCGCGCGTGATCGAGCTGCGCGTGCCGCAACCGGTCCCGGCGCTGATCGCGCTCCTCGAGCGCGTCGGCGAAGGCGCGGACTCCGCGCCGGGCGAGGGGGCTCCCCACGAGAAGGGGATCCAGGCTGCGCCCTCCGACGTTCCCGAAGAGGAGCCCGAAGGGCCCGCGGCGCCCGAGAACGCCCTAGACGATCTCGACCTGGAGATCACGCTCGAGCGCCGCCAGCGGCGCCTCGACGACGACCTCGATCCAGAGCTCATGCAGATCTTCCTCGACGAGGCTCACGAGCTCGTGCCCTCGGTCGGTGCCGCATTGCGCGACTGGCGCGACAGCCCGGACAATCCGGCCCTCGGCCAAGCACTTCAGCGCGTTCTGCATACATTGAAAGGCAGCTCGCGCATGGCCGGCGCCATGGCGATGGGCGAGCTCACCCACCACATGGAAACGCGCGTCGAGAACGCCCTGGGGGTGAAGACGCTCCCCGCGGCTCTGTTCGGGGACCTGGAGACATCCTGGGACCGCATGGGCGTGCTGTTCGACCGTTTGCAGAAGTCCGGCGGAGCCGACACCGGTGCGCCCCTGCCGGAGACGCCTTCGCCTGCCCCCGATCAGGAACCGGCGGCTGCCCCGGTCCGGATTGCGGTTCCCGAAGTCAAGCCCGCCGCGGCGCCTAAACCGGTCCCGCCCTCCGAGCGCGAAATCCAGCCCAAGGCGCTGCTGAGGGTGCGCGCCGACGTGGTCGACCGCCTGGTCAACGAGGCCGGTGAAGTCGCGATCGCGCGCAGCCGGATCGAGGGCGAGATGCGCACGCTCAAGGGGGCCATGCAGGAGCTGACTGACAACGTCGTGCGCCTTCGCGCACAGCTCCGCGAGATCGAGATCCAGGCCGAGTCGCAGATGCAATCGCGGCAGGAGCTGGCCCGGGAAACGCAACGCGAGTTCGATCCTCTCGAGTTCGACCGGTTCACGCGCTTCCAGGAAGTGACGCGGCTGATGGCCGAAAGCGTCAGCGACGTATCGACCGTACACGCCAACCTCGTCAATACGGTCGACGAAACGGAAAAGGCCCTGCTCGCCCAGGCGCGGCTGAACCGCGATCTCCAGCAGGACCTGATGCGCGTGCGCATGGTCCCGTTCGGCAGCCTGCAGGAGCGTCTCTATCGCGTCGTGCGCCAGACCGCAAAGGAAGTGGGCAAGCGCGCCAATCTGGAAATCAAGGGTGTCCAGGTCGAACTCGACCGCTCGGTGCTCGAGCGCATCACCGGGCCATTCGAGCACCTGCTGCGCAACGCTGTCACGCACGGTATCGAGAGTCCCGAAGCGCGCCGTGCCGCGGGCAAGCCCGAGATCGGCGAGATCCGACTGGAGCTCAGGCAGGAAGGCAACGAAGTGCAGCTCGCCTTGTCGGATGATGGAGCGGGCCTGGACATCGACCGCATTCGCGAGAAAGCGATCGAAAAAGGCCTCATGGAGGCGAACGCGACGCTATCGGAATCGGAGATCGCCGATTTCATATTCAACGCGGGCTTCTCCACCGCGGAGGAGGTTTCGCAGGTGGCCGGGCGCGGCGTCGGCATGGACGTGGTGCGCAA
>Ga0326726_10005643_pt1 | contig 11321 bp, 11 predicted proteins | sample MHFenrmetagenome_2_FD_207603 | JGI IMG/M metagenome (GOLD analysis project Ga0326726, IMG submission 207603) | Lab enriched peat soil microbial communities from Michigan Hollow, Ithaca, NY, United States - MHF15MN | ecosystem: Environmental > Terrestrial > Soil > Wetlands > Peat | place: USA...
TCACGCGGCGGATCGTAAACCCGACCGGCGGCGTGCGCCTGACCGGCAAAGCCGGCCCCTACTCACTTGGGATCCTCTCCAGCGACGATCGCGCTCCTGGCTTGACCGTCAGCCCCGCCGATCCTCTTTTTAAAACGCGCGACTACTTCACCATTGCTCGGGTGTCGCGCGATATTTTCAAGCAGTCCAGCATTGGCGCGATTTACACCGATTGGGAGTATCCCGCGGCCGACAGCTTCAACCGGGTGGGCGGTGTCGATTCGCGGATCAAGTTTTCCCCGAGCCTGAGCGCCACCCTGCAGGGCGTGGTGAGTTCGACCCAAAATTCCGGAAGCTATTCAGCTGGATCCGCTTACAAGGCCGATCTGCTTTACACCAGCCGCCACGTCTTTCACGAAGGCACTTACAACGACATCAGCCCCGGATTCACAACTGTACCCGGATTTGTGAATCGTGTGGATATCCGCGAATATCGCGAGGATACCTCCTATTTCTTTCGTCCCCGGGGTGGGCCGGTCGTGAACTGGGGACCGGAACTCGTAGGTCACTGGACGTGGGACCACAGCGGGCTACGGCTCGACACCGATTACTTCCCAGCCCTGTCCGTCGTCCTGAAGCGTCAAACCCGGGTTTACCTCGTTCCCTACGAAGAATTCCGCGAACGGCTTCGTCCCGACAAGGATTACGTTGTCCCCTTGGGGGGCGATCCGCTCCTGAACCTCGATTTCCACGAGCATGACAGCGGGATCAGCGTATCGAGCTCGCCGCTCACTCAGTTGACGGTGGGCGGCCAATACTTCTGGGGAGATACCATCAACTTCGTTCCCGGCCTGGTGCCTCCGTTTAACCAGCCCTACCTGGCGCGCTGGGACTTCGCTAATGCGGTGGCCAGCATTCGCCCGTTCACGCAGCTTAAGATTGACAATACCTATCTCTTCACCCGTCTGCGGACCCGAGATACCGGCGCCAACATCTTCAACAACCACATCATTCGGTCGAAATGGAACTGGCAGCTCAATCGCGAACTCTCGCTGCGCGTAATCCTGCAATACACCGCCCTCCTGACCCAGAACCGGCCGGGAGATCTGACCAACACCTATCCCTTGACCTCCATGCCCACCAGCAAGAACTTCAACACCGACTTCCTGATTACCTACCTGCTGCATCCGGGAACGGCGGTGTACGTTGGGTACAACAGCAATTTGCAGAACCTGGATCCAGGGCTCGGTATCGACCCCAACATCGGCGGCATAGGACGCTCCGACCGCCTGATCAACGATGGCCGGCTGTTTTTCGTGAAGGTGTCGTACTTGTTCCGCTTCTGACTGCTCAGCTCAGGTTGACTTCTGCTTGGCGAATCTGCGTTAATCACCCTTCATCGTTCAAAGGCAACTGAGGGGGACTCATGCGCGAAGTGATCGCCACCGATCAGGCTCCGAAAGCCATTGGTCCATACTCGCAGGCCATTCGAGCGGCGGGGTTCGTGTTCACCTCGGGACAGGTAGCTATCGATCCCGCCACCCAGCAAGTCATTGCAGGCGACGTGGCGGCGCAGACCGACCGGGTCATGAAGAATCTGGCCGCCGTGCTGCAGGCGGCCGGCAGCAGCCTGGACAAGGTCCTGCGCTGCACCGTGTTTCTGAAGAACATGGGAGATTTTGCGGCGATGAACGAAGTCTATGGCCGCTATTTCACACAGGCGCCGCCGGCGCGCTCCACGGTTGAAGTGGCACGCCTGCCGAAAGACCTTTTGGTCGAGATCGACGTGATTGCGCTGGAATAGATGCAGTTCTCAGTTCCCGGTTCTCAGATCTCAGTTAAGTCATGTTGCGTATAGGTTTTTCTGAGAACTGAGAACCGGGAACTAGGAACTCAGGGAGAAGGGAATCATGAAAACAGTCATTCTCGCAGTTGTTATCTTCGGCGTCGCGGTTCTCGCGGCGGCCCAGACCGCAAGTACTCCTAAGAAAGCCACCACCGCTCAAAAACCAGCGGCGCGTCCTGCTGCCGCGGGGCCAACGAAAGTCACCGGCGAGCCGACCAAGACCGCGAGCGGCTTGGAGTATTGGGACATCAAAGTCGGCACCGGCGCCGAGGTGCACAGCGGCCAGCACGTCAAAGTCGACTACACTGGCTGGCTCACCAGCGGCAAGAAGTTTGACAGCTCGGTGGGCACCGGGAAGCCGTTCGAATTCCAGATCGGGGCCGGACAGGTCATCAAGGGCTGGGACGAGGGCGTCGCCGGCATGAAGGTTGGCGGCAAGCGCCAGCTCAAGATTCCCGGGAATCTGGCCTATGGCGCAGCCGGGTATCCCGGGCTGATTCCGCCCAATGCCACTCTGATCTTCGACGTGGTACTGCGGGACGTCCGCTAGCTACGCCTTAACGACTTTGCCGCTGCGCAGGCAAGACGTGCAGACGCGCATGCGCTTGGTCGTAGCTCCCACTTTGGCGTGCACCGGACGTAGGTTGACGTTCCAGCGCCGCTTGGTCACGTTGTGGGCGTGGCTGATGTTGTTTCCGAATTGCGGCCCCTTGCCGCAGATATCACAGGCTCGTGCCATAACCTTCTGAATCCTCTAAGGCTTGATGCCGAAGTCTTGATTTTACAGGAAATGGGCGGGTTTCGCCATTGAGGTCCGGGACGAGTAAGCCCAGGAAGCTTCATGTGGGTCGGGCACTCTTGCCCGACAGCCGTCGACATTAGGAACTCCGGCAGGGTCGGACAAGAGTGTCCGACCCACATATTCAGGCCGATTTCCCGGTCACCGGCTGCGCGCAATGAGCGCACCGGCGGGCGTCAATCGGGATCTCGCTCATGCATTCGGGACACTTCTTGGTGGTGGGATCGGCCGGGGCCGGGGCTTTGCGCATGCGCGCCACCAGCGCGTTGATCGGCGTGACCACGAAGAAGTACACGGCGGCTGCCACCAGCAGGAATGACACGGCAGCATTGATGAAGTCGCCGACCGCGAACACGCTGCCATTCAGAGTGAAACTGAGAGTCGAGAACTGACCTCCCTTGCCCACAATGGCAGTGATGAGAGGGGTTAAGAGATCCTTGGTGAATGCCCCGACCACGGACGCGAACGCCGCGCCAATCACCACGCCCACCGCCATATCGACTACGTTGCCGCGAAGTATAAATTGCTTAAAGCCAGAGAGCATGGAAGCCTCCTTATGGATTGCGCGCCAAATCTAAACGGTGACCACGGATTGGTCAAGGGGTCGAAGCTGCGAGGAGTGCGAGAGGCGCGCACGGTGCGGGCGGGGCGCTCACACCACAGCCGGCAAGGGTGCCGGCGCTACGCTAAACCTCAGATCCGCATCGGCATCACGATGTAGCGGTACTTGTACTCTTCGCTGTCGGCGGGGCGGAACTGGCCGGCGGACTGCGGGTCTTTGAGTTCGAGCTTGATCTGTTCGGAGCCGGCGGCTTTGATGAAGTCGATCAGGTACTGGGCGTTAAAGCCGATGGTCATCGGGTCGCCGTTGTAGGCGATTTCGAGTGAATCTTCCGAATCGCCCGAGTCGGCGGATGACGCGGACAGCTTCAATTCATCTTTCTCCAGGCGCAGACGCACGGCATGCGAACGTTCGTCGGCAAACTGCGCCACGCGGGCAATGGCGGCTCCGAGTTCCTCGCCGGGTACCGAAATTGACTTGGTGATGTCCTTGGGCAGAACGGCTTCGTAGTTGGGGAACTGTCCCGTGAGTTGCCGGGAAGTCAGCAGACGCGGGCCCACGCGGAAGTACAGCGTGGACTCGTCTTTGGCGAAGTCAATGGTCTCGGCGTCGGTGGCGTCGAGCAGGGTCTTCAGCTCGTCCATGGCTTTCTTCGGGACCAGCGTCTTCATTTCGCCGGAGACGCCGTCGAACTTTTCCCCGGAACGCTCGATGTGCGCCAAGCGATGGCCGTCAGTCGCGACCATGGTGATGGACTCGGATTTCAGCACCATCAGTGCGCCGTTCAAGGTGTAGCGCGACTCTTCGTTGGCGATGGCAAAGCCGGTCTTGGCGATCATGGAGCGCAGGACCGCGGACGGAATCTTGACAACGCCTGCCGTTGGAAATACTGGCAGGGTTGGAAAATTCGAGCGTGCCATGCCGACCATCTTGGTGTTGGAGCGGCCACAGCGGATGCTGACCCAATGGTTCTCCAGCAATTTGATGGTGATGTCGGCGTCGGGAAGCAGCTTGACATAGTCGTAGAGCTTGCGCGCGGGAATGGTGCAGGCGCCTTCTTTTTTTACTTTCGCGGTGCAGGCGGTGCGCAGACTGAGGTCGAGGTCGGTAGCGGTGAGTTGCAGTTTGTCCCCAGCGGCCTCGAACAGGTAGTTGGAGAGAATTGGAATTGTGGTCTTGCGCTCCACCACGCCCTGGGTTGCTGTCAGCTCACGCAGCAGTTCGAATTTGCTGATCGTGATTTCCATGGTCGTTGTGGCAGGTGTGGCCACGGCAGGGGCGACTTCCACCGGCATAATGGCTCTCCCGACTCGTACTTCTGTTTCTTTCTTATATCAAAAGATTAAACCAGAAAACCAGCAGTAACAGTAGGCGCTTCGGAGAAGTGGAAAACCGGTCCAGGTCCTGCCGGTGCAATCAATTCCACCCCGACCTTTCGTGTGAACAATCGGTCCCGCCGCTGGCAGTGGTCATCGGAATACCGGAGCCGCCCTGCCGATTCCACCCCAGTCTGTCACAGCTTCCACAGCGATTCCACTTCCCGAAGGTAGGAAGACTGGCTGAAATAGTGGAAAAGCCGACCGAAGCCACAATTCACACGCCTAACTGCTCCGTCAATTTATTGAGCAGCCTGTTTAAATCCTTGTCGCCTTTGCGGACCTCTTCGATTTTCTCAACCGAATGCAGCACCGTGGTGTGGTGCTTGCCGCCAAACTGGCGTCCGATTTCAGGCAGGGAGGCCTCGGTCAGGTGCTTGGCCAGGTACATCGCAATCTGCCGCGGATACACGATCGAGCGCGAGTTGTTCTTCGCCTTAATCTCCACCAGTCGCAGCCCAAACTGCTCGGCTACTGCCTTCTGGATGGATTCAATCGTGACCCGGCGAGCCTGCGAGTCGATGAAATTTTTGAGCACCTGCTGGGTGTAAGGCAGGGTGATTTCGGCGCCTATGAGTGAAGAATGGGCCACCAGGCGAATCAGGGCGCCTTCCAACTCGCGCACGTTGGACCGGATGTTGGAGGCGATAAACAATGCCACATCGGTCGGCAACGTGACTTTCTCCTGCTCCGCTTTCTTCTGCAGGATCGCGACCTTGGTCTCCAGGTCAGGCGGCTGGATGTCGGCAATCAGGCCCCACTCGAAGCGGCTGCGCAAGCGGTCCTCGAATTCCGCCAACTCCTTGGGCGGACGGTCGCTGGCAATCACGATCTGCTTCATCGATTCGTGCAGCGTGTTGAAAGTATGGAAGAACTCTTCCTGGGTGCGTTCCTTCTGGGTAAGGAACTGGATATCGTCCACCAGCAGCACGTCCACGTTCCGGAACTTGTCGCGGAAGCTGGTCATTTTGTCGTAGCGCAGCGAGTTGATCATCTCGTTGGTGAACTTCTCGCTCGACACGTAGCAGATCGCCGCCTGCGGCGACCGCAGCTTGACCTCGTGGCCAATAGCCTGCATGAGGTGGGTCTTGCCCATCCCGACGCCTCCGTACAGGAAGAGCGGGTTGTAAGCCTTGGAAGGACGCTCGGCGACTGCCTGGCAGGCCGCGTGGGCAAACTGGTTGCCGCTGCCGATCACGAAAGCATCGAAGGTATAGCGGGGATTGAGCTGAGCCGCGCTGTCCCAGTCGAAGCGTGCCTGGGTATGAAAGGAGGTCGTCGCCGGTGCCGAGCTGGCGGATATCGAAAGCCCGCCATTGTGGCGAATGGGCGTGTTGGAAGGATCATCGTCGGCGGTCACGAACTGGACGTCCTGGAACTCCAGGCCCAGATTGTCGATCGCTTCCTGGATCAGGTCGGCGTACTTATCTCCTACTTGGCGGAACTCGGCGGTGGGAACGCGGATGAAGAGCACGCCCCCGCTGGCATGGCTGTAGCGAGTCGGCTTCAGCCAGGTGTCGTAGGAATGGCGGTTGACTTTCTTTTCCAGCGCATCCAGGATGCGTACCCATGGGTTCGGAATTATGGCTGATGTGGACACGGACATTTTTTTTAAAAAAAACGTGGCGCGCCGGTGAGGGCGCGTCCGGGAGAAACCCAATCTTGGCTATGAATTCTTCTTTACCGCAGAGCAGCGTCCGCTTTCGCAGTCGCTGGTTACCCGAGTGAAATTCACAACGGAGACGAACCGCATACTAGCACAAAAAAATTCGCTCCGCCGGTGTCCCCGCGAAAATTGTTCTGCGCGAGCGCTTCATCGAACCGCGATTTTTTCATGCTGTCAAGTGTCGAGAAAATAACTGCCGCGCAAAGAGTGCAACTTGACTATGACATCGTGCGCCGATCCGGCCTGGCCGCTGGCTTGTAGTTCCCCGGATACACGACGACTGACCGCCTTCCGCCCTCGCCATCGCTTTCGGTACGCAAATCTTTTTCCTCGCGCAGTGCCAGGTGGACGATCCGCCGCTCGCGGGAGGACATCGGCGCGAACCGGTAGGGCTCGCCGGTGCGGCGAACTTTCTCTGCGGCCGTGCGCGCCGACAGCTGCAGCTCTTCGATCCGCAGCGAGCGAAAATTTTTGCAGTCGAACCAGATCTTCTCGTGCTCGTTGCCTTGCAGGCGAAGGATCTCGGTTCCCAGCAGCTCAAAGGACCGCAGCAGCTCGCCGCCACGCTCCAGCAGCAGGGCCGAGTCGGGCCCAGCGAACTCCACCAGAATTTCCGGATGCTCCCACTCGCGCTGCTCGGCGATGGGCGGATCGACCGTGATGCGGTATTTCAGTTTGAATCCGCCGTGTGTGATCACAGCCTGAAGGAACTCTCCAATTTTCTTGGCGGCGGCGACTTTGTCGGTGATTGGCATACGTTAGCTCTCAACGCTAGCTCTCGGCTCTTAGCTCTCAGCTCTCAGGAACCCCCCGCCACTGTTGAGCCTCGGGGGCGACAGTGCTTGACCTGAGAGCTTAGAGCTGACAGCTGAGAGCTTATTTCTCTTTCTTCCTCGCGCGCTTCTCCATCATCTCGCGCATTTCGCGGCCCAGTGCAGTTCGGTTCATGACCGACTGCTGTACGATGCCGATCAGGTTGCCCACCGACCAGTACAAGCAGAGTCCGGACGCCAGATTCCAGCTGATGATGCCCAGCATCCCCGGCATCATGATGTTCATCATCTTCTGCTGCGCCGGGTCCATGCCGGCCTGCGGCGTCATACGCTGCATGAACAGCATGGAGATGATGACCACGATCGGCAGGATGTGGATGGCGAGCTGCTCGGGAGACGACAGGTCGTGGATCCACAACCAGGACGCGTGCCGAAGGTCAATCGCCACGCCCAGCATGCGATAGTAGGCGAACAGGAACGGCATCTGAATCAGCAGCGGCAGACAGCCGCCTGCGGGGTTGACGCCTTCTTTCTTGTACAACGCCGAAACCTCCTGGTTCATTTCGGCCTTGCGCGGATCACGCAAACTGTACTTCTTGTATTTTTCCTGGATGGCCTTGATCTGGGGCGCGATCCGCTGCATCTTCAGCATCGACTTCATCTGCGTGAGCCGGAGCGGCAGGAGCGCGAGGTTGATGATGATGGTCTGGACGACGATCGCCCATCCCCAGTTGTGGACGATGTGGCTGTAGGTCCACTTCAGCCAGAGAAACAGCGGACGAGCAATCAGGCCCAGCCAGCCAAAATCCACGATGGCGCGCAGGTCTGGTTCCGCACCCGTAATACCGGGCACGGGAACGGATTCCAGGTCGGGCAGCGCTTTGGGGCCGACATAGAGCCGATCGGCGGTGGCGCCTTTCAAACTGCCGACGGCAGCGCCCAGAACTTCCACTTTGTCGATCTGCTTGTTATTCGGGTCGGACGGATCGTGCGGAATCTCGACCGTGTTGCGCAGCGTCACCATCACCGCGCTGGATGGATCCTGCGGAATAAAGACCGCCGAGAAGTACTGGTCTTCGAGTCCTGCCCAGTGGAATGGACCGGGCAGCGTGCTGCCGCCGCCGATCTTCTTGACCGCCAGCCGCTCGACTTTGCTGTCGTACTGGTACGCGATCTGGCTGAGAGCATACTGCGAGCCGCTGGTCTGATCTCCGAAGCCCGCCGGCCACATGGGGAGCGCCGTCACCTCGGCGCCCTTGGCCTCGACCGAAATCTGCACCTGCACGACGTAGTTGTGGTCGAACTTATAGACTTTGCGAACCGCGACATCGCCATCGGAGTACTCGAAGGTGATTTCGGCAGGTGCGCGGGAGCTGGTGCTGGTCGTGACGTAGAGCGCCGAGTTCAGCTGGTTACGCAGATTCTCATCGTAGGTCCACAGTGAAAGTGGGTACCCGTACTTCTCCGCCGCTGCCTTGTTCACCAGTTCGAGCGGATTGCCTTCGGGGCGGTCCTTGTACTTTTTCAGCACCCACGATTTCACTCGCCCGCCACGATTCGTGAACACGATTCGGTAGAGATCGTTCTCGATCACCGTCTCGGACTCAGTTTCGCCATACTTGCTCACGGGCGCTGCTGCGGCGCCCTTCTTCGACGCTGAAGACGGAGCGGAGACCGCCGCGGCCGGCTGCGACTGGTTCGGAGCGGTTTGCGGATTCTGGGGCTGCGCGGCTTCCGGCTTGGGCGCGGGCGGCTTCGGTCCGTACTTCTTCAGCAAGGGCTGGAACAGCATGATGACCAGGAAGGTGAGGGCAAAGACCAGGAGCAGCCTGCGCTCCATTCCGGGTTCCTGCTGAGGATTTTGAAATTCGGCCAAATCGTCGCTCGTTGTTCAGTCGTTCGTCGTTAGTCGTTGGTCGTTAGCACAGCCGCGCGGTCGCGATGTTGATGGAGATGATGGGGCACCGGGTCGTACCCGCCCCTCACAAACGGGTGGCACCGCAACAGGCGCCACGCGGCCATGAGTGCGCCGCGCGCGACGCCGTAGCGCTCGACCGCCTCCATCGCGTATTCCGAACATGTCGGAACGTAGCGGCACGAGGGCGGAAACATGGGCGAAACCCATCGCTTATAACTGTTCAGAATCCAGAGCGCCGCCGTCTTCATTTCTCTGCCATCTTCCTGGCGATGACCTCAAAGGCCCGACTTACTTCTTCCAGCAGCGAAGCAAACGCGACCGTCAACACCGACTTCTTGGGATTAATAACCACGTCCACGGTCCCCTGCAGCAACGAACGTCGCAGCCGGACCGCTTCCCGCAGCCGTCGCCGGATGCGATTGCGAACGACCGCGCCCCCCAGAACCCGCCCGACCGTGAATCCGATGCGCGCGACCCCCTCCGACTGCCGCAGGTAAAACACGGTCATATGGGAAGAAAAGTGGCGGCGTCCTTGCTCATACACGCGCTCGAAGTCAGCGTGTTTCAGCAGCCGGGCCGCGCGGGGAAAGCCTGCCCCTTCCCCAGTCGCGGGTTGCTTTACACTCCGGTTCGGAGCGTCGGTGGTCACGCACTCACAATCCTGCACAAATGACGGGCCCTTGGCCCGCTTGCGGGGAAAATTATTCGCGGAAACCCGGCTTTACCGAGACGCGCTTGCGTCCCTTGGCCCGGCGGCGCGACAGCACCTTGGCTCCGCCCTTGGTCTTCATGCGGGTGCGGAACCCGTGCTTCTTCGAGCGCTTCCGCCGGTTGGGTTGAAATGTACGTTTCGGCATGAAAAATCAATGCTCCTAGTCCAATCCACTGCCTTGAGGCAAACGAAAAGTATAAATGACAGCGAGCGCAGCGGGCAAACGCGGCCAGGCCGCTTACAATTGCCTGCTGACCACTAACGACTAATCACCAACCACCGATCTCGTGAATCTCGACGACACCATCGTGGCCATCGCCACCCCGCCCGGACGCGGGGGCATCGGCATTGTCCGCCTTGCCGGCCCGGAGGCGCGATCGATCGCTGAACCGATGTTGCGGCTCCGCCATCCGCTGGGGGCGGGGCGAGCGATCTTTGGCGAACTGATCGACCCATGTAGGTCGGGCACTCTTGCCCGACCAACTGCGGGCACGACAAGTGCGGGCGATGAGGACTTGAGTTTTACCTCCGACGCTGCTGGTCGGACAGGAGTGTCCGACCCACACCAACAGCGCATCGACGAAGCGGTCGTCACCTTCTTCCAGAAGCCTCATTCCTACACCACCGACGACATCGTGGAAATTTCGGCTCACGGCTCGCCGGTTGTGTTGCGCCACATCGTCGAGCTCTGTCTCGCTCGTGGCGCTCGGCTCGCCGAGCCGGGCGAGTTCACCATGCGCGCCTTTCTCAACGGCCGCCTCGACCTGACGCAGGCCGAAGCCGTCCGCGACCTGATCGACTCGCAGACTCTGTTTCAGGCCAAGGTCGCCGCCCAGCAGCTCGAAGGGGCGCTCTCCAAGCGCCTGAAGCCGATCAAGCAGAAGCTGGTCGAACTGATCGCGTTGCTCGAAGCCGGCATCGATTTTGCCGAAGACGACGTTTCCATCGCGCCCGATGCCACTATCATCGAGCACATCGCCGGAATCCGCCGCCCGCTCGAAGAACTAGCCGCGACCTTCGCGTACGGGAACCTCGTGCACGAGGGATTGACACTGGCCATCGTCGGACGTCCCAATGTCGGCAAGTCGAGCCTGTTTAATTGCCTGGTGGAACGTGAGCGCGCCATCGTCACCGCGCAACCCGGTACGACGCGTGACCTGGTGAGTGAAACGGTCGCGATCGGTGGAATTCCTGTGCAACTGGTGGACACCGCCGGCATCCGCCGCGCGCTCGATGAAGCCGAGAGCATCGGCATTCGCAAATCTATGGAAGCGCTCGCCGACGCCGACCTGGTGCTGGTTGTGCTCGACGCCACGCAGCCGATTTCTGGTGAAGACCGCGAACTGCTACGCCAGGTCGAGGGTCGGGCGGCAATTGTCGTTGAAAACAAGTCTGACCTGTTGGGCTCGGCCACAGCCGCGCCTTTAATCAAAGCGGGCCAATCGACTCCGGTCATGGATTCGTCTACTCGTAGCGAACGCCTCTCCCCGAATGCAGCCCCGGAGGGGCGGCCAAGCTTAGCCCAGCGCTTCAGCGCTGGGATGAGCGGACAAGCCGAACAAGTCCCGGAGGGACGGCCCACGATTGCCCGCATTCCAACATCCGCCGTAACGGGTTCCGGCATTCCGGAACTCCGGGATGCCATCCTGCGCCATGTTGGTGGAGAAACGGGCGCGCAAATCGAAACCGG
>Ga0326726_10005644_pt1 | contig 11320 bp, 6 predicted proteins | sample MHFenrmetagenome_2_FD_207603 | JGI IMG/M metagenome (GOLD analysis project Ga0326726, IMG submission 207603) | Lab enriched peat soil microbial communities from Michigan Hollow, Ithaca, NY, United States - MHF15MN | ecosystem: Environmental > Terrestrial > Soil > Wetlands > Peat | place: USA...
GCCGAGCCGGTCCACTTCGACTACGACAAGGCCGACCTGGCCGCCGCCGATCTGCCGAAGCTGGACCGCAAGCTGGCCGTCTTCCAGGCGCACCCGCGGCTGGAGATCCAGGTCGCCGGCAACTGCGACGAGCGCGGCTCAGACGAGTACAACCTGGCGCTGGGAGAGCGCCGCGCCGCCGCGGCCAAGCGCTACCTGGTGGCCCACGGTGTCGCCTCCGACCGCATCACCATCGTTTCGTACGGGAAGGAGCGGCCCCTCGACCAGGGCCACACCGAGGAGGCCTGGGCCAGGAACCGCCGCGACGATTTCGTCGTGACCAAGGGGGCGAACTAGTGCGCCGAAGCCGGTTCGCCGCCGTGCTCCTCCCGCTGGTCGCGGCCGGGTGCGCGCTGCGCAGCGACGTCACGAAACTGCGGCTCCAGCTCGACGCCCAGCAGCTGGCGGCGGCCCGCGCCGACTCGGCGCAGCGGGCGAATCTGGCGGCGATCGCCCGGCAGGTGCAGAGCGTGCTCGATTCCCTCGCGGCGCAGCAGGCGGTGCTGAGCGCCTTTCGGGGCGACCTGCGCGTGGAGCTCTACAACGTCGAGCAGCAACTCGTGGCGGTGCAGGCGCTGACCGGCCAGAGCCAGCAGCGCCTCACCGAGCTGCGGACCCAGCTGGAGCAGCGCTCCGAGCAGATTGCCGCCCAGAGCGCGCCGCCCGCGCCAGCCCCGGCGGCCGGAGCTCCGGCTGGGCCGGCGGGACAGGGCGCCGCGGCGCCCGCCTCCGGGGAACCCACACCCGACCAGCTCATGGAGCTGGGGTTGCAGCAGCTCCGGCGCGGAAGTCCCGCCACGGCGCGCACGGCCTTCGCCGAATTCCTCAAGCGCTATCCGCTCCACGCCCGCGCCGGCGATGCGTGGTTCTTCACGGGCGAAGCCTGGAACGCCGACCAGCGAGCGGACTCCGCCGCAGGGGCGTACCAGCAGGTCGTGCAGCACTTCCCCACGTCCGGTCACATGGCGGCCGCCCTCTACAAGCTGGGCCTGATCGCCGTCCAGGCCGGGAACAAGGACGAGGCGCGCGCCCAGTTCAACCGCCTGGTGGCCTCCTTCCCCCTGTCGGAGGAAGCAGCCCTCGCGCGCGACCAGCTTCGTTCCCTCGGGCCGGCGGCCCGCCCGCACTGAGCGCGGGAGCGCACCGTGCCCCGGTTCGAGCGCAATGAGCGCGGCGAGATGCCGTTCCTCGATCACCTCGAGGAGCTGCGCTGGCGTCTGATCTGGAGCCTGCTGGCGCTGACCATCGCGTTTGTCGTGGGATTCGTGATCGTGGATGCGTTCAACGTGCTCGGCCTCCTCATGCGGCCTATCGCGCCGCATCTGCCCGGCGGCCGGCTCTACTTCACCAGCCCCATCGAGCCGTTCATGCTCACGATGAAGCTCGCGTTCTACACCGGGCTGGTGCTGGCCTCGCCGGTCATCGTGTGGCAGCTGTGGCGGTTCCTCTCGCCGGCGCTCTATGCCCGCGAGCGGCGCGTCGTGCTCCCGGTGGCGATCGCGGGCGCCGTGCTCTTTCTGGCCGGGGTCCTGCTCGCCTATCTGCTGGTGCTCCCCACCGCCATCAAGGTGCTGCTGGGCTTCCAGTCCCGGAGCCTCCAGCCGATCGTCACGGCGAAGGAGTACTTCGGTTTCGCGATGCAGGTGGTGATCGCCTTCGGCGCAATCTTCGAGATCCCGCTGGTGCTGCTGATGCTGGTCTATCTCAACGTCATCTCGGCGACCTTCCTCAGCCGCAATCGCCGCTTCGCCATCGCCGGCAACGCCTTCCTCTCGATGCTGCTGTCACCACCGGACCTGGTCTCGATGACCCTGATGATGATCCCGGTGCAGTTGCTGTTCGAGATCACCGTGGTCATCGCGCGGGTGATGGAGCGCCGCCGCGCGAGGCGGGAGGCCTCCGCCGCGCCGGAGGTTGCCGCCGCCGGCGAGGCGTAGATGCGCCTCCGCCGCGTCGTGCTTGGGGTCGTGGCGGCGGGAGCGCTCGGAGCCGCGCCCGCCGCCGCGCAGGTGCCCGGCGCCTACCGGAGGGTCCAGCGCCCCCCGGCGCCGCCCTCCGACACGGGCCGCGCCCGCGGCGACTCGGCACGGGCCGACACCTCCAAGGCCGGCCGCGGCGCGGGCCTCCCCGACAAGCCGTCCCGCAGCTTCGAGACCCCGGACTCCGTGACCGATGCGCTCATGAAGCTCCCCGGCTTCCGCGTGACCCGGTACGCCGCGGACTCGGTCCAGTTTCTTCCCCCCGAGAAGGAGATCCGGCTCAGCGGCAGCGCGCTGCTGGCTCGTGACGGCTCGACGCTCCTGGCCGACACCGTCCGCTACGCCGAGCGGAACTGCGCGCTCACGGCGGCGGGCGGCCCGCAGATGTTCGATGCGCAGGGCGTGATGGTCGGCCACGGGATGCTCTACGACGCGTGCAACCACGCCGGCATCATCGAGCGCGCCACGACCTCGTTCCCCGAGGGAAGCACGACCTGGTACCTGCGTGGCAACATGGCGATGGACAACGAGGAAAACCGCACCTACGCCGCCGGCGCCACGGTCACCAGCTGCGACAACCCCGACCCGCACTACCACTTCTACGCCCGTGAGGTGAAGTACGTGTCGAAGATCCTGATGGTGGCGCGTCCCGCGATCCTCTACGTCGCGGACGTCCCCATTCTCTGGATGCCGTTCATCTTCCAGGACATGCGGCACGGCCGGCACTCGGGCCTGATCCCCCCGCAGTTCGGCATCAACGACATCGTCCGCAATTCGCCGAACTACCACCGCCACGTGTCCAACCTCGGCTGGTACTGGGTGCTCGGCGACTACGCGGATGCCGAGGTGACGACGGACTGGTACGCGCAGAGCTTCTGGGACCTGAACGGCCGGCTGCGCTACCGCTGGCTGAACCGGTTCATCGCCGGCGGCATCGCCTACCAGGAGCTGCACGAGGTCAGCGGGAGCTCCAGCAAGCGCATCTCGTGGACGCACCAGCAGCAGTTCTCCCAGTCCAGCTCGCTCTCGGCCAGCATCGACTACGCCTCCAGCTCGAGCATCATCTCGCGCAATGCCGTGGACCCCATCCTGGCCGTGCAGACCATCGACAGCCGCGTCAACTATCAGCAGACCTTCGGCTGGGGCTCGCTATCCCTCGGCGGCAGCCGCACGCAGTCGCTCGACAAGCCGCTGGTCAGCATGTCGCTCCCGGTCGTCGCCTTCACGCCGAATCCGATCTCCTTCGGCCGGAATGTGACCTGGTCGCCCTCGTTCAACCTGACCAACGCGCTCCAGAACCAGCAGGCGACGGGCACCTACAGCTTCAGCGCGAGGGGGGATTCGTCCCAGATCCTGTCGAATTCGCGCCAGACCTCGATCTCGGTCACCACGCCGCTGCGCATCGGGCGGTGGACCTGGAACAACGCCTTCTCCGTGAACGACCAGGTGAGCAACGCCCACCGGACCATCGTGCGCCGGGACCCGGCCGACAGCACCAGGACGGAAGTCCGGAGCTACGCCGGGAGCTTCGAAACCGACATTGACTGGAGTACGGGCATCGGGCTGCCGGTGCTGCTGCAGGGCACCTGGAATCTCCAACCGTCCGTCAGCATCGTGAACAAGACCGGACATGCCTTCCTCGTTCGCAGCCCCTTCAGCGGCGGGGCGTTCGTGAGCCAGGGCAAGCGGCTGGGCTACAACGTTTCGATGTCCCCGACCTTCTTCGGCCTGTTCGGCGGGATCGGGCCGGTGGCGCGGTTCCGTCACTCGTTCTCCCCCAGCGTGGCATGGAGCTACTCGCCGGCCACCACGATTCCGGCCGCGTTCGCGCGGGCCATATCGACCAACGACTCGATCATCGACACCCACGTGCCTGCGAGCCAGACGCTGAGCTTCGGCATCAACCAGAACATCGAGGCGAAGCTGCGTCCGCCGCCGCGCCAACCGGGGGACACGACCAGGGCTGCCGGCGACTCGAGCGGCGCCGAGCGCGAAGGGCCCAAGATCAAGCTGCTCTCCATTCAGACCAGCGGCCTCGGCATCGACCTCGAGCAGGCCAAGCGGCCCGGACACACCGGCTGGGTCACGGGCACGCTCTCCAACACCTTCAGCTCGGACCTGCTGCGGGACTTCAGCCTCTCGACCAGCCACGACCTCTTCCAGGGCCCGGTCGGGGTGGCGGGATCGAAGTTCAAACCGTACCTGACGAGTGTGTCGGCACGCTTCTCCATCGGCCCCTCCTTCCTGGAGTTCCTCGGCTCGCTGATCGGCTTCAACCGCCCGGCGCCGACGCCCGGGGCGCGGCGCGACACCACGACTACTCCGGACACGCTGAAGGTGCCGGTCATCCCCAACTACGCTTACCAGCGTGGCCCGCTCTCGAATCAGCCGACCGCCCTCGACCAAATGACGCCGCGCGGGCCGACGAACTCGTTCCGCGGCTCGCTCGCATTCGACCTGTCACGCCAGCGCCCGATCCCCGGCCAGCCGAGCCAGCCGGTGCGCAGCACGTTGAGCGGCGGCATCTCCTTCTCGCCCACGCGCCACTGGTCCGTCTCGTGGCAGACCCTGTATGACTTCACCGCCGGGAAGTTCGGCTCGCACGTTCTCCGGCTCGACCGCAGCATGCACGACTGGCACGCCACCTTCAGCTTCGTGCAGTCGCCCAACGGAAACGTCGTGTTCAACTTCAACATCACGTTGATAGATCAACCCGAGATCAAGTTCGACTACGACCAGCGGAACCTCCCGGCCGCACCTTGAGAGTGGAGGGCGTGGGCGAGGCGCCCGATCGCCCGATGACTCGTTCTTCGTATCTCTCGACGCGCAACTGTCCTATCTGTCGGACACCGCACTCGGGTCAAAAACCACAGCCTGTCGTGTATCCAGTTGTCCTGTAACGAGTTCCAGCGGCAGGTATACCTCGGCACGGCGCGTGCGTTTGGAGTGTGCGGACCCTTGCTGGAGCCGCATATGCTTCGGTCTTCTACGCTGACACTGTTGGTTGTGGCCACCGCGGCCACGCTGAGCGCGTGCTATGATCGCGGCATAAGCAACCCGGCCGTCGTCACCGTGCCCGCCCCGAGCTACCTGAGCAGCCTCACGCTCAACGGCGCGATCTACCTGAGCTGGGACGACACGCCGTACGCGAGCTACCAGAACGACTTCTCGCACTACCAGGTCTACAGCACGAGCTTCGATCTGGACCACAACCTGTGCGGCAGCTCCTGGAGCGTGGAGGGCACCACCGTCTCGCCGGAGTTCCTGGTGGGCGCGCTCACGAATGGCGTGCCGCGCTGCTTCGGCGTCTCGGCGTTCTCGGTGGACGACTACGAGAGCGACCGGTCCCCTCTTCGGAACGACACGCCGCGGCCCGACGCGCGGAACGTGGTCCTCCTTTCGACCGACACCCTCTCGGGCGCCCAGAGCGGCTTCCGCTTCTGGAGCGACGCCAACGGCAACGGGCGGGCGGACGTCGGGGAGCTGGGGCTGGTCGGCGCCAGCGCGAGCGGGACGAACGATTTCATCCTGACGCACGACGCTAGCGGTCTCTGGCTGACGCCACAGCGCACCGGCGCGACGATGCAGGTCTACGGCACGACGCCGATCGACGATCTCACGTCCATTGACGTTGCGCCGGACGGCGGTTACAGCGGGAGCGCGTTCTCGGCATCGCCGATGTGGGGCTACGTCGTTCAGATGACGGACCTTTCCTTCTACAAGTACGGCGCGATCCGCGTGACGGCCGTCGGGCCCAAGTACGTGATTCTGGATTGGAGCTATCAGACGGATCCTGGCAATCCGGAACTGGTACGGGTGAACCGATGAGACGTGATGGGTGATGGGAGATGAGTGATTAGGTGATGCGGGCGATCAAGGCGGGGGCACCATTCTGAGTGGCGCCCCCGTTTGGTAGTTGCTCATCACTTGATCACCTATCACTCATCACCCATCACGCCTTATCTTCTGACGCATGAGGACGCTCGCGGGCCCCCGCATGGTCAAGGCGCCCCGTGGCTCGACGATCTCCTGCAAAGGCTGGGTGCAGGAGGCGGCCATGAGGATGCTGATGAACAACCTCGACCCCGATGTGGCCGAGCGGCCGGACGATCTCGTCGTATACGGCGGGACCGGCCGGGCGTGCCGCTCCTGGGAGGCGTTCGAGGCGATCGTCGCCTCACTCAAGAGCCTGGGAGACGACGAGACGCTGCTGGTCGCGAGTGGCAAGCCGGTCGGCATCTTCACGACCCACCCCGATGCCCCACGCGTCCTCATCGCCAACGCGAATCTGGTCGGGCGCTGGGCAACCTGGGACGTGTTCCGCGAGCTGGAGAAGAAGGGCCTCATCATGTACGGCCAGATGACGGCCGGATCGTGGATCTACATCGGCACGCAGGGGATCCTCCAGGGCACCTACGAGACCTTCGGCGCCGTCGCGCGGCAGCACTTCGGAGGCTCGCTGGCGGGTCGGATCGTGCTCAGCGGGGGTCTCGGCGGCATGGGTGGCGCGCAGCCGCTCGCGGCCACGATGAACGGCGCGGTGTGCCTGGTGATCGAGGTGGATCCCGCGCGCATCCGCCGCCGCCTCGAGACGCGTTACCTGGACCGGGAGACCAAGTCCCTGGACGAGGCGCTGCGGTGGGGTGACGAGGCGAAGCGGCAGGGCAAGGCGCTCAGCATCGGGCTGCTTGGCAACTGCGCCGAGGTGCTGCCGGAGATAGTGCGCCGCGGCGTCGTCCCCGATGTCCTGACGGATCAGACCTCGGCACACGACCCGCTCAACGGCTACATCCCCGCCGGCCTCTCGCTCGAGGCGGCGGCCGCGCTGCGGCTCTCCGACCCCACGGGCTACGTCCGCCGTGCGATGGATTCGATGGCCGTGCACGTGCGGGCGATGTTGGAGCTGATGCGCAAGGGCGCGGTCACGTTCGACTACGGCAACAACATCCGCACCCAGGCGCACGATGCCGGCGTTGCCGACGCGTTCGCCTTCCCGGGCTTCGTCCCGGCGTACGTGCGGCCGCTCTTCTGCGAAGGGAAGGGGCCGTTCCGCTGGGTCGCGCTCTCCGGCGAGCCGAAGGATCTCGCGCGCACCGACCGCCTGGTCCTCGATCTCTTCCCCGAGAACGAGCACCTCAGGCGCTGGATTCACCTGGCGCAGGAGCGCGTGGCGTTCCAGGGGCTGCCGGCGCGCATCTGCTGGCTGGGACAAGGGGAGCGTGCGCGGTTCGGCCTGGCGCTGAACGATCTGGTGGCCCGAGGCGAGATCTCGGCGCCGGTGGTCATCGGCCGGGACCATCTCGACACGGGATCGGTCGCCTCCCCGTTCCGGGAGACGGAGGCGATGCTCGACGGGTCCGACGCGATTGCGGACTGGCCGGTGCTGAACGCGCTGCTCAACGTGGCCAGCGGAGCTTCCTGGGTGTCGTTCCACCACGGCGGCGGCGTGGGGATCGGCAACTCACTCCACGCCGGCCAGGTCATCGTGGCCGAGGGGAGCAAGCAGGCGGCGGCGCGTCTGGAGCGCGTCCTCACCAACGACCCGGGCATCGGCGTCGCGCGCCACGCGGACGCGGGGTACGAGCTCGCCGTCCAGACCGCCCGCCGCCACGATATCCGTCTCCCGATGCATGGCTCCTGAGGGCCGCCGCCTCGCGCTCGTAGGCGCGGGCGCGGTGGCCACCGGCCCCGCGTCTGCGGGCCCGGTGCGCCGGCCCGCCTGGGACGACGTCGGTCTCCGGAGCGGCGTCGGCATCGGCGTCGAGGACGGGCGGATCGCGCTCATCGCGCCCGACGACGAGGTTGGGGAGTGGTTCCACTCGGCCCGATCGCCGGACACCCTGGTGGATTGCGGTGGCCGCCTGATCACCGCCGGGCTCGTGGACCCGCACACCCACGCGCTGTTCGGGAAGCCACGCCTCGAGGACCACGCGCGTCGCGCCCGAGGCGATGACTACAAGGCGATAGCCGCGGCGGGCGGGGGAATCCTCTCGTCGGTTGCCGATTTCCGCACCCGCAGCGAGGAGAATCTCGTCGCGCTCGCCCTGCCACGGCTCGCGATGATGGCTGCCCTGGGCACCACTGCCGTCGAGATCAAATCCGGCTACGGGCTCGCCTTCGAGGACGAGCTGAGGGCGCTGCGCGCCGTCGCGCGGCTCAGGCGGGAGGTTCCGCTCCAGGTCGTCGCCACGTTCCTGGGTGCGCACGAGGTCCCGGCCGACTACCGGTCGCGCCGCGACGCATACGTGCGCCTGGTCATCGAGGAGATGTTGCCGGCGGTCGCACGCGACGGCCTGGCGACCTTCTGCGATGTCTTCTGCGAGCCGGGCGTCTTCGACGTGGACGAGAGCGAAGCGATCCTGAAGGCGGCGGCGGCGCTGGGCCTGGGCCTGAAGGTGCACGCCGACGAGCTGGATCCCTCCGGTGGAGCCGAGCTGGCGGCGCGTCTCGGCGCGGCGTCGGCCGATCATCTTGGCTCGATCTCTCCTGCCGGCGTCGAGGCCCTCGCGGCCAGTGACACCGCCGCGGTTCTGCTCCCCGGCACCCTCGTGTTTCTCGGCAGGAACCGCCAGGCGCCGGCGCGCGCCCTCCTCGAGGCGGGTGCCATCGTCGCGCTCGCCACCGATTTCAATCCCGGCTCGTCCCCCAGCGCCAATCTGCCCCTCATGATGGCCTTCGGTGTGAGCCTGGCCCGCATGCAGCCCGAGGAGGCGTTCATCGCGGCCACCGCGAATGCCGCCCACGCCATCCGGCTCCCCGAGGGGCGGGGCAGGCTGGCGGTGGGCGGGCCGGCGGACCTGGTGGTGTGGAATTGCCGCGACGTCCGGGAGCTGGCTTACTGGTACGGAATTCCGCTTGCCTGGCGGGTTTACGCCTCCGGTTGTCCTTGTCTGGATGGAGGCTGGGGAATATCTTCCGCAGGTTCCGCTGGAACGGTGCTTTCTCCGCCGCTGTCCTGAACCGTCGGGCACATGGCGAATCTCGAGAAATACAAGGAAAACGCCCGGAAGTTCGAGCTGAAGGAGCAGTGGCCGAAGGCGATCCAGGAGTATTCCCGCGCCATCGAAGAGATGGAGGGAATGCCCGAAATCCCCGAGGCCGAGCTCCCCCTCTACAACCGCGTCGGCGACCTCCACCAGAAGGTCGGCGATTCGCAGATGGCGGTCACGCTTTACGAGCGGGCGGTTGACAAGTACCACGAGATCGGGCTGGCCAACAACGCCATCGCGCTCTGCAACAAGATCCTCCGTCTCGCCCCCGGCCGCGCCCAGGTCTATTTGAAGCTCGGAATGCTCTTCGCCAGCAAGGGGTTCGGCGCCGAGGCGAAGACCAACCTGCTGGAATACGCCGACCGGATGCAGAAGGCCGGCCAGCTCGAGGAGGCGTTCAAGGCGCTGAAGAAGTTCGCCGAGATGACGCCCGGGCAGGACGATATCTGGTCGGTGCTGGTGCAGCAGGCGCGCGCGGCGGCCAAGACCCCCGATCAGAAGGCGCAGGTCGAGCAGCTGCTCGGCGAGTTCGAGGCGAAGGAGAAGGCGACCCAGCAGCGCAAGTCGCGGATGAGCCGCCATCAGATCACGGGCGAGGAGCTGCCGCCCGAGCCGCCGTCGAAGAAGGGCGAGCTCATCTTCCTCGATCTCGACGAGGCGCCGGTTCCGCGGAAGAGCGCGGCGGCGAAGGCCCCTGCGCCGGCTCCGCCGCCGCCGGCCGCCGCGCCGCCTCCGCGGAAGGCCCCGCCGCCGCCCGAGCCGGAAATCGCGGCGCCGCTCCCGGAGCTGGAGGTCACGGCGCCGCCGGAGCTGGAAATCACGCCGCCCGAGCCGGAGATCACGCCGCCGCCCGAGCTGGAGATCACGCCGCCCGAGCTGGAGATCATGGCTCCGCCGGAGCCGGAGATCCCGGCGCCGCCCGAGCCGGAAATCGCGCCGCTGGAGATCGAGCAGACCGCGCTCGCGTCCGCGGCGGAGGCCGTTCCTTCGATCCCGAGCGTCGAGATCGAGAGCACGTCCCTCGCAGAGGAAGCGCCCCCGGCGGCGGGCGCCGACTTGGGGCTCGAGCCGACGTCGCTGGCCGAGCCGGTGGCGGAGGCGCCCGCGCCTCCCGAGCCCGCCGCGGTTGAAGAAGACCTGGGCACGTTCGATCTCGAGATCCCGGAGGCGCCCGCCGAGGAGCCGACCGCCGCGTCTGCCGTCGAAGGCCTGCCGATGTTGGACATGGGCGAGACCCCGGCCGAGGCCGCCGAGGCGCCGGCGCCCGTGGCTCCCGAGATGGAGATCCCGGCTCTCGAGGAGCCGGAGGCAGTGGTGGCGGAGGCCCCCGAGGCGGGCGGATCCGCGTTGGAGTTCATTGACCTGAGCGAGGTCGAGGTTGCCGAGGGGCCCACGGTTGCGGACCTCGAGCAACGGATTGCGGAGAGCCCGCAGGACTGGGCGGGCCACCGCCTGCTCGGCGAGGCGCTGATCGCGGAAGGCGAGCGGGAGCGCGGCATCGGCGAGCTGGACGCCGCGCTGGAGGGGCTCGAGCAGGGTGACGACCTCGACGGCGCCTACGCCATCACGGAAGAAGTGCTGCGGCTCGAGCCCAACAGCGTGCAGCACCATCAGAAGCGCGTGGAGCTGGCCTACCGGCAGGGCGACCGCTCGCGTCTGGCCGACGCCTATCTCGAGTTGGCCGACGCCCTGCTGCGCTCGGGCGAGGCGGACAAGGCGGTGGCGGTTTACCAGCGCGTGCTGGAGCACGATCCGGCGAACGCGCGCGCCAAGTCGGCCATCGAGACGCTCGCTCCGCCGCCCTCCGCGGCGCCGCCACCCCGGCGCCCCACACAGCCGCCGCCCGCCGCCGTGGCCGGTCCCGTTGGGGGCGGGGACTTCGTGGACCTCGGTGCGATGCTGCTCGATGAGGAGGCGCCCAAGGACACCCGGATGCGGATCGAGGACGAGGAGCCGTCCGGAGACGAGCAGAAGGATTTCCAGACGATGCTCAGCGCCTTCAAGAAGGGCGTCGAGGCCAACGTGGAGGAAGGGGATTTCGAAAGCCACTACGACCTGGGTGTGGCCTACAAGGAGATGGGGCTGCTCGACGAGGCGATCGCGGAGTTCCAGAAGGCCCTGCGCGCTCCGACGGGGAAGCTCCGGGCCTCGGAGGCGCTCGGGCTCTGCTTCTTCGAGAAAGGTCAGTTCACCGTGGCGGAGACCATCCTGCGCCGCGCGCTGGAGCTGCCGGCGGCCGGCGACGCGGAGCGCGTGGGCCTCCTGTACTGGCTCGGGCGCGCCCAGGAGGAACTGGGGAAGGGATCCGACGCG
>Ga0326726_10005646_pt1 | contig 11318 bp, 9 predicted proteins | sample MHFenrmetagenome_2_FD_207603 | JGI IMG/M metagenome (GOLD analysis project Ga0326726, IMG submission 207603) | Lab enriched peat soil microbial communities from Michigan Hollow, Ithaca, NY, United States - MHF15MN | ecosystem: Environmental > Terrestrial > Soil > Wetlands > Peat | place: USA...
GCCGGACGGCTCGACGACAACGGTCGACGCCAGCCGCTACTTTCAGGTGCGCGGTGCGACGAACGAGGCACTGGCGGGCAACATCCGCCTCCGCGCCAACGTGAACTACTTCTCCAACATCTCCACGTCGCAGACCTTCAACACCAATATCTACGACGCGAGCAGCAACCAGCGGACCATCGGCGCCAACATCGTCGGCGCCTGGGGCACGTACACGCTGAACGGGACGCTGGACCGCAACGAGTACTTCTACAGCGCCACGGACTCGAATCTCTCGGGCAGCTGGCCGAAGGTCGCGTTCGCCCGCAATGAGCGGCCGTTGTTCGATTCACCGGTGTACGTCTCGCTCGGCACGGAGTTCGCGCACCTGCTCCGCAGCAGCTTCACGAGCACCGGCGACATCGACTCGAGCCTGACGCGGCTCGACCTCTCGCCACAGATTCGGTATCCGTTCAAGAAGTGGCAGTGGTTCACGGTCAACTCGACCGTCAGCTGGCATGATACGTACTACTCGCGGAGTCTCGACCCGACGTCCGGCGTCACGGTCGACGACACGCTGAGCCGCCGTTTCTATTCGCTGCAGACGCAGATCGTCGGCCCGGTCTTCAACAGAATCTGGGATACGCCGGACAACACGTACGCGGACAAATTCAAGCATTCGGTCGAGCCGGTACTGACGGTGACGAGGACGTCGACGATCGACAATTACGATCACGTTCCGCAATTCGATGGCATTGACGCGTTCGTCGGCGGCACGAATTACACCTATGGCCTGAACAACCGCTTTTATGCGCGCCGACACCTGACGCCGGGCGCGCCGGCCCAGTCCCGGGAAATCGTGGACGTGGAGTTGAGCCAGAGCTACTACACGAACCAGAATCAGGCACAGTACGATCGTCAGTACCAGACGACGAGCTACGGCGGCCAGACGCCGGAGCACTTCTCGCCGATCGCCCTGAGCGTGCGCGTGATGCCCACCAACGAAGTGAACGCCTCGGTGCGCGCGGAGTTCGACAGCCGGTATCACGAGCTGCGCACCCTCTCGGCGAGCGGCGGGTACTCGTTCGGCCCGTACCTCCAGACACAGGTCGGGTGGAGCAAGCGCGCCTACATCGCCGAACTGCCGGATTTCAACGATCCGACGCGGCTCGACCAGACGGTCAACACGTCGGCGACCGCGCGCACGAAAGACAACAAGTACGGCATGGTGTACTCGTTCAACTACGACGTGCTCAATGGGGTGATGCTGCAGCAGCGCATATCCGGCTTCTACAACGCGCAGTGCTGCGGTCTGGCGATGGAGTATCAGGAGTACAACTACGGCTCGGCGTCATTGGCGCCGATTCCCTCCGACCACCGCTTCTTCCTGTCGTTCACGCTCGCCGGCCTCGGCAACTTCTCCCCGATGAACGGCGCCCTCGGCGGCGTCCCACGCTGACGCGTTGATGCCGGGCGCCATCCTCGTCACCGGCGCCGCCGGCTTCGCCGGCAGCCATCTGCTGGAGCTGCTGTCGCGCGACGTCATGGGCGCGGCGAGCCGCGCCGATATCGACATCGTGGCGTGGCATCGTCCCCAGGGCGCAGCGCCGCGAACGTCGCACGGCGTGCGATGGGAAGCGGTCGATCTGCTCGATCGGCGCGTCGTCGCCGAGGCGATTGCGCGACTGCGGCCGAGCGCCGTATATCACTGCGCGGGCGCGGCGCACGTCGGACGCGCGTGGGATACCACCGAAGCGACGTTCGCGATCAACGTCCGCGGGACGCATCATCTGCTGGACGGCCTGGAACGCGCGGGCGTGGACGCACGAGTCCTCATACCGAGCTCCGCGATGGTCTACGCGCCGGCAGACGTGCCGCTGGCCGAGCAGCACCTGCTGCAACCGTCGAGTCCGTACGGCGTCAGCAAGCTCGCGCAGGAGATGCTCGGCATGCGTGCCCACGGTCCCGTGTCCGTGACGATTGCGCGCGCCTTCAATCACGTGGGGCCCCGCCAGGATCCTCATTTCGCGGCGTCAGGATTCGCTCGACGGATCGCCGACATCGAAAAAGGCCGCTGGAAGCCGGAAATCTCGGTCGGCAACCTCGACGCCCAGCGCGAATTGACGGACGTGCGCGATACCGTGCGCGCGTATCGCCTGATCCTCGAGCGCGGGCAGCCGGGCCGTCCGTACAACGTGTGCTCGGGCCGCGCCATCACCATCAGGCGCCTGCTCGACCTGCTCGTCGCGCGTGCGCGGGTGCCGGTCACCGTGCAAGTCGATCCCGCGCGCCTGCGGCCGAACGACATACCGCTCCTCGTCGGCGATCCCGCGCGGCTGCGCGATGAGCTGGGCTGGAGGCCGGAGATTGGGCTCGAGCAGACACTTGACGATTTGCTCGAGTATTGGCGAACGGAAGAAGGCAGAACGTAGAAGGCAGAAGTAAACTTGCTGACACTTCCCACTTCCCTTTTGCCTTCTGCTTTCTTCCTTCTAACTTCATGAAGGTTCTCGTCACTGGCGGCACGGGCTATCTCGGGCGCGCGGTCGTGCGGGCGCTCGCCGCGCGCGGACACGAACCCGTCGTCTTTTCGCGGCACGCGACCGGCAGCGGCCTGCCCGGCACGGCCGTCGACGGCGACGTCCGCGATCGCGCCGCCCTCGAACGCGCGGCCGACGGATGCGCAGCGATCTGCCACTCCGCGGCGCTGGTCAGCATCTGGCGCCGGCGGCGTGAGGACTTCGACGAGATCAACGTGGGCGGACTGCGCAACGCGCTGGCCGTCGCCGCGGCGCTCGGCATCACGCGCATGGTGTACACATCGTCGTTCGTCGCGATTCCTCCGCCTGGCAGAACGACTCCACTCGAAGCCAACGACTACCAGCGAACGAAGGTCGCAGCGGATCGTCTCGCCGGTCAGGCCGTGCAGAGCGGCGCTCCATTGGTGCGCGTCTATCCCGGCGTCGTGTACGGCCCTGGCGTCAACACCGAAGGCAATCTCGTCGGCCGCCTCATCGCCGATCACCTGAAAGGCAGGCTCCCCGGCCTCGTTGGACCCGAGCATCCGTGGTCGTACGCGTTCGTCGACGATGTCGCGGCGGGACACTGCGCGGCGCTCGAACGGGGCCAGGTGGGCGGACGGTATGCGCTCGGCGGCGACAACGTTCCGCAGCGCCGCGTCTTCGAGATCGTCGAGCAGATCACGGGCAGACGGCCCCCGCGGCGCATACCGTTTCCGATCGCGGACGCGCTCGGCGCCGCGGAGGAGTTGCGCGTGACGCTCTTCGGCGGCACGCCGCTCATCACGCGCGGCGCGGTGGAGATCTTTCGGCACGACTGGTCGCTCGACAGCAGCGACGCGATCCGCGACCTCGGGTACACGATCACGCCGATCGCCGAAGGCGTGCGCCGGACCATCGCGTCCATCGCCGGCGCGCCAGCGGAAGCCGCAAGGCGCGACCGCCCGTGACCTCCCACGCCGAGAGCCGGCGGCAGTGGGTGCACGTCGGATCAGGATCGTTTGCGCTGCTCCTGCGTTTCCTCACATGGAAAGAAGCGGCGGCGCTGGCGGCGATCGCGTTTCTCTTCAATCTTCTCGTCCTGCCGCGAATCGGCGGCCGCGCGATGTATCGTCCTGCCGATCACGCGCGCGGTTTTCCGCTCGGCATCCTTCTCTATCCGTTGTGTGTGCTCGCGCTCATCCTGATCTTTCCGTTGCGACTCGACATCGTCGCGGCGGCGTGGGGCATTCTCGCGTGCGGTGACGGCGCTGCCACGCTCGCTGGGCGCACGGCGCGGGCCCCGCTGTCGTGGAATCCTGGCAAGACGGTCGCGGGGACGACGGCGTTTATCGTGTGCGGCGCGGCCGCCGGGGTCGGACTTGCGTGGTGGACGCGATCGGCGGTGTCGCCGATGCCCTCGATGACGTTCACGCTCATCGCGCCGATCGTCGCAGCGCTCGCCGCCGCGCTCGTCGAGACGATCCCGATCCGGCTCGACGACAACCTGTCGGTCCCGGCGACGGCCGGTGTCGTCCTCTGGCTGGCGAGCGTGATGACCGGGGCGTCCGTCTCGAGCGCGCGCGACGCGGTGATCGCCGCGCTGCCGTGGGCGCTCGGAGTCAACGGCGTGATGTCGTACCTCGGTTACCGCGCAAGGACGGTATCGCGGTCGGGCGCGGTCGGCGGCGCACTCGTCGGCATCATCATCTACGCCGCGGCCGGCGCGGCGGCGTGGCTGCTTCTGTTCATCACGTTCCTGGCCGCGGCGATCACGTCGCGGCTGGGGTTGGCGCGGAAGGCGCGCCTAGGCATCGCGGAGGAACGCGGCGGCCGCCGCGGTGCGGGCAACGCCTTCGCCAATTGCGGTGTCGCCGCCATCGCGGCGATTGCCGCCGTGACGACGCCGCACGTCGCAACCGCCCTCCTCGCGCTCGCAGCCAGCCTCGTCGCCGGCGCGAGCGACACGGTGGCGAGTGAAATCGGCAAAGCGTGGGGACGATCGACGTGGCTGGTGACGAGCTTCGGTCGCGTGCCGGCCGGCACACCCGGAGCGATGTCGATCGAGGGCACGGTCGCCGGACTGGGGGCTGCGCTGGCGCTGGCTGGCGTCGCCGTCGTGCTCGGACTCATCCCCGCGTCCGTCATTCTCGTCGTCGTCGCCGGCGCCACGATCGGCGCGCTGGTCGAGAGCGTCCTCGGCGCCACGCTCGAAGGACCGGGTATCCTGAACAACGACATGCTCAACTTCATCAACACGGCAATCGCCGCGGTCGTGACGCTCGCGCTCTCATGACGCGCGATTACGTCGACCTCGCGAGGCCGTTCACGCTGGTCGCGCCGGCGCTCGGCTTTGTCTCCGGCGCGTTGACGGCCGTCGGCGCCGCGCCGCGCGAGACGTGGGACGCCACGCTGCTCGTCGCCCCGGTGACGGGCGCCGCGATGGCCGCGCTCCTCAACGCCGGCAACAACGCGTTGAACCAGATCTACGATCTCGACATCGACCGCGTGAACAAACCCAAACGTCCGCTGCCGAGCGGACGGCTGTCGATCGCGCAGGCATGGGTGTTCACGCACGTCACCTACGTCATCGCGCTGGTCCTCGCGTGGGTCGTCGCGCCGGGCGGTCGGCACGAGTGCTTCTGGCTGGTCGCGATCGCCGTCGTCTGCACGTACCTCTATTCAGTGCCGCCGTTCCGCACGAAGCGTCTCGGCATCTGGGCCAACGTGACGATCGCGATTCCTCGCGGGATGTTGCTCAAAGTCGCGGGGTGGTCGTCGGTCAAGACCATCGTCGGCGTCGAGCCGTGGTACATCGGCGCGATCTTCGGCTTGTTCCTGCTCGGCGCCACGACAACGAAGGATTTCGCCGATATGGAGGGCGATCGCCGCGGCGGCTGCCGGACCTTGCCGATTCAATTCGGGGTCCGTCGTGCCGCCTGGATGATCTCGCCGTCATTCGTCGTGCCGTTTCTGATGATTCCCGCGGGCGCATGGCTGGGCGTGCTTACGGGCAATTTCTGGGGGCTCCAGGCGCTGGGCGGCGTGATGACGCTCTACGGTGTCTACGTCTGCTACTTGATGCTCAGGCGGCCTGAGGAACTCGCCGTCGAGGAGAACCACGTGTCGTGGGCGCACATGTACAGAATGATGTTCGTCGCCCAGATCGGTTTTGCGCTGGCGTATCTACTGTAGCCCTGCGGCGCGGATTGCGCTATCGTACTCGCGGAGGATTTGATGATTCGGAAGACCATGAGGATGCTCGCCGTCGCGCTCGTCACCTCGTTCACCTTGATCGGCGTGGCGGAAGCCACGCAGCCCGCGCAGACCGCGCCACCCAAGACGCAAACGAAGCAGACAAAGAAGCGGACGACGCAGCGTACGAAGCACTCGTCGCGCGTGTCCTCGTCCGGCGCAACCGCCAATTCGAACAGTGGCTCGACGTCAGGTGCGACATCCTCGGGCGCGGCAAAGAAAACGGCCGCCCGGAAGAAGACGGGCGCGAGGAAGTCGACGACCGCGAAGTCCAGGTCGACTTCGACCACGAGGCGGAAGACGACCACGAAGCCGCGCTAGCCGCGCCCAGCGGCGTTTTCCCGCTTGACAGGTCCGTCGCCGGACCCGATCATTAGGCGAAACAAAGGCGAAGTCGCCGCGTTTCCCCAAGGGTCCGGCATGACGACATTTCCGCTCCTCTTCGACCTCGCTTCCCAAAAGCCCACGACCCGGGACATCGCCAAAGCCGTCAAGGACGGCGGGGCTGCCTCGCTGACCGGCGCCGATCTCCGGGCCGACGCCGCGCGCTATCAGGAAGTCACGTGCCGCTCCGCGCTCAATCGCGTCGCGGGCATGCCGTTCAACTGGACGCTGAATCCGTACCGCGGCTGCACGCACGGGTGCCACTACTGCTTCGCGCGCCGGTACCACGTCCAGTTCGAGATGAACGCGAGCGACGAGTTCGCGTCCGTGATCCTCGTGAAGCACAACCTGGTCGCGGTGCTGGCGCGCGAGCTCGACAAGCCGTCGTGGACGCGGGAGCTCGTGGCGTTCGGGACCGCGACCGATCCGTATCAGCCAATCGAAGGCCACTACAAACTGAGCCGCGGCGCGATTCAGGCGATGACGAAGGGCCGCACGCCGTTCGGCCTGATCACGAAGGGACCGATGGTCGTGCGCGACATCGACGTCCTCGTCGAGCATGCCAAGGCAGCGCGCTCCACGATCTATATGAGCGTGCCGACCGTTGACGAGGACGCGTGGCGGCAGCTCGAACCAGGGACCGCGCATCCGCTCAAACGGCTGCGAGCGGTCCGCGAGCTGATCGACGCCGGCCTCAACGCCGGAGTGTTGATGGCGCCGATCGTCCCGGGCTTCTCGTCATCGCGATCGAAGCTCGAGCGAACGGTCAAGGCGATCGCGGATCACGGCGCGCGCTTCGTCGGCTGCAACGTCATGTACCTGCAGGACGGCACGCGCGATCACTTCATGCGCTTCCTGGAGCGCGAGTTCCCGGCGCTGCGCCCGCGCATGGAGAAGCTGTACCGGAAGAAGTCTCCGCCCGAGGCGTATCGCAAGGAAGTGAAGGCGATGGTGGGCGTGCTGCAGCGGCGGTACGGGATGGCGCGTCGCGAAGACGCGAGCCCGGCCGGCGGTACGCCGGCGCCGGACGGCCCGATCGAGGAGACGCAGGTCGGCTTCGCCTGGTGAACCTTACTGCCGCTGACGAAGGAGTGCCGCGATGCGCTCCTCGGTCGGCGGGTGCGTGCTGAACAGACCCAGCATGCCCGAAAGCGTCGGCTTGATGATGAACAAATGCGCCGTCGCGGCGCTGGCGTCGAGCGGGATCATCTTCGAGCCAGCCTCGATCTTCTTGAGCGCGCTGACGAGGCCGTCCGGGTTGCCGACGAGCGCCGCTCCGCCCGCATCGGCATCGTACTCGCGCGAGCGCGAGATCGCGGACTGAATCAGCATCGCCGCAAGCGGCGCGAGGATGATCGTCGCAATCAGCGCGACCGGGTTCATGCCCTCACGGTCGTCACGGCTTCCACCGAAGAACATCGCGAACCGCGAGATCATCATGATCGCCGCCGCGAGTGTCGCGGCGATCGAGCTCGTCAGGATGTCGCGATGCTTGACGTGGGACAATTCATGCGCGAGCACGCCTTCCAATTCGACGTCGTTGAGAATCTGCAGGATGCCCTCGGTCGCCGCGACCGCCGCGTGCTGCGGATTGCGTCCGGTGGCGAACGCGTTCGGCGAGGGATCCGGAATGACGTAGCAGCGCGGCTGCGGCAAACCGTCGCGCGCCGCGAGCCGGCTGACCATGTCGTACAACCGGTGACCGGGTCCGACCTCCTGCGCGCGGTACGAGCTGAGCACGATCTTGTCGGAGAACCAGTACGATCCGAAATTCATCACGACGGCGAAGAAGAACCCGGTGACCATGCCGGCGCCGCCGCCGAGCGCTTCGCCGATGAACATCAGCAGCGCGCTCAGCGCGCCGAGCAGGATCGTGGTCTTGGCAACGTTCGACATGGCTCTATCTTAGTCCTTTAGGTCCGCGATCAATCCGGCGATGAGCGCGACGCGATCCGGCAGCGACTCGATGTCCACGTATTCATGAAGCGCGTGAGCTCCGTCGCCGATGGCGCCGAGGCCGTCCAGCGTGGGAATTCCGATCGCCGCCGTAAAATTGCCGTCCGACCCGCCGCCGGTGGCGCCTTCGTCCAATTGAAGCCCCAACACGTGGGCGATATCTTTCGCCCGTGCATACAGACGCTCCACATCGGCGGTGCGTTCCAGCGGCGGGCGATCCATGCCGCCGGACGATTCCACGCTGGTTCGTGGATCAACAGAGCGAAGCGCGCGGAACGCGGCGTCGATCGTCGCGGCCGCGGACGCCGACGGCACGCGAACATCCACAATCGCATGCGCCTCGTCCGGAATCACGTTGGATCGCAGTCCGCCGGAAACCTGAACGACGTTGACCGAAATGCCGCTCGCGAGATCCTGCAGCGCGTTGATGCGGAGGATCTGGTGTGCCAGCTCCTGGACCGCGCTCGCGCCTTTCTGAGGCTCGATCCCGGCATGTGCGGACACGCCCCGAACGACCACCTCGTAGCCACCGCAGCCCTTGCGCGAGGTCTTCACTGCCCCGCCCGGCAGCGACGGTTCCAGCACGAGCACGGTGTCGCTCCGGCGCGCTTCGTCTTCGATCGCCGCGCGCGATGTGCCGCTGCCGATCTCCTCGTCGGTGGTCCAGAGCATGACGATGCGGCGCGCGACCGGCGTGCCGGTCTCGAGCAGGGCGCGCGTCGCGAGCATGCCGATGGCGATGCCGGCCTTCATGTCGAACACGCCCGGGCCGTGCAGCCGCCCGTCTACGCGCCTCAGCGGCATGCGAACGAGCTGGCCGACCGGCCACACCGTGTCGAAATGTCCGAGCAGCAGGACCTGCGATGCGCCGCGACCGCCTGCCCCGAGCGGAGTCGAGGGGAACTCGGTCAACAGATGATCGCCGCGGTCGGTCCGCGGCAGGCGGGTGACGCGACCGCCGATCGCCTGAAGGCGCGACGCCAGCTCGGCACCGCAGCGATCGACGGCGGCCTTGTCGGTCGTCGGCGATTCACATCGCGCGAGGGCTTCGATGGTCTCGAGCAGCCAATCGTGTTGGCCTCGGCAGAATTTCTGAAGGTCGTATAATCGGGACATGGGGATCGCGGTACTCGCGCTCGCGCTGCTGGTCAGCGCACTGAATCAGGGGCAGCCTGTGCCCCAGCCGTTTCCGCGCGGCAGCCAGGCGCAGCAGCCCGCCAGGCCGGCTCCGCAGCCGCCACAGCCCGCCCCGTCGACGCCTCCTGCGTCCGCGCCCGCGCCTGCGAAGCCTGCAGCAGGACAGCGTGAAGCGGCGCCGACCGAAACGCTGCTCGGCGTCCAAATCTATCCGAACGCACAGTTCATCGCGTCCTACGACGCCGGCCGCGGCCAGCGCTACTACATTTTCGGCTCCGCGGCGTCGTTTGTCGATCTGGTGAGCTACTACCGGACGGTGCTGAAGCAGCGCGGCGAGCTCGTCTACGAAGTGCCGGGCACGTACGAATTCGACGTGGGCAAGTTCGACGAGGATCGGATGGCGTTTCCGCCGGGTGTGACGATTAAGGACTTTCAGTCCGACGTCTCGGGCGGTTATCCCAACCCGAAGCCCGGCGCGCAGCCCGCCCGGTTCCCGACGATCATTCAGATAGTGCCGGTTGTTTCGGCGAAGTGACGTAGATCTCGCCCTTCTTCCGGAACTCCAGCGACTTCTCTTCCATTCCAGCGGACACCGCGGCAGCCTCGGCGACGCCCTTCTCTTTCGCGTAGTCGCGCACCTGCTGCGTGAGCTCCATGCTGCAGAACTTCGGGCCGCACATCGAGCAGAAGTGCGCGACCTTCGCGCCGTCAGCGGGCAGCGTCTCGTCGTGGTACGCCCGCGCGGTCACGGGATCGAGCGCCAGGTTGAACTGATCCTCCCAGCGGAACTCGAACCGCGCTTTCGAGAGCGCGTCGTCCCACTCCCGCGCGCGCGGGTGGCCCTTCGCGAGATCCGCGGCGTGCGCGGCGATCTTGTACGCGATCACGCCCTGCTTCACATCGTCGCGATTCGGCAGGCCGAGATGCTCCTTCGGCGTCACGTAGCAGAGCATCGCCGTTCCGTACCAGCCGATCATCGCCGCGCCGATCGCCGACGTGATGTGGTCGTAGCCGGGCGCGATGTCCGTCGTCAGCGGACCGAGCGTGTAGAACGGAGCCTCCTTGCACCACTCGAGCTGCTTCTCCATGTTCTCCTTGATGAGATGCATGGGGATGTGCCCGGGGCCCTCGTTCATCACCTGGACGTCGTACTCCCAGGCGATCGTGTTGAGCTCGCCCTGCGTCTTCAGTTCGGCGAACTGCGCCTCGTCGTTCGCGTCCGCGATCGATCCGGGCCGCAGGCCGTCGCCGAGCGAGAACGAGACGTCGTAGGCCCGCATGATCTCGCAGATCTCGCGGAAGTGCGTGTACGTGAAGTTCTCCTGATGGTGCGCGAGGCACCACTTCGCCATGATCGATCCGCCGCGCGAAACGATGCCCGTCACGCGGCGGGCCGTCATCGGGATGTAGCGCAGCAGCACGCCGGCATGGACGGTGAAGTAGTCCACACCCTGCTCGCACTGCTCGATGAGCGTGTCGCGGTAGACCTCCCACGTCAGATCTTCCGGGCGGCCGCCGACTCTTTCGAGCGCCTGATAGATCGGCACGGTGCCGATCGGGACCGCGGAGTTGCGGATGATCCACTCGCGCGTCTCGTGGATGTTCTTCCCGGTCGAGAGATCCATGACGGTGTCGGCGCCCCAGAGCGTCGCCCACTGCAGCTTCTGGACTTCTTCGTCGATCGAGGACGAGACCGCCGAGTTGCCGATGTTCGCGTTGATCTTCACCAGGAAATTGCGGCCGATGATCATCGGCTCGAGCTCGAGGTGGTTGATGTTCGACGGGATGATCGCGCGGCCGCGCGCGACTTCATCGCGCACGAAGTCCGCCGGCAGCCCTTCGCGCACGGCGATGAATTCCATCTCGGGCGTGATCTCGCCCCTGCGCGCGTAATGCAGCTGCGTGACGGGCTGGCCCGCCTTCGACGCCGCGCGCCGCGCACAGACCCACGGCTCGCGCAGCTTCGGCAGGCCGGCCTTCACGTCATGGTCCTGCGGACCGCTCGTGTCGTACACGCGAATGGAGGATTGGCCCTGCTCGAGCGCGACCTCGCGCATCGGCACGCGCACGCCCTGCGCGCCGTCGACAAGGACCTTCTGAGAATTGGGA
>Ga0326726_10005647_pt1 | contig 11318 bp, 10 predicted proteins | sample MHFenrmetagenome_2_FD_207603 | JGI IMG/M metagenome (GOLD analysis project Ga0326726, IMG submission 207603) | Lab enriched peat soil microbial communities from Michigan Hollow, Ithaca, NY, United States - MHF15MN | ecosystem: Environmental > Terrestrial > Soil > Wetlands > Peat | place: USA...
CATCGCAGCCCGCATCAGCCCCGACGCGCTTGTTTTAATCGAAACAACCGTGGCCCCTGGGACAACGGAGCAGGTGGCCTACCCGATCATGCGGAAGACGTTTCGTAAACGTGGGGTAGACAGGGATCCGTCGTTGGCCCACAGTTTTGAACGGGTAATGCCGGGGAGAAATTATGTATCGAGCATCCGCGATTTCTGGAGGGTGTGCAGCGGAGTAAATGATGAATCCAAAGAGAGAGTTGTCAAGTTCTTGAACGAAGTGCTGAACACAGAGAAGTTTCCGCTGACAGTACTCGACAGACCTATCGAGTCCGAGACAGCAAAAATCGTTGAAAACAGCTTCCGGGCAGCGATTCTGGCATTCCTTGACGAGTGGAGCCTTTTTGCAGAACGGAATGGTGTTGACCTTATCAAAGTCATTAATGCCATTAAGGTCCGGCCCACCCACAGCAATATCATCTTTCCAGGACCCGGGATTGGTGGCTACTGCCTTCCGAAAGATGGCGGCCTGGGTATGTGGGCCTATCGCCATATCCATGGTTTTGAAGACGATATTTTCAAGATTACACCTCTTGCGGTCAACATTAATGATACAAGAGCACTTCATGTGGCCCAACTTACCCGTGACGCGCTCCGGAATATGGGGCGCCCGATTGCCTCTGCGGAGATTCTGGTTCTTGGAGCTTCGTACCGGGAAGACGTAGGAGATACACGCTACAGCGGCTCCGAATTGATCGTGCGACGGCTGACAGAAATGGGAGGAGAATTAAGGGTTCACGATCCTTATGTGCTTCACTGGTGGGAATTTGAAAAGCAAGATGAGTACCCTGCATCCTCCAACAGTCTCAAGAGGTTCTTCCGCGGACAAGAGAAACTAAAGGACCTCCGTGTTGAGCAGGATCTAAAGAGATCCTTACACGGAACGGATGCCGTCATTTTCGCCGTCAGGCACCAGCCTTATCTGCATCTTGAGCCAGATGAGGTGGTGGACAGTAGCGGCGGACCGATAGCAGTGGTTGATTGTTTTGGTATTTTGGATGATGAGGAAATCAAGCGCTACTTCGAGCTTGGGTGTGAGGTAAAGGGAATGGGGCGCGGGCATGTGAAGCGAATTAAGGATCAGGTTAAAGCAAAAAGAGAACGGCTGTTGATAGACATTTCGAGGAAAGAGGAAAAACAGGAACTACATTCAGGCATAGGGGATTTGGAACCCAAGAGTAACGGATGTAAATTGGAAGCGGAAGACTAAAGAGGTTTTTTAATACATTTCCGTACAAGACCACAATCCTATTAACTCAATAGCGGGTAACTCATTTACCCAATAACCTAATGACCCAATAACCCTATGACGTATTATCTTAGCGAAGTCACCGTAGCGCCGCAACACCTCAAAACACTTCTTGCGCCTCGCTCCCCGGGACTTACAGATATATGAACCACAGCATCCTATTGACCTTCGATGTAGAAGACTGGTTTCAGGTTGAGAACTTCAAACAATGTATTCCTTTTTCCGCCTGGCCAAAATGTGAGTTGAGGGTTGAAAAAAATATCCACCGCATCCTCGATCTTCTCGACTCTATAAAACTCCCAAGTACTGACGACTCAGCACTGAGCCCTGAGCAGTATCGCCCGATCAGGGCGACCTTCTTCGTATTGGGCTGGATCGCCGAACGCCTCCCTCACCTTGTCCGTGAAATTCAAGCCCGGGGTCATGAAATTGCCTCCCACGGGTATGAGCATAAACTTTGTAAAGACCAACCAGTAGATGATCTAAAAAATGATTTGGATAAAAGCAAGAAACTGTTAGAACATGTAACGGGCAATCCAGTTTATGGATATCGAGCACCTAGTTTCTCCATTGACCACGCTGCCTTAAGAATAGCTAAAGAATGTGGATACCTTTATGATTCAAGTTTTAATTCTTTCAGGCTTAATAGACGATATGGACAAATCAGTCTAACAAATAATGGGAATAATGGGGTTTATCATCTGATTTCTAATAATTTTTATGAGCTTCCAATCAGCAATCTTAAAATTGGAAATCAGATAGTCCCCTGGGGAGGCGGAGGATACTTTCGTTTAATTCCTTTGTTGCTCTTCAAAAAAGGGGTTGAAAAAATACTAAAAAAACACGGAGCTTACCTGTTTTACTTGCATCCCTGGGAGATCGACTCTGATCAACCTAAAGTGGAAGGAATCAAAATCTTATATAAGTTCAGGCAGTACATAAATATCAGCAAGACCGTGGACAAGTTTTCAAATCTTCTGGAGAACTTAGTGAACTGTCGGTTCGAGACTTGTTATCAATATCTAATATCTCATGAAGCCCGTAAAAATGCTAACACCTTGTAATCTTAGCAATTTCGGTATGGCTATGCCCCTTTCCCTTTCCGTTAGTTACTTCTGCAGCACCGCAACGCCGCAACGCTCAATAGCCCGATGACTTACTTCTCTATGGTAACAATTCGATTCTATCAAGAGACTGATCAAGGCCAATGGGATTCATATGTCCAAAATCATCCCCGAGGGACCTTTTTCCATCTCGCAGGTTGGAAGAAGGTAATCGAAAAAACCTTCCACCACAAATCCTTTTATCTTATTGCACAGGAGAACAATAACTCCAAAAACTCAATTAACTCAATAAACCCAGGTAACCCAACAAACTCAGTGAACCCGATAGTTGGTATTCTCCCTCTCTTTTCCGTAAAGAGTATTCTCTTCGGCAAGTCTCTTGTTTCACTTCCTTTTGCTGCCTATGGAGGAATCCTGGCTGATAACGAAACGATCAGCAATCTGCTGCTTGAAAAAGCAAAGGAGATGACTAAAACACAGGGCTTGGATTATCTCGAATTGAGAAATAGAAATGAAAAGATTGAAGACTTACCCGCGAAAGACCTTTATTTCCAATTTAGACGGGAAATTTTCGAAGATTTGGATTCGAACATGGAGGCGATTCCTCGAAAATCCCGACGGATGGTTCGTCAGGGGGAGAAGGCAGGTTTGACTTTTGAATTCGGCAGTGAGAACTTAGTTTCGATCTTTTATGACATTTTTGCAAAAAGTTATCATCGGCTCGGAAGTCCTGTGTTTCCCAGAGGGCTTTTCAAAAACCTTCTAAGCGAATTTAAAGAAAAGGCCAGTATCCTGGTTGCCAAAACTCAGGAAGGATCTCCCATCGCAAGTGTGTTTACCTTTTTCTATAAAGATGAAATCCTTCCCTATTATGCAGGTTCTCTTTTTGAATATCGTGAACATGCCCCGAATGACTATATGTACTGGCAATTGATGAAGTATGGCTGTGAGAATGGTTACCGATGTTTTGACTTTGGAAGAAGCAAAGTCGATACGGGGTCATATGACTTTAAGAGACACTGGGGATTCGAACCCGAACCTCTCGAGTATCAATACTATCTCAGTGGGAGAGATGAAATCCCAAACCTAAGCCCGGCCAACCCGAAATACCGAAAAAAGATTGAAATCTGGCAGAAACTGCCTTTTTGGGCCACTAAGGTTCTAGGACCGAGGATTGTTAAATATATTCCATGAGGAAGCGTTAGAGGGTGGAGGTTTGAGGTTGGAGGCAAAGAAAGTGAAAGGTTTGAGGTCAGAGGCAAAATGAATAAATACATATTTCCTTTTGAAAAACTTGATGTCTGGCAGTTATCGATAGATTTGGCAGAATACATTCTTGGTTTACTTGATGAGTGGCCTCGCGAAAAACACATTAGATTAATAGGCCAGATGGAGGCAGCGGCTACTTCTCCAGCTCAGAACATAGCCGAAGGGAAAGGACGGCAATATACCAAAGAGTTTATTCAATTCTTACATATAGCTCAGGGGTCAATCTTCGAAGTAGTTACGTTGAATGAGGTGTTTCGAAGAAGAAGGATACATTCAGAAGAGCAGGCTACAGAAATAAGAAATCGATGTGAACAGATCGACCGGAAGCTCAATGGCCTAATAAATTCCTTACGCGGTAAGAAGCCAAAGGGGAAGATTTGATTGCTTCTAACCTTTAATGATGACTTTTCTTGCCTCCAACCTTGAGTGAAGCGATCCTTTGACCTCAAACGAGGTTCGATAGGCGGATAACTCAGTGGGAGAGTGCCTGGTATACTTCCGGGACGTCGGGTGGTTCGATTCCCCCTCCGCCTACCAATTCTCTTTGAAGAGATGAAACTTCTTTATCTTGCCCATCGTATCCCTTATCCCCCTAACAAAGGGGACAAGATCCGTTCGTTCAATGAGATAAAATATCTTTCCCAAAACCACGAAATTGACTTGGCTTGCTTGGCTGACGACCCCCGTGATTTGAAATATGAAGAGGATCTAAGGAAATATTGCAGGACAACGAATGTAGTTCTGATCAATCCAATATTGGCCAGGGTAAAGAGTGCTTTCTGTCTTCTTTCAAAAAAGCCTTTATCCGTACCATATTTTTACTCTAAAAGACTTCAGGAAACTATTAGTCATTGGCGATCGATTAATAACTACGATGCCATACTTTGTTATTCTTCTCCAATGGCTGAATATATTTTTCGCTCCATCAGCGATCGGCCGTCGACGACCAAACCATTACCCAAACTGATCATGGACTTTGTGGACGTAGATTCTGAAAAATGGAAGCAATATGCGCAACGCATCCACTGGCCTTTATCGTGGGTATATCAATTAGAAAGCAAGAGATTGGCAGAGTTCGAACGAAAAGTGGCTGTGGCATTTGATCATTCTATTTTTGTCACCCACGGAGAGGAAAGGATTTTTAAGAGCAAGAATCCGCATATCCAAAACATTACCGTCATTACGAATGGCGTTGACCTTGACTATTTTTCTCCACAATTTCAGCAGGCAACAGCTGTTTCCGCTCGACACTCGACATTCAGCAGACAACACTCAACACTTGGTTCTCATCCTCAGTCCTCCCACCTTCAACCTTCATCGCCTATCATCGTGTTCACCGGCGCGATGGACTACTATGCCAACATCGATGGAGTCATTTGGTTTTCTAAAGAAATTTTTCCATTGATCAAAAGAAAAATTCCGGAAGTCCAGTTTTATATCGTCGGAAGCAAACCAACGAAGGAGATCCTTGCATTATCCAAAAATAAGAGCATAAAAGTCACGGGTTATGTTCGGGATACCAGAGAATATTTCCGAAAGGCTACCATTGCCGTTGCCCCTCTTCGAATTGCCAGGGGTATTCAAAATAAAATCCTGGAACCCATGGCCATGGGTATTCCTGTGGTCGGGACTTCCGACGCCATGAAGGGGACACAAGCGACATCTACAGATGGCATTCGGGTGGCGGATAATCCAGAAGACTTTGCTCAAGAAGTGCTTTGTTTGATCAGAGATCCAAAATCGCGGCACGAATGTTCAGTCCGTGCCCGACGTTATGTAGAAAATCATCATCGGTGGGAGAATCACGGTTTCTGTCTCGAGTCGCTGCTGCAAGAAGGCAGGTCTCGTTCAGAGGTTTATCCTAAACTTTAGAAAGTTGGGAGGTAAGAAAGTGCGTATACTCGTCACAGGTTCTCATGGGTACATCGGCACGATTTTGGTGTCGATGTTGAGTAAAGAGGGATATGATGTAGTAGGGCTTGACAGTGATCTTTACGAGCGATGTACCTTCGGTAATAGTATGCCCGACATTCCCTTGATAAGGAAAGACATCCGAGATGTTCAAGCCTCTGATTTAGAGGGGATGGATGCTGTGATTCATTTGGCAGGCTTATCCAATGATCCCCTTGGCGATTTAAACCCTCAGCTCACCTACGAGATCAATCATGAAGCTTCTGTCCGGTTGGCTAAACTTGCAAAACAAGTGGGGATCACGCGTTACATTTTTTCATCTTCGTGCAGCACCTATGGTGCGGCGGGCGAGGAGATGTTAAACGAAACCGCAGAATTTCATCCAGTCACCCCATATGGGGATTCAAAAGTCAAGGTTGAAATGGATGTTTCCAGGCTGACAGATGATCGGTTCAGTCCAACCTTTCTTAGGAATTCAACCGCCTATGGCGTATCCCCGCGAATGCGGTTTGATTTAGTACTCAACAATCTTGTCGCATGGGCTTTCACAACTGGTCTTGTATACCTAAAAAGCGACGGGTCACCTTGGCGACCCATTGTCCACATTGAGGATATCTCTCGTGCCTTTATCCTCGCGCTCCAGGCTCCACGTGAAGTGATACATAACCAGGCTTTCAATGTGGGGATCAATACCGAAAATTATCAAATCCGAGAGTTAGCTGAAATTGTAAGGGAGACAGTACCAAGCTGTCGCGTAGAATATGCGAAGGACGCAGGGCCAGATAAACGCTGCTATCGAGTTGACTTCGGTAAACTGGCCAAGACATTTCCCGAATACAAACCTCAGTGGGATGCACGAAAGGGTGTGCAGCAGCTGTATGAAACTTACAAAAAAGTGGGGTTAGCTTTGGAAGATTTCGAGGGCCCTCGATTTAAACGAATCGACCACATTAAGCATTTATTGAGCGCTCGCTGTTTAGATGAAACCCTTCGCTGGGAAAATAATAATCATGATACCTCCAAGTAAACGACGAATTAAACGAGGAATTTAAGAATGGAAAAACTTTCTTCGGCTGATCGGTGCCATTGTCGATTTTGTGGATCATCATTACAATACACCTTTGTTGATTTAGGAATGTCACCCCTATGCGAAAGCTATCTGAGTGCTGATCATCTAAACCAGATGGAGCCATTTTATCCGCTTCATGCCTATGTGTGTGAAAGCTGCTTTCTGGTTCAACTCGAGGAGTACGTGAGTCCTCAGGCCATATTCGGTGAATATGCCTATTTTTCTTCTTATTCCGACACCTGGTTACGACATGCGAAGGCTTATACCGATTTGATGGTGGAGCGTTTCAATATCGGCACACAGAGTCAGGTCATCGAACTTGCAAGCAATGACGGCTACCTCCTTCAATACTTTGTTGAAAGAGGAATTCCCGCCCTTGGAATCGAGCCGGCGGCGAATGTCGCCGAGGCGGCGATAAAAAATGGGATTCCAACCCTCATCGAGTTTTTTGGAGAAAAACTGGCTCATGAACTGAAGGCAAAAAATAAACGAGCAGATTTATTAATAGGGAACAACGTACTGGCGCAGGTTCCCGATATAAATAGTTTTGTCAAAGGAATGAAAATCTTGCTTAATCCCCGTGGAATCATCACGATGGAATTTCCACATCTCATGCGCTTGGTGGAGGAAAATCAGTTTGACACCATCTATCATGAGCACTTCTCTTATTTTTCTTTCATCACGGTTGAAAAGATTTTTGGCAAATACGGATTAACCCTCTTTGATGTTGAAGAGCTCCCTACCCATGGCGGTTCCCTGAGAATTTACGCTTGCCACACAGAAGATACTTCTAAGACTGTTATGAAGCGGGTGGGAGAACTCAGATCTGCAGAAGTGGCGGGAGGTTTCAAGAACTTAGAACATTATTTTTCATTCAGCCAAAAGGTAAAGGAAACGAAACGGAAGGTTCTGGAGTTTCTGATTCAGGCCAAAAAAGAAAACAAATCGATTGCTGGCTATGGGGCCCCCGGGAAAGGGAATACACTATTAAACTACTGTGGGATACGAACTGACTTTCTCGATTATACGGTTGACCGAAACCCGTACAAACATGGAAAATTCACTCCCGGAACACATATACCGATTTTCCCCCCGGATAAGATTCGGGAGACGCTACCTGACTACCTCTTTATTTTGCCCTGGAACTTCAAGGAAGAGATTATGAAGCAGATGTCCTACATTCGAGAGTGGGGTGGTCAGTTTATCGTTCCAATTCCAGAGGTGAAGGTTTACGCATGATTTTCACTGAGACGAAACTCAGGGGTGCATATATCATCGATATTAAAAAATTGGAGGACGAACGCGGGTTTTTCGCCCGATCCTGGTGTCAAAAAGAATTTGAGACCCATGGGCTGAATCCCCGCTTGGTTCAGTGTAATATTTCCTTCAATAAGAAGAGGGGGACCTTACGCGGGATGCACTACCAGGCCCCCCCTCATGAAGAGGCCAAACTGGTACGGTGCACCATGGGATCCATCTGTGATGTCATCATCGATCTTCGTTCCGAATCCCGGACATTCAAACAACATTTAAGTGCGCTTCTTAGCTCTTCTAACCGGAAGATGCTCTACATCCCGGAGGGGTTCGCCCATGGGTTCTTGACTTTGGAGGATGATACCGAAGTGTTTTACCAGATGTCAGAATTTTATGCGTCCGAGTACGCAAAAGGGTTCAGATGGAACGACCCCGCCTTTGGCATTCAATGGCCTATGGATATTCAAGTAATCTCAGAGCGAGACGAGACTTATCCAGTCTTTGGCCTCTAATGTGGAGGGAAAAAAGTTTGAATTTATCTGACTCAATAAACTCAGTTAGCTCAATTAACTCTATTGACCTGAACACTGTTGGCCGAGAAATGTATAAGTTAATATCTGAGCTCTATCCCATTTGCCGCAGCATTACCGGTGATGGCCTTCGAGAAACACTCCGTCATATACAAACATATATCCCGTTATCGATTCATGAAATTCCTACCGGTACAGAAGTGTTCGATTGGACTGTGCCAAAGGAATGGAACATTAGGGATGCGTATATAAAGAATTCAAAGGGCGAAAAGATCGTCGATTATAAGAAATCTAACTTACATCTCGTCAACTACAGCATTCCTTTTCATCAAAAGGTTTCTTTAAACGAATTGAAAGAGCACCTCTTTTCACTTCCTGAGCATCCCGATTGGATCCCCTATCGGACTTCCTATTACAGGGAGAACTGGGGTTTTTGCTTGACTCATCATCAATGGCTGGAGCTAAAGGACGAAGAGTACGAGGTGTGCATCGATTCCTCCCTGGAAAAGGGACATTTGTCTTATGGAGAGTATTACCATCAGGGAAGGGGTTTAGACGAGGTTCTGATATCATCCCATGCTTGTCATCCATCTCTTTGCAATGACAATCTCTCTGGTGTGGCTCTGACCACGTTTCTTGCGAAGCATCTTACCCCCCTTTCACTAAGATATTCATACAGATTTCTCTTTATTCCTGGGACGATTGGTTCCATCGCCTGGCTTTGTCTGAACGAATCTAAGGTTCCAAGGATCAAACACGGGTTGGTGGTTGCGTGTGTCGGTGATCCAAGTCGGCTGACCTACAAGAGAAGCCGGCGAGGAGATGCAGAGATAGATAAAGCCGTTACGCATGTCCTAAAACATTCTGACCAAGATTGCGAGATCATGGACTTCGCTCCCTATGGCTATGACGAACGGCAATTCTGCTCTCCTGCTTTCAATCTTCCCGTTGGTTCATTGACAAGGACGCCGCACGGTCGTTTTCCTCAATATCATACATCAGCCGACAACCTGGATTTGGTTCACCCTGAATACCTCGCCGATTCATTCGCAACATATCTTTCCGTTCTGGATGTCCTCGAAAACAATAGAAAGTACCTAAACCAGAATCCAAAATGCGAACCACAATTAGGTAAGAGAGGGTTGTATCGGGCGGTGGGTGGTAGCGCGGACGATGGTACTGACGAACTGGCAATGCTTTGGGTCTTAAATTTATCCGACGGCAAGCATACCTTATTGGATATTTCGGAGAGATCCGGTTTGCCGTTTGATCTCATTCGTGACGGGGCGAAAGCACTGTTCGAACACAAATTGCTGAAGGAATGTTAGGAAGGAATCTCTACAAAACGAGCAAAATGGAAGGGAGAGGTGTTAAATGAAAGTCGTTCTGTTTTGCGGTGGTTTAGGCACAAGATTGGGGGGGCGGACAGAAGATGTTCCCAAGCCAATGGTCAACATCGGGTACAGACCCATCTTATGGCACGTGATGAAGTATTATGCCCATTACGGACATAAGGATTTCATTTTATGCCTTGGCTATAAAGCCGATAAAATCAAAGATTATTTCTTAAACTACAATGAGTGTATTTCCAACGATTTTACAATGTCCAATGGAGGGAAGGAACTCCGTTTGAAAAATAGTGACATAACGGATTGGAAAATTACCTTCGTTGACACAGGCATTAAATCCAATATCGGACAAAGATTGAGGACGGTTCAAAAATATTTGGATGGCGAAGACATGTTTTTGGCCAACTATGCAGATGGCTTGACAAACTGTCCTCTGCCTGAATTAGTAAAGAACTTTAGGGAAGCCGGGAAAATTGCATGTTTTCTGTGCGTGAAACCATCCCAGACTTTTCATGTGGTATCACTGGGCGATGGCAATTCAGTCGATGATATACGCTACGTAAGAGATACAAACATTATTATTAACGGAGGATTCTTTGTTTTCAGGAAGGAAATATTTAATTATATCGAAGAAGGGGAGGAATTGGTTGAGGAGCCCTTTCGGAGACTGATGAAAGAGAAACAACTCTTGGGGTATAAGTATGATCAGTATTGGTGCATGGACACGTTCAAAGAACAGCAGGAGCTAACAGATATGGTCGAGAGAGGAGACGCTCCTTGGGAAGTCTGGAGAGATTCCAGGACGGATAGGAAATGGGAAGGTAGCGTTAAGGCAGAATGATTGATGATTAAGGTAAGTTTCCAAAAAGAGAATCTTCGCCATTACAAGATATTGTGCCTCGGTGCGCACAGTGACGACATCGAAATCGGCTGTGGCGGGACAATATTACGATTTCTAAAAGAACATACTGACACGGAGGTTTATTGGGTTGTATTCGGAGCCCATGGTCAAAGAAGGATCGAAGCTGAAAACAGTGCCAACCAATTCTTAGAAGGTGTGAAAAAGAAGAATATTGTCATCCATAGTTTTAAAGACGGGTTCTTCCCGTATATCGGCGGGGAAGTAAAGGAATACTTCGAACAATTGAAGCGGGAATATTCTCCAGATCTCATCTTCACTCATTATCGGGAGGATCTGCATCAGGATCATCGCTTAATATCCGAGTTAACTTGGAATTCTTTTAGAGATCATATTATTCTTGAATACGAAGTGATCAAGTATGATGGAGACTTAGGAGCGCCAAATTTCTTTGTCCATTTGGACGAGGCCATTTGTCAGAAGAAGATCGAAACCATTGTCGATTGTTTCAAAACTCAAGAGGGAAGGACGTGGTTTGGTAGAGATGTTTTCTTTTCACTATTAAGAATTCGGGGACTTGAGTGTGGGGCACCGGGTAAGTATGCTGAAGGTTATTATGGTCGTAAGATCGTTTTTTGAATAGTAATTTAGGCCAATCGCTTGGAGTGATAGCTAACCATCGGGGTATGAGGGACTCTGAATTCTGATAAATACGGGAAAGAAGC
>Ga0326726_10005648_pt1 | contig 11317 bp, 8 predicted proteins | sample MHFenrmetagenome_2_FD_207603 | JGI IMG/M metagenome (GOLD analysis project Ga0326726, IMG submission 207603) | Lab enriched peat soil microbial communities from Michigan Hollow, Ithaca, NY, United States - MHF15MN | ecosystem: Environmental > Terrestrial > Soil > Wetlands > Peat | place: USA...
CTGAGCTTCCATTATTATATAACAATTTGTCCAGAACGCGCACTGTGTATCCCTCTGCAAGAAGTTTCCTGATCAGCACCGATCCGATATATCCGGCGCCGCCCAGAACAAGAATATGTCTGGATTCTGAATCATCATTACTTTTTAATTTAAGTTCCTTCTTCATTTTGTTAATTATTAATTAATATTTTGATTTTGTGACAAAGGAGACTCAGGTGAAAATCTCTCTGATTTAAGAACAGTCCAGTGGCAATGAATATTGTCCTTATCTCTTATTAATGAAAGGTAAATTCTCCAATAATCCATAATCAAGCCAAGATTTTTCGCTTATTGGGAATATTCCAACTCTTTCCTTTTTTTGCTTTAATTTCAGAATCAGCTCAGTTATATGGAAAAATTTTCCTCCCGGTATTAATGATAATATATCTGGTTCAAGAATATATACGCCTGAATTTATCTTAAATGTAATTTCAGGTTTTTCTGAAAGGGAGGTCAATATACCATTAACACCTGATTCAATTGTGCCATAAGGAATCTTATAGTGCTTCAAAGCTGCGATAATGGTTATCTTATTCTTATTCTCCTTATGAAATTTAAACACTTCTGTAAGGTCCTGTTTGATAAGAATATCGCAGTTTGATACGAAAAATGTTGAAGTTATTTTATCAGAGAGCATGTAAAGGCTTCCGGCAGTGCCCAGCGGCTTTTCCTCTTGGAAGAAATGAAAATGATAATCAGGATTATTCAGGCTTTTCAGATAGTGTTTTATCATATCTGCCTTATAGTTAACTGATATATAGAATTCACTGCACCCTGCCCTTACGAACTGGTCCATAATATCCTCAATTATTGTCTTATCCACTACTGGAATAAGCGGCTTAGGAAGCACGTTCGTAAGTGGTTTAAGCCTGCTCCCCTCTCCTCCGGCCATAATCACAACAGGGACATTCAGCTTTTCCTGTTTTTTGATTTCCCCTCCAATTATATCTTCCCAGAAAACAACATCTACAAGGGTATTACTGCTGTCAATAACAGGCATACATTCAATCCTTTCCTCAATCATTTTGGCTTTGATCACTGCAAGGTTATCTTCCGACCTGGCAACTGTAATGTCATCTCTGAGGACATCTTTCACAAGTGTGTCCAGGGGCATATTTCGTATTATTGCCCTCTGAATATCACCAATACTAACTAAACCTGCAAAGTGATTATCTTTAATTACAATCAATAATTTACGGTCCAGTGAATCCATCTTCTTCAATGCAAACAAGATTGATTCGTATTCATCTATCAAGATATTCTGAACTTTAGGATTATTGACCTGCACCATAATTAAGTCTTTTTAATACTTAGTATTTCCAATTTATGTTTTTAGCCTCTTCCGATAAAATTAATTCAGATCAACCTTCTTCCTGTAACTGCTTGGTAAATTGACTACTGTGCTTTCGAGTTCAATTGCATTTTCAAGATCATCCCTCTGACATTTTGAGTACATTGGCAGATTGCACATGAGCGTCCAGGCTGGCCGGGTCATAACACCTTTACTATTAGATGCTTTGAGAAATGAATCTCTTTCTGTTTTCGAGGGTAATGCAATTGTATTAAGCCAGTAATTTGAATGACAATTTTTATTTTCAGCAAAATAATGGATGTTATGTTCTTTGAAGAAAGTTTGATAAAGAGCAGAGGTGTTTCTCTTATTTCTGACGAATTCATCCAGCATTTCGATTTGAGCAACACCTAATGCGGCATTAATATTTGGCATTCTGAAATTATAACCTATCTGATCGTGAAAGAACTCCCACGGATGAGGAACTTTTGCCTGCGTGGTTAAATGTTTGGCCAGCTTTGCGATCTCAATATCATCTGTAAGGATCATCCCGCCTCCACCTGTTGTGATGATTTTATTGCCATTGAAGCTTAGAACTCCAATTTTGCCGAATGTGCCTGTATGCTGGTTATTACATCTGCTGCCAAGACTTTCCGCAGCATCTTCTATTACAGGAATATAATACCTGTCGGCAATTTCAATAATCTCTTCAATTCTGCATGGAATTCCGAAAGTATGCATCGGCACTATAGCTGATATCGGCTTTGAAGATTCCTTGTTAATTAATTTCCTGATCTTTTTATTATACCTGGTATTTTTTTTGAGAAAACTTTCAAGCTTTTCAGGTGATAATCCCATTGTGTCCTTGTCGACATCAATAAAAACAGGATTGGCATTGCAATAAGAAATTGCGTTAGCAGTTGCAATAAAAGTCAGCGGCTGGGTAATCACTTCATCACCATTGTTTACGCCGGCAAGTTTTAATGCTATGTGAAGTGCTGCAGTTCCATTAACGGATGCTATGGCATGTTTTGATTTGGTATATTCAGCAGTTTTTATTTCGAACTCGTCAACATATTTTCCAACACTTGAAACGAATGTACTTGATATACAATTATTAACATATTGTATCTCATTACCGATAAAAACGGGCTCATGCAAAGGAATTACTCCTTCAGGCTTATGAAATATTTCACGAATAAATAATATTAATTCATCAAATTCACCATCCATAATTGCAAGATATTAATAGGTTAATAGAAATTCCAGGTTTTCAACATCTATGTTGGGAATAAGTCTTTCTTTTTGAAGATAATTAATCATAAGATGTGAAATGCTAAACTGTCAGTAATTAATTTTGTTTTGGAGTTAATTTAGAAGATTCTTCAATAATTTTCCTATAAGCCAGAATCAACTGATTTATTGAATTTGCATTATCGAATTCAATCGATGCATACTTAAGTGCTTTTTCAGCGAGCTTAATTTGCTTTTCTTTGTTATTTAGTAAATCCTCAATTTCGAAAGCCAGTTTTTCGATATTGCCTTTTTCAACAAGAATAATGTGTTCATCTTCGAGGTTTAAATCGGGATTACCCCCCACATTATAGCTTATGACGGGGATACCCAGATGCATGCTTTCCACTACTGTTCCCGGGATGGTATCATTATATGTAGGTAATACAGATATCCTTGCTTTTGACACCTCATTATGCATTTCCTCCTGGGTAAGAATATAGCCTTTGAAAATAACATTTGAATTCAGTCCTTTCTCTTCCACAACTTTTTTCAACCAGAGGACATAAGATTCGTCACATTTACCAATTATTATGAGAGTAACCATCGGTCTCCGGATTTTCACGATCGATACTGCTTTTATCAGGTCCTCTATGCCTTTCCTTTTGTCGATTCTTGCAAAGAACACAAGATCGTACTCTTTAGGAACATCAGTTTTAATAATCGGTTTTGCATAGGGACAATGGAAAAAGAATATTTTGGAATCAGGATTAAAGCTCTTGATATAATCTTCCGTAAAACTAGCTTCAGTACCAAAATACTTCATCCCGGAAAGGATTTTCTTTTCTATTTGTAGTCTTTTCTTAATATATGAATCTTTGCTGTCATTCTGATAATTCAGGGTTATAAAACCCTGAATTGTTATCAATATAGGATACCTTTTAATCTTTAATATTGAAGCGGAATAAATAGCATTTTCAGCGCCCTGCAGGTTCACCAGATCAGGATTTATTTTTTTTACAAGGTTTTGGACCTGGATATTAAAAAAAAAGAAATTTGTCCACACATCAAGTCTGTATCTGGCAGGCCAGGGTCTTTTAAAGATAGGCATCCCAATCCTTATGCAATAATAATTTACATTCTGATCTGAAAATGTTTTGTTTCTGAGTATTCTGAAAAAAGGCGCGATTACATGTAATTCGATATCATCTCTTTTTTTTATCTCTTCAATGCCGAGAGGTATCCAGGGAGAGAGCTCTTTTTCCTTTCCATCCATTCCCAGCATTTTTTGAACTGACTCATTCATAAAATGACAAATCCACACAATTTTCAATTTTTTCCCCTCAGATTGCATTTACTTTTTAATAAAATAATTAGTTATTCTATTGATGACCAAGCAGAAGTCATAGCGTATTCATGTCAACCTGACTGAAGAAACGCATAAAAACAATAACTCCTGCAGAGGTTTTTCTAAGTACAATTAGTAATGATATATTTGGAATCATCTGAGAAAAAACAGTTATTGGATCGTGTTCTTCTTTTGATTCCATTTATTACTTGATTTAACGGAGATATGGCTGATTATATTATGACAAAGAAGGATATTTTGGCAATGAAGATAAAATACAATTATAATCAGGATTAAACGTAAACAACTATTTTAATATTAAATAGTAAGATAATTCCTAAATTTACGGTTATTTATATAATCTCATTTTAACATATTTTATTGATGGTATTGACTAATTACTTAGGTAGAATGCAAATTGATATTGAATTATGAGTTTTATTTCCGGTATATGGGCCAGCATGATTAAAATGCTGATGCTAAAAGCCACAGATGAACAAAGGATTAAATACCTTCGAAAAACTGGTGTTAAGATCGGCGAGAGGTGCAGGATACGGACCATGTCATTTTCAACCGAACCTTATCTGATTGAAATTGGTAATCATACTGCTATAGCCGCAGGAACGCAGTTCATTACTCACGATGGAGCTACCTGGGTATTCGAAGACGATGTGGAAGGAGGAGGTATTTTTGGCAAAATAGTAATTGGAAACAATGTGTTTGTAGGCATAAATTGCATAATTCTTTCAAATACGACTATCGGTGACAATTGTATTGTTGGTGCAGGAAGTGTTTTAAGGGGACATTTTCCTGAAAATTCAGTTATTGCAGGTAATCCCGCACAGATAATATCTAAAACCGGCATTCAAAGAATGCTGTCAAAACAGAATACAGGGCTCCTTAAAACAAAGGATCTTACAGGTCCTCAAAAAGACAAGCTTGTCAGGGAACATTTCGGAATAAAATAAGAAGGATCTGTTTTTGACTTTTTGCCTTTATCACGTTTATCCTTAATATTTATAGATGTCGGTTCCATTCTCAAATTAAGAGTTATTAATAATCTGATTTATATTTTGACAAATGACCGAAATCCGGATGTGAATGGACTAGATTCTTTGATATTCGTCCATTTTGTGGTGATTATTATGTCGGGTGCAGATCATTTTTAACACTTTGTGAAGAGATAGCATTTGACATGTAATGTTTTATTGTGTAATTTTAAATTCGGTGGAATAAGTTCCGGAATGAAAAGACTATTGCAAAATGTTGTTTTGGCTTTTTTTCTGTGGCTAACTGGATTATCTTCAGCTGAAGCCCAGGGAACGAAGGTCGATTTTAATTCAATCCCGAAAAGCGGAACTGTTTTAATGTATGCACACCTTGACGACGATGTAATATGGATGCTTCCTTTCTGGAAAATCACTGAGAAGTTTATAGGCGGCGTCGATCCCGGAGCACCCAGGTACGAAACAATAATTCACCAATTGCAGGTCTATTTAAATAATAACGGATACAACATCAGCTATGAACCCAACTGGTATCCTGCCTGGGGTAGCCTAACCGATAATGAATATGTAAAATATTATAGCGAAAATTCTCCCGATTACCAGTATCTGGCACTTGATCATGTTATTGCATTTTGGGATAATAACGACGTCCAATTGGTGAGAAAGGAAATCAACAAGATCAAGGCCAAAATTGAACAGTATATAGCCAGTCCGGATTTATCACGAGTCATAACACATGACAACTGGGGAGAATATGGTCATCAGCACCATAAGGCACTTAATAAAGCTGTAAGAGAACTGGCCGTTAAATACCGTAAAGACGTCTGGATGCTGGGCAGTCAGGTGGTTTCCGGGAACTTCACAGATGTGACCGTTCCCAACGGAATTACTTACACATTAGGCAGTTTTAACGATCCTGCCTTATATTCCGCAATAAGAACCATTTATCAGAATAATGGACGCTGGACTTATGTTTATGATCAGATTCCTTCAGGAGACCATAAATTCATTAAAATTGTAGAGGGCGGAATTGACAAGTCAAATATTTTAACCGGAGAGAGTGTAACTACATCAGGTTCTTATCAGAATGAACCAGGGGCCTATATCTTTGATGGCGATGATGATTATTTAACTCTTCAGGGGAATAACAATTCATCGTTTACAATAGCAATGCGTATAAGGCCCGATCTGATAAGAGCAATGGATATCTCAGCTATGTCAGAATATCCATTGTCAACAACAAATGACCGTAATTTTTATTTAACTGCTGACGGACATGTTACGGCCAGAATTTTTGATGGCAGCTCAAAGGCCGTGACTTCAACATCTGTAATTTCAGCCGGAACATGGACACATATTGCAATGACGTGTAACGGCAGCACTCTTAAAATCTATGTTAACGGGCTTCTTGAAAACACTATCAGTACCGGAACTGCAATTACATATTATTCCACACCTGAGTTTGTGCTGGGGCAGGCTACACGGACAGCTGGTTTTTTTAAAGGCCAGATCAATAATATTAGCCTTTATAACAAGGCGCTTTCTGACAATGAGGTGGCTCAGTTAAGCGGGAAAAGTTATACCATATCGTCAAGCGCTGGCCCAGGAGGTTCTATTTCACCTTCAGGTTCAGTTGCTGCCAGGGTCGGATCAGAAATCACCTTTAATATAAGCGCCAATTCAGGGTATCAGATTGCTGATGTCCTTGTAGATAATTCATCAGTAGGTGCAGTCTCATCATATAAATTCAGCAATATTAGTAATGATCACAGAATCAGTGCCTCATTCAAACCCAGGACATATTCAATCACTGTCGTTGCAAGAGATGGAGGGAAAATCAGCCCCGGAGGTGTCGTTATTATAAATTCTGGAGGGAAACAGGTGTTTACAATAAAACCAGACGATGGATACGGCATTTCTGATGTGAAAGTTGATAATGTTTCGGTCGGACCTGCAAGTTCTTATTCTTTTAATAATATCATCTCAAATCACACAATTACAGCATATTTTACACTCATAACCTTTAACATTGAAAGCAGCTCAGGACTTAATGGTTCGATTAGTCCTTCCGGAATAATCAGACCAAGCTACGGAACAGATCTTACTTTTACTATTGTGGCAAATAATGGTTATCAAGTCGATGACTTGAAGGTTGACAATGTATCCCTGGGGCCATTGTCAAAATACTCTTTTACAAGTATTATTGCAAATCATTCTATCTCAGTGACATTTAAACCACTGACATATAATTTAACAGGAAGTGGAGAACCTCATGGTACAATAAATCCCTCGGGTCGCGTTACTGTAAATTATGGAGATGACCTGCGCTATTCCATCACTCCTGACATAGGTTATCAGATAGCAGATGTACTGGTAGACAATACATCAGTGGGAAAAACTTCGAACTATACTTTCATGGATGTAACCTCTGCCCATTCTATTTCCGTCCTGTTCCAGCCAATAATATTTACTATAACAGGCATTTCAGGATCAGGAGGATCCGTAAGTCCTGAAGGAGATACAAAAGTAAATTATGGTTATGGCCAGTCTTATACTATATCCCCTGATTATGGTTATAAAATATCCAATCTGATAGTTGATTATCACCCTATCTATATAACATCAAATGAATTCTCTTTTGATGATGTCACACAAAATCATACCATTTTTGTAACCTTTTCAAAGATGATGACTTATATCATTAGCACTGGATACCTTAAGAACGGCTCAATTTCTCCTGCCGGAGACACATCAGTTTTTGAAGGTTCTGATCAGTCCTATACCATTATTCCTGCTTTCGGTTACAGAATCTCCAATTTATTTATTGATACGATTTCAATGGGTCCTGTTTCTGAATATACTTTCAGGGATATTTCAGCAGATCATTCCATCTCAGCAACATTTTCATCCTCGGTTAAGCTTGATATTTATCCCAATCCTTTCAGGCAGGAGTTTTCTGTCATTATCAGGTCTCCATATGATTATCAGTACGAAATCAGTATTATAACACTGGGGAACAGAGTTGTGTACCGGAATCTCTCGATACCGGCAAACACCACGATAACTTTAGCTCCGGAAATTTCACCGGGGTTTTACATTCTTAACGTTTATTATAAGGGTAAAAAGGCAGCGTTCGCCAGAATTGTGAAGAACTAGACTTCACCAATTATCTCAGCCCTTTCATCAGTATCTATCAGCTCAATATTCAATCCGTATCGGGCAAGCAGAAATGCTATATCATGGTTGTTGAATGCCTCTCCGGGTTGAGGTGGTACAAGGGTAATCAGTCCTTTATCCTTTAATTCTTTGAGTCCGTCATTAATGTTGTCGCACCTGAAACAAATGTGATGAAATCCGCCTCCCCGGCTGACGAAATTTACAAGTGACTGGTTATCTTTAAGCGGTTCAATGATCTTTATTGTCAGACTATTTTCTTTTTTTAAAAAGACCACTTTGACTTTCTGCAGTGAATTTATAACGATACCCGTCATCTGCCTGTAGCCAAATACCCTTTCCCAATAGGCTATTCCCTCCTCAATGTCCTTTACAGCAATACAGATATGATCAATTATCATCTCACAGCTTACCTTTAATTTTTTTCCCGGTCGCACTGATGACCAGCTGTTCCTTTAATTCAAAGATCTGAGGGATCTTATAAAGTGCAAGATGCCTGGAACAATGTTTTTTAATCATGTCAATCATTGTTTCTTTTCCGTTCTCGGTCCTGATGACAATAATAGCTTTAAGGGCTTCTCCAAGCAGTTCGTCTTCGATTCCTTCAATTGTACAGTCCACGACCTCTGGAAGCTCAAGAATTACTGCCTCGATCTCTTTGGGGCTTATCCTTTTGCCGCCTACTTTTATTATTTCTTTTTTTCGGGCAGTAAGAAAAATATAGCCATCTTCATCTACGGTTCCAAGATCGCCGGTGTAAAGCCACCCGTCCCTGATCGCATTTCTGGTCCCTTCTTCATCTTCAAAATATCCAAGCATAACGTTTTCACCCCTGGCAATAACTTCACCGATCTCTCCAGGTTTTATTTTACCTCCCTTTTCATTTATTACTTTTAATTCCACACCAGGGATCCCCTTTCCCATAGATCCTTTCTTGGCTTCATACAATTCAGGCGGGAGGTAAGACAAACGGGCTGTGGCCTCGGTTTGTCCGTACATGACAATAAATGTTATCTCAGGGTGGCTTTTCCTGAATTCATCAATGAAAATGGGGGCAAGTTTGCCACCTGCCTGCGTAACATACTTAAGATCGGGAAACTTTGTGGATTTGAAATTATCTGATTTCCTCAGTAATATCTGAAAATGGCTGGGAACACCTGCAAATCCGGTGCATTTATAATCCAGAAGATTGTTTATGATGCTGCCCAGAAAAATGAAAGAATTATTCAAAACGATCGATCCACCAACCCGTAAATGTGTATGGAGAAGCGATAATCCATAACAGTAATAGAATGGCAGAACAACCAGCATTATGTCATCCTGATTCAGCTTAAGATAAGTTATTATTGAATCGGTATTGGCGATCAGGTTTTTATGCGAGATCATTACTCCTTTCGGTATACCTGTGGATCCGGATGTGAATATAATTTCAGCACATGCCTTACTATCAAAGTTTTCTTCTTTTTCAGAAAGCGGTGCATTTAATCCATCTTTTCCGATTGTATCAGGGAAGATACATTTGACACTACCTGCTGTAATTTTCCGTTCAATGTCCCTCGTCATAAAAATCATGACCGGATTTGTCAATCCGGAAATGTATTCGAGGTTTTCTTTTTCAATGTTCGGATCGAGAGGTATACAAACATTGCCTGATTTTATAATTGCAAAATAGGCTGTCAGGAAGAACCTGTTATTCACTGACAACAGCAGTATATTCTTATTGCTGCCAAATTCCTTTCTCAGCCATGAGGCAAGATGGAGTGAAGAACTGTATAGCTCCTTAAAGGAAAGGTTATCCTTTCCAACCAGAAAGAACTTCTCAAGATTTGATGTCTCCTCAAAAAAGTAATCAAAGGCATTCATTGTAGTAGGTCTTAATTATGTTCCAAAATAATCCCTTACGGGAGGCATCCTTAGGTATTCTGTAGTTTTGCGTTTCCGTTCAAAGTTTCTGAACAAGGCGTCAACTCTTTCAGCCGTTTCTCCCATAACACTGGCAACCTCCTGCGGTGTGTAGCCATTCTCAAATCCGTACCAGTATATATCCATAAGTCTGAAAGGAAGCTGGTAAAAAAACTCTTCCTGAGTCTGTGTTGCGGAATAGGTGTCTGTTGTCGGAGTTCTTTCAATTATCCGGCGAGGCACACCAAGATATTCAGCTAACTGGTAAACCTGTGTTTTATAAAGGTTGCCTATAGGCATCACATCAGCACCTCCGTCTCCATACTTTACAAAGAATCCCTGTTCCTGCTCGTGCTTATTCGGTGTTCCAATTACTGTATAATGCAGAGCCTCGGCATGATAATACAAAATGGACATCCTTGATCTCTGCTTAAAGTTTGAGGCAGCAACAATCTGGAGATATTCCCGGGCATGAAGAATTTTATCCTGCTGAACTCCTTTATCGTCAATTATGCTAAGGGTAAAGAGGGGAGGAAGATTATTGTACAACCCGCTCTGCCTGATGCCAATCTTCATCTTATAAGTTTTGGGGTCATATTCCGGAAATACCCTCTTAACGGCTTCATCGCGCCTGTCATAACATTTAAATCCGTCAAGTGCTCCGGTTATTATTTCCTTAATGGTTTTAATTCCGAATTTCGCTGCCAGTTCAAGTGCCAGTTCTTCGCTGTCAGGACTTGAATCCTTCTCAGGCATAATTATTCCTATAACCTTTTCAGCGCCAAAAGCTTTGACTGACAGAGCCAGACAAACTGAAGAATCAATACCGCCGCTAATCCCGACTACTGCTCCTGTTCTTTTAAAATTGACTAAAACATCCTGTTGAAGCTTACTGATTATCTCGCTGGCCGCCGTTTCGATATTTTCAAGAAGGATTATCTCCTTTGAAAAAGGTTTCCTTGTTATCATAGATTTTCTTTTATCTCATCAATTACTTTCATTTTTTTTAATATCCCTGACTGGCAATTTTCATTATGTCTTTCAATAAACTGATTATGGAGAAGATGTGTAGAGATAACGGAAGCAAGCACCATGTCATCAACCTCTGATGAATTTCCGGTTTTCTCTATTTTTTGAAGCAGATTTGAAATTGAATTATAATCAAAAACACCTGCCTTGCTGAATGATTCCGGAGAGAGCATCTCCTTTACATATTCAGGAGGCTTGTTCAGGAAAAATGCACTTTTGACAGGGGCTCTGTAAGCTTGTTTTGAACGCTTAACTATTGATTCCGGGATCTTATTATGCATTAATTTCTTGAGC
>Ga0326726_10005649_pt1 | contig 11317 bp, 10 predicted proteins | sample MHFenrmetagenome_2_FD_207603 | JGI IMG/M metagenome (GOLD analysis project Ga0326726, IMG submission 207603) | Lab enriched peat soil microbial communities from Michigan Hollow, Ithaca, NY, United States - MHF15MN | ecosystem: Environmental > Terrestrial > Soil > Wetlands > Peat | place: USA...
CGGGCGGCTTCTGGCAGTCGCTGCCGAGCTATTTCAAGGGCTTCGGCCTGCCCCGTCTCACGCCCTGGCCCACGACGCTGTTCAATATGCCATTCGGAGGGCACCTTTGGTTTCTGAAGTTCCTTTTTCTCATCTCGCTCGCGATGCTTCCGCTCCTCCTCTTCTTGAAATCGCCGCGGGGTCTGCGCTGGATCGATGCGTTGGCCGGTTGGTGCGGTCATCGGGGCGGCGTCTTCGCGTTCGCGATACCGCTCGCTCTCACACTCGTCATTCTCAGACGGGTGTTCCCGGTTGAAAGGGGTTGGGCCGAGTTCGTCTGGTACGCGATCTACTTCGTGATCGGCTACATCATTCCCGCCGACAGGCGTTTCACCGACGCATTCAAGAAATATGGATGGGTTGGCCTGGCTCTCTGGATCGCGGGAGCCTTCGGAGGCATAATGGTGCTCGCGCTGGTCCTCGGGTATAACCCGATGCCGGGGGCCGAGCCGTTCTCGCTGAAGTTCGTTCTCTTCCAGGTCATCTGGAGCGTCGCGAGCTGGGGATCGGTCATCTTCCTCTTGAGCCTGGGGGCCCGGTACCTGAATTTCAACAACCGCGCGCTGACCTACGGGAACGAGGCGGTGCTTCCGTTCTACCTGTTCCATCAGACGATAATCCTCGCCGTCGGCTCCTTCGTCATTCGGCTGCCCATGGGCATCCTTCCGAAGTACGCGATCGTCGCCGTTGTTTCGTTCGCCGTGATCATGGCCCTCTACGAGCTCGGGGTCAGGCGCTTCAACGTCATGCGCTTCCTCTTTGGAATGAGATCTAAGAAGAGAGCGTAGCCACCGGGCGGCGGATATCCGAAACCACCGAAAATCTCTTGGGGCGGGATCCGACTTTCCCTAACGTCTAGCCCCACGGGCAATTACGCGGGCCGTCCGACTTACCCCCTTGAGTTCGATAACGTTTTATGGTAAAATCAATTAGATGCAGGGTCCGGGTGCGGGTCGCCCCGGAGGAGGAAAAGCCGTGCTCGAGGACAAGCCCAACAAGGACATCATCGAACGGGCCGAGGATCTCATCCTGCGTCTCCGCGAGGTTCAGTCCGCGCGGATCTACGCCGACGAGCAGGGGAACATCAGCGAGATTCATGTCGTGGCCGCGACGGACCGCGCCCCGAAGCTCCTGGCGCGGGACGTCGAAAGTTGCCTCAAGGCGACTCTCGGGCTCACGGTCGATTACCGCAAGATCGGCGTCGTCGTCATCGATCCCGCAAAGGAAGCGTTCGCGCTCGGGAGGTCCGACGGCGTCTCGTCGCACGGCGCGAGCGGGACGGATGATCCCGTGATCGACCTCGAGCACATCATCGATGAGAGGTTCGGAGAGGGATCGAGCGACCCGCCTCAGGAGCGCCGCACCGGCACGCCCGGGCGGCGATTCGACGATCTGCCGATGCCGCGAATCTCTGAGCGAACGGATGAGCGACCCGCATGGCCGACCGACGATCCACCCAAGCCCGCCGAGTCTCCCAGCGCCCCGCAGGCGCGCCTCGAGTTTCTCGAGACCGACGCCCGCGTCAGGTTCAAGGGGCTCCGCGTCGCGATAGAGGACGATCGGGTTGACGTCGAGGTACGGCTCGCGAGGGGTGCCCTCGTCGTCATCGGTTCCCAGGGTGACTTCCGCTTCCGCGGGAAACTCACCGAGACGGTCGCGGGCGCGACGATCCACGCGATCTCGGAGCTCCTCGACGAGAATATCCACCTGTGCCTCTCTGGAATCGAAGAGGTCAATCTGGGCGGCCGCATGGCCCACTGCGCCGTTGTGAGCGCCATCGTCGAACGCTGCGCCGTGTGCTACGTCGGATGCGCCGTCATCGGCGAGGACCGAAACGAAAGCGCCGTGCTCGCCGTTCTCCACGCCCTGAATCGGCCCCTCGGCAGGTGGAGGCTCCGCACGGAAATCCGCTATACGATCAGGTAGCCGCACCGGGCGCCTCCCTCCAGGTCGTCCATTCAACTACGGGCGAGCCCATCTTTTTTCTTTTCAGCCGGATACGAAAGCGGTACAATGCCTCTCGGACACGGAAAAGCCCTGTTTTTGGCATGGAATCTGCTGTGGGAACTGTGTTTAATGTAGTTACCCACCGGAGGGGCCTGGAAGCGTGCCGCCGCGCAACGTAAACGAACCGGGTGAACCTTGACCAAGAACGCCAATAGGTCCAACTGGGGCTTCAGGCTCTATTATCTCCTCTTCGTCCTCGCCGGCCTGGCATTCGCCGTCTATCTCGTCCACGATTTCCCCCGGAATCACTGGCGCGACATATTTCTCTTTGTCTGCCTCATCATTCTCGCGGATTCAGCGCAGATCTCCCTTCCCCGCGGCGGCGCATCGATCTACGCGTCGTCCCCGATCGATCTCGCCGGAATCGTGCTCTTCGGGCCGGCCGTCATGGCCGTGATCGAGGGCATCGCGACGGTCGTGACCGAAGGCGTTCTCCAGCGGCGACCGTTCATGAAGCTCATATTCAACGTGCCGCTCCTCATGATGACGGTCGGCGTCTCGGGCCTCGTGTACAAGGCCTTCGGGAGCCTCGGAGAGATCGGTACGCCCGCCTTTCTCATCCCGCTCACGGCGGCGGGCGTCGTGTACTATCTTTTCAACACGTGGGCCGTGAGCTTCGTGATCGCGCTCTCCGACGGGAGAAATCCGGTCCACGTATGGAAGCAGAACTACATGTGGAACTTCTTCCACATCCTCGCGTTCCTCCCGGTCGGCGCGATCATAGCCCTTCTCTACGCGCACTCGGGCGTCTGGACGATCGCGCTCTTCATCATCCCGCTCTTCCTCGCGCGCTACTCGTTCCAGCTCTACCTCGACATGCGAGAGGCGCACATCAACACGGTCGCGGCGCTTACGTCCGCCATCGACGCCTCCGATCCGTTTACGCACGGCCACTCATTCAGGGTCTCCCGTTACGCGCTCCGCATCGCACGGGCGATGGGAATGTCGTCTCGCGACCTCGAGATGCTCGAATACGCGGGGCTCCTCCACGACATCGGGAAGATCGCGATCCAGAACGACATCCTCCTCAAGGTCGGCCCGCTCACCGAGGAGGAGTGGCGCTCGCTCAAGTCCCATCCGAGCATCGGTGCCGACATCGTCGAGCAGCTCAAGTTCCTCAAGGAGGCCTCCGAGGTCATCCGGAGCCACCATGAGCGCCCCGACGGGAACGGCTATCCGCGCGGCCTCAAGGGGAACGACGTGCCGCTCGCGGCCCGCATTCTGAACGTCGTCGACGCCTTCGACGCTATGACCTCCGACAGGCCGTACCGCAAGGCGCTCCCGATCGCCCGCGTCATCGAGGAGCTCGAGACGTACAAAGGGCGGCAGTTCGACGAGCAGACGGCCAATATCCTCCTCGACCTCTACTGGAAGGGGGAGTTTCCGATTATCATCGAGGCCGACGCGACGACCGAGATCTACAACTCCCTCATCGAGCACGTGCAGGTCTGATCTCGACATCGCCGTTCCCTTGGCGGGCCCCGCCCCGGACGTTCCCGCTTCGGCCCCCAGCGCAAACGCCGCCCCGGACATTCCCGCTCGCGGCCCAGTTGCAGAGCCTCCAATGGGCCGCTCGGCGGGAATGTCCGTTTCAGCACTCGTGTCGGGACCGGCGCCCTCCGTACAGCCGCTCCATTAGTGCTTTCCCCGTCCCCCGGTTTTCGGTATAATCCCGCCTGCATCGACGAGCCTCGATGATTCGTGAATACAATCTGGAGGAACGAATGGCCGGCTCGAAATACAAGGAATCGGGCGTCGACATCGACGCCGCGAACAGGGCGAAGAAAAAGATCGCCGAGCTCGCACGGGGCACGTGGGGCACGGAGGTGCTCTCCGAAATCGGAAATTTCGGAGGGCTCTTCGAGATGCCGCGGGGGCTCCGCAAGCCCGTCCTCGTCTCGAGCGTGGACGGCGTCGGGACGAAGCTCAAGGTCGCCTTTCTCGCGCGGAAGCATGACACAGTCGGCGAGGATCTCGTGAACCACTGCGTGAACGACATTCTCGTCCAGGGCGCCGAGCCGCTCTTTTTTCTCGACTACATCGCGAGTGGGGTCCTCGATCCGGCGATCGTCGCCGACGTCGTCACGGGGCTCGCGCGAGGATGTACGGAGAATGGCTGCGCGCTCATAGGCGGCGAGACGGCCGAGATGCCCGGCTTCTATGCGGCGGGAGAGTACGACCTCGCCGGATGCATCATCGGCGTCGTCGAGCTCGCCCGGGTCATCGACGGTCGCTCGATACGCCCGGGGGACGCCGTCTGGGCGTTTCCGTCGAGCGGCCTCCACACGAACGGCTACTCCCTTGCCCGGAAGATCGTCTTCGACGAGGCGAAGCTCTCGGTCGACGACATGGTCCCGGGCACGGGAAGAAGCGTGCGTGATGCGCTGCTGGCGGTTCATCGGAGCTACCTTCCCGAGATTCGGGACATCCGCGCTCGTACGGAGATCAAGGGGCTCGCCCACATTACGGGGGGAGGGCTACTCGAAAATATTCCGCGCATTCTCCCCGCCGGAACGGCCGTCGAGATCGATGTGTCGGCGTGGCAGGCGCCGCCGCTCTTTCGCTTCCTCGCCGAGCGCGGCGGCGTCGATCCGATGGAGATGCATCGCGTGTTCAATATGGGAATCGGGATAATTGTCATCGTCGCCACCGACGCGCGCGAAGCGATGGAAAGCGCGGCCGGCAGGTGGAAACCGTTCCCGATCGGCCGCGTGGTCGAGGGGGACAAGAAGGTCCGTCTCGTATGATCGGAAAGCTCCCGCGCGAAATCATCGACGCGATACTGGAGACTCTCCCCGTCGAAATCACGGTTCTCGATGAGAACGATCGCATCATCGCCTGGAACACCCGCAGGCCGCGGATCTTCGGTCGCCCGGCGGAGGTGCTCGGGCGCGACATCCGCGAATGCCACTCGGTGAAGAGCCTCGACATGGTCGAGAGGCTCCTCCGCGAGATGAAGTCCGGGAAGAGGGAGAGCGCGAGATTCTGGTACGATCAGACGGTGGAGGGGCGCTCGCAGAAGGTTGTCGTGGACTATCTCGCGATCCGCGACGAGAAGGGCCGATACATCGGCTGCATCGAGTCGCTGCAGAATGTGGAGCCGTTCCGCGCCATCGAGGGAGAACGGAAGACGCTCGATGGTTGAGCTATTGGAACGCGGCGATTGAAAGCGGTCATGGATTCTCTCGTGAAACCGACGATCGTCGTGAGCAAGTGCATCGAGTTCGCCGCCTGCAGGTACAACGGGCAGATGATTTCCTCTGACATCGTCAAGGCGCTCATGCCGCACGTGGATTTCGTCCCCGTGTGCGCGGAGGTTGAGATCGGGCTCGGGGTTCCGCGCGACCCGATCCGGGTCGCATCGGACGCGCGTGGACTCAGGCTCCTCCAACCTTCGACTTCCGCCGACGTCACGGATCGAATGGTGCGCTTCGCCGCCTCCTTCCTGGGCTCGCTCCCGGTCGTCGACGGCTTCATTCTCAAGAGCCGATCCCCATCCTGCGGGATCAAGGACGTGAAGATCTTCCGAGGCGCCGAAAAGGAGGCGGCGGTGGGGAAGGGCGCGGGGTTTTTCGGCGCGGCCGTCCTCGCGAAATTCCCGGCGCATCCCATCGAGGACGAGGGGCGACTCATGAACTTCCGAATCAGGGAGCATTTCCTCACGGGCCTCTACGCGCTCACGCGCTTTCGGGCGATGCGGGAACGGCTCGCGATGCGGGACCTCGTCGACTACCAGGCGCGTAACAAGCTTCTTCTCATGTCGTACAACCAGAAGGAAATGAGAATCCTCGGGAAGATCGTTGCGAATGCGGACAAGAAGGGGACGGCCGCGGTCTTCGACGAGTATGAGGCTCACCTCCGCGCGGCGCTCGCGAAGCCGCCCAAATACACCTCGAACATCAACGTGCTCATGCACGCCCTCGGTTATTTCAAGGACGGGCTCACGGGTCCCGAGAAGAATCAATTTCTCGCCTCTCTCGAGAAGTATCGCGCCGGGAAGGTTCCCCTGAGCGCGACGATCGCGATCGCCAACTCGTGGATTGCCCGTTTCGACGAGGGCTATCTGCGACAGCAGACCTTCTTCGAGCCCTACCCCGAGGCGCTCGTCGAGATAACCGACTCTGGAAAGGGGAGAGACCTCTAGCGGCTGGAAACACAACGATTTGGACGGTGCGCCGGCCTCCTCAATCCCTTGACACCGAAAGAGCGACATGCTAGCATTTTGCACAATCTGAACGGTTTTCCATTGAGAGGAGAATGCAATGCTGAACATCACAACCCGCGATCAGGCTGGTGTGATGATTATCGACCTCGAGGGCCAGATCGACGGCGGTCCGGTATCGGCCAAGATCCACGAGCTCATCAAGCAGAGCCTCGATACGGGCCAGAAACGACTCATTTTGAACCTCAAGAACGTCAAGTGGCTCAACTCGCTTGGAGCGGGCGTTCTCATCGCCGCATATGCGTCGGCCAAGCGCCAGAACGCGTCTCTCAAGCTCTATGGCGTGAGCGATCGCGTCGAGACGGTGCTCAGAACGTGCGGACTCATCCCCGAGGTGTTCGACGTGTATCCGGACGAGAAGGGCGCCATGGAGAGCTTCCGATGAGGCGGAAGCGGGAAACGAGGATCCCCGCGAGAAGGAAGAGGCAATGAAGATAAAGACTCGAGAGATCGATGGAATAACGGTGTTGGACGTCCAGGGCGAGATGTACGGCGGCCCCGAGAACATGGAGCTCGTCAACACCGTCACCGAGCTCGCCAAGGAGAAGAAGCTCGATCTCCTCGTGAACCTCTCCAAAGTGAAATGGATCTCGAGCACCGGCCTCGGCATCCTCGTGTCCGCGAGATCCCGCCTCGCCAAAGAGGGCGGCGTCGTCAAGCTCTGTCAGCCGAACAGCCGCGTGCTCGATATCCTCATGGTCACCCGGCTCAATATGATCTTTGATGTATTCCCCACCGAGGAGGAGGCTCTCGCGAGCTTCAAGAAGTAAGAACCCGGCTTGAATGTGCGGGAATCGAATGGGGACGCCATTGAATGAATCATTCAAGTCTCCCTGGTTCGTAAAAGGTGACATAGACGGTTTCTTCGGCCTCGCGATCGACAACCTCATACAGTTCCTGCTCATCGCCACGCTCTGTCCCCTCATCGCGGGGATTCCGGCTGCGTTCGTCTACAGCAGGGTGCTCCCCGGGGCCGCGCTGTCCGTGGTGTTCGGGAACGTCTTCTACTCATGGCAGGCCCACCGACTCGCCGTCAGGGAACGGCGCCGCGACGTCACGGCGCTACCGTACGGCATCAACACGGTGAGCCTCTTCGCGTATCTCATCTTCATCATGGGTCCCGTCTATCGCGAGACGGGGAGCTACGATCTCGCGTGGAAAGCGGGGCTGCTCGCGTGTCTCGGGTGCGGGCTCATCGAGTTCGGCGGCGCCTTTGTCGTCGATGCCCTGAGGCGAATCACACCGCGCGCCGCGCTCCTTTCGACGCTCGCCGGGATTGCCATCACGTTCATCTCGATGGATTTTGCGTTCAAGACCTTCGAGAAGCCGCTCATCGCGATGCTGCCTCTCGCCATTATCCTCATTCAGTACTTCTCGAAGGTCCGATTCCCGTTCGGGCTCCCCGGCGGTTTCGTCGCGCTCGCCGCGGGAACGATCCTCGCCTGGTCGCTCGGCGTCATGGACGCGAGCGCGGTGAGGGGCGCCGTGGCCGAGGTCGGTTTCAAGGCTCCCCGGTTCTCGGGCCCCGAGCTCTTCAGCGTATTCAAGAGTCAATACATATACCGCTACCTGTCCGTCATCATCCCCATGGGGCTCTTCAACCTCATAGGCTCAGTGCAGAACCTCGAAAGCGCCGAAGCGGCGGGGGACCGCTACGAGACGATGGCGCCGCTGGCCGTGAATGGACTCGGAAGCATGCTCGCCTCGCTGTTCGGCTCCTGCTTCCCGACGACGATCTACATTGGGCATCCTGGATGGAAGGGGCTCGGCGCCCGGACTGGCTACTCGGTCTTGAACGGCGTCTTCTTCACGGCGATCGCGCTCTTCGGCTGTGTGAACCTCATCAACAAGATAGTGCCGATGGAGGCGGGGATCGCGATCGTTCTCTGGATCGGGATTATCATCGCCGCGCAGGCGTACCAAACGACGCCGAAGGCCCATGCGCCCGCGGTCGTCGTCGGGCTTTTCCCCGCGTTCGCCGCGTGGGGGATGAACCTTCTCAAGCGCGGCTACCTCGGCGCGGGCACCACGATAAGTGCGGAGGTCGCGAAGGGGATCCCGATCAACGGATTCATGGGGATGGCGGCGCTCGAGAGCGGATTCATATTCACCTCGATGATCCTCGCGGCGGTGAGCGTCTTTCTCATCGAGCGGGATTTTCTAAAGGCGGCGTTCTGGTCGCTCGCGGCGGGCGTGCTTTCGTTCTTCGGCGTCATTCACTCGTACGCGTTCGTCGGGAACGAGACGGTCCAGGTGTACGGGTGGAACGTCGGGGGGAGATTCGCCTTCGGCTATCTCTGCTTCACCGTCATATTCGTTCTCTTCTACCTATGGCGGCGGTGGCGCAGGAAGAAGGGACTCCCGGAAGAGCTCATGGCCGATTGAGGGAGGAGATTCTCGGACCGCAACTTCACGGCATGAGTTCGCCATGCGTGATCTCCAGTATGTATTCATCCCCTATTGTTTTCAAAACTGACAGCCTGAATTGTTTGTCGGCTGCGCGTTTGATTCTCTCGATCGATGACTTGTCCAGAATGCAATACGTAACCTTCTGGTCGCGTAGATAGTCTTCTACCTCCTTGTCAGAATCGAGATAGGTGACCGGATGAGGGCTGAAGAAGTCTTTCGGCGACCCAAGCACGACGATTTCTTTGTCCGTGTAGTACCGCACCCCCCGGGCGATGAATTTGGAACAGACGATCGGATTGGCCACTTCATGATTCTGCATCAAGTACTCACTCGCGAGCTTGGAGGAGATGTAGGGCTCTATACCTCGGTGAGCAAAGGGAGCGATGAACCATATCGCGGGGATCAGGAAGACCAGAGTAGCAATGGCCTTCATCAATCTGCGGCTCAAGACAAAGAACAGAAAGAGCGCGGAGAAAAGAAACAGGAGACCAATGACGGCGTACGGAGCAGTCCTGGAGGAGAGATACGATGAGTATTTGGGCACCAGAAATATCGCCGCGACTGGAATTGCGAACAAAACGGCTGCCATGAAGATCGAGAGTATGTAGAAGATCCGGCTCCTGCTCTTTGATGAAGCGGCATCGAAGACATAGTCCCCCGTCATTATGGCGAGCGCCGGAAACGCGGGGAAGACGTAGCTCACGAGTTTTGAATGGGCTGATTGAAAGATTACGAACACGACGGAAATCCACGATACAAGGAAGATGCTGAAGGCGTTTCTATCTCTTCGGAGCTTCATAGCGAGGACTATCAATGCCGCCAGCGTAAAGAGGCTCCATGGAAACATGCATCCGACCATGGAATAAGGATAGAAATACCACGTGTCATTCCCCGCGTGCTCCGCTGTCAGTAGTCTCCTGATGTGGTCGTTGTAGAAGAACTCATGCGTGAAGCTCGCGCCGTACCTCGATATCATGAAGATGTACCACGGGAAAGCTGCCGCGATGAAGATGCCCAGTCCCCACAGAGAGTATCCGCAAGAGAGGAATCCAAGATCCCTCCTGAGAGACAGGAATATCAATACGATCAACGACGGGATGAGAAACCCGAGGGGTCCCTTTGTCAGCACGGCGAGCGACGAGAATATGAAGAAGAGGACTATCCCGACGCCCTTTCTGTCCTTCCGTGAGTAGCCCCAGTAGAACGATACTAATGAGAAAAGTATGAATACCGAGAAGATCATATCGGTGAAAAGGGTCCTGGAGAGTCCGATGTAGAGCCCGGACGACAATAGTGTCAGAGACGAAACGAAGGCTTTCTTCTCATTGTGAAATCCCATCACAGCGAGGAGATATGCTGCGATCACTCCGAAGCACCCGAACAATGCGGGGAAGAACCGCGCCGCGAAGCTTTGATTATCGAACAGCGCGAACCCTGCGCGAACGAGCCAGTACAGCAGAACCGGCTTCTCGAACTGGGGGGCGCCGAACAGATAGGGGGTAAGCCAGCTCCTGTGCTCGCTCATTTCCTTTGCAGTCTGGGCGTAGAAAACCTCGTCGGGGTTTGTGAGGCTCATGAGGCCGTTCCCGAATATCAGGAAGAAGTATGAGAGGACCGAGAGGATCAATATGTATCTAAGGTGTTTGCCCGCCATTGCCGCCGTTTTCCAGAAGTTCGGTTATCGTCACAAACCTGTACCCCTTCTTCTGCAGTTTCTCTATGAGAGTCGGGATCGCCTGCACCGTTTCATGGCGGTCCCCCCCTTCAGGTTTGAAGACTCCGCCGCTATCATGGAACAGAATGATATCACCGGGCCGTACGTTATTGACCAGGTACGGGACTATGTACCGATCGTCATACGTCACCCAGTCTTTTGAATTCAACGACCAGAGGACGACCTGATACCCCATTGCCTTGATTATGTCCTTCTCTCGGTCCGTTATCCATGATTTGGGGGGCCTGAAATACGTGGTCGTCTTCCCCGTGACGTCTCTGATTGCGGCCTCGCCGCGCCTTATTTCATTCCTCAGCTGAGCGCTTGTGTAGAACAAGAGGACATGATGGTCGTATGAGTGATTACCTATCTCATGCCCTTCCGCGACGACCCGTCGGGCAATTTCAGGGTATTTCTCAACGTGTTCGCCGAGCATGAAGAAGGTCGCTTTGACGTGTGCCCTCTTGAGCTCGTTCAGTATTTTCGGAGTCCACTCGGCAGAAGGCCCATCGTCAAATGTGAGCGCGACGACTTTGGCGGATTCATTAACGCGATAGATCGTCCCTCTCCGTGTGATGAACGCCTCGTCGAAGAAGAGACAGAAGCTCACAATAGCCACGGCAGCTATAAGGACGGCAACAAGGGACCGCACCGCTATCTTTCTGGATGTGCTCTTCATGGAAACTCCCGCGGGTACCCGCGCAACCTCCTCTTAATTTCAGCCAGAACGAGTCGTTTGTCAAGGCAAGGGATTTTCGACGTTGAATCGCCGCACGCGTGCTGGTATAATATAAAATGCACATAGGGCGTTGCCGTGTTCCAGAGGGAAGGAGAAGGGCATGGATCCCGGGCCTCCGGAGCTGGAAGAACGGTGCCGCCGGTTTCTCGAAGGCAGGGGGGACGCCGTCGCTCCCCTTTTTCGTTGT
>Ga0326726_10005650_pt1 | contig 11316 bp, 9 predicted proteins | sample MHFenrmetagenome_2_FD_207603 | JGI IMG/M metagenome (GOLD analysis project Ga0326726, IMG submission 207603) | Lab enriched peat soil microbial communities from Michigan Hollow, Ithaca, NY, United States - MHF15MN | ecosystem: Environmental > Terrestrial > Soil > Wetlands > Peat | place: USA...
TAAAGGATTTTTCCCTGGCGGACGAGGTCGTCCAGGGCCCGAAGCGTCTCCTCGAGCGGCGTCCGGTCGTCGAACCGGTGGATGAAGTAGATCTCGATCCGGTCGGTCCCGAGGCGCCGCAGGCTGGCCTCGACGGCGGACATGACGCGCCGTCGGGAGGCGCCCATCGCGTTGACGCCTTTCGAAGTCGCGAAATAAACTTTGCTCGTGATGATGACGTCCTCGCGGCAGTCCTTGATCAGCCGGCCCAGGATTTCCTCCGACCGGCCGCCCGCGTAGATATCGGCGCAGTCGAAGAAATTGACTCCGGCGTCGCGGCAGGCGTTGAACATTGCCGCCGATTCCGCCTCGTCCGCCTCGGCGCCGAACGTCATGGTCCCGAGACAGAGGCCCGAGACCTTGACGCCTGTCCGGCCCAGGAATTTGTAATTCATGACTGCCTCGCTCCGTCAGATGCCACGTGCGCTCTCCCGGCTCGCGCTACCTCTCCCTTTTTCTTAGCTGAATACCGTGCCCCGCGGGATAGAGCCCAGGCAGGGAAACCGGAAGTCTTCCGCTGATATCCAACTCTCCGAACAGGGCCCGGGCCGCGATCTGCTGGGTCTCGGGAGTGTTGCGGTACATGCAGACGTAGCCGTCGACCTCGGGGAAATGCCGCAAAAAGTATGGACTGCCGAAGGACACGGCCAGCACGGCCGGCCCGCCCTCCTGCGCCGCGAAGTACTTGACCAGGGCCGCGTGCTTCGGCTCGAGATCGACGCTTCCCTTGCTCGAAGTGAGCCGGGAGAACAGGGCGAATACGACCGTGTCCACTCCCGCGCACCGGGCGGCGTCGGCATCCAGCTCATCCTCCCCGGTATCGCCGTCCGCATAGAAAGCGAGGATCTCCGGGTCCCGCTTTTTCATTTCGGCGACGAAAGCCCGGCCGGCGAAATAGTCCCCCTGGTCACTGCTCAGGGAAAAGACGGCGATCTTCCGTCCGGCACCGGCCAGGGGGATCAGGTCCCTTTCATTCCGGACCAGGGTCACCGCCCTCTCGAACGTCTTGTAGGCTTGATCGACGAACCTCCGCGGAGCGACTCTCCGCGGGAGGTCCTCGATCCGGACGAACCGCTCGCGGTTCAGGCCCAGCCACGCCTTGGCTTCGAGGATCCGGCGGACGGATTCGTCGATTCTCCGGGCCGGGATTTTTCCGTCCCTTACGGCCGCCGCCAGGGACGCGGCCACCCGGGCGGGTTCGGGCGGCAAAAGGACCATGTCCGCCCCGGCCAGGACCGCCCTCAGCGCCGCGTCCTCGGGCGCGTACGAATTCGTGATGCCGGCCATCTCCATGGCGTCCGTGACGATCAGGCCCTTGAAGCCGAACGATTTCCTCAGGAGGCCGGTCAGGATCGGGGAGGATAATGTCGCCGGGAGGTTCGGAGTCGGGTCGAGGGCGGGCACGAAGAGATGAGAGGTCATGACGGCCCGCACGCCGGCGTTCACGGCATCCCTAAACGGCGCCAGCTCGACTTTCTCGAGCCGCTCCCGGTCGGCGGTGATGGTCGGGAGCAGGAGGTGGGAATCCTGGGCCGTATCGCCGTGTCCGGGGAAATGCTTGGCCGTGGCGATCATGCCGTTCTCCTGGCAGCCGCGGATGAAGGCCCCGGAGATCCGGCTGACCAAAGCCGGATCCTCGCCCACGGACCGGGTGTTGATGATCGGGTTGTCGGGGTTGATGTTGACGTCGACGACGGGCGCGTAGGTCATGTGAATGCCCATGGCCCGGCCTTCGAGCGCCGTGATCCGGCCCATTTCAAAGGCCAGGTCCTCGGAGCCGGCGGCGCCGAGCGACATGAGCGGCGGGAAGAGCGTGGCGTTCGTGATCTGGTTCCCGGCGCCGCGCTCGAAATCGGAGGCGACGAGGAGAGGGACCCGGGCGAGCTTCTGAAGGGCGTTGGTGAGCCCGGCCGTCTCGTAGACCTCTCCCCCGGCGAGAACGAGGCCGCCGATTTTATCGGTGGCGATGAGCGATTCAAGATTCTTCAGATATTCGCTGTCGCTGTTCCGGAACGCGCCCGTGAACCGGACGGCGATCATCTGTCCGATCTTTTCCTCGAGCGTCATTTTCTCGAGCGTCCTCCCGACCCAACGGGCGTCCGGCGGGCGGAACCTCGGCGCGGAATCGGGCGCGGGCAGCCGGGCGCAGCTCGAGGCGATAAAAAGCGCGGCGGCGGCAACGACCCATCTGTTCGTGGTCATGGCGGCCCCTCCTTTCCGTTTTTCGAGCCCGGACACGGCCCGGCCGGTCAGAACCGGACGAGACAATGGACGTCGACGTCCGGGTAGGCGCTCTTGATGGACTCGACGCCGTTCAGGTAACTGAGTTCGACGACCGCCCCGAACCCGGCGACGCGGCCCCGCAGAAGGCCCACCAGGGCGATCGCGCTCTTCGAGGAGGAGCCGGTGGCGATGAGGTCATCGATGATCAGGACGCGGCTGCCCGGCGCGAGCGCGTCTTCATGCATCTCGAAATGCTCGACCGCGTATTCGTTCGGGGCCTCGACGCCCACGGACTTCCGAGGCAATTTGCCCTTCTTCCGGATGACCGCCATGCCCAGCCGCAATTCCCGGGCGAGGCCGGCGGCGAAGAGGAACCCCCGGGACTCGATCCCGGCGATGATGCCGGGTTTTTTCGGCCGGGCCCAGGCGGCCAGTTCGTCAATCGCGAAATTGAAGGCGGCGGCGTTTTGGACGATCGGGGTAATGTCCTTAAAAACGATCCCCGGCTTGGGGAAATCAGGAACGTCGATGATATAGGATTTGAGGTCGATGGCCATGCGCGCGTCCTTTCCGGCGAGAAGTCCTGTCCAAGGTCCCCTCATTTAAGAATAAAGCCGCGGCGAAGTCAACCGCTCGACGCCCCGGCATTTGCCACGGAGCCGTCCGTCCTCTATAATATTTGCCTGGGTTGGATCGGGCATGAGGAGGGGCAGTCGCCCGCATCCTGTCGAAAGGGGTGACATGAGCATGTCCTCGGCAAGGCCCAAGGCCGTCGATTATTCGCTCTATCTCATCGCGGACGCGGATTTCGCTTCGGGGAGGGACCTCGTGCCCCTCATCGAAGCGGCGGTCCGGGGCGGCGTGACCATCGTCCAGCTCAGGGCCAAGGGCTTTCCGTTCCAGGACTTCCTGGAGCTCGCGCGGCGGACGGCGGCCTCGCTCGACAAGCGGCATATCCCCCTGATCATCAACGACCAGGTGGATGTCGCCTTGGCGTGCGGCGCGGCCGGGGTCCATCTCGGCCAGGACGACATGCCCCCCGCCATCGTCAGGAAGGTCCTTTCGAAGGGCACCGTGATCGGCGTTTCCGTCAACACGCCGGAAGAGGCCCTCGAGGCCGAGCGCCAGGGCGCCGATTACGTCGGCGCGGGCCCCGTCTTCAGGACGGCCACGAAGGCGACGGACCTGCCCGTCCTGGGGCCCGAGGGGATCAGACGCATCAAGGCCGGCCTCCACATTCCGGTCGTCGCCGTCGGCGGCATCACCGTGGAAAACGCGCGGGACGTGCGCGAAGCCGGCGCGGACGGGATAGCGGTCGTATCGGCCATTCTCGGAGGGCCGGACCCGCAAAAAGCGGCCAGGGAACTGAAAAGAGCAATCGGGGACTTGTCCCCATCATGGAGGGAAATATGAATCATCCAACGAAGTGGGCGCTGGGAGTCGCCCTGAGTTTGACTCTCATTCTGACCGGGACCGGCGCCGCCGGCGTCGGCGTTTCGGCGGCCGCGGAAAAATCGCCCGCGTCCGAAATCAAGAAGGTCGATGACGCCGTCCGGGTCCTCGACGAGATGATGAAGGAGTCCGACAAGGGCATCCCGCAGGAGCTTTTCGAGAAGTGCGCGGGCATCGCCATCATCCCCAACCTCATCAAAGTGGCCTACGGCGTGGGCGGCCGTCACGGGAACGGCATCCTGGCTGTCCGCGGCAAGAACGGCCGTTGGACCAACCCCTCGTTCATCGGCATCACTGGGGGGAGCCTGGGCTGGCAAATCGGCGTCCAATCCGCGGACGTGATCCTTGTCTTCCGGACGCCCCAGAGCGTTGAGAACATCAGGCGGGGCAAGTTCACCCTCGGAGCCGACGCGGGCGTCGCGGCCGGGCCGCTCGGCAGGTCGGCGGAGGCCAGCACGGATGCCCAGCTCAAAGCCGAGATTTACTCGTACTCGCGGAGCCGCGGCCTGTTCGCCGGCCTATCCGTCCAGGGGGCGTCTCTCTACGTGGACGGCGATGCCAACCAGCAGTTCTACGGCATCAAGGGCATCGGCGCCCAGGAGATTTTCGACGGCAAGGTCGGCAATGTGCCCGAGGCCGCCGCAAAGCTCAGGACCGCCCTGGGAAAATACACCGCGCCCGGGAAGTAGTCGGGAAGAAGCGGTTACGGGCGGCGGATGGTGACGCGCCGTTCGTCGCCCGGACCGGTTTCGATGCGCACGGAGATCCCGTCGGGGAGAGGGATGAGTTTCTCCGCCCATTCCACGATGACGATCCCCTCCCCCAGAAAGTCTTCCCAGCCCAAGTCCCGGATTTCGGCCTCGCGGTCGAGCCGGTAGAGATCGATGTGGAAGATCCGGTGTTTTCCTTCGTAGACGTTGACGAGCGTATACGAGGGACTGCAGACCTCGTGGACGTTGCGGACACCCGCCCCGGCCGCGATTCCCTTGGCGAACACCGTCTTCCCGGCACCGAGCTCGCCCGAAAGAAGGACGATCTCCTTGCCGGCAAAGCCGGAGGCCATTTTTTCGGCCAGGCGAAAGGTCTCCTCCTCCGAGCGAGTCGTGACGGCCCGCGTGCCCGCGCGGGGCGAAGCCGCCTTTTTCGGCACGGCTCTCACCCCCCCGCCAGCGCCTTCAGCGCGAGGGGGAGGAAGCGGATGATGTCCCCCGCGGTCAGAAATTTCTCGCTCAGATTCGCGGCGGCGATATCGCCGCTCAGGCCGTGAACATAGACCGCCGAAAGGACCGCGCCGAGGACATCGTTTTCCTGGACGAGCTGGGAGGCGATCATCCCGCTCAGGACGTCTCCCGTCCCTCCCGTGGCCATGCCCGGATTGCCGGTAGGGTTGACGTAAACGCGTCCGTCGGGCGCGGCCGTCAGCGTCCGGTAGCCCTTCAAAACGAGATAAACGCCGTACTTTTCGGCGAAGGACGGGGCCAGTTCGAGCCGGTACTTCTGGACATCGGCGTTGGTGCGCCCGGCGAGCCGGGCGAATTCCCCCGGGTGTGGAGTGAGGACCGCGGGGGCTTTGAGCCTGTGGAGGATCTCCGGGCGGGAAGCGATGATGTTGAGGCCGTCGGCGTCGATGACCGCGGGAACCTTGATCCGGGGGACGAGGGCGAGGAGAAACTCCGCCGTCGAGGGCCGGCTCGAAAGTCCGGGACCCAGGAGAATGCCGTTTTTGCCGTCCATGAGCTCGAGGACGCGGGGCAGGGCCTCCCGCGCAATAGTTTTGTCGGGCGTTTCCGCTAGGGGCTCCGTCATCAGCTCCATCATCGAGCGGGCGACGGCGGGCAGGCCGCTCGCGGCCGTGGCCACGGTGACCAGACCGGCCCCCATCCTCAGTCCGGCCTTGCCGGCCAGCGCGGCGGCCCCCGTCTTGCCGACGGAGCCGGCGACGACGAGGAGATGGCCGTAGGTCCCCTTGTGCGTGTTCTTTTTCCTCTTTCCGAAAAACGGCCTGACCCTCTCCCCTTCGACGAGCTCGAGCTTGTGCCGGGGATCATCCAGCAGGACGGGCGGGACGCCGATTCCGGCGACGACGAGCTTCCCGACACATTCCTCGGCCGGCGGGAAAATGTGGGCTATTTTCGGGGCGGCCAGGCAGACCGTCACGTCAGCCCGGATGCAGGGCCCGATGATCTCGAAAGTGTCGGAAGAAAGGCCCGAGGGAATGTCCACGGCGATCTTAAAGGCGCCGGCCCTGTTGATCTCTTCAACGGCCAGGGCGTGGACGCCCGCCAGAGGTTTGAGAAGGCCCGTCCCGAAGAGCGCGTCGATAATGACCGTGGCGTGGACGATCTCCCTGCGGACGCGTTGCCATTCTCCCGGAGTTCGGACCTCGGTGACCGGAACGCCGAGTTTCAGGGCCGTCCTGAGGTTGAGGGCGGCGTCCCCCCGGACGTCTTCTATGGACGCGGCCAGGAGGACCTTGGGCCCGACGCCGGCGTTGAAGAGGTGGCGGGCGACGGCCAGCCCGTCCCCCCCGTTGTTGCCTTTTCCCGCGACGATGACGACCTTTTCGTCGTGGAGGCAGGGGAATCTCTCCCGGAGAGCCCTCATAACCTGGAGGGCGGCGTTTTCCATGAGAACGGGCCCGGGGACGCCGAAATCCTCGATCGTCCTCCGGTCGACCTCTTTCATCTCGCGGGAGGTCAGGATTTTCATGGGACCACCTCCGGCGGCCGGGCCGCCCCGATGCTGAGGCGATTTTAGCACAAATCCGGGCCCTGTGTTACCCAGCCCGGTGTTACCCAGGGGCGGGGTAAGACGGTGCCGCGCCCTCAATATCCGTGGAATTCCGCGAGGGCGATTGACAAGGACTCGGGCCCTGTGCTAATAAAACGGACAAGTCCGGTTTTCTCCGGCGGGCGTCCGGGTTCAGACCCCCGTCGTTGGAGTGAAAGGCCCGCAGGTGACCGTCGCCTCGAATCCGAAAAGGCTTCCCTGGCAGCCGATCGTCGTTTTCGCCCTGCTCACGCTCGGGCTTCTTTCCGCGTCCTATTTCTACACGTCCCAATTCAGGCGGTTCGCGCGGAAGAGCAAGGAGGCCGAGCTCGGGACGATTGCCGAGCTGAAGTCCCTCCAAGTCTCGGCTTGGAGGCTGGAGCATCTGGCGGTCGCCGCGAATATGACGGAAAGCCGGTTTTTTCCGGCCCAGACGGAACTCCTGCTCAAGGACCCGGCCTCGGTCAAAGTTCGGCGGGACATCTATGAGGGGCTCGGCCACCTGCGGCTGAATTTCCCAGGGGAGTTCGTCCGGGGAGGGATCCTTCTCCCTAGCGAGAAGGTCCTACTCTCCTATCCGGAGAAAACTCTCTACAAGCCGACGCAGGAGTCGGTCCGGCTGATCCATGAGGCCTGGCAGACCAGAAAAGTGGTTTTCGGCGATCTTTCCCGGGATCCCGAATCAGGGCGGATATCGATCCCCGTCGCTTTCCCCATCATGGTTCCCAAGGAGACCGGCCCCGAACCCATCGCGGTCATGGCGCTCGAAATCGACCCCGAACCTTCCCTCTATCCGCTTCTCCGGCCCTGGCCGTCAGCGAGCTCGAGCTCGGAGATCCTCCTCATCCGGCGGGAGGGAAAGGACTTCGTCTACCTCAGCGAGCCCCGTTACAAAAAAGGCGTCGTCCTGAGCCTCCGGCTCCCGATCGCCAGGTTCCGCCGCGCCAGTCCCGATTCGCCGATCGGAGAAGAGGGCGTCATCGAAGGGAAGGATTACCGGGGGGCGAATATCCTGGGATCCATCAAGTCCGTCCCGGACTCTCCCTGGCTCGTCGAAGCCAAGGTCGACGCTTCGGAATTATCCGCGGGCTGGAGCCATTGGATCGGCCTCGTCTCGATCGTCATCATCATGTTCGTCCTGGCGGCCGGTCTGAGTCTCAGCCTGTTCTGGAAGCGCCAGAAGGCTCTGATCGACGCCGACGAGCGGGAAAAATGGGAACGGGCCCTTCGGAACCAGAACGAATTTCTGCGGGTCATGATCGACGTCATGCCCAACGCCGCGTTCCTCAAGGACACCAAGGGCCAGATCACGGGGTGCAACGCCGCGTTTGAGAAGCTGCTCAACTTGTCGAAAAGCCAAATCGTCGGCCGGCCTTTCGCGGCCTTGACCTCCAAGGAGCTGGCCGATAAGGACCGGGAAGCCGACCGGCTCCTCTTCGAACAGCCCGGCGTCCAGGTCTACGAGGCGCCCCTCAAGTCGTGGGACGGCTCCGAACACCATATCATCTTCATCAAGTCCAGCTATGCCCGTCCCGACGGCGAGACCGGCGGCCTGATCGGGACCATGATCGACATCACACAGCGCAAGCGGGCCGAGGAGGAACTCCAGCAGATCAAGAAATTCAGCGACGGGATCGTCCAGATGATGACCGAAGGACTGGTCCTGACCGATTCGGAGGGCCGGTTTTCGTTTGTCAACCCGGCCGCGGCCGCGATCCTCGGTTACATGCCCGGCGAAATGGTCGATCGGGAGGTCATCTCCTTCGTGCCGATAGACCAGCACCCGGTGGTCCTCCGCGCGGACGAGCGGCGGGCCAAGGGGATCGCCGACCGCTATGAGCTCGACTTCCTCCACAAGGACGGGAGCCGGAAGACGCTCCTGGTCAGCGGCGGGCCGCGGCTGACGGGCGTTCAGTACGGAGGCACGATGGCCGTCCTGACGGACATCACGGAACGGAAACGGATGGAGGACGAGATCCGGGCCCTGTCCCTCACGGATGCCCTCACCAGCCTCTACAATCGCCGCGGCTTCATCCACCTCGGCGAACAGCAGATCCGGATCGCGGCCCGGCTCAACAAGCGGATTTTCATTCTCTACTACGACGTCGATGATCTCAAGCACATCAACGATACGTTCGGCCATAAAGAAGGAGACCGGGTCCTGGCCGACCTGGCCAAAATCCTCAGGACGAGCTTCCGGGATTCCGACGTCGTGGCCAGGATGGGCGGGGACGAGTTCGTCGTCATGGCCATGGAGGCCGCGCGGGTCAACGCCGACATCTTCAGCAAGAGGCTCCAGGACAAGCTCGACCTCTACAACTCGCAGCCCGACGTCCGGGGCCGCTACACGCTCACGCTCAGCACCGGGCTGAGCATTTACGACCCGGAACTCCCCTCCCCCGTCGAGGAGCTGGTCAGCCGGGCCGACGCGCTCATGTACGAGCAGAAACGCGGCAAAAAGAAATAGCCGCCCGGCCCCCGAGTACGGGGCAGAAGCTCCGCGGCCTTAAACCGGAGGCATCCAAGTTTTACAGGCTTTGGAGCGCCAGCACCATTCGGGGAATGGGGTTGAAAAAACGCCCCGGTTGTGCTATTTATGGACGCACTTTCATCATCCATCAGAGGAGGTTCGAGATGGCACTCAGGATAGGTATAAACGGTTTCGGGCGGATCGGCCGGAACATGCTCCGCGCCTCATGGAATGACCCCGCGATCGAATACGTAGCCGTCAACGACATCACGGACGCCAAGACGCTCGCTCACCTCCTGAAATACGACTCCGTCCTGGGCCCATTCAAGGAGGACGTGAAGGCCGCCGAAGACGCCATCCTCGTCAATGGGAAGAGGATCCGCGTCCTGGCCGAAAAGGAAATCGGCAAACTGCCGTGGAAAGACCTGGGCGTCACGGTGGTCATCGAATCGACGGGCAAATACACGAAACGCCCGGACGTCATCCAGCACATCGAGAAAGGCGGCGCGGCCAAGGTCATCGTCTCCGCCCCGGCCACGGACCCCGACATCACGGTGGTGCTGGGCGTCAATGAGAAGAGTTACGACCCCGCCAGGCACCATATCCTTTCCAACGCGTCCTGTACGACGAACTGCCTGGCCCCGGTCGTCAAAGTCCTCCACGACGAATACGGGGTCGAGCGGGGGTTCATGACCACGATCCACTCCTACACGAACGACCAGAAGATCCTTGACGCCCCCCACAAGGACCTGCGCCGGGCGCGGGCGGCGGCGATTTCCCAGATCCCGACGACCACCGGCGCCGCCAAGGCGGTCGGGCTGGTCATGCCCGAGCTCAAGGGCAAAATCGACGGCGTTTCCATCCGGGTGCCGACGCCGAACGTCTCGCTCGTGGACCTCGTGGCCATCCTCAAGAAACCGGCCAAGGCCGAGGAGATCAACGCCGCCTTCCAGAAGGCCGCCGCCGGCCCCCTGCTAGGCATCCTGGGGTACACCGACGAGCCGCTCGTGTCCGTGGATTTTATGGGCGACCGCCGCTCCGGGATCGTGGACGGGCTCTCGACGAAGGTCCTCGACGGAAACCTGGTCAAGGTCATGGCCTGGTACGACAATGAGTGGGGTTATTCCTGCCGTCTGGCCGACTTGGCCAAATACATCGCACGGTGAGGCGCCCATGACGTTCGTCACCGACCTCGACGTCAAGGGACAAACGGTATTTCTCCGGGTGGATTTCAACGTCCCCCTGGACGACAAGGGAGAAATCCGGGACGACACCCGGATCCGGGCCTCTTTGCCCACCATCCAGTATCTTCTGGATCACGGAGCCCGGCTCGTCATCGCCTCCCACCTCGGGCGGCCGAAAGGCAAGCCCGACCCCAAGATGAGCCTGAAGCCGGCCGCCCGGCGGCTGTCCGAGCTCGTCCCCTACAAGGTGACCATGGCGCCTGACGTCATCGGCGCCGAAGTCGCCGGCCTCAAGCGGAACCTGAAGAACGGGGAGGCGCTCGTCCTCGAAAATGTTCGCTTTTACAAGGAAGAGGAAGCCAACGACCCGGCCTTTGCCCGGGCCCTTGCGGAGGGCATCGACATCTTCGTCAACGACGCTTTCGGCTCGAGCCACAGGGCTCATGCGTCGGTCGTCGGAATCGCCGGGTTCATCAAGGTCAAGGCGGCGGGCTTTTTAATGAAGAAAGAAGTCGATTACCTGCGAAAGGCCGTCCGAACGCCCGAAAGGCCCTACGTCGCCATCCTGGGCGGGGCCAAGGTCTCGGACAAGATCGAGATCATCGAGAGCCTGCTCGGGAAGGCCGACCATATCCTGATCGGCGGAGCCATGGCCTACACCTTCCTAAAGGCCCAGGGGTTCGGCGTCGGCACGTCCCTCGTCGAGGACGACCAGATACCCACCGCCCAGGCCATTCTGAAAAAGGCGGCGGAGAAGAAGGTCGATTTCCATCTTCCGCTCGACCATGTCCTGGCGACGGCGGCCGAGGCGGGCGCCGCGGTGCGAACGGTGGACGTCCTCCCCTTCCCGGAGAATATGATGGGCGTGGACATCGGCCCCAAAACGGTCACGGCGTATGCCGAGATTATCAAAACCGCCCGGACCATCTTCTGGAACGGCCCCATGGGGATCTTCGAACTCGAGCCTTTCGCCGCGGGGACCGTCCAGGTCGCCCGGGCCGTGGCCGCGTCCGGCGCCGTGTCCATCGTCGGCGGCGGGGATTCGATCGCCGCGGTCAAAAAAGCCGGGGTCAAAGACAAGATCAGCCACATATCGACGGGGGGCGGCGCGTCCCTCGAATATATCGCCTACGAGTCGCTCCCCGGGATCGACGCCCTGGAAAAATAGAAGATGCCGGC
>Ga0326726_10005651_pt1 | contig 11316 bp, 10 predicted proteins | sample MHFenrmetagenome_2_FD_207603 | JGI IMG/M metagenome (GOLD analysis project Ga0326726, IMG submission 207603) | Lab enriched peat soil microbial communities from Michigan Hollow, Ithaca, NY, United States - MHF15MN | ecosystem: Environmental > Terrestrial > Soil > Wetlands > Peat | place: USA...
TTTCACGTCAGCCACAAAGCCTTTTGCCTTGCGAACGAGGTCTTCCACCGCCTGGGGCGCCTCAGCATAAAATTCCGAAGGGACGTCCACAACCGAGAGGACCCTCAACTCCCCGCCGTAGGACTTTGCAAAAGCGATCGCACGCTCCGCTGCCGCCGCGCTGTACTTCGACCCGTCGGTCGCGAACACGATCCTTTTCCACCCGACAAGGGTGCCGTCCGGCACCACGAGCACTTCACGTTGGGTGTGGCCGATGACCCTCGCGGTAACGCTGCCGACCATCGTGCTGCGCCGCTGTCCCCGCCGTCCCATGATGATCAGATCGCAGTTCTCGGCGTCGGCTAAATCAACGATCCGTTCGTAGATCTCGCCTTCCTCGCAGACCGTCTTGATGAGCGCCCGCTCTTTTTCCGCCAGCTTTTTTGCCTCACCCAAGGCGTCTTCGCAGGGCTTCCGAAGGGCCGCCCTGATGTCATTGATGCCAAGCGTCTCGATCTCGCCTTCGTAGGGCGGCACCACAGACGTGACCGTGATCCAGCACTTCTCGTCAACAGCAAACCGGAACGCCTGTATCAGCGCGTTCCGGCTTGATTGCGAACCATCTACAGCAACAAGAATTTTTCTATATTTCCCCATGCTCCAAGGCCCCCGCTGCATGCCGCAGTTTCTCGGCCTCGCGACCCTGCCACATGGCGCGCAGGACAATGAAAGCCCCCATCAGCAATGCAAAGATCATTATAGCAAAGCTGGTGCCCTTTAGCAACGAGACCGTGCCGTCGCCCAGCTTCTCGATGAGACCGAGCTGGGACAGATACACGGGGACCATGAGCCCGCGGCTGAAGAGCACGACCACCATGATCAGGCCCATCACGACTTTGATCATGAAGGGTTTCACATAGGTTGTGCCGATGGCGCCGAGCTGGATGCCGAAGAGCGAGCCCGCAAGGATGATCATGGCGAGCCGGATATCGACCAGCCCGTGCATGGCGTACTTAAGCGAGCCGCCGAGGCCCATCACAAAGGCGATAACGAGCTCCGTGGCCGAGGCCATGAGGCTCGGCGCGCCCAATACGTAAATCATGGACGGAACGCCGATGAAGCCGCCGACCGCGATCGTTGCGGCCATCATGCCCGTGGCAAAACCGAGGGGGATGGTGAACAGGATGGAAACGCGGGCGTTGAGCGCCTTAAAATAAACCATGGTGCCCGGGATGTTGATGGACTGGACCCAGCGCGCGAGCTTGCCTGCCTTCTCTTCCGTATTGGAATTTCCGGACTTGTAGGTCTTCCACGCATCATAGAGAACAAAACCGCCCACGGTCGCGAGGATCACGACGAAGGCCACGCTCACATAGAGATTGGAGCCCGCGTCGCCGAAGGCCGCCTTGATCTTCTCCTGGATGCCTGCGCCGTACAGAACCCCTGCCTCGGCCGAGATGCCGAGAACGATGCCGAGTTTCACGTCGACCTGACCGTATTTGGCACGCTTGAGCGAGCCCACGAGCGCCTTGGGAAATTTGTGGCACATGTTGCTCGCCACAGCCACGAGCCCGGGTACGCCCAGGCTCATCATGCCCGGCGTAAGCACGAACGCGCCGCCTGAACCGATGAATCCGCTGACCAGGCCGCCGACAAAACCCACCCCGAACAAATACAGGATAGTGATGGCATCGAGATTGATGAAATTCGTCGCTATATCATGCATCTTATTTTACCTCCTTTTTTTTCTTCGAGGCCTCGACGCCGAGGACGGTCCAGAAATGACCGGTAAATGTTCCGTGGAAGTACGAAAAGACAAATGCCGCGATGATCGGTAACAGCGCATACCATCCGCCCTTGGCGAACGTGCTGTTTACCAGATCCTGCTTCAGCAGGAGGGTCGCATAAAGCGCTATGGAAATGATGCCCATAACGATCATTGCGGCCACCGGCTTCCTTCGTGTGGTGCTCTGTGCCATGATAATTCCTCCTTAAAGTAATTTAAAATTCCTTACCGCTGAGACCGCGGAGCTCGCTGAGTCATACCTCTGAGAACCTTGAATATCGAATATTGAATTGCTGTTATTCTCTGCGCTCTCTGCGCACTCTGCGATAAAAGTCTGGTATATCCTATGCGCCGGCCCCGTCCATGACCACGACGAGCGGGCATTTGAGCTGCTGCCATAATTCCGAGAGCCTCGTGTCCTTGTTGTTGCAGTCTGCGTCCAGGCTGTTCGGCGACTCGACAACGGCGAACAGGATTTCCTTCTCCCGGTTCGTGTAATCGATGACCGCCTGTTTCAAGCAGCCCGTTTTCCGGACCAACCGGTACGGTATGCCTTCCGAGGAAAGCTCAGACTGAAGAACCCCGAGCAGGGGATCATCGGCGCCGTCCTGCCTCCCCACTGAGGCAACATAGAGGATATCAAGCTTGGCGCCGATACGTTTGGAAGTGTTCACGGCGTATTTCAGGGTCTTGACGTCGATCCTTCCCTCCTTGAGCGCCAGCAGCACGCGCCGCCCCTCGGCAAGGATCGATCGTGCCGCGTCGCTCTCCCCTTCTTCAGCAAACGATGTTGCCGCGAGCACGTCTTCCATCTTTTTCATTATCTTCTTCAGTTTGTTTGCACCCATGTTTCATCTCCCCGCCGGAGCCAGGTTCATACTGAAACCACTGCGGTCCTTAGTCGGCGCGCAATTCTTTTCTGGCTGCCGGTCTCTGGTAATCATGGGCAGAGGGCCGGTCGTTCTTTCTGGGCCGGTCTTCGTTCATGATCTGCCGCGCGGTCTCGAATTCCCCTTCTTCTGCAAAGGCCGCCGCTACCATCGCTGTTTCAAATTTCTTGAGTAAGGTCTTCATAGTCGTCTCCTCCTTTCCTGTAGTCTTGCCTTACTCATTACAACTCCCGTGCCAAAACAACAGAACGGATTAACGCATTGAAATAAAAAGGCTATATTAATAACCAACCTAACGGCGTGATGACAGGCCTGTTTTAGAATGCAATAGTTTATCCCTAAAATCATTTAACATATTGAATATAAGAGTAAAATTGAGTTGTTGCATTGAAAATGAAAACGTTGTAAAATGCAACCATGTCATATTTGATGATCGTAGTAAGTCCCCCTTGCTGTCATTGCGAGGAGCGGAGCGACGTGGCAATCCGGATTTTTTAAGCTGATATGAACTACAAGATTGCGGAGTTTATCCCGGGCCTTTAAAAAGCGAGATTGCTTCGTTTCGCTCGCAATGACGGCGAAGGACCCCGGTGAGCACGGGGACATTATTTTACTCGTCGTATTGACAAACTTCCTGATAAAATAAGGTGAACAATGAAATTCTTCAAGACAACAGAAGACAACCATCAGGAATTCATCATCGGAGAACTGCGCCAGAAGATATCCCTGGCGAACATGCCCCCTGCAGTGGCAAAGATCGCGGGCCAGGAACTCGACGTCCTGGCCAAGATCAGCCCCTCGTCCGCGGAATATACCATCGGCCTTACCTACATCGACTACCTCGTCTCCCTGCCCTGGAACAAAAAAACAGAAGATAACCTCGACATCGCCCGCGCCGAACGGATCCTGAACGAGAACCATTACGGCCTGAACACGATCAAGGAGAGGGTCATGGAACACCTCGCGGTCAAGGTGCTCATGATGAACAGGAAGGCGCGCCTCCTCGTGGTCGATGACGAAGAGGTCGCGCGTAAGAACCTCGCCCACGTGCTCATGAAAGAGAACTATGACGTGGTGACCGCTGCCGACGGCGAGACCGCGCTCCGTGAGCTGGAATCGTCGGAGTTCGATGTCGTGCTGGCCGACCTCAGGATGGGCAGGATCGACGGGATGGAACTGCTCGACCGTATCCGGATACGTCATCCGGAGACCAGGGTCATCATGGTAACCGGCTTCGCCACCGTCCCTTCCGCGATCGAGGCCGTGCAGAAGGGCGCCTTTCACTACATCGCCAAACCGTTCAAGCTCGACGAAGTGCGCGACGCCGTAAAGCGGGCGCTGGAAAAGAGGACGCTCCGGGCAAACACCAAAGGCTCGGTGCTCTGCTTCGCCGGCCCCCCGGGAACGGGCAAAACCTCGCTCGGCAAGTCCATCGCGCGCGCCCTCGGCAGAAAATTCACGCGCATCGCCCTCGGCGGGCTCAAGGACGAGGCGGACATTCGCGGCCACCGGCGCACGTACGTGGGGGCCAAGCCCGGCCGGGTGATCGAAGAGCTCCGCCGGATAGAATCGGCCAACCCCGTCATCATGCTCGACGAGCTCGACAAGATCGGCCGCGACTTCAAGGGCGACCCGGGGTCGGCGCTGCTCGAGGTGCTCGATCCCGAGCAAAACCGCGCCTTCACGGACCATTACCTCGACGTCCCCTTCGACCTTTCGAGCGTCATGTTCATCCTGACCGCGAACGTGCTCGACACCGTCCCCGCGCCGCTCCGGGACCGCATGGAGGTGATCGAGTTCACGGGCTACACACAGGAAGAGAAGACGCACATCGCCTCGCGGTTCCTGTGTCCCAAGCAGATCCGCGAGAAGGGCCTTTCCGCCGGCCAGGTCGCCTTCAACAACGAGGCCGTGCTGAAGATCATCCAGGAATACACGCGCGAGGCCGGCATCCGGAACCTCGAGCGAAAGATCGCCTCGGTCTGCCGGAAGATCGCCAAGGAATCCGTCGAGCGGCCGGGCGGGACCCTGTCCGTGAAAATCACCCCTGGCGAGATCGAACACTACCTGGGAAGGAAAAAATACCATTTCGAGGTCATCGAGGGAAAGGACCGGATCGGCGTTGCCACGGGCCTCGTCCGCACCGAAAGCGGCGGTGATATTATCTTTGTCGAGGCGGCGAAGATGAAGGGCACGAAGGAACTCATTATCACCGGCTCTCTCGGCGACGTGATGCGGGAGTCGGCGCAGGCGGCCTTGAGCTATGTCAGGAGCAATGCCGGTGTCTTCAACATTCCCGAGGACTTCTTCGAGCATCACGACATCCATATTCACGTGCCGTCCGGTGCGATCCAGAAGGACGGCCCGTCTGCCGGCCTTACCATACTGGTAGCGCTCGTGTCGCTCCTGACCAGAAGACCGGCGCGGCGCGAGGTGGCCATGACCGGGGAAATCACCCTCACGGGCCGGATCCTGCCCGTCGCAGCCATCCAGGAAAAGGTCCTCGCGGCCAGGCGCGCGAAGGTCAAGATGGTCATTGTACCGGCGCGAAACCGGGACGACGTGGAAGAACTGTCCGACGACATGAAGAAGGACATCGAGATCCGGCTCGCGGACACCATCACCGAGGTCGTGGATGCGGTGCTGGTGTGAAGCAAAAGCAGTTCGGAGTTCGGAGTTTATAGTTCGTAGTTTCGGATTTGAACTTGAGACTTCAACCTTCAGACTTCAGACTGTTCTAAGTTAAAACCATGCTCAACTACAGACCAAGCATCAGACAGAAGATCACCTTCGGCTATTATGCCATCGTGGTCATCATCATCGGGCTCACCCTGTTCACGTTCCTCGAACTGCGGTTCATCGAACGGAAGATCATCTTCGGCGAGGCCATTTCCGAGTTCTTCGACACCACCCTCGAGATCAGGCGGTTTGAAAAGAACTATTTCCTTTACGACAAGCAGTCGGACTACCGGGAAAATTCCGGCTACGTGAGCAAAGCCCGGGAACTTCTCGAAAGCAACATCACGGGTTTTACCGCTCTCGCCTCGGCAACGCAGGTAGAGGCCCTCCGGGACCGGCTCGCGGCCTATCAAGGGCTCATGGAACAGTATGCCGCGCTGACCGCGCCCGGCAAAAGAAAAAAGCTCGCCGAGCACGGAGCGCGCAAGACCATGCTCGAAAACGAGATCCGCGTCATGGGTAAGGACATCATCACGATCGCGGAGGAAATATCGAAGACCGAGCGCACAAGCGTCCAGGCGCTTTTGAACACCTCCCAGCGGATCCTCGTTTTTTCGATCATTCTGCTCTCCCTCGCCGTGATCGCCATCGGCCAGGTCCTGTCCCGGATGGTCGTAAAGCCCCTCAAGCTCATCGAGAAGAACATGGAAGTGATCGCCGACGGACGGTTCGAGAAGATAGAGATCGACTCCCGGGACCGGGAGATCGCGTCATTGACCAACGCCTTCAACAAAATGCTGCGTGAACTGGAACTGCGGCAGCGCCACCTGGTCCAGTCCGAGAAACTTGCCTCTCTCGGCACGCTCCTCTCCGGCGTGGCGCATGAACTCAACAACCCGCTGTCGAACATCTCGTCGTCCAACCAGATCCTTATGGAAGAGCTGAAAGAAACGCGGGAGAATCCGGCCTCCGGCCGCCTGTGCGTGGAGCCGGACTTTGTGACGGAGATGCTGACCCAGATAAACGACCAGACCGACCGGGCGAGGAACATCGTCCGCTCGCTCCTGGAGTTCTCGCGCGACAAGGACTTTAAGAAGCAGGACCTGCCGGTCAAGGCCCTGTTCGAGGAGACGATCCGGTTCGTAAAAGGTCAGATGCCCGCAAACACGACGGTCTCGACGGACATCCCCGACGACCTCACGATTACAGCGGACAAGCAGCGCATCCAGCAGGCTTTTCTGAACCTGATCAAGAACGCCCTCGATGCCGTATCTGAGAACGGGGGCGCGGTCAAGGTGACCGCCCAGCGGCACAGCGCCATTGACAAGGCCGAAGACGACACCGGCATCTACAATTATCTTAAATATCGCGGCAAATGCACGCTCGAAGAGGACACTATCGATATCCAGGTGCGTGACACGGGCCCGGGCATTCCCGCTGACGCCCTGTCGAAGATCTTCGACCCCTTCTTCACGACCAAGGACGTGGGCAAGGGCTCGGGCCTCGGCCTCTACATCGTGCACGAGATCATCGAGGAGCACGACGGCTGCATCGCCGTGGACAGCGAGCCGGGGAACGGCACGACGTTCCTGATCCGGCTGCCGGCGAATAAAATCAGTTCGTAGTACGCAGTTTATGGTCTATGGTTCATCTATAAACCACAGATTCGAAACTTGAAATCTTTTTTTTGAAAGACCTGGAGTGAAATGACCATGAACAACACCACGAAACTTCTCATCATCGACGACGAGCGCGTAGCGCTCAGGAACCTCGAGCACGTTATGAGAAAGGAAGGCTACGAAGTCGTCGGGACCCAGAGCGGGGCGAATGCGCTCAAGCTCCTCGACGAGCAGCCGTTCGACGTGGTGCTCACCGACCTTCGCATGGAGAAGGTCGACGGCATGGAGATCCTCCGGCGCTGCCGCGAGCTCTACCCCGATACGGAAGTCGTCATGATCACCGGCTTCGCCACGCTCGAATCCGGCGTCGAGGCCATGAAGCACGGCGCGTTCTACTATATCGCCAAACCCTTCAAGCTCGATGAGGTGCGGAAGGTGGTAAAGGAGGCAGTTACCAAAGTCTTGCTCAAGAAAGAGAACAAGCAGCTCCGGGAGCACCTCGAACACTACCAGGGACGCGTCAAGATCATCACCCAGGACCCGAACATGCGGCGTCTCCTCGAAACCGCGCGGCAGATAGCTCCCACGGACTGCAACGTGCTCATTACCGGCGAAAGCGGCACCGGCAAGGAGCTCTTCGCGCGGTATATCCACATCAGCAGCAAACGCGTGGAGGGGCCCTTCTCCGCCATCAACTGCGGCGCCTTCACCGAGGAGCTTCTTTCGAACGAGCTTTTCGGCCATGAAAAGGGCGCGTACACCGGCGCGAACACGGTAAAGAAGGGTCTCATCGAGATGGCCAGCGGCGGGACCCTCTTCCTCGACGAGATCACGGAGATGCCGCCGTCCATGCAGGTAAAGCTCCTGCGGGTGATCCAGGAACGGGAGATGATGCGGGTGGGCGGCACCGAGGCGATCAAAGTGGACGTGCGACTCGTCGCCGCGACGAACCGGAACATCCAGGACACGATCAAGGAGGGCGTCTTCCGGCAGGACCTTTACTTCAGGCTGAACGTGGTGTCGCTTCGCATCCCCCCCCTGTCGGAACGCAAGGATGACGTTCCCCTGCTCTCGTACTATTTCCTGAAAAAGTATGCCGTGATCATGAAAAAGAACGTCAACGAAATTTCTCCGGAAGTACTCGGCCTGCTGGTGAACTACGACTTCCCGGGCAACGTACGGGAGCTCGAGAACATCATGGAGCGCGGCGTGGCGCTCGCCACCGGCGGCACGGTCGAGCTCGCCCATTTGCCGGAGGATTTGCGGGAGCTGAGCATCAAGACCTTCCGGAAAAAGGAAGGCAAGATCCCTTCTCTCGACGAGCAAGAGGAGGCTTACATCAAATGGGTGCTGAACGAAGTCGGCGGCAATAAGACCCTCGCCGCCCAGATCCTGGGCATAGACCGGGTTTCGCTCTGGAGAAAACTCAAGAAATACGGTCTGGAAGCGGAATAGTAAAAGCCATTGATCTTCGCCAATAAACGTATTATTATTGTATAATGATGAGGAAGGCGTAATCGTCGAAAAAATTATTGCAGGAGGAACAATACATGGGTAGAGGCCTGTTTCAACCGATGCATCTGCTTCTTATTCTTTTCATCGTTTTGATCATCTTCGGTCCGGGAAAACTTCCGGAACTCGGCGAAGGGCTGGGGAAAAGCATCAAGGCTTTTAAGAAAGCGCTCTCTTCTGACAAAGAGGAAATCAAGACAGACGCGCAAAAAGAAGAAAAGAAATCTTAAGACGCTTATATGCCAGCAGCAATAGGCGGATTGCCGCTCGGTGTTAAGCATAAACCGTGACCCCCATCAAACGTCACATACTACTACCTGCCCTCGCACCACTCCTCTTTTTCGCAGTGGCTGCGACTCCCGTTCAAGTGCTGGGATGCCGTAATCGTGGCTGGCTTGCGGTGGCGATCGCTTTTGCAAGTGTCCTGTTATCCCTGGGCACAGCGATCATGGGAACGAAGGGAAGACTTCAGGGTGATCCGCATACCCTTTGGTGGTTTGCCAGTACTGTAATTCTGGCGATCCCGGCTGTTGCACTGATTATTCTCGCGTAAGAGCCGGGTAGATCGGGCTAAGCCACCCTCATAAGCATACTCGTTAATATCCCTTTTTGTCCTTTCCATCGGCGTCAAATTCAGTTATACTTCTCACCAGCCGTGCAATGTCTTTTTCTCCCCTGATATAACGCGCTTTGAAACTGCAAGTGAAAGACAGGAGGCGCCGAATGAATGAGCTCGAGACTTTTTATGAAGAGGTGGCAAAAGTCGCATATGACCTCTATGAAAAAAGAGGGCGGGTCCATGGACAGGACATGGAAGACTGGTTCAAAGCGGAAATGATCGTGAAAAAGAGATACGAAAAAGGAATGGAACGGGAGGCCGGAGTTGTCAAGCCGGCCGACAGAAAGTAGTCACCAGAAAAAACAAAACCAAAGAACATGAAATGATCTTCGAGAACACGACAGGACCAAATGGTTTTCCAGCGGTCTGTCACATAAGGAGCGCTGCCCATGGAGATCATACAAAATATTCTACGCGTAGTTATCTTGATCGTAAGCGGATTAGGGGCCGTGGTGGTCGTTTGGGGCGTTCTTGAGGCGATTACGGCATTTGTCGGCTTGAAGTTCTCCTCCGAAAAGAAAGATGCGGTTTCAGAGAGTGAAGCCATTCGACAACGACTTGGCGCCCACCTGCTTTTGGGCCTGGAGATTTTTATTGCCGCGGACATCATCAGTTCTACCGTGAGCCCGAGCTGGGAAAAAGTCGGCATCCTTGTCTCCATTGTGGGTGTACGGACGGTACTCAGCTATTTTTTGAGAATGGAGGTAAAACAGGGCGTGCGATAATTCTTCCAACGAAAACTTTAAAGCATAATGACGTGACACCTCATGTCCGGTTCTTCATAAACGTCTGCCGTAAGGCGTTATAATCTGTTCGCGGTTTTTCCTTCGGTTGCTGCTGCGCCTGTCTCTCCTGGTTCCCCGGTTGTTGGGGATTTCTTTTCAACGATAGCGATATTCTCTTCCGTTTTACATCCACTTCGAGCACTGTGGCCGTTACGTGCTGCCGGACTTTCACCGCCTCGTTCGGATCCTTAATGAACCGGTCCGAAAGCTGGCTGATGTGCGCCAGGCCGTCCTGATGCACACCGATATCGATAAAAGCTCCGAAGGCGGTTATGTTCGTCACGATGCCGGGCAGTTTCATCCCCGGATGCACGTCCTCGATCTTCTCGATTCCCTCGGCAAAGCTGAAGGTCTCGAACTGCTCACGCGGGTCCCTGCCCGGTTTGGCAAGCTCGGACAGTATGTCCTTCAGCGTCGGCAGGCCGATCGTATCGGTCACATAGTTGTTCAAGTCGATCTTTTTTCTCAGATCCTCGCTTCGCAGCAGCTCGAGTACGGAACAAGTCAGGTCCTTTGCCATGGCATCCACGATATGATAGCTCTCGGGATGGACGGCGCTCGCGTCAAGCGGATTTCTACCGCCGCGGACGCGTAAAAAACCCGCTGCCTGCTCAAAGGTCTTTGGTCCCAGCTTGGACACCTTTGTAAGTTCTTCGCGAGATGTAAAGGGCCCATGCTGGTTTCGATGCTCAACAACGTTCGCGGCTAACTGCGGGCCGAGACCCGAGACGTACATGAGCAGCTGTTTGCTCGCCGTATTGACCTCGACCCCGACGGCGTTCACGCAATTGCTGACCGTGTCTTCGAGGCTTCGCATGAGCGCTGTCTGGTCCACATCGTGCTGATACTGGCCCACACCGATCGCCTTCGGATCGATCTTCACGAGTTCTGCAAGAGGGTCCATCATTCTCCGGCCGATCGAGACGGCCCCCCGCACGGTCAAGTCCTGTTCGGGAAATTCCTCACGCGCAACTTCCGATGCGGAATAAACCGACGCCCCGCTCTCGTTCACCATCACGATCTGGATCGATGCCGGAAGCCCGAGTTTTCTTACGAAAGACTCCGTTTCCCGCCCTGCAGTGCCGTTCCCGATCGCGATGGCTTCTATATTGTATTTCCTGCAGAGCTCGACGATCTTCCCTCCTGCCTCTCCTGAGTTTTTTTCGGAAAAATGCGGGTAGATCGTGTCGTTATGCAGAAACTTCCCCTGTTGGTCCACGCAGACAACTTTGCAGCCTGTACGGAACCCCGGGTCGATTGCAAGAACGTTTTTCTGTCCGAGCGGCGGCGCAAGCAGAAGCTGACGGAGGTTTTCACCGAACACTCGAATGGCCTCGGTATCTGCCCGTTCCTTGGTCAATACCCGTATTTCGGTTTCCATGGACAGGGAGAGGAGTCTCTTGTAGCAGTCATGGACTGCAAGCTTCACCTGCTGCGCTGCGGACCC
>Ga0326726_10005653_pt1 | contig 11315 bp, 12 predicted proteins | sample MHFenrmetagenome_2_FD_207603 | JGI IMG/M metagenome (GOLD analysis project Ga0326726, IMG submission 207603) | Lab enriched peat soil microbial communities from Michigan Hollow, Ithaca, NY, United States - MHF15MN | ecosystem: Environmental > Terrestrial > Soil > Wetlands > Peat | place: USA...
GACCCAGTTTCTCAAGTTGCTCGTTGGTGCGGACGATGGTGTTGACGACGCCGTTGACCTGCGGGCGCCAGGCGTCGGTGACGGTGACGATGTTCATGCCGCCTCCCCCATCGCGGGGGCTTCTGCCTGTGTTCTGCTTTCCTCGAACAACCAGCGGCAGTCGTCGGCCCAGTGCAGCACCGCGAGCGAACTGTCGTGACGCTCGACCAGCGCGGTACAGGACTCGACCCAGTCGCCGTCATTGACATACAGGATGTCCCCGACGTACTCGAGTGCCGCCTTGTGAATGTGGCCGCAAACAATCCCGTCGACACGATGCCGACGCGCCTCACGCGCCAGCGCCTGTTCGAAATGGCTGATGAAGTTGACGGCGTTCTTCACTTTGTGCTTGAGGTAAGCGGCCAGTGACCAGTAGGTCAGACCGAGCCGGCGCCGGACGAGATTAACCCAGCGATTGGCATAGAGCAGGAAGTCGTACATCCCGCTGCCGAGAACAGCGAGCCACTTGCTGTGCTTGACGATGCTGTCGAACTCATCACCGTGAATCACGAGAAAACGGCGTCCGTCGGCGGTCTCGTGAATGACCTGCTGCGCGACTTGCACGCCGCCAAATACCGAGCCCGCGTAATCGCGGAACAGCTCGTCGTGATTACCGGGCACGTAGATCACTTCCGTGCCGCGCGCCGCCATTTCCATGATTTTCTGGAGCGCCTGGCTGTGGCTCGCCGGCCAGTACCAGCCGCTCTTGAGGTTCCAGAAATCGATCATATCGCCGACGAGATACAGGCGCTCGCAACGGGCGTGCTCCAGAAAGTCGAGCAGAAATTCGGCTTTGCACGCGCGCGTGCCGAAATGCACGTCGGAGATCCAGATCGTGCGGAACAGAAGCGGGTCGTGCCGGTTCAGGGTAGCTCCGGAACGGAGGATCGGCGGACGGCGGTTATCGGCGCGTGACGACGATGACGAGGGTCGAACACGACGCCGCGATCCGACCGGCTGACGCGGACGGCTTTCAGCTTTCTTGGCGGGCGATGTTGCCGTGCCAGAGTGGACGGAGGTGACTGACATATCGTTTTTCATTCCTGTTTGCCGCGCAAACTATGCATGTAGGACGTTACGGTTTTTTGACGAAAACCAGACGAAAATGTCACGTGGTTGTCATATCCGGGTGTTTCAATTCAATGACAACAATTTCATGCATAACAAATCGAATAATCACGAGCTTCAGCACGCGTGGGTCTGGGCAAGAAATTGCTGTTGAGCATGACCGATGCCGGTCGTATCGCGCGCGCCGCCGGGTACTCCGTGGCCGGGTTGCGCACGGCGCTGCGTCGCGAATCGGCTTTCCGTCAGGAGGTGATGTTGTTTGTCGTGTTCGCGCCGCTGGGAGCGTGGCTTGGCCGGGACGGCGTGGAGCGTGCGTTGCTGATCGGGAGTCTGATGATCGTGCTGATCGTCGAGTTGCTCAATTCTGCGCTCGAGGCCGCCGTCGACCGCATCAGCAAAAAGGATCACAAGCTCTCAGGTCGAGCCAAAGATATGGGTTCGGCCGCCGTGTATATTTCTCTGGCGCTGGTGATTCTGACTTGGGCGTTCGTGCTGACGGATCGTTACATCTGAAATGATGGCATCTTTTTACCTGCAGAAGCGTTGCGACTGCTACAATGGAATCATGAAAGCTATCTCTCTTCTTTTCATGCTTCCCATTCGTTACCACTTATCCGCGGGAGTTCCATGCCGCTAGCGCGCGCACTACGCCTTGTGCCCTCGGTCGCCACGGCGGTGCGCCGCACGGCGGGGACGCAGACCGTGGCCGCGGTGGATCTCGGTTCCAACAGTTTTCACATGATCGTGGCGCGCGTGGTGCACGGCCAGCTCCACGTCATGGATCGTCTTCAGGAAACGGTGCGTCTCGGTGCCGGGCTGGACGAGCGCGGTCATCTATCCAAGGACGCCCAGCGGCGTGCACTCGATTGTCTGGAACGTTTCGGCGAGCGTTTGCGCGACATGCGCGCCGGCACGATGCGTGCGGTCGGGACCAACACCCTGCGGCGCGCGCGCAATGCCCAGAAATTCCTTCGTCGCGCGCGGCTGGCGCTCGGCCATCCGATCGAGGTTATTTCGGGACGTGAAGAAGCCCGATTGATATATCAGGGCGTGGCGCGGGAACTCGCCGACGAGGGCACGCGCCTGGTGCTGGACGTCGGCGGTGGCAGCACCGAACTGATTCTGGGCGAACGCTCCGAGCCCAAATCGATGGAAAGTCTTTATATGGGTTGCGTGAGCCTCAGCCGGCAATATTTCCCGAAGGGCAAGATCACCGAAAAGGCCATGCGTCGTGCCGAGACGGCGGCGCGGTTGGAACTGGCTCCCGTCGAGGCCCAATTTCAGCAAGGCTGGCAACGCGTCTACGGATCTTCCGGGACCATCCGCGCCGTCGGCGCTGTCGCGCAAGCGTGCGGATGGACGAAGGACGATGATATTACCCCCGAGGTCATCGGGCGGTTACGCGAAACGCTGATCAGCGCCGGCCATGTCGATGCTCTCGATCTGCCGGGGCTCAGCGCCGATCGGGCGCCGGTGCTGCCCGGCGGCGTCGCGATTCTGCGCGCCGCATTCGAGGCGCTCGGCATCGAACGCATGCACATCGCCAGTGCCGCTCTGCGTGAGGGGCTGCTCTATGACTTATTGGGACGTCTGCGTCATGAAGATGCGCGCGAACAAACCCTGCGTGCTCTCACCGCCCGTTTTCACGTGGACAAGCCGCAGGCCGAGCGCGTCGAGCGCACGGCACGCGCCTGCTTCGAACAGGTGGCGAAATACTGGAAACTGTCTCCAGAAGACGTTGAGGTGTTGTCCTTGGCGGCGCGTCTGCACGAAATCGGTCTCGCCGTCGCGCATAGCGGGTATCACAAGCATGGCGCCTATCTGGCGCGCTATTCCGATTTGCCGGGATTTTCGAGCACCGAGCAGCATTTGCTGGCGTTGCTCATTCGCGCACACCGGCGCAAGTTTCCCGCGGAGGAGTTCGCAACATTACCGAAGGGTCAGGCGAAAAAAGCCCGCCGGCTGGGGATACTCTTGCGTCTCGCGGTGCTGCTGCACCGGCGGCGTAGCGACGCTTTGCTGCCAGCGTTCCGACTTGTCGCCAAGAAACGCACGATCGATGTTCGGTTTCCGCGCGGGTGGCTCACCAAGAACCCGCTCACACGCGCCGACCTCGCGCTCGAAGCCGGTTATCTCAAGACCGCGTGGACGCGGCTGCGTTTCGAGTGACCCGGTTTCAGGGGTTTTCGGGCAGCTCGCGCAGCAGGTTGACCTGGGCGGAAGCCGATTCCTGGCCGCCGGGCAAGAGGTGCCGGTAACTGCCGTCGCTTAGCAACTCCCACGCCTGGGTAATGTTCGCCAGCATGAGGGCAGACGGGTTCGCCGCTGACAAGATTAACCGATGAAAAACATGCGACCCATTCTCCCCGGGGAACACCTGCGCGAGGAGATGACGGAACTGGCGCTTGTCCGTCCGCACGGACGTTGGCACGTCCAGGGCGTGCCCGCGAATCGCGCCATGGGGATCCTGAATGACACCCGGGCCATCACGGCGGACACGGCGCTTCGGCTCGCGTGTTACTTCGGCACCACACCCGAGTTTTGGCTTAACATGCAGCAGTCGTATGACCTGCGCCGAACACGCCGGGCTTTCGGTAAACGCATCGAGTGACAGGTTCGCCAGCGCGCGGCTGAATCCATCACTTGTCCAATTGATCAAACAGGGAAAACTCTACGCCTTCAATTACACTAATAATCCGGACACCCATCCCGTGAATTGAATTTCAATTCTCAAGAAATTTCCGCCAACTTCTCGAGCAGGGTGTCCTGAGCCGATACCGGTTCCTGATCCTGCGGCGCGAGGCGCCGGTAACTGCCGTCGCTCAGTAACTCCCACGCCTGGGTATTGTCCGCCAGATAGACCGCCAGCGCTTCCTTATATGCTCGCTCACGCAGTGATTTGTTCTCAATCGGGAAAGCGGTTTCGACGCGGCGGAAAAAGTTGCGGTCCATCCAGTCGGCACTTGCCATCCACATCTCCTGATTCCCGTCGTTCTGGAACCAATAGACACGGGTGTGCTCGAGAAATCGGCCGATAACGGAGCGCACGCGGATGTTCTCCGAGACTCCCGGTACGCCAGGTCGCAAGCAACATATGCCGCGCACAATGAGGTCGATACTGACTCCCGCCTGCGAGGCCGCGTAGAGAGCCTGTATGATCTGTGACCCAACCAGGGCGTTCATTTTGGCGATGATGCGCGCCGGTTTGCCGGCACGCGCGTGCCCGGCCTCCCGTTCGATTTTTTCCAGCAGGGATTTATGCAGGGTGAAAGGCGACTGCACCAGCTTCTGCAGCTTGCTGGCGCGGCCGATGCTGGTGAGCTGCAAGAACAGCTTGTGCACGTCGTCGCCAATCGACTCGTCGCAGGTGAGCAGGCCAAAATCGGTGTAAAGGCGGGCGGTGCGGTCATGGTAGTTGCCCGTGCCGAGGTGCACGTAGTGGCGCAGGCGTGCGCGCTCGCGCCGCACCACCAGGGTCATCTTGGCGTGCGTTTTGAAACCGACCACGCCGTATACCACATGGGCGCCGGCTTCCTGCAGCAGCGTCGCCAGGCTGATGTTGGCTTCCTCATCGAAACGGGCGCGCAGCTCGATCACGACCGTGACTTCCTTGCCGGCGCGCGCCGCCTCGATCAGGGCGTCCACCATGGCCGAGTTCGCTCCGGTGCGGTACAGCGTTTGCTTGATGGCCAGGACGCCGGGATCGGCGGCGGCCTGACGCACGAAATCAATTACCGGCACGAATGACTCGAAAGGATGATGCAACAGGACGTCTCCCTGGCGGATGACCTCGAACAGGTTTTTGTTGCGCACGAGTTTTTGCGGCAACCCGGGCGTGAAAGCGGGGTACTTCAGGTCCGGCCGGTCGACCAGATCGTAGATGGCGAGCAGGCGGCTGAGATTCACCGGACCGTTGACTTGGTAGAGGGTATCTTCGGTCAGCTCAAACTTGTTCATCAGGTAGCCGGCCATGTCCGTCGGACAATTGTCGGCGACCTCCAGGCGCACGGTGTCGCCGTAGCGGCGCGACGGCAACTCGCCTTCGACCGCGCGCAGCAGGTCATCCACTTCTTCGTCGTCCACGAACAGTTCGCTGTTGCGGGTGACACGGAACTGATAACAACCGGTGACTTCCATGCCCGGAAAAAGATCGTTGACATGGGTATGGATGATCGAAGACAGGAACACGAAGTCATGGAGCCCGGTGGAACATTCCTTGGGCAATGGAATCAGGCGCGGAAGCGCGCGTGGCGCCTGTACCACGGCGACACCGCCGCGGCGGCCGAATGCATCGACCCCGCGGAGCGAGATGATGAAATTAAGGCTTTTGTTCAGAATCCGCGGGAAGGGATGCGACGGATCGAGACCGAGCGGGCTCAATACCGGCAGCAGCTCGTGCTCGAAGTAGTGTCTGACCCAGGCTTCCTGTTCCGCGTTCCACTCGGTGCGCCGCACGAAGCGGATGTTTTGCCGCGCCAGTTCGGGAATGAGCAGCTCATTGAGCGTATGGTATTGATCTTCCACCAGCCGGTGGCCGGCAGCATTGATTTGCTTCAATACCTCCTGCGGCAGCAGGTTGTCTGGGCCGGCCTGCACCGATCCCGAAACGACTTGTTCGTGCAGACGCGCCACCCGGATTTCGAAAAACTCATCAAGGTTTGTGCTGGAAATGCACAGGAACTTGAGACGCTCCAGCAACGGTGTGGCCGGATCCTTGGCCTGCTCCAACACCCGCCGGTTGAACTCGAGCAGAGAGAGCTCCCGGTTGAGATAAAGTTCCGGCGACCGCAGATCTTCCGACGGTTTGAGTTCGGCAATATTCATGGGTTGGCCAAAAGGGAGCACGAAATATTACAGACAAATTACGTCAATATTATGACACTTATATGACAGCGTTGCAGGGATACCCCCGGATCATGCGGAACGCAACCGGTTTGGCGCCGTTTCAGGCGGATTTATCGGCCTTACCCTGCGCTTCGATGTCGCGCCGCACCTCATCCATGTCGAGTACTTTGGCCTTCTCGATAACCTGATCCAGGGCGGAGGCAGGCAGGGCGCCGGGCTGCGCGAAGATGATGATCTTCTCGCGGAAGATCATCAGGGTGGGAATCGAGCGAATCTGGAAGTAACCGGCCAGCGCCTGCTGTTCCTCGGTATTGACCTTGGCGAACACGACATCCGGATATTTTTCCGAGGCCGCTTCATAGGCCGGCGCGAATGAGCGACACGGACCGCACCACGGCGCCCAGAAGTCCACGATGACCAGGTTATTTTCACTGACGATCTGATGAAGATTTTCCTGTGTTACATCAACGGTTGCCACTTTAATACCCCCGCGGCATCGCGGGGATGCCATCTGAAAGTTAAGGTTGAATGCCTGATTATACCGGGACGAAACGACAGTATCTGCGATTAAATAGGGATGGATCTTATAAAATCAAGACTGATCGTTTGCACGCAGAGTGATCTGAAACCGGAATCCGGAAACATGTCCTGATTCAACGGGAAACCATAAGGCGCACTGACGGCAACCGGTTAGCGTGATTCCTTCCCCAGAATCTCCCGTTCCACCTGGTCCAGGCTGGTATGGCGCACGTCCTTGCCCTTCACCAGATAAATGATGTATTCGCAGATGTTGCAGGAATGGTCGCCGATGCGCTCGAGTGCCCGCGCCGCCCAGATGACGTTGAGCATGCGCGAGATCGTCCGCGGGTCTTCCATCATGTAGGTGATGAGCTGGCGCATGGTACCTTCGTATTTCTGGTCTACCTTTATGTCTTCGCGCGCGACGCGGAGCGCCGCTTCAATATCGAGACGCGCAAACGCATCGAGTGCATTGTGCAACATGTGGCGCACGTAACCGCCCAGCGCCTGGATCTCGGCGTAATTGTTCTTGGGGCGCTCCTCGCCCGCCAACCGCACCGCCATGCGCGCGATCTTCTCGGCTTCGTCGCCGATGCGCTCGAGATCGGTGATGGTCTTGATGACCGCGACCACGAGCCGCAGATCGCCCGCCGCGGGCTGGCGCCGCGCGATGATCTGGCTGCACTCCTCGTCGATGGTCACTTCCATCTTGTTGACCTGGGTGTCGTTCATGATGACCGCCTCACCTTCCGCCGTGTTGCCCTTGATGAGCGCATCCATGGCATGTTCGATCTGTTGTTCGACGAGTCCGCCCATTTGCAGCACGCGTGAACGGATGTCTTCCAGTTCGGCGCTGAACTGGCGGGAAATATGCGTGTGAATCTGTTCCATAGTGCTCTCCGTGAATTCTCGTAAGCCGTCCCTGGCGATACTTCATTAAATTCGCTGGGCCCCAGCCCGGCCATCCGTGGCCGGGCGTTCGTCGGCACTGACACATGTCAAGTGTGTCAGCGACTACCCCCGTCTTTCAGCCCGGGGTGCAGCCAACTTCGCTGCACCCGTTCGGTGGCACGAGTGTCCACTGGACACTCGTGAAAGCTCCACCTCACCCATATCGCCCGGTGATGTAGTCTTCGGTCTGTTTCTTCGACGGGTTGGTAAAAATGGTGTTGGTGTTGCCGAACTCCACCAGCTCACCCAGGTACATGAAGGCCGTGAAATCGGACACACGCGCGGCCTGTTGCATGTTGTGTGTGACGATGACGATAGTATAGTTCTTTTTGAGTTCGTAAATGAGTTCCTCGATCTTCAGTGTCGAGATCGGGTCGAGTGCCGAGGCCGGCTCATCGAGCAGCATTACCTCCGGTTTCACGGCGACGGCGCGGGCGATGCACAGGCGCTGCTGCTGACCGCCGGACAGGCTCATGCCGCTTTGGCGCAGCTTGTCCTTGACCTCGTCCCACAGCGCCGCCTGCTGCAGCGCCCATTCCACCCGGTCATCCATTTCCGAGCGCGACAGCTTTTCGTACAGGCGCACGCCGAAGGCGATGTTCTCGTAAATCGACATGGGGAACGGTGTCGGTTTCTGGAACACCATACCGACGCGCGCGCGCAGGCGGAAGAGGTCCGTGCGTGGCGACAGCACGTTCTCGCCGTCGAGCAGGATCTCGCCGGTGGCGCGCTGTCCGGGATAGAGTTCGTACATGCGGTTGAAGGAGCGCAGCAGCGTGGATTTGCCGCAGCCGGAGGGCCCGATGAAGGCCGTGACCATGTTCGTGGCGACATCCAGGCAGACGTCCTTCAGCGCCGTAAACTTGCCGTAAAAGAAGCTCAGGTTGCGCACCTGAATCTTGCTTTCGGCGTTCAGAACGGAAGACATATCGTCCATCATTCAGTGCTCCATCCTGGCCTTGCGCGAGAGAGTGCGTGCGACGATGCTCAAGGCCAGCACGCTCAAGGTGATGAGCAACGCGCCGGCCCAAGCCAGCGCATGCCATTCCTTATATGGACTCATGGCAAATTGGAAAATCACGACCGGCAGGTTGGCCATGGGCTGCATCAGATTGGTGCTCCAGAACTGGTTATTGAGGGCCGTGAACAGGAGCGGCGCGGTTTCGCCGGCAATCCGCGCGATGGCCAGCAGCACGCCGGTCAGAATGCCGGACAGCGCCGCGCGATAGGCCACGAGCGAAATCATTTTCCAGCGCGGTGCACCGAGCGCGAGCGCCGCCTCGCGCAGGGTATTCGGCACCAGGCGCAGCATTTCCTCGGTCGTGCGGATCACCACCGGCAGCATGATGATGGCGAGCGCAAGAGCGCCGGCCAGCGCCGAGAAGTGACCGAGACTGACCACCACCATTTCATAGACGAACAGCCCGATGATGATCGAGGGCGCGGACAGCAGGATGTCGTTGATGAAGCGGATGACACTGGCGACGAACGTGCGGCCGCCGTATTCCGCCAGATAGGTGCCCGCGAGTATGCCGACCGGCGTGCCAATCGCGGTGGCCAGGCCGACCATGATGAGACTGCCGACGATCGCGTTGGCGAGTCCGCCGGCGCTCCCGGGCGCCGGCGTATTTTGCTGAAACATGTTCCAGTCGAACGCCGAAAACCCGTAGCTGAACGTGGTCCACAGGATCCAGAAAAGCCAGAAGAGGCCAAAAGCGGTAGCCAACACCGAACCCGAAAGGCTCACGATATTGACGGTACGTCGCCGGAAATAACGCCAGTCCATAGCGGTCGAGCTTCTCATGTCTTGACGCCCTCGCGCGATTCCAGGCTCAGAAGCATGAACTTGGCTAAAGAAAGCACAATGAACGTGATCAGAAACAGCATCAGTCCCAACGCAATCAGGGATGAAGTGTGCATGTCGCCCACGGCCTCGGTGAATTCATTTGCCAGCGTCGAGGCGATGGAATTGCCCGGTTCGAACAGCGAAGGGCTCAGCCGGTGGGTGTTGCCGATGACGAAGGTTACGGCCATGGTTTCGCCGAGCGCGCGACCGAGACCCAGGAAGATGCCGCCCACCGCGCCCACGCGGGTATAGGGCAGCACCACGTTCCACACCACTTCCCAGTGTGTGCCGCCCACGGCATAGGCCGATTCCTTGAGGAACTTGGGCGTGGTTGCGAACACATCGCGCATGATGGCGGTAATGAAGGGGATGATCATGATGCCGAGGATGATGCCGGCCGGCAACATGCCGATGCCGAGCGGCGCCCCCTGGAACAGGAATCCGAAATAGGCCGCCCCGCCGAAGTGATTTTGCAACCAGGGTTGAACGTGCTGCGACATGACCGGGGCGAACACAAACAGGCCCCACATGCCGTAGATAATGCTCGGAATGGCGGCCAGCAGTTCGATCGCCGTGCCGATGGGGCGTCGCAGCCAGTATGGCGCGACTTCCGTAAGAAACAGCGCAATGCCGAAGCTGATCGGCACGGCGATCAACAAGGCAATCAAGGAACTCACCAGCGTGCCGTAAATTGGCACGAGCGCACCGAAACGTTCGGTAACCGGGTTCCATTCGTCGGTAACGAGAAATTTCGGGCCGAAAGCCGCCAGCGCCTGCCAGCCACCGATAAACAACGAAACAATGATGCCAACCAGAACCACCAGCACTAACCAGGCCGAGCCTGTGGTCATGACCTGGAAAATCCGATCCATCATGCGCTGCCGCCCGCTGGCGGTGTCGGTGATATGTGATCGGCCGCTGTTCATGGCATGTCGGGATTAATTAAGAGAAAGCGGGGTCCCGAAGGACCCCGCCACATACAGCCTATATTATTAAGTGGGACAAATTCTACTTCTGGACCATGCTGTCGGTCCAGACAGCCTTGCCGCTCGCGTCCTTGATCTCGTTTTTCCACGTTTCTTCGACCAGTTTCACGACGCTGTCCGGCATCGGGATGTAGTCGAGTTCCTCGGCCATTTTGTCGCCGTGGTGATAGGCCCAGTCGAAGAACTTGAGGACTTCCTTGCCGGTCTCGGGTTTTTCCTGTTTCAGGTAAACCAGGATGAAGGTGGCGCCGGTGATCGGCCAGCTCTTTTCGCCGGACTGGTCCGTGAGCATCAGGTTGAAGCCAGGCGTGCCTTTCCAGTCGGCGCCCGCGGCCGCGGCCTGGAACGTCTCGCTGTCAGGCTTGACGAACTTGCCGGCTTTGTTCTGCATCTGGGTATATGTCATCTTGTTCTGCAGCGCATACGCGTACTCGACGTAACCGATGGATCCATTGAGACGCTGCACGTAGGAAGCGACGCCCTCATTTCCCTTGCCGCTTACGCCAGTCGGCCAGGACACCGAGGTGTTGTTGCCGATCTTTTCCTTGAACTCGGGACTGACCTTGGACAGATAGTGGGTGAAGATGAAGGTTGTGCCCGAACCGTCGGCGCGCGCCACGACGGTGATTTTGCTGTTCGGCAGTTTCACGCCGGGATTGAGCTTCTTGAGCGCGGCGTCATCCCAGTTCATGATCTTGCCGAGATAGATGTCGCCGAGCACGGCGCCGGTGAGTTTCAGTTCACCCGCCTTCATGCCTTCCAGGTTCACGACCGGCACCACGCCGCCCATGACCATGGGGAACTGCGTCAGACCGCTCTCGCTCAGCTCCTCGACCGGAAGCGGCTTGTCGGAAGCGCCGAAGTCCACCGTCTTGGCCTTGATCTGTTTGATGCCGCCGCCCGAGCCGATGGACTGGTAGTTCATGCTCGTGCCGGTCTTGGCCTTGTAGGCCTCGGCCCATTTGGCATAAATCGGATAAGGGAAGGTCGCGCCCGCACCGTTGAGGGTTTCGGCGGCTTGAGCAAGGCTGGCGATCATTCCGAGTGCCACCGTACCGGCG
>Ga0326726_10005654_pt1 | contig 11314 bp, 9 predicted proteins | sample MHFenrmetagenome_2_FD_207603 | JGI IMG/M metagenome (GOLD analysis project Ga0326726, IMG submission 207603) | Lab enriched peat soil microbial communities from Michigan Hollow, Ithaca, NY, United States - MHF15MN | ecosystem: Environmental > Terrestrial > Soil > Wetlands > Peat | place: USA...
CGCGACCGTACTTCGGGATCTCTCTGTCGATTGACGATTTGAATCAGGGCATCGCGTTACAGACTGTGAAAAACTCACGAATGCATGCATCACCGTGGAAGAGCGGCCCTTTAAGGGCCGCGTAAAGCGATTGGTTGAGTGCAGGCTTCAGCCCCGGTGGTCGCCCTTCCTCGGCCAAATGGACGCGCCAGAATTCACGTCCGCGCTGGCCTCGCCCCTCGGATTTCTCAGGTCTGGCGCCCGGCCTCCACGATCTTGTCGAGCGAACCAAAGCCGATCCCGAGTTGCGAGCAGAGCGCATACTGGCGGTCGAATCGGTTCCTGGTACCCATTTCTTTCATCGCGCGCCAGCCGACTCGGCCATAGCAGGCCCAGCGGAAGACCGGTAGCGGGTAATCGGTGCCGAAGATCAGGCGGTGGTGTAGTTCCGGATGTCGCCGCAGGCGGAACAGCATGCCCAGCCGGTTGGGCAGACTGAGGGCGGAGATGTCCGAAAAGAAATTGGCATAGGAGTGCGCCAAGGCCAGAAACGTCTGGTAGAACTTTTCGTAAAAGATCAGTCCGTGGCTGCAGCCATGCGCCGCGATGACCGTTACGCCTTCATCCAGCGGCACGCGCAACTTGTTGGGATCGCCGGCAGATTGGTCTGTGCCAATCAAACTGAATTCGTAGCCCACATGGCTCAGCAGCGGCAGCCCAAGCCGGGCCAGCTCCCGATAGAACGGAATGTATCGCCGGTCCCCCGGATCGAACTGCTGGGCATTGGGCAACCACTTGACCAGCTTTGCCCCGCCTTCCGCGCAGCGTTGCAATTCCTCTATTGCGCCCGCACGCTGCGGATTGACCGACACTCCTGCCCAGAAGTCATTGGGATGCGACTTAGCCAGGCTTAGAACATAGTCGTTGGTGATCAGGAACTCAGTAGCCTGTGGATCGAACTTGCCCTTCGCGTCATACACTCCGTCCATTCCCAGCAGCACCGCCCGGCTCACGTGACGCGAACCACGCAACTCCGCCAGAAGATTGGCGACATACTTTGCGTTCGATTTCTCCGCTTCTTTCAGGTCGAGTCCCTGCTGCCAGATCAGAAACCGGAACAAAGGACTCTTGAGCATCTTGGGAGAGACATAGCAACCATTACCGCTGCAGGGCAGTGCTGCCAGGTGCACGTGGCAATCGGTCATTTTCGGGCGAACGGGCTCGGTCGTACTGCCCTCGGCCATCGCCATCAGCGAATACCGCTCATCTGAGGCTCGGAAGGACGGCCCTCGAGGGCCCGCATGGTATCGAGAATCGTCCCGATCACGCGCTCATCGCCGATGCTGGTATTGATCATCAGATGATACAGACTGCGCGACGGCCAGTCGGCATTGAAGTAGTGCTTGACGAACGCGATGCGTTCCTTGTCCACGGTCTGGAGCAGGTCTTCGGCTTCCTCCTGACTCTTTCCCATGGCCAGCAGCCGGCGCATCTTCTCTGCGTGAGGAGCATAGGTGAAGACGCTGAAGGTGTCTTGGCGTCCGCGCATGAAGTAAGGAGCTCCGCGGCCCACCACTACTGCATTGCCTTCCTCGGCGATCGCGCGCATGATCTCTTCCACTACGGCAATCATGCGATCGGTATCGAACGTGGATGACTCCGCCATCGGCAGACTGCGTTCGTAGCTGCCGCGCCAGAAGGTTTTGGCCAGACGGTAGATACGGCTATCCACCCGCTCTTCGCAGAGCGCGACCTCCGACTCGTCGACATGGGCGCGGCGCGCGATTTCGCAGGTAAGATTCTGGTCCCACAGCTTCCATCCCAGATGGCGGGCTAACTCCGAACCGATTCTCCCGCACCCACAGCCAAACTCCCTTTCCAAAGTGACAATGCGAAACATCTCGCGACCTCCCTCAGTGAGCCGCTATCGCCCCGCCCGGCTTGGCCTTCTTCATCACAAACACCACCGGGACAAGGCAAATCATCACTGTTCCCAGCATCCAGAAGCAATCCACGTAGGCCTGCATAGTGGCTTGCTGGATCACATTTGCTTGTAACATAGCATAAGCCTTTTGCAGGGCCGTGGCAGCGTCCAGACCGCCCCGACGGAACGTGGCGGCCAATCCCTGAAGCAGGTTGTTAAGTGGACCGCTTCCCGCCGTCAGGTTCTCTGACAACCGCGCCTGATGATACTGGGTGCGTCGAGCCAGTAACGTGGTCACAAACGAAATGCCCACGCTGCCGCCGATGTTGCGCGCGAGGTTCATCAGGCCGGACGCAGCATTGTTCTTCTCCCGCGGAAGGGAAGAATAGGCTGCAGTGTTGATCGGAACGAACAAAAACGCCAGCCCGGCCCCCTGAAAGCATCGAGCCAGCACGACCGTGCGGAAGTCCACCGCGAGATCGAACGTGGTCATGTGAAGTAACGCCAACGAAAGTGTGGTCAGTCCGAACGCGATCAGCCAGCGGCCGTCGTAGCGCGAGATCAGGAACCCGACCAGGGGCAACAAGACCAGGATGGTGAAACCGCCGGGGGAGAGTGCCAGCCCCGCCTGTTCCGCCGTATAACCCAGCAGGGTCTGCGCGAACAGCGGCAACAGCAACGTGCTGCCCAGCAGCGCGAAGCCCAGCATGAACATCAAAAAGTTGGCGGTCGCGAACGTGCGCTGCCGGAAGAGATGCAGGTCGACAATGGGATCCTTGTGCCGCCACTCCCAGACGATCGCGAACAGCAGCGCTGCGGCCGAGATCACGCTCAGCACCACGATGAACGGCGATTCGAACCAGTCTTCGCGCTGTCCTTTGTCGAGCACGATCTGCAGCGCGCCCAGTCCCACCGCAATCAAGCCCAGACCCATGTAGTCAACGCGAGTCTCGCTCCACTTCCGGCGCCGGAAGTCGGACGGATCCTGAATCAGCCGTGACGTCAATACCAGGGAAAGAATCCCCACCGGGATGTTGACAAAGAAAATCCAGCGCCAACTGAAATTGTCGGTGATCCATCCTCCCAGCGTCGGGCCAATCGCCGGAGCCACGACCACCGCCGCGCCATAGACCGCAAACGCCAGGCCGCGTTTGGCGGGAGGAAAGGTATCGGCGAGGATCGCTTGTTCACTCGGCTGAAGGCCGCCTCCCCCGGCGCCCTGCATGACCCGGAAAATGATCAGCATCGGCAGGTTCGGAGCGAATCCGCAGAGCGCTGAGCTGATCGTAAACAGAGCGACGCAGCCCATGTAGAAACGCTTGCGCCCGACGATCGAAGAAAGCCATCCGCTCAGGGGCAGAACGATGGCATTTGAAACCAGGTAGGACGTCAGCACCCACGTACTCTCATCCTGCCCTGCCGAGAGGCTGCCCGCAATGTGCGGCAACGCCACGTTGGCGATGCTGGTGTCGAGCACTTCCATGAACGTGGCTAGAGTCACCGCGATCGCGATGATCCAGGGATTGACCGCCGGGCGCGGGGCCACGACTTCGTTCATGGTGATGGAAGCGGCGCCCATCAGCGAATCCAGACTTTGGGTACGACCGACATACCGGGGCGCAGCTCGTGCCCCTTGGTCTCGCCGGGTTCAAATACGATCTTCACCGGAATTCTCTGCACAACTTTGACGTAGTTGCCGGTGGCATTCTCCGGGGGCAGAAGACTGAAGCGCGCCCCGCTGGCGCCGGCAATGGAATCGACGCGGCCTTGGTAGGTCTTTCCGTTGGCATCGACCGAAATCTCGCCGCGCTGACCCGGCTTCATTTCCCGGAGTTGTGTCTCTTTGAAGTTCGCTGTGACCCAGAGATCTTCGAGCGGGATGATCTTCATCGTCTCGCCTCCAACCTGAACGTTCTGCCCAACTTCGACCGTGCGGTTGGTGACGACTCCCGTAACCGGCGCGACAATCTTGGTGTACTGGAGATTCAGTTCCGCCTGCTGCAGTTCGGCTTTCTTGAGTTCGGCATTGGCCTGCGCGGAAAGGGCCCGCTGGCGCGTCGCCCGCATCGTCTGCGGGGCCGTCTGGGCAGAGCGCAGGTCAGCTTCCGCCTGCACGAGCTTCGCCTCCGCTTGTGCCACCTGGGCGCTGGCGGCATCGGCCGCAGCTTTCGCCGACGCTACCGTCGCGGCGCCAGCTTTGGCCGCTGCCACCGCCTGGTCGTATTGCTGCTGCGAGATCTCCTGCTTATCGATCAACTGTTTGTAGCGCACCAGGTCATTCTGCGCCTTGACGTTGTTGGCTTCTGCCTGGGCGATCTGGGCCCGGGCAGCGTCCAACTGCTGGCGGGCAGCGGAAATTCCCGCCTGTGTGTTGACGACGTTGGCCTGCGCCGACGACACCTGGCTCGACGTGCTCACATCCGTCACCGGAACATTGATGCCCGCCGCCGACGCCTGCGCCTGGGCATCTGCATAGTCGGCGCGGGCCCGCTCCAGGGCGACTTGGTAGTCCGTTGGGTCAATCTCCACCAGAACCGTTCCCTGCTCGACGTACTGGTTGTCCTGCACATTGAGCTTGATGACGTGCCCGCTGACGCGAGGACTGATGGAATTGATGTGCCCGTCAATCTGGGCGTCGTCGGTGGACTCGTAGCTCGTGAAATGACGCCAGAGAAAGATTCCAGCCACCAGCAACACGATGAGCGCGAAAATCAATCCCCACTTGGCGCGCCGAGTCCCCAGCAGCGCGACGCGGCGCCGGTAGCTGGCCTCGCCGTCCTGGGACGGTTGCGGTGCGGGACGCGCCTCGGGCTTCGGTTCGGGTACGGCAGGATTGCTCGGTTCCATAGGCTACTTCCCTTTCAGGTATTCGAGGACGCCCTCTTCCGCGCGTCCGATCGCCCGGGCGAAAGAAACCTTGGCCAGGTTGTGTTGGTACAGACTTGAAATGAGTTGTTCGTGCGCGGTCGCTGCCGCTTCCTGGGCCTGAATGACTTCGAGGTTGTCGGTGACGCCCGCCGAAAAACGGTCGCGCGACTGGGTAAGGGCTTCCTCCGCCAGGTTCACGGAACTCTGCGCCACTTCGACCTGCTCCGCCGACGATTGCAGATCGAACAGCGCATTGCGGACATCCTGGTCAATCTGTCCGCGCAAATCGGCCAGTTGTGCCTCTGCCTGCCGCAGGCCGGCGTCCGCTTTCAGCACATCGCTGTGCACGCGGCCACCCTGAAAGATGGGAATATTCAAGGTGCCGGCCACGTGATAGGTCGGCAAAAGACTGCCCGGCGCCGCGCCGATGTCCCCAAAATCAGCGGCGACCCAAGCGTCGGAAAGTATCCGGCAACGGCGGCGCTGTGTTCCAGTTGCGCCGCGAACAGACGCTCTTGCGCCGCTTTGTAGTCGGACCGCAAAGAATATGCGCGCTGCAGGCTGCTTTCGACATCGGGGATGGGGAACCGTTCATATGGCGCCTTGTCGGCCAGTTCGAACTCTTGTCCGGGAGCCAGGCCCACCACTCGCGCGAGGGTTAGCTTCTGCTTGGCGAAGTCATTGGTGGCGGTGATGAGTTGTTGGCGCCGCGTCTGGAATTGCACTTGCGCCCGCAGAGTGTCAATCGCCGGACTCACGCCGGCTTCCTGCTGCGCCACCGCCTTCTTGTAGAGCGCCTCCGCAGTCTCGACCTGGGCGCGGGCAGTCTCCACGCGCGCCGATCCTGCGATCGACTGGAGATAGACATTGCCGGTGGCCAGGACGACCAGTTCCCGCGCGTCTTTAAGATCGAGTCGCGCGACCTCTTCGCTATGCGTCGAGGCGCGATATTTCTGAATCGCCTTCCAGTCAAACAACCGTTGCGTGGCAGAAGCGCGCATGTCGAAGTAGGAGAACGGCCCATTCACCCTCGGAAAGATCACTCCTGGAGCGATTTCACCGCGCAGACCCTGAGCCTCCAGGCTTTGCTTTTGCGCGACTTCCTGCGCGTCGGCATTGATGTTCGGAAGCAGATCGCTGAGCTGTTTCCATTTTTCGCCGCGCGCGGCGGTGGTGTTGTATTCCGACAAAAGCGCAGCCAGATTGTGACGGAGTGCCCGCTCCACAGCTTCACGAAACGTCAGCGGCAGAACGCCGGGAGTGGGCTTGCTGTCGGCAACGCTTCCGAACACCGGGTTCTGCGCGGAGGTTGGCGGCTGCGTGACAGTACCTGAACTGGGCGTAGACGAGTAGGTCTGCGCGAACGGGAAAACCGCGCATTCAGCGACCGTAACCAGCAAGAACAGAAGCGTCCGAACGACGGGCAATGGTCGGGCGGAATGGTCGAGGGAAACCATCAGACCTGAGAGTGCTTCGGCCAAAACCGAAACATTATCGCCTTGGACGGCCTTTTCGCGCAAAACGATGCAAATTGTTGAGCGATCATGAAAACCGAGCGTCGCTGGCGATCGCCCTGGAGGCTCGGTCAGACGCTCCGGGTGACCTTGGTCACTTGCGTAACACCCTCTCCCGGTCCCATCTTAGGAGAGCAAGCGCTTCCTTCTTGTGCGCTCAAAACTGCGTGAGGTAAGCCGTCCGCATGAAGGACTTGACCAAAGAGTTGCCCATGAGGGGTTCGGACTGGACCCGTCTGCTGACCGACCCCGATCTGGTGAGCCATCTGGGAAAACTGCTGCAAACCTACCGAGAAGTCTCTCCTGAGAAGCGGGAACAGGCGCTGCTGACGGCGATGCGCGAGATCAAGGAATCGGCGGTCAAGACCCGGGCAGCCGCGGCCACGGCCAGCGGAGCGCCCGCGCCGGCGCCCGTGCAGCCCGCACAGCTTCCTCATCCGCAGCCGATCGCAGAGACGCCTCCCTTCGAGCCCGACTTGTTTACCCCGCAAACCGGACAGGACCGCCGCCGTTTTGCCCGCATCAAGTGCTTCGTCGCCGTCGAACTGAACATCGAAGGCCTGGAAGGCCCGGTCTGGGGCAATCTTTCGAACGTGGGCCGGGGCGGGTGCTTCGTGGAAACCGCTACTCCCATCCCTCCTGGCAAGAGCGTCGGCATCGGATTGTGGGTATCGAGCGGCAAGATCTGGGTCAAGGGCGTCATTCTCAATGGAGTGGTCACGCGCAGCGCGCCCTCGTTCGGAGTCCGCGTAAAATTCTCGGAAGCGGAGTTAATGGAGAAGGAGCACTTGCGGGAATTCCTCAAGTTCATCGAAAGCACCACCCGCAAAGGCCACAGCGGAAACGCCTACGTTGCGCAACTGAAGCGCTAAGTCACTCTTTCCAGCCTGCTTCCATCCAGCAACTTTTCCCATGACCCGGGTTCATTTCTAATAGGATTTATGCCTTGGCGCCGACCCAATCTGGTGATGGCGGGTGGCCTGCTCCTGCTGGCAGGGTTGGGGACTCAACTCGCGCCCGCCAAGAAAAAAGACCAGCCCGCGATGGACGAGCAGAAGCGTGCGATCCATGCCCTGAACCGGCTGACCTTCGGCGCGCGCCCAGGGGACGTGCAGCGCGTGGTTCAGATGGGTGTCGATCGCTGGATCGAGTTGCAACTTCATCCGGAAAAAATTGACGACTCCGCCCTTACCGCTCGGCTTGCTCCGTTCCGCACCCTGCGCATGGGCACCAGCGAGCTGGTTGAGAATTTTCCGCCCAACCAGGTGATCCGGCAGGTCGCGAACGGCAAAGCCAATCTGCCAAGCGATCCCGCCAAGCGTGCCGTCTACGAAGCGCAACTGCAGCGCTACGAAGATCGGAAAGACCGCAAGGACGCGGGCAAGAGCCCGTCCGCCGATCCGGCAATGGCATCAACGGACGGCGAGAAAGGCATGGCCGACGATCCCCAGCGCGAACGTCGCCAGGAAGACCGGCGCTTCGCCAATCGCAAAATTCAGGAACTTCTCGACCTGCCACCCGATCAGCGCCTGAAAGAGATCTTAAAGATGCCCGCCGACGACCAGCTTGCGCTCACGTCGGATTTGAAAGGCCAAAAGGCGGACGCGTTGATGGAGGGGATGAGCGCGCAGCAGAAAGAAACGCTCATGGCGCTGAAAAGCCCGGAGCGCCTGGTGATCGGCGAGTTGATGCAGGCGAAGCTGCTGCGCGCCATCTACAGCGAACGCCAACTTGATGAAGTGATGACCGACTTCTGGTTCAACCACTTCAACGTCTTCGTCAACAAAGGCGCGGACCGTTTCCTGCTGACCAGCTACGAGCGCGACGTGATCCGCGCGCATGCGCTGGGAAGGTTTGAAGACCTGCTGGTAGCGACTGCCCAGAGTCCAGCGATGCTGTTCTATCTCGACAACTGGCTGAGCGTAGGACCGAACTCCGAAGTCGGATTGGGGATCGCGCCCCGCGGCCGCAGGCGAGGCCAAAATCGGCGCGCGCAGTACCGGCCGCCGCCCAAGGGAAAAGCCCGGCTCGCCAGCGGCTTGAACGAAAACTATGGTCGCGAGCTGATGGAACTGCACACCCTCAGCGTGAACGGTGGATACACCCAGAACGACGTGACCGAAGTGGCCAAGGTGTTCACCGGCTGGACTATCGAACAGCCCAGGAATGGCGGCGGCTTCTGCTTCGAGCCGCGCATGCACGAGCCGGGCACCAAGACCGTGCTCGGACACAAGATCAAGGAAAATGGCGAGCAGGAAGGCTTGGAGGTTTTGCGCATGCTGGCGCGCAATCCGAAGACGGCGCATTTCATTTCGCAGAAGCTGGCCATGCGCTTCGTATCGGACGATCCGCCGCCGGCGCTCGTGGATCGCATGACCCAGACTTTTCTGAAGAAACGTGGCGACATCCGCGAAGTATTGCGCACGATGTTCAGTTCGCCTGAGTTCTGGGCCCCGGAAACATACCGCGCCAAGGTAAAGACGCCGCTCGAATTCGTCGTGTCGGCGGTGCGCGCCAGCGAAGCGCAAGTCGACGACACTCGCGCCCTGATCGGCACGCTCAACAATATGGGCATGATGCCCTACGGCATGCAGCCGCCCACCGGTTACTCGATGAAGGCGGACACCTGGGTCAACTCATCGGCCCTGCTGGGCCGGATGAATTTCGCTCTCGGCCTGGCCGCCGGGAAAGTGCGCGGCGTTTCCGTGGATCCTGCGCAGTTGGCGGCGGGCGCCACTGACGCGCAGCAGGCGCTGGCTGCGCTTGAGACTTTACTGCTCGCGGGCGAGGTTTCGAAGCAAACGCACGAAACTATCAGCAAGCAACTGGACGATCCCCAGATCAGCCAGCGTCGCCTGGACGACGGCTCGCGTCCGCCCAACCTGGCGGCAATCACGGGACTGATTCTGGGATCGCCGGAGTTTCAGAGACGCTAGCTTCGAGCTACGAGCCGCGAGCAAGCCGTGATGTAGCGCCGGCGACTCGCCGGCTGTCGCGAGGGCAACTTGCCCTCGCATGGCGGCGAGGCGCCGCCATGACAGCCGCCGCGGCGGCGGCGCTACTTTGAGATTGCTCGAAGCTCGCGGCTCGTAGCTCGAAGCAGGGGTTTTCTAATGTCCATCACCCGCAGAGTCTTTCTTCGCAACAGCGCCCTCGCCGCGGTCGGCACGGCGGCGCTGCCCAGTTTCCTGACACGGGCGGCTTATGGCGCCGCCGATCCGGGGTCGCGGCCGAAGCGTCTGGTCGTAATCTTCCAGCGCGGCGCAGCGGACGGGTTGAATATCGTCGTGCCGCACGGCGAAGCCGCGTACTACGCCGCCCGGCCGACGATCAACATCCCGAAAAAATCTGTGCTCGACCTCGACGGCTTTTTTGGCCTCCATCCTTCGATGTCGGCGTTTCAGCCGCTCTGGCAACAGAAGCATCTCGCCATCGTCCATGCCGCCGGTTCGCCCGACCCGACGCGCTCGCATTTCGATGCGCAGGACTACATGGAATCAGGCACGCCCGGCGTGAAAGTGACCGAAGACGGCTGGCTGAATCGCTGCCTGCACGAACTTCCGGCTGGCGAAGCTGTGCCCGGCAAGTCCGCGTTTCGCGCCATCGCGCTCGGGCCATCGCTGCCGCGCATTCTTGCCGGCGTTGAACCGGCAGTCGCGATCAACAACGTGGATCAGTTCTCAGTCGGCGGACGGAATCCGAAAGCCGCGCCCATCGCCAACACGTTCGAAGCCATGTATGCGAACTCCGTGGACACGGTCATGCACGGCACAGGCCAGGAAACCTTCGACGCGGTGAAGATGCTGAAAGCCGCCGACCCGGCAAAGTACACGCCGGCCGCTGGCGCGAACTATCCTCGTGGACGCTTCGGCGAGAGCCTGAAGCAACTCGCGCAACTGATCAAGGCCAACCTGGGCGTGCAGGTTGCATTCGCCGACATCGGCGGATGGGATCATCACGTCAACGAAGGCAACACGCAGGGACAGATCGCAAACATCCTCGGCGACTTCTCGCAAGCCATCGCCGCGCTCTGGACCGACCTTGGCGACCTCGCCGAAGACACGGTCATCGTCACCATGTCCGAATTCGGCCGCACCGCCCGCGAAAACGGCAACCGCGGCACCGACCACGGCCACGCCAACGTGATGTTCGTCTTAGGAGGGCCCGTGAAAGGCGGCAGAGTCTATGGCCGCTGGCCGGGGCTGGATCAGTCGCAGCTCTACGAGGGGCGCGATCTGGCGGTGACTACGGACTTCCGGCTTGTGCTGGGTGAGGTGGTGTCGCAATATCTGGGGAACAAGGATTTGAAGACGGTATTTCCGGGGTTTGAGAATTCGCACAGCAGTTCCCTGCAACTGCTCGGCTAGAGGAGTCCTAGTTTTCTTTGTGGTTAAAGCCTTCCCATGGTTGTCATCCTGAGCGGAACGAGAGGTTCACGAAGTGAACTTCTCGCGGAGTCGAAGGACCCCTGCCCCATAAACATGCCGGGATAGCGGAAGGGTGTTCTCACGATGACGCCGAGTTCGCGGGGAGAACGCCTCGAATCGACACTGGAGAATTTGAGGGAATAGGGGTCCTTCGACTTCGTAGCTGCCTCGCGTTCGCGAGGCAGCTACTACGCTCAGGATGACAGGGCGGCGGGTGGATTTTCGAAGGGGCAACTATCGTCTACGTAGATCGTGCGCAATCTGGGGCTGCTGGAGCGCCGCATTCCTCGCAGAATTTTGCGAGCGGGGAGATTCGGTGGCCGTTCAGGCACCGACGACCTTCATCGAACTTCTCGACGTGGATCAGCGAATACATAACACAGAAGGAGATTGAATAGAAAGCTACCGGGAATAGAAGAAAGACTCGATTCGAATTGTCAGGGCTAACTCCCAATAGAGTTGGAAGGAAGAAAAGAACAAAAATAAGTCCAACTAAAACCCATAGACCAGTCTTCATCCATGGCGGACATCCTCTCAATGCGGCTTTCCAGAGGTCCTTTTGTTTGAAGTCTTTTGTAAGAGTATTCATAAGCATTACTGTC
>Ga0326726_10005655_pt1 | contig 11312 bp, 9 predicted proteins | sample MHFenrmetagenome_2_FD_207603 | JGI IMG/M metagenome (GOLD analysis project Ga0326726, IMG submission 207603) | Lab enriched peat soil microbial communities from Michigan Hollow, Ithaca, NY, United States - MHF15MN | ecosystem: Environmental > Terrestrial > Soil > Wetlands > Peat | place: USA...
GCCTAGGGCGACTTTCGGCTTCATGACCGGCCTTTCGCGAAGCTCCGCAGGATGGGCTTCAGGTCGGCGGCCATGGCGTCGGGCCGGTGCCGGCAGGCGGCGATGACGATCTTGAGCTCGGCCACGGCCCGGCCGAGATCGCCGTTGACGACGACGAAATCGAACTCGGCGTAGGCCCGGACCTCGGCCCGGGCGTTCCGCAGTCGGCGCTTGACCGCCACGGGGCTGTCCTCATGGCGCTCCACGAGGCGGCGGCGGAGCTCAGCGGCGACGGGCGGCATGATGAAGATGAGGGCCGCGCCGGGGACCCTCGCCCGCACCTGACGGGCCCCCTGGACGTCGATATCGAGGACGACGTCCGAGCGGCGGCCCTTCTTGACGATCTCGGCCCGGGAGGTCCCGTAGAGATTGCCGTGGACCCGGGCATATTCGAGAAAGCGCTTCTCCCGGACCATGCGCTGGAAGACGCGCTCGGAGACGAAGTGATAGTCCACGCCGTCCTTCTCCGAGGGCCGGCGCGCCCGGGTCGTATGCGAGACCGAGAAGGCGAGATCGCCGAGGCTCCGCCGGACCTTCTTGATGAGGGTCGATTTGCCGCAGCCCGATGGCCCGGTGATGACGAAGAGCATGGCCTCCCCTCCCCTACTCGATGTTCTGGACGTGCTGGCGGATGCTCTCGAGCTCGTTCTTGATGGCCAGGCTCTCCCGGGTGATGAGGATGTCCTGGGACTTCGAGGCCAGCGTGTTGGCCTCGCGGTTGAGCTCCTGGGCCAGGAAGTCGAGCTGACGCCCCACGGGCTCCCGGGACTTGGGGGCGAGGAACTCCTCGAACGAGTCGAGGTGCGTCTTGAGCCGCCCGATCTCCTCGGCCAGGTCGTAGCGCTGGGCCAGGAACGAGGCTTCTTCCGCGAGCTTGCCGTCCGGGACCGGAGCGCCCCCGCTGAGATCGGTCAGACGCTTCTTGAGCTTGGCCTTGAGCAGGGCCGGCTGGCGCTTGAAGCGGCCCTCGGCCCGGGAGACGAAGCGGCGCACAGCCCCGAGATGGACGCGGAGCTGACGGGCCGTCTCCTGTCCCTCCCGGCGGCGGAGGGCGATGACGTCGTCGAGCGTCCGGACGAAGCTCCGTTCGATGAAGGCCGTCTCCTTCGGTCCGGGCGCCTTCCGGCCGACCTCGACGAGCTGGGGCACCCGGAAGAGGCTGTCGAGGGAGATCTCGAGCCGCATCTTCGTCCGTCGGGACACGCGGTCGAGGGAAGCCAGGATCTTCTCGAGAAGCCCCTCGTTCAGGGTGAAATCCCAGCTTTCGGGGCTGAGGGGGACGAGGTCGAGAAAGACCTCGATCCGGCCCCTGTGGATCCTCTTTTGGCAGAGGGCTCTGAGCCGGCTCTCCGCCTCCCCGATGGGCGCGCCCTTGTACGACCAGTCAAAAAAGCGGTGGTTGAGCGTCTTGATACTGATCTTCAGCCTCAGGGTCGGCGAAGAGAAATTCCGTTCGGCGAATCCGGTCATGCCCAGGATCATGGAATGTGCTCCGTTCACGCCTCTCCGACAAGAGTCCGGGCGATGCCGTAGGCGTTGAGGGCCGAGCCCACGGTCAGGTTGTCGGCGATGGCCCAGATCCAGAAGCCCCTGGGGATGGCCGTGTCCTTCCTGACGGGGCCGAGGTGGATGCGGTCCTTGCCCGCCACGGACGCCGGCGAGACGACGCCCGCTTCTCCGGCCGCTGCTGGCCGGAAGATCTCGTTCGTCTTCAGACAAGCCTCGACATCGGCCGCCGCGGCATCGCGCCCGAGCTCGACGTGGGTCATGATCGAATAGGTGTGAAAGACGGGCGCGAGGATGATGGACAGGGAGAGCGGCGGCTCCTCGGGAGCGAGGACCCGCCGGGCCTCGGCGGCGACCCGGTTCTCGAGGACGGAGAAGCCGTTCTTCTCCAGCTTTCCGATCTTGGCCAGCAGATTGAACGCGACTTGGTCGGGAAAGACCTTCTTCGATAGGGCCGAGCTTCCAAGGAGCGCGTAGCTCTGCTGGGCGAGCTCCTGGATCCCCTCCTCGGCGTAGGCCGAAGCGGGCTCGAGGACGACGGCGATGGCTTGAACGACGCCGAATCCGGTACGGAGTGTCGCAAGGAGGTGGGCGAGGATGATCGTGGCCGGATGGGGATTGGCCACGAGCGGCGGCCTGTCCTTACGGATCGTCGCGTCGTTGACCCCGGAAACCACGACCGGGACATGAGCGTCGGCATTGAAGTCCTGGCCGAGATCGATGGCCGTGTACTCCTTTTCCGAGGCCAGACGGCCATAGCGGAGATTCGTCTTGGCGTCGCCGGCCAGGAAAACGAGGTCCAGGCCGGCGAGCGCGTCCGGGGTCAAGGCATGGACGACCTTGGCTTCGTCCCGGAACTGGCTGAGCTTGCTATACTCCTCCTCGACGTCGGGATCGAAGAGCTCGAGCGAGGCGAGGGGGAACTTCTTGGCCGCGAGGACGGAGAGGATCTCCTTGCCTTTGAGGGAATCGGAGCCGACGACGGCCAGGCGGGGCTTGCGGGCCTTGGCGGGCGACATCGAGGCCTCTATCGCGTCCGGAGATGGTCCGCCATCAGACGATACATCCGGTCCTTGAGAGCGAGCTTCTTTTTCTTGAGATCGCGCTCCTCGTCGGCCTCGACGGTCGAGAGGCCGGACTTGCCGCGGAGGGCGTCGAGGGCCTTTTCGCAGGCCTGGTGGTCGTCATGGGCCCGGCGGAATTCCGCGTTTTCCCTGAGGAGAAGCTCCTTGATCGCCTGTTCATCCATCCGGTCGGTCCCTCCGCGGCCAGAATAACATATCACCTTGGCCATTTCAATTTCGCCTCAGGGACCATCTCGTTCGCTGCGGTGATTTTTCACGCTGATGCCCACTCCAACGACATCACTCGCCTCGGTTCCCGAGGACGGGAGGCTTTGACATCGATGCGTCGGCGTCATAAACTCAAAGCGTCGCCGGCGGGGGAACCGGAACGTCATGTACAGGGGGGACACATGCGGATAGTCCACAAAGGGCCGAGGGGACTTCTCGTCTGCTCGGGCATCCTTATGTCGTTTCTTTGGGCCGGCTGCAAACAGGCGCCGATGAAGAAGGTCTGGATCCAGGACGGCGTCGAGATGGTCGCCAACCCGGCCGTCCCGCTCAGCCGCAACCAGGGGAGGGTGTTGAAGCTCCGGGAGCATCTGCGCTTGAAGGACACGGGGGAAGGTTTCTTCTTCAAATATCCCGCCCAACCGGAGATCGGCCCGGACGGCTCGATATTCCTCACGGACCAGGACCAATTGTTGAGGTTCTCCTCCGACGGGACATTCCTCGGGAACCTCTGCAAACCGGGCCAGGGCCCCGGCGAGTTCCAGGGACTCCAGCGTTATGTCCTCGAGGGGGACGAAATCCAGGCCTTCGACCGCCCGGCGAACAAGATCGTCCGGATGACCATGGACGGCCGATGGCTCGATGACAGGAAGGTTGATGACAGGTTCGAGACCATGACCCGGAACTGGATCGTCGGCGAAATGATCAATCTTCCTAAGGTCGAGGGGGTGCTCGCCGAGGCCAAATACAACTTCTATTGCACTTCGAGGTCGGACGAAGCCCGAACAAGGGCGTACGTGTTCCTGGGAAAGTTCTTCAGGAAACCGCCCGTCATGCTGGCCTGGGACAAGCTCCGCTGGGTCCCTGACGCGAAGCGGGATCTCCTCTTCGTCTCACGCACGCGGGAATACGGGATCGAGCTCCTGGACCTCAACGAGGGACGCGTCACCCGGTCCTTCCGGAGAGTCTATCCGAGGGTGAAATACGTCATGCCTGAAAACATGAAGGCGATCCCCGCGTGGTCAAGGCCGCCGGCGATAGAATTCGAGAGCGACATCCTCGACCTCTTCGTCCCCGGGCAATCGCTCTGGGTCAAGACCTCGACCGAGGATCCCAAAAAAGGCGTTCTCATCGACGTTTTCGACGCGAAGGGCGAGTACCTGGATAGCTTCTATGTCCGGGCCAAAGGTTCCATCATGGCGGTCCAGGGCGATGTTCTTTTTGTCAAGGAAACCGCCGACGACGGGACCATCAGCATCGTTCTCTATAAAAACCTGGAATACCGGCCGGGCTAGAACGTCCAGGGCCGTTGAGCAGGTTGACAACTCCGCGACGAATGCCCTTTAATGGAGTTGGAGAGAGGGCAAGGGGCTTGAAACGGACCAGGCGGTCGGAACGCTTCTGCGTCGTCATAGCGCTTATCATCGGCCTATCCACGAACGCCCTGACGGCCAAAGAACGGCGCGGCTCGACGGTCCGCGTCGGGCTCAAGACCGGCGCATCCGCGCAGGGCGAGCTCATTTCGGTCCGTCAGGACTCCCTCCTCTTCAGGGATCGTTCTGGACAGGAATTCACATACAATATCGGCGAGATCCTGAGCCTGCGTGTCACCGGAAGAAAAAAAAAGTTTCCCATAGGATTTGTGGTATTCGCCGCCAGCGCCGTCATCGGATACGCCGCGGGTGCGAATCCCCGTACGGGGCCCCACGATGACGATTTACGCATCCTTAGCGGCGTTGGCACAGGCCTCCTCTTCGGGGCGGTGGGCGCGATCGCCGGAGGTGTAATGGAGCGGGAAGCGAGTCGTGGCGCCACGTCGTATATCCTGCTCGAAGGGATGACGGAAGAGCAGATCCAGGCGACACTGGTCCGGCTGCGGCCGATGGCCCGCAATCCCGATTAGAAAATCCATGGACGGCGCATCGGCCGGTCCAGGCGCTTGGAGGCTTCGGGGTCGCCTATGATCTGCTCGGCGGCGGGGTCCCAGCGGACCGGACGCCCGAGCCGGATGGCGATATCGGACATGTGGCTGATCGTGTCCGAGCGGATGGCCGATTCAAGCGGGTTGATCGTCGGCCGCCGCGTCCGCATCGCCTCGACGAAATTCCGTCCCTGGCTCGCGCTTCGGATGACGGGCCTTTCGTCCGCCCGGATGTGCGCCGTCTGGAGCGATTTCGGGCTGGCGTAGAGCGCCCCCCGGCTGACACTGATCCAGCCGCCCTCGCCCCAGAAGGTCGTGCCGTGGTCCATGGGCGGGCGCTTTTTCAGGTCGTCCATCAGGCCGGGAACGCCGCGGGCGACCCGGTCACACATGAAGCGCAAGGTCACGCCGTCGGCGTAACGGCAGGCGACGTCCCAGTTGTCGACCGTATCGAAGAGCCCTCCGGCCGGGATCTCACCCTTGCCTTCGTAGTGGATGGGGCTGGTGCCGTCCCGGTCAAGCCCCCACTGGGCGATATCGAGAGGATGGACCCCCCAGCCGGCGATGAATCCCAGGGCATAATCATAAATGTGATAAGAACCCCATTCGGTGCATCGGGACTTGGTGTAGGGCTTCATCGGGGCCGGCCCGATCCACATCTCGTAGTCGAGGTCGGCCGGAACGGGCGCGGGCTCGATGTCATGGAAATGGGCTTCAAAGGTTTCGGCGTACGAGTCCGGCGAGCGCATCCCCGAGCACCAGGCGTCGATGTGCTTGATCTTGCCGATGTAGCCGTTGCGGACGAGCTCGACCGCACGGGTGAACTCGCCCGAGGAGCGCTGTTGTGTCCCGTACTGGAAAATGACCTTCTTCTTGCCCACGGCGCTTCGGAGCTTCCAGGCCCAGGCCATGGCCACGCCGAGCGGTTTCTCGACGTACATATCCTTGCCGGCCATGGCCGCGTGATAAGCGAGAGGGACGTGCCAATGGTCGGGCGTGCTGATGATGATGCCGTCGATATTTTTGCGGGCCAGGACCTCGCGCCAATCGGCCATCGGCTCGCAGACCTTGGCGCCATAGTGGCCGTTGACCTTGGCCGCGAAATCGTTCCGGCGCGAAGCGAAGCAATCGCAGGCGGCGACGAGACGGATGTCGTCCTGGGTCGTGACGAAGTCGGCCCAGACGTTGCTCGCGCCCCGGTTGCCGACGCCGATAGCGGCTAGGGCGATCCGGTTGCTCGGGGCGTTTCGGCCGAAGACTGACGACGGCACGATGGCGGGCGCCGCGGCCACGGTCGCGGCCGTCTTCAGGAATGCCCTTCGGCTGAATCGGTTTTCGCGCATGTCGGTCACTCCTTGGTGGACGGAACAGGACGTCCGGCGAATCGCGCCGCTTCTCTCTTCAAACGTTCAGCCTCCCAGCGGCCTGGATGGATGAGCACGCGATAACGGAGGACGAACGAACCGCCGGCATGGAGAACGAAAGGTTCATAGCAGAGGACAGCCGGCGTGAAGAAGCTCATCTCCGCCGAGCGGATAACGTACCATGGCGAAGGTGACCGCGGGTTCCCTGGGTGGTCCAGGATGGCGATCCCTGCGGGTATTCCGTCAATGAGGCCGGAATAATCCAACGCGATATGGCGGCCCCTGTAACGGTCGTCGGGCATGGCGGTGACGGGGCCGTCGCTCGTCATCGGCTCCCGGTCGGTCAGGTCCTGGGCGAGGCGGAGCGACAGCCCGGAGTAGCCGCCCCAAACCTGTCCGCCTGGCTCCCCCGGAAGCGGCGTTCGGTCGAGGACGGCGTCGGCGGCCGCCCTGAAGGCGCATGTCCAATCGATAGCATAAACGCCTTCCCCGTCGGGAGGGGCGACCTCGATGGTCCGCTCTTCGGTGAGGACCGGGACGTCCTCTCCGACAGGCCTGTAAGCGAGGTCCATATCGATCCGCGCCTTGAGGTCTTTCCCGGTCGAGATCCGGACGTTCGACCAGGAGGTCTTGCCCGCGGGACGGCCCGTCTTCGCGTCCAGCTCCCAATAGTTGACCTTGTTGATGAACTTCCAGCTGAACCACAGGCCATGGTGCCAGAGGTGATCGGGCGGCCGGTCCCAGGTCAGGACTTGGCCGCCGACCGTCCCTAGAGGATGAAAATAAGGGACGTCAAGGCCTGCGCCAAAGAGGAACTTCCAAAGCGGGCCTCCTGGCCCGGCCAGGGTCAGGCTCGCGCCGTCCTCCCTATCCCAGCGCCACGGCCCGGTTGGGCCCTTCGCTTTCCCCGACGAGACACGGCCCGTGGCTGCCCATTCGACGGCTCTCAAGAGAAGCGTCCGGAAGCTGGGGTTGTCCATGGCCCCGGCATCGTGACCGAGAAGGATGGTCAAGCTCCGTCCATTTCCGAAATGCCCGGCCAGGACGGCCGGTTCCCATCGTCCTGTCCCCCCTTTATCCGAAGCCGAATAAGACGAGGCCAGCACCTCGGCCCCATCGGCCAGGCCGGGCGCGTTCCAGAGCTCGTCCCTGGTCGTGAATGATCCAAGCCCTTCGGTGACCGGATGCCGGACGCCCTCCATGCGGACGGGGAACTCGTGAATCGGGCCGTGGCTCGTCAGGCCGTCTTTCCATGTCGCGAGCGTCAGTCGGTGATATTCGCTCCAATTGGGGAATGAGGCGCTCCCGGCATGGACGACGACATGCCCCTTCCCCTTCCGGACGAAATCGAGATAAGCCCGCTTGACCTCGTCCGGCCACGCAGAAGCTGCCGGATCGAGGCCGAAGGCGTTCCAGTTGCTCAGGATGACGTCACAGGACAGGAGGGACCGGGCCGTAAGCTGGGCGGGCTCCTCCGTGACTCTGACATCGAACCGGCCGCTCTCCTTTAGGATAGCGACGAGCTTTGGCGTCGTCGTTTTCCAGTCGTGGTTGTTCTGTCCGCTCAGGACGAGGACGCGGATGGGCGTCTCGCCGGCCGGGGCCGACGGACCTGCCGCCGGGCCCGTCTGCGCGACGAAGAGTGCGGCAGCGGCGAGGGCGAAGGATCTGAAGCCAAGGTTCATCCCGCATCGCCTCCTGACGCGGGTCATAATAGCCCAGTCCGAGGCCTTTTCCAAGGGAGATTCTCGACTCTCAAAGGGCCCGCGTATGGGGACATATACCTGAGGTACGTGTCCCCTTTTTGGGCTGGATGGAATGTTGACTTCTAAGGACCGGATTTATATACTAGTTGGGCCGTCGGGCGGTCGCCGGACGGTTAATGGCTAGGTAGCTCAGTTGGTAGAGCGAAGGACTGAAAATCCTTGCGTCGGCGGTTCAATTCCGTCCCTAGCCATTTTTTTATTTCCTTTCTGATCCCCCGCCCATAATAAAAAGACGGGCCCTCCCCCGGAAGGGGCAATATTTCCTTCCGCCGAAGAACTAGAACGTGTAGCTGACCGAGGCCGTCGGGACGACGATATGCATCCCGTAGGTTCCGGGCATGGCGTCAGCCGAAGCGAAGCTCGACGTCCGCGAACTCCCCGCCAGGTATTCCAGGCCGAAGTCAAGCTGGAGGCCGCCGAGCGTCTTGCCGAAGCCCACTGAGAGGGCATGGAAGGTATGGCTCGGCAGGAGAACGTTGAGGGTTTCCAGGGGCCCCGGCGCGGGATCGTAATAATATCCCGCTCGCAGGGCCGTCGTGGCGTTGAGCGCCACTTCCGCGCCGAAGCGGACTTGCAGAGCGTCTTTCCAGTCGAGGACGCGGATATCCCTCTCCTCGGCCGCGGTGAACGGCCTCCATCGGGCATCCATGAACTCGGTCCTGATCACATCCAGCTTGGACCACTGCGTCCAGTGGGCATCGGCGCTCAGGAGGAGACGGGGGACCGGCCGGAACGCCACTCCGCCCGCGATCCAAAGCGGCCGGGTGATCTTTCGCTCGAGGGTCGAGCTTCCGGGGAAATCGTAGAGCGAGAGGTTCGACATGCGGGCCGTGCCGTCGAAAACGATGGTCGACGGCGTCCTCACGGTCAGGCCGAGGCTGAGCTCATTGGCGGGTTTGACCAGGATGCCGAAGGTCGCCCCGAGCCCCCAGCCGTTCATGTTCTCTTCGTATTGACCGAGGTCAACGGCGACTTCGCCATCGATGGAAATGACCGGCCAGGATGAAAATCCCGCCGGCATCTTGAGATTGAAGTTGCCGTAGTCGAGATTGATAGCGGCCCCGACCGAGATCACCTCGCTGAGCTTGACCGCGACCATGGGCGAGAAGGAGAAGACGCCGATCCTGCTTGACCAGTCGTAGGTGGTCCCGGTCGTCAGGTAGGCGAAATCCGCGCCGTCCCATCTCGTCCCGAAGCCCGAAGGCGTGCCGATGCCCAGGCCGACGACGACCTTGGAGCTGACCGGCTTGTAATAGCCGGCCAGGAAACCGAGGTAGTGGGAGGTCTTGGTCTTGGCGACGAACGGGGGATTCTCGGGAATGGAGCCGATATCCCCGGGCTGGTACGTCCCTCTAGGGATGAGGTCGGTCGCAAAGAACCCGAACGTTGTCCGGCGGAAGCCGGCCGCCCCGGCGGGGTTCCAGAAGACCGCACTGAAGTCGTTGGCGATGCCGACGAACGCGCCGCCCATCCCCTGGGCCCGGGAACCGAGCCCGTTGAGGTTGAATCCGTTAGCCAGAACCATGGACGGGATAAGAAATAAGGCCACGAGCATTCCGAGAATTCTTTTGTTCACGGCCTCACCTCCCCGATGTGATCACCTGCATGTATGACGCGAGAAGGACACCTTTTCTTCCGCCCGAAACGCCGGGCCACGTCCCAGCCGCCTATTTCTTCTCGAAGACGAGCTCGCCTTTCTTGTCCACCCCGATCACGGCCGTGTCCCCCTCCCCGAACTCCCCGGGCAGGATCTTCATGGCCAGGGGATTCTGGACGTCCCGCTGGATCGTCCGCTTGAGCGGCCTCGCACCATATACGGGATCGAAGCCCCTCTCGGCCAGGAGCTCCTTGGCTTCTTTGGTCACCTTGAGCCCGATCTTGCGCTCGGCCAGTCTTTTCGCCAGAAGGTCGAGCTGCAGCCCGACGATCTCCAGTATGACGCTCTTCGGCAGGGACCTAAAGATGATGACCTCGTCGATGCGGTTGAGGAACTCGGGTTTGAAGTGCGATTCGAGGACCTTCCGCACCTCCTTCTCCATAACGTCGTAGTCGCGGCTGAGCTCCTTGATGACCTGGCTTCCGAGGTTCGAGGTCATGATGACCAGGGTGTTCTTGAAATCGACCGTCCGGCCCTGGCCGTCGGTCAGCCGGCCGTCCTCGAGGATCTGGAGCAGGACATTGAAGACGTCGGGATGGGCCTTCTCGATCTCGTCGAGAAGAACGATCGCATACGGCCGGCGCTTGACCGCTTCGGTCAGCTGGCCGCCTTCCTCGTAGCCGACGTAGCCGGGGGGCGCGCCGATGAGCCGGCTGACCGTGTGCTTCTCCATGTACTCGGACATGTCCAGACGGACCATGGCCTTCTCGTCGTCGAACAGGAACTCGGCCAGGGCCCGGGCCAGCTCGGTCTTCCCGACGCCCGTCGGGCCGAGGAAGATGAACGAGCCGATGGGCCGGCCGGCTTCCTGGATCCCCGCACGCGACCGCCGCACCGTGGCCGCGACGGCCCGGATGGCCGCCTCCTGGCCGATGACGCGCTTCCCCAGGATCTCCTCCATGTGGATGAGCCGGTCGACCTCGCCCTCGAGCATCTTGGAGACGGGGATGCCGGTCCACTTGGAGACGACCTGGGCGATGTCCTCCTCGTCGACCTCCTCCTTGAGCATCCGGCCCTTGGACTGGAGAGCGGCCAGGTCGGTGGCTGACTTGTCCATCTGCTTCTGGATCTCGATGAGCTTGCCGTAGCGGATCTCGGCCGCCTTCTCGAGGTCGCCGCGCCGCTCCGCGCTCTGTTCCTCGATCTTGAGGGCGTCCCTCTTCTCCTTGAGCTTGCCGGCCGCCTCGATCGTCTCCTTTTCTTTCTGCCAGCGGCCGCGAAGGGCCGACGACCTCTCCTTAAGATTCGCCAGCTCCTCCTCGATCCTCTCCAGGCGCTCCTTCGAGGCCGGGTCCTTCTCCTTCTTCAGGGCCTGGCGCTCGATCTCGAGCTGAAGCGTCCGGCGGTCGAGCTCGTCGAGCTCTTCCGGCAGGCTGTCGATCTGGATGCGGATGCGCGAGGCGGCCTCGTCGACGAGGTCGATGGCTTTGTCCGGCAAGAACCGGCTGGTGATGTAGCGCGACGAGAGCGTCGCCGCGGCGACCAGGGCCGAATCCTTGATCCTGACGCCGTGGTGAGCCTCGTACTTCTCCTTGAGGCCGCGCAGGATCGAGATCGTCTCCTCGACCGACGGCTCGCCGACGTAGACCTGCTGGAAGCGCCGCTCCAGGGCGGCGTCCTTCTCGATGTGCTTCTTGTATTCGTTGAGGGTCGTCGCCCCGATGCAGCGGAGCTCGCCGCGGGCCAGGGCCGGCTTGAGCATGTTCGAGGCGTCGAGCGAGCCCTCGGCCGCGCCCGCGCCCATGATGGTGTGGAGCTCGTCGATGA
>Ga0326726_10005657_pt1 | contig 11308 bp, 7 predicted proteins | sample MHFenrmetagenome_2_FD_207603 | JGI IMG/M metagenome (GOLD analysis project Ga0326726, IMG submission 207603) | Lab enriched peat soil microbial communities from Michigan Hollow, Ithaca, NY, United States - MHF15MN | ecosystem: Environmental > Terrestrial > Soil > Wetlands > Peat | place: USA...
GCCTCTGTACCGGCAGGCCGGGTTCAAGAAGATGAAGGTCGGCGACGACGCGATCGTCGACCTCGAGGATTTCAAGCTGGACGGCAAGACGATGAAACACATCCGCCACGCCGTCAATCAGTTCCAGAAGTCGGGAATCCGGGCCGTCTATTACGAACCTCCGGTCCCCGACGACATCCTGGCCGGCATTCGGGACGTCTCGGACGACTGGCTGCGGATCCCGGGCCGACGGGAACGGGGGTTCACGGTCGGGGCGTTCTCCGATGAGGAGGTCCGGCGGACGCCCGTCTTCGCCGCCATCCAGCCGGACGGGCGCATCCTGGCCTTCATGAACGTCATCCGTTCCTACGCCCAGGGCGAAACGACCATCGACCTGATGCGGCATCGCCGGGACGCTCCCCAGGGGATCATGGACAGCCTCTTCGTCCAGCTCTTCGAACGACAGAGGCAGAAAGGGTTCAAGCGTTTCAGCCTGGGGCTGGCGCCGATGTCGGGCTTCCGCGAAGGCGAGGAAGCGGGCGCAGAGGAGCGGGCCGTTCAATATTTCCTGCAGCGGTCGGATTTCCTTTTCAGCTACAGCGGTCTCGCCGAGTACAAGGCCAAGTTCGCCACGCACTGGGAGCCCCGCTACGCGATCTATCGTAACGTGCTCGATCTCCCCCGGCTGGCCGTCGCTCTGGTCAGGGTCTCGGGGCTGAAAGCCGGAGTAGCGACCCGTGTCTAAGCCGGGTTTCGCGAGGGTCCTGGGTCGGACGGCCGCCTACGTTGCGGCCGCTGCAGGCCTTATCTGGGTCTTCCACGACGTGGAGTGGGCAAAGCTCCTGAGCCACATCGGCGGGCTCGATTGGCGGTGGGTGGCTGTTGGCGTCCTTCTCGATCTCGCCAGCTACTCCAGTCAGGGCGTTCGTTGGCGACTCCTCCTCAAGCCGCTCGGCGATATTTCCGTGTTGCAGGCGATCCAGGCCGTCTATTCCGGCCTCTTCGTCAACGAAGTCATCCCGTTCCATCTCGGCGAGATCGCCCGGGCTTATCCCGTCTCGCGGTGGATGGCGACGCCTCTCGTCGCCATCGTCCCGTCGATGGCCCTGGAGCGGCTTTTCGACGGGATCTGGCTCGCGGCCGGCATCGGCATCACCGCGATCTTCGTTCCCCTCCCCCGCAACCTGCTCGAGGCCGGAGATGTCTTTGGCCTGGCCATGATCGCCCTGACCGCGGTCCTCCTTTACATCCTGCTCAAGAAGGCGCGTGAGCCCCGCGCCGATCTTCCGGATAAGTCCCGGGGGCCGAGGCGCTGGATCCTCATGAATCTGAGGACCCTCGAAGACGGGCTCCGATCGATCGGGCTGTCCCGTCGGTCAGCCGCCGCCTTTGCGGTTTCCTTTCTGATGCTTCTGCTGCAAGCCCTTTCCTTCTGGTTCATCTCGAAGGCTTACGGCCTCGGCGTCTCGTTCTGGGTCGCGGGCGCCGTCCTCATCATCGTTCGACTCGGGACGGTGATCCCCGGCGCTCCGGGCAACCTCGGTCTTTACCAACTATTCTGCGCACTTGGGCTGAACCTGTTGGGGGTCGACAAGGCCGCCTCGGCGGGCTTCTCCATCGTCGTCTATGTGCTTCTCTCGATCCCCCTTTGGGCGCTCGGATTCTTCGCCATGGGCCGGACCGGGATGACCCTGGCGACGGTGAAAGCCAAGATCAACGAAAGGGGAGCCCTCACATGAAAGCCTGCCGTCTTCTTGTTGCCCTGGTACTGGTCTGCTCGGGTTTCCCCTCCGGGGCGCATGAAGTCGTCGATCTCGACCGGATCACGAGCGCGCCGACGGTCGAGAACCCGGCCGTCGTCCAAGGCCTCGAGAGCCTGCCCCTCGTCGAAGTCCCGGCCGAAGGGTCGGGGCGTGATATCCTGGCGGTCCTCCTCACCGGCGACGGCGGCTGGGCGGTCACCGACAAGGGTCTGGCGCAAGAGCTGGCGGCGTCCGGCGTCTCCGTGGTCGGACTCAACTCCCTCAAATATTTTTGGACCCGGAGGACACCGGACGAAGCCGCTTCGGACCTGGCGAAGATCCTGAGGCACTATCTTGCGGCCTGGGAGAAGAAGCGGGCCGTCCTCATCGGCTACTCCTTTGGCGCGGATGTGCTCCCGTTCATGATGAACCGTCTGCCCGAGGACCTTCAGGCCGCCGTGGGGACGATCGTCCTGATCAGCCCGAGCGCAAGCGCCGAGTTCAAGTTCCACGCGCTCGATTGGCTCGGGCTCTCGTCGGGCCGGAATGCCTTTCCGGTCGTCCCGGAGATCCGGAAGATCAGGCCGGACGTCGCCATTCTCTGCGTCCACGGCGAGAAGGACGAGGCCCAGATCTGCGGTGCGCTCGATCCCGGCCGGGCCCAGTCGGTCGCGCTCCCGGGCGGCCACCGTATGGGCCAAGGCTATGGCCCGGTCGCATCGGCGATCCTGGCTTCGCTCAAGGGGCCGCAGGGCCCCTCACCGTCCCCTCACCGTCCCGAATAGAATCGCCGTCCTTGATCGTGTCGAACGCGTGCCCATCGTGCCGCTCAGGTTCCGCCGCCGGTTCGAGTCCGGCTCCGGGCTGAGGCGCGCGGCTTTGTCCGCGCGCCGTCTTTCAATGCCGGAATGCCCGGCCGGGTCATGACCAGGGGGTTGAGGACACGGCCGAGCGTCCCGTCGTCCAGGAGCCCGCGTTCCCTGACAATGGCGACGATGGACTTTCCCGTCCTGACCGATTCCCGGGCGACCTCGGCCGCCGCCTCGTATCCGACGAGCGGGGACAGGGCCGTGGCCAGACCGGGGCTGGCCTGGGCGAACGTCCGGCAGCGTTCTTCATCCGCGGAGATCCCGTCGATCGCCCGGGCGGCCGCCTGAAGGACCGCGTTGGCCAAGATGTCGATCATGAGCAGGAGATTGAAAGAGACGACCGGCATCATCACGTTGAGCTCGAGCTGGCCGGCCTGCACGGCGGCGCTCACGGCAAGGTCGCAGCCCATGACCTGATAACAGACCTGGTTCAGCATCTCGAGCATGCTGGGATTGGTCTTGCCGGGCATGATCGACGAACCCGGCGCGGCCGGGGGCAGAGAGATCTCCGCCAGGCCGGTCCGCGGCCCGGAAGCGAGGAGCCTGAGATCATTGGCGATCCTGTTGAGCTCCAAAGCCAGATTGCGGAGCGAAGCCGAAAGGTCGGCAAAGGGTCGCAGGCTCTGCATCGCCTCGATCGGGTCGGAGGACGATCTGAGCGGAAGCCCGGTTTCGGCGGTCAGTCGCTTGACAACAAGGCCGGCGAAGCGCGGGTGCGTGTTGAGCCCTGTGCCGACAGCGCTGCCCCCGATGCCCAGCTCGTGGAGAGCGCGCGCGGAGAAAGCGATGGACGCCCTCGATTTGACGACGGCCGCCCTGTAAGCCGCGAACTCCTGGCCCAGGCGGACGGGCACCGCATCCTGCAAGTGCGTCCGGCCGGACTTGAGGACCTGATCGAACTTCCGGGCCTTCCGGCCGAGCGATCTCTCGAGGGTGATCAGGGCGGGGAAGAGCCGGTCGCGGAGGAGCTCGAGCGACGCGAGGCGCAGGGCCGTCGGGTAGACGTCGTTCGTGCTCTGGGCCATGTTGACGTGGTCGTGCGGGCGGACCAGGCGGTACTCGCCCTTCCGGCCGCCGAGCAGCTCCTCGGCCCGGTTGGCGACGACCTCGTTGACGTTCATGTGAAACGACGTCCCGGCGCCCATCTGGAAGACGTCGACGACGAACTCGGCGGCGAGCTTTCCCGCCGCGACCTCGTCGCAGGCCGAAGCGATGGCGGCGGCCTTCCGTCGGTCGAGGAGCCCGAGGCGGGCGTTCGCCAGGGCCGCGGCCTTCTTGATCCGGGCGCAGGCTTCGATAAGAACGCCCGGGGCCCGGAGGCCGCTGATGGGGAAATTCTCGACGGCCCGCTGCGTTTCGATGCCGTAGTAGGCGGATGCGGGAACGGACTTGCGGCCGAGCGAATCCTTTTCGATCCGTTTTCGATCGATCGGCTTGATGGCCATCCTGAATCACCCCTCTATCCATTGATAGCAGTTTTCCGGCCGAAAATCTACCCTCACGGGTCGGCCGGCAACGGCTTGAAAATCCCACTTCGAGAATGATAGATTGAGGACATGAGACGAAGAACATGACCGTTCCTAAGTCGCCCACAGCCGCCCTCGAAGCCATCCCTGCCCCCAAGCTCGACCATGTCGATCTTGTCACCGTCAAGCTGCCTTTCGTCGTCCCGTTCGGGACGAGCGTCTATGTCTGGACGGACAAGGAAGCGATGCTCATGCGCCTCGAGTCGGGCGGCATCGCCGCCTGGAGCGAGTGCGTCTCCGACCCCGACCCGTTCTATTTCTACGAGACGAACGGCACCGCGCGCCATATCATCAAGGACTTCCTCCTGCCGCTCGTCGAGCCGGGGATGACGCTCGGCGCACTCGAGGAGCGGTTCCGTCATGTCCGCGGCCACGGCATGGCCAAGGCGACGATCGAGAACGGCCTCCTCGTCCTGATCGCGCTTGAGAGGGGCGTTCCCCTCCACGAGCTCCTGGGCTTCCCCGCGAAGAAGATCATGTCCGGCCTGAGCATCGGCCTCAAGGAGACTCCGGCGGACCTCGTGGCCGCCGTCGAAGGGGCCGTGGCCAAGGGCTATCACCGCGTCAAGATGAAGGTCAAAAAAGGACAGGATGTCGAGTGGGTCCGGGCCGTGCGGGACCGTTTCCCGGATCTCCGGCTGATGGTCGACGCCAACGGCGATTATTCGCTGGCGGACATGGACCATCTTCGTCGGCTCGACCAATTCGGACTGATGATGATCGAACAGCCGCTATCCTACAGCGACATCTACGAGCACTCGCTCCTCCAAAGAGAGATGAAGACAGCCATCTGCCTCGACGAGTCCATCCACAGCCCGGCCGACGCGGCCACGGCCATCGCCCTCGGCGCCTGCCGTATCATCAACATCAAGCAGGGCCGGGTCGGTGGGCTCATGGAATCGATAAGGATCGCGAGATACTGCGCGGACCGAGGCGTCGACGTCTGGTCGGGAGGCATGGACGAGACCGGGATCGGCCGGGCTGTCAACATCCACCTCCAGACGGCCGAAGGCTTCACATTGCCGGGAGATACGTCCGAAACGTCGAACTATTTCGATGAGGATATCGCCGACCCGCCGGTCGTCCTCGACGCCGAGGGGTTCATCCGCATCACCGCAGGCCCCGGACTCGGAGTGACCGTGGTCGCCGAGCGCATCCTCAAGCGGGCCATTCGCTGGGAGCGCTTGCGCTGACCGGTCCGGAGTCCCATAGGATGGGATTCTGTGCTGTGAGTCGGCCTCGGAAGGGCGTTAAACTCCGGCCTTGGGACTCCTCGTCTCCCCCATATGACGGGGAGCCCAAGGCGGGAAAACAGCGGAGATCGAGGAGGTATCACCTCTTTCTCTTATCCAGCTTATTTCAAGAATCGTGCCAAACTGAGCGCTTAAGGCGAGATCCCGGCTTCATCGGATCTTCGGATATGACAGATCGCCTTTGACGCGCGCCTTGCGGGTCCCTCTGGCCTCTTCTATAATGGATTCACTGTCGGCACGAATAAAGTCGATCGTCCCATGATACAAGAAGATATCCTCGAGCCCCCGCTGTCCCCTCTCCCGTTCAGACGGTTCCCGCGATGGACCAGGATCCTGCTGAGCGGCGCCGGACTGTTGCTCCTGGTCTTCCTGATATTAAAGGTCGGGGTGGCCATGCTGCTCGAGTACCTTGTCCGCTTCGGGCCCTGGTTTCTGGTCATTGTCGGCCTAGGCTTTGCCTGGCTGTTCCTCCAAGCCTGGGCCTGGCATATCATCCAAGCCTCCCATTTCCGGCGTGTCTCGCTCGGACGCCTCTTCCGGGCCAAGATCATCAGCGATTCCCTGAATACGCTCCTGCCTGCGGCCAACGTGGGCGGCGATGCCGCCCGGCCTTTTCTCATCAGGCGTCAGGTCCCGTTGAAGGAAGGCATCGCCGGCGTCCTCGTCGACAAGACCGTCGAGGCTTTCGCCGCGGCGCTCTTCCTGGTCACCGGCTTCCTCCTCAGCCTGCTCCTGCTCCGCCTCCCTGGCTGGATGAACACGGCCGCCGCGATCTGCCTGGCGGCCACCGTGGCCGGGATCACGCTCTTCATCCTCTTCCAGCTGAAGGGCTTTCTGTGGACACTCGACCGGGTTTCGAAGGTTTTTCCCCGGGTCCGCGGGCTCATCGCCAAGCGGGAACGATCCATCCGCGAGCTCGACGCCAATCTGCGGATCGTCTACGAGAGCCTGGACTCGAGGACCGTCGTCGCGGCAGCGCTCCATTATGCGGGCCGGCTCCTTGGGGTGGTCGAGGTCTATGTCATTCTGAGGGTCCTCGGCGCCGATTTTTCGGCTCTTCAGGCCCTGTTCGCGTCGACGGGGGTCACGATCATCAATACGGCCTTCTTCATCGTACCGGGCCAGTTCGGGGTCCTGGAAAGCGCCCACGTCCTGGTCCTCCAGAGCCTGGGTTTCTCCGCCGCTCTGGGCCTGAGCCTCGGTGTCATTCGGAGGATCCGCAAAATGGCCACCGCGGCCGTGGGCCTCGCCCTTTACGCCGCGTTCACCTCATCGGAGCCTAAGCCGGACGTCAAGAGAACGTGACGATCCCGGGCGCCCTTCGCCAGGCCGTTGACATCGGCGGGCACACGGAAATATTATCGCCCCAAGGAGATCCCATGACCATGAGAAAACGCGCTCTGCTTTTTATTATCGCCGTGACTGTCGCCGCGTCCGTGGCGGCGAGCCCTCAGGCGCCCGCCCGTCCGGCGGGCAGCGACCCCGTCGTCAAGAAGATCATCGAGCTCGGCACGAACGACAACCGGGTCATGGTCTGGAACGACTACGCCAGCAACAGATTCGGCGGCCGGGAGTCGGGAACGAACGCCTACAACGACGCGACCTCCTGGGCGGTCTGGCAATTCCGCCAGTGGGGGCTCGAGGCCGAGCTCGACGAGGCCGGCGAAGTGCCGGTCGGCTTCAATCGCGGCCCCTGGTTCGGCAAGATGGTCGTGCCGGCTGAGAAAACGCTCTTTTTCGGAACCCCGAGCTTTACCGCCGGGACGAAGGGCGTCGAGAGGGGTCCGGTCGCCGTCCTGAAGTCCGATCCATTCTCGATCCCGGGTCGGAACGCCACGCCGGAGGACGTCGAGAAGAAGCGTTCCGCCGTCGAAGCGGCCATCGCCGAGGTCCGCGCCAACCCCGTCACTTTCAAGGGCGCCTGGGTCCTCATCCCCGGGGAGAACACCGGCTTCGGCCGCGACGGCCGCCGCGGTACCCCCGAGTACTCCGATGCGAAGCTTATCCCCCCGCTCACCGCGGCGCTCGTCGAGGCCGGCGCCCGCGGCACGATCCAGTCGTCCAAGACCGAGCCGTTCAGGATGCTGGACGGGTACGTCGAGTCGTGGGACAAGCTGCCGGTTTTGCCCGACATCAAGCTGGCCGAAGGCCAGTACAACGAGATCAAGGGCCTCGTCGACAAGGGCGAGCGGGTCGAGCTCGAGTTTGATATCCGGAACTGGTTCAAGATGGGACCGGTCAAGTACCATAGCGTCGTCGCGACGCTCCGCGGGACCGAGCTCCCCGACGAATACATCGTTCTCGGCGGCCACTTCGACTGCTTCAGCTCCGCGACCGGCGGCGTCGACGACGGATCCGGATTCGCGCCGGCCATGGAAGCCATCCGGCTCATCCAGGCGGCCGGCGGCCGGACCAAACGTTCGATCGCCGTCATCCTCTTCGCGGCCGAGGAAATCGGCCTCGTCGGCTCGCAGGCCTGGCTGAAGCACCACCCCGGGATCGCCCCCCACATCATGATGATGATCAACCGCGACGGCAGTCCGAGCACCATCACCGGCGCCGTCGTGCCCGAGACCTGGCTGGCCGATTTCAAGCGAATCACCGCGCCTCTGGTCTCGCTCAACCCGAAGTGGCCGTTCAAGCTCGAGAGAGGCGTACCGAGGGCCCACGCGACGAGCCCGGGCGGGACGGATTCCTCTTCGTTCGAAATGGAGGCCGTGCCCACGCTCCGGTTCCAAACGCAGACGGATTATCCGTACAACCATGCCTGGCATACGCTCTCCGACCTCTATAGCGAGCTCGTGCCTTATACGGCGCACCAGCAGCATTCCGCGCTGGTCACCGCCGTCGTCGCCTACGGCGCGGCCAACCTCGATCGGCCTCTCGCGAAGGAGGGCGTCTATCTGGCCGACGGCCTGTACGCCGATATCGCCCTCGGGTCCGCCGAGGCGCCCGCCCATATCATGACCAGCCTCGATTTCGTGAACGCCCCCCTCCAGACGGCGAACTTCGTCCGCATCGTCGAGGGGAAAGGCGGCGGCCAGCGGGGCCCCGGCATGGGGCCGCGGGGCGGCGGGCCTCCGGGACCGGGGCCGCGGCCGGAGATCCCGCCGATCGGCAAGGTCGACCTGCGAGACGGCCTCATCGCCGGGCTCGTCGTCTCCGACGTCCAGAAGTCGGTGGCCATCCCCAAGCTGCCGCTATTAAAGAACCCTGCCCTTAAGCACGACGGCGCGGGCGTCCTCGGCGTCTCCGGACCGAACGCGTTCTACCTCACGCTCCGGAAGCGCCCGGGCTTGGACAGAACCGCCACGGCGATCGGCCGGACGATCGCCGGGCTCGACCTCCTCAAGACCGTCAAAAAGGGCGATGCCATCCGGAGCATCCGCATCGTCCGGGTGGGACAGGCGGCACGCGATTTCAAGACGGACGACGAGACGTTCCAGAAGCTGCTCGAACCGAAACGATAGAAGGAGTCTAATCCCTGGCCATGCCGGTCGAGATGCCGGTCAAGGGCAAATGACCCTCGGCGTCGGGGAAGGTCCGAAACAAAGGAGGCGCGACATGGAACACCGGACCGGACGGCTCATCGGCGCGGTCCTCGCCTTGGCCGCGATGCTCTCGGTCCCGACGGCAGGCCAGGCGCCGAAACCCCGCGCCCGCGACCTGGGCGTCCCGTTCATAGGCATGCCCGGACCGCTCAATGCCATCACGGACGTCCGCGGCGTCACGGTCGGGCATACGACCATCATCAAGGACCTGCGGTCGGATGCGGCTGCGGCCGTCGCGGTGCGGACGGGCGTCACGGCCGTTCTGCCGCGCGGACTCGACTCGATCGTCCGCCCGGCGTTCGGGGCCTGGTTCTCCCAGAACGGCAACGGCGAGATGACCGGGACGGCCTGGATCGATGAGTCGGGATTCATCGAGGGTCCCATCCTCATCACCAACACCCACAGCGTCGGCGTCGTGCGCGACGCCACCATCAAATGGCTGCTGGCGCGGCAGAAATCGCTCGGGGCGCAGGTGTGGTGGGGGCTGCCCGTAGTGGCCGAAACGTGGGACGGTTGGCTCAACGATATCAACGGCTTCCATGTCGAGGACGAGCACGCCTTCCAGGCGCTCGAGACGGCGGCGGGCGGGCGGGTGACCGAGGGGAGCGTGGGCGGCGGAACGGGCATGATCTGCTACGGATTCAAGGGCGGCATCGGCACCGCGTCGCGCACCGTCAAAGTGGGCGAGGCCGCTTATACCTTAGGCGTGCTGCTGCAGGCCAACTTCGGCGGACGCCGGCAGCTGACAGTGGCGGGGGTGCCGGTCGGTCTGGAGCTCTCCGACCGGCCGGCCTACGACGGCTTGGACGATCCTCTCGCCGACCGGGGCTCGGTCATCGTCGTTGTCGGGACCGACGCCCCCCTTCTGCCTCACCAGCTGAAGCGATTGGCCCGGCGCGTGACGATGGGGCTGGCGAGGACCGGATCGGTGTCCGGCAACAGCTCCGGGGACCTCTTCGTGGCGTTCTCGACCGCGAATGCCGCCGCGTGCCGTCCCGACGGCCTGTCCCAGGCGGAGACCCTGGGGAACGATCTTCTGGACCCGATCTTCGAGGCCGTCGTTCAGGCGACAGAAGAAGCAGTCATCAACGCGCTGGTGGCGGGAGAAACGATGATCGGACAAGGCGGGCATCGGGTCGTCGCCCTGCCCCACGACCGGCTGCAGGACGTGCTCAGACGGTACAACCGGCTGGTCCTCCCGAGCCGTCCAGAGACGCCTCATCATTCCTCTGGGAAGCATCTGGCGCTGACAGACCCGGCCGTCTGATATCCAGTCCCTCAAATCTTGGTCCGAGCGCCGATCGGGTCGTTTGACACCATAGCCCTGACGATGATATACTGAACCGATAGTACCCATAGGTATTATAGTCAATCAGTACCCGGGTACGAGAGACCCTTGCCGCCCGGCGGGGGCCCCGAGAGGAGGCAACATGCTGGGCCGGATCTTAGGACATTATCGGATCATCGAGAAGGTCGGCGCCGGGGGGATGGGCGTCGTCTATCGGGCCAGGGACGAACGCCTGGACAGGGACGTCGCCATCAAGGTCCTTCCCACCGGAGCGCTTGCCGATGACGAGATGAGAACGCGCTTCCGTAAGGAAGCCATAGCCCTGTCCAAGCTCAATCATCCCAACGTCGCGACGATCCATGACTTCAATACGGAGGGGGGCGTGGACTTCCTGGCCATGGAGTACATCCCTGGCGTCACGCTGGGGGAGATGCTGCCGACCGGAGGATTGTCGGAGCCGGAGGTCATCCGGCTGGGCCGGCAAGCCGCCGAAGCGCTGGAAGCGGCCCACGAACAAGGCCTGATCCACCGCGATCTCAAGCCCGGGAACATCATGGTCACGCCCAAGGGTCTGGTCAAGCTGCTCGATTTCGGGCTGGCCAAGCTCCTCCGGCCGTCGGGACCAATGGACAAGACCATGACATTCGCCGCTACGCAATCCTTCTCGGGGACCCTGGCCTATATGGCCCCGGAACAGCTGGAAGGCCGCGGGATCGACCAGCGGACCGACGTCCACGCCATGGGCATCATTCTCTATGAGCTGGCCACGGGGCATAGGCTCTTTGACCAGGACGCCCCTTCCCAGATCGTCGAGGCCATCCTCCACCGGAAGCCGGAGACCCCGCGGAGGCTCAATCCTGACATCTCGGAAGGACTCGAGCGGATCATTTTCAAATGTCTGGAGAAGGAGCCGGACGACCGCTATGCGTCGGCGAGGGAGCTCGTCTCCGATCTGAAAAGCCTGGAAAGCGGAGATCCATCCAGGCTGATTGCCGGTAAGACCGGGCGCGGGCTCGAGCGAAGCCTATGGCGGAGACCGGCGCCCCTCGGGGCCGCGTCGGTCCTGATCCTGGCGGGGCTCCTGTTCGGCCTGAACATCG
>Ga0326726_10005658_pt1 | contig 11307 bp, 10 predicted proteins | sample MHFenrmetagenome_2_FD_207603 | JGI IMG/M metagenome (GOLD analysis project Ga0326726, IMG submission 207603) | Lab enriched peat soil microbial communities from Michigan Hollow, Ithaca, NY, United States - MHF15MN | ecosystem: Environmental > Terrestrial > Soil > Wetlands > Peat | place: USA...
GTCCTACGCGGAGCGGGTTTTCAAGGTGGCGCGCGTCCGGAAGCGGGACGTCAACTCAAGCGGCGACGGTTCGACGCGGCCGATGCCGGGCTGATTGCCGCGCTCGACGTCGACGACGAGCATCGCGGGAGCTGGGGCGTCAAAGAACGTCGTCAGCGCGGTGGCCAGCGCGTCCTCGGCGCCGGCGCGCACGACCGATCGATACCCGGCGGCGCGCGCCACGGCGTCGAGCGGCACGCGGTCCGAGATCGTGCGCTGGCCACCCGTGGAACCATGCGCCGCATTGTCGAACACGACGTGATAGAAGTTGGGCGGCGCCGCAGCGGCCACACTGGCGAGCGTGCCCAGGTTCATCAACACATTGCCGTCGCCATCGAAGACGACGACCGTGCGCGACGGCTGGACCAGCGCCAGGCCGAGACCGATCGAAGACGCCAGGCCCATCGATCCGATCATGTAGAAGCGCGACGGCGCGTCCGCGTGCGTGTAGAGCTCGCGGCCGATCATGCCGTTGCAGACCACGGTGAGGCATTCGGCGCCGCGTGCATCGACGGCGTCGGCGACGCGCGCGACGGCGGCGGCGCGCTTCACGACTGCAGCCGTCCCTTCCCCACGACGAGCGCGACGGGTTTGTGTGTCTCGTGCATCGTCCGTGTGAGCCGCTCGACGTCCGCGGCGAGCGTCGACGGCTCGAACACGGCGAATGGAATCCGCAGCAGATCGAGGAACGGCCGCATCACGTCGCCCATGATGATGTGCTCGGGCGCGTCATCGCCGCCAGGGCCGCCTTCGCCGCGCCAGCTGATCACGAGGAGCGCGGGGATGTCGTAGATCTGATGGAGCGACACCAGCGCGTTCACGCTGACGCCGAGGCCGCTGTTCTGCATGAGGACGACGGGCTGCCGGCCGCCGAGATACGCGCCCGCCGCCAGCCCCATCGCCGAGTCTTCGCGCACGGCGCTGATGTACCCGTAGCGCGGCTCGGCGTCGAGAATGCGCGTCACGCCGTCGAAGAGCGAACAGGGAACGCCCGTGAAGAAGTTGTAGCCGTGCTGTTCGAGCAGGTCGAGGAAATGGCGGGACGGACTAGCCAACTTCAGTCCACGCGCGGCGATAGTCGTCGAACGTATCGACTTCGAGCCAGCCCTGGTGGACGCCCACCGACCCGACCGCGTGCCCGCGCCGGATGACCTCGTGCAGCAGATCGGTCAGCTTCGCCTTCCGCAGGGACGGCGATTCGTGGACGGGCGCCGCCTCGCCGCGCTCGCGCAGCTCGCGATAGACCTCGCCGAGAATCTGGCAGCCGTGCGCGGACAGCTTGGCCATGCCGATGAATTCCGCCGTCGCCGCGTCCGGGTCCAGCGACTGTCCGATGGCCGTGATCCGCACCGGCTGATCGTCGGCGAGAAACCGATGATGGCGCCGCGGCGTCGGGGCTTCGACCACGAGATCGGCCGACGCGCCTTCGCGGGTCGCGCGCGTGTCCGGCCACGAGCGATCGCACACGAGCGCGATGTCCTGATCGCTCTGCAGCAGCCGGTCGAGGATGTTGCGGTCGAACAGGATGTCGCCGTACATCACGATGACCGCGCCGGAGAGCTCCGCGCCGGCGCGCAGCAGGCTCTCGAGCTCGCCGCTTTCCTCGAACGCGTCGTTGTCGTAGTAGCGCACGTTCGGGATGGTGATCTGCTCTTTCTTGTACCCGCGGACGACCGCGATCGGGCGGACGCCGGCCTGCTGCAGCATGTCGACCTGGCGCTCGAGGATCGGCTTGCCTTTGACCTCGAGCATCGCCTTCGGTCGATCGGACACGAGCGGCATGAGCCGGGAATCGAAGCCCGCCGCCAGAATGATGGCCTTGACGGTCTCGACGTCGGCCGGCAGGTACTCGCGTTCGTCGGCCTTCATCTGCGCGAGGTTCACGAGCCGGTAGACCTCGGTGAGCGGCACGATCCGATCTTCGACCTCCGACGCACGCCCGGTCTCCCGGATCGTCTTGAGGGTCTCCTGCGCCGCGCGAATCGCCGCGCGCATGCCCTGGTTCGCGAAGATCATCATCTTGAAGCCGGCGCGCGCGAGCTCGTCCACGCTGGCGCCGTTGTAGGTCGTCGGCACGCAGGCGAGCGGCGTCAGGCGATCCCACTCGGCCGCGAACTGCGCGATCTCGTCCATCGTGTGGTGCTTGGAGTGGATGAGCACCGCGTCGGCGCCGGCATCCGCGTACGCGCGTCCCCGCCGCAGCGCCTCCTCCATGCCCCAGCCGGCGATCAGCGCCTCGGTCCGCGCGACGATCACGAGCTCGCCTGCGGCGGCATCCACCGCGGACTTGATCTTGAGCACCTGCTCGTCGGTGTCGGTCAGCAGACGCTTCACGCCGCCGTAGAAGCTGCAGCGCTTCGGAAAGACGTTGTCCTCGATGCAGATGCTGGCGATGCCCGCCGCCGCGAACGCGCGCACGGTCCGGATCGCGTTGATCGAATTGCCGAACCCCGTGTCGCAGTCGGCCATGACCGGAAGGCTGGTGGCCTCGTTCATGATCTGCGCGGCGTGGAGCGTCTCCGTCATCGTCAGGATGCTCGCATCCGGCACGGCGTAGCTCGCGCTGATCTCGAAGCCGCTCGCCCACACGGCGTCGTAGCCGGCTTCTTCCACCAGGCGCGCGGTCAGGCCGTCGTGCGCGCCTCCGAGGACGATCGGTCCCGGCTTTGCGAGAAGGCGCCGCAGCGCCGCGGCCTTCGAGAGCGTCGGTGTCGCGCGTCTGGTCATGAACTCCGACGATACCACAGACACGTTTTGATAAAGTAGGTATCGCCTTGCTGGTACAGCCCGTCGTCGGCCGCCGCGCGTTCCGTGAATTCATCGATTACGCGTACGACCGGAACGCCGCCGATCCGCACTGGATTCCTCCGCTGCGGATCTCCGAGCACGAGCGGCTGAAACCCGCGAAGAACCCGTTCTTCGCGCACGCCGACGTCGCGTTGTTCCTGGCGCGCCGACCCGACGGCCACGGCCGGATCGTCGGGCGCATCGCCGCGATCGACGATCGGCGCCACGAGGAGACGCATCACGATCAGACGGCGATGTTCGGCTTCTTCGAGGCCGAGGACGCAGAAGCCGCGCGCGCGCTGCTGAAGACCGTCGAAGCGTGGGCCAAGGCGCATGGCCGGCGCCGCGTGCGCGGGCCGATCAATCCGTCCCTCAACGAGAGCTGCGGCCTGCTGATCGACGGCTTCGACACCGACTCGATGCTGCTGATGCCGCACAACCCGCCGGAGTACGCGGCGTTCATCGAGTCGGCCGGCTACGGCAAGGTGAAGGATCTGTACGCGTGGCTGTACGACATCGGCGCGGAACCGCCCGAGGTCGTGGCACGTCTGGCCGCGCGCATCCGCGACCGGCTCCAGCTCGTCGTGCGTCCGCTGAACCTGTCCGAGTTCACGAAGGAAATCGAACGCCTGCGAGAGATCTACTGCGGCGCGTGGGAGAACAACTGGGGCTTCGTGCCGCCGACCACCGAGGAATTCCAGCGGCTCGCGACCGAGCTCAAGCCGATCTTCGACAAGCGGGCCGCGGTTGTCGCGGAAGCCGACGGACGCATGGTGGCGTGCGCGGTGGCGGTGCCCGACATCAATCAGGCGATGAAGGGCACGAGCGGCCGGCTTTTTCCGAGCGCACTCTTCAAGCTGCTGATGCGCCGGCGCTATATCGATCAGGCGCGGCTGCTGCTGCTCGGCATCGCGCCCGAATACCGCACGCGCGGTCTCTATCCGCTGCTGCTGTCCGAACTGCACCGTCAGGTGAACGGCGGGCCCTACAAGCGCGTGGAGTTTTCGTGGGTGCTGGAGGACAATCGCGACATCAATCAGCCGGCCGAACAGGCCGGCGCGCGCCGCTACAAGACCTACCGCATCTACGAAAAACTGCTGGCCTGAGACGGAATTCCGCGGGTTCGGCGTTGATCGTCGTCGCGGCTATTTCTCGAACCGGAACTGCAGGCGGACGCCGCGGCTATCGGAGTTGTAGAACGTCCCGAACGCTGGCGAGTTCGTGTTGGCCTGCACGTCCGTCGGCAGGAACGATCCGAGGATGTTGGTGACGCGGATGCCGACCCACGGCTGGAACTTCACCACGGGAAGCGTGATTCTGCGCTCCACACCGAGTTCGAGGCGCGCGGAATTGGGAAAGCGCAGCGTGTTGCGAGGGCCGACGAAATCCAGCATCTCGTTGACGATCGAGTACGGAAGGCCGGTGTGCCAGTCGAGCACGCCGAGGAGGAGCCAGCGCGGCGCGGGCATCAGACGGCCTCGCACGAGCAGGCGATGCGGCACGTCCGTGTTCAGCGGCGCGTACGCGTTGGCGCCGACAACCGGAGCCAGGACGGTATCGAAGAAGCTCGTCAGCACGTTCAAGTCGCCCTGCGCCGAGGACCGCACGTACGACGCGTCGACGTCGACGGCGGAACTGCGCGTGAAGTGCACGCTGATCTCTCCGTCACGATAGCTGGACGCGCCGGCGCTCGACAACGTCAACGCGGCGCCGGCCGCCGTCACCAACGGCGTCACGATCAGCTCCTGCCGTCCGTCGCGCTGCAGAAAGCCCACGCGGAACGCCCACTGCGGATTCAACCGGTACTCGTACCCCACGTCCCAGGCCCGGCTCCGCGGTGTTTCGAGGCCCGGCGCCGCGAGACGCGCGACCGGCGTCGCGGGACCGAAGGGCGTCACGCCGTCGGCGGCAAATCGCGTATCCGTCATGCGCTCGAACGTCCCGAACGCGCCGGCGACGGCCGGCGTGCGCTCGTAGAAGAGGCCCCAGCCTCCGCGCAGGACGGCGCTGCCCGACGGGTTGAGGAGCACGGCCGTCCCGACACGCGGCGACAGGTTGACTCGATCGAGGACGCCGTCGCGATCGAGGCGGGCGCCGAACTCGACGTACCACCGCGGATGCAACTGCAGCCGATCCTGCGCGAACACCGCCGCTTCCGCGCTGCCCACCGATTGGCTCGTCGCGACCCCGAAATCCAGACGCCGCGCGAGGGTGCCGTCGGTGCGTTCGATCAACACGGATCGGCTCGCGCTGGTCCCGTCGTACTGCGTGTGAATGAGATCGATGCCAATCTTGAACAGGTGCAGACCGCCGGGGCCCTCCCGGTCCGACGTCACGACGCTGACAAGTTGATACGACGTCGAGTTGCGATACTGGTTGTTGAAGAAGTTCCCAAGCGTCGTATCCGGCTGCAGTTCCATCGGCGCCGTCCCCTGCGGCACCACCTCAGTGCGCGACTGGAACAGCTGCAGCGTCGTCTCGCTGATGGTCTTGTCGGTCCACATCGCGCGCTCGGTGACGGCCGCCTGCTTGCCGTAGATGTGGAAGTCGACCGACGCGTCCGGCGGAATGAAGGTGCCGAGCGTGGCGAACGTCGACCGGCTCGGAAACAGCCCGACGGTCACGCCGAGCACATGGTGCGGCGACACGTTGGCGTCGACGCGCGTGAACGAGCTCATCGACGTCGAGACGCGCTCTTCGTCCGGGGGCCGGCTCGGCACCTCGCCAGCACTGTAGCGGAACTGGCCTGTCTGCTCGAGAAACACCCGGTCCTTTATTAGAGGTCCGCCTGTCGCAAACCGGGGACCGAACGCGTCGATATGTGTGAAGCTGAACGGCTGATCGCGCCGATTGCGGAAGGTCGGCCCGAAGCGGTTGATCCGGAACTTCCACTGGTCCTTGGCGCGATGCGTCTGAATCACGACGAGGCCTGAAGAAAAGCGGCCGTACTCGACGGCGTACGGATTCGGCAGCACCGTCACCGAATCGATCGCATCGTCGGGCAGCGACACCTGTGCGATGGCGGACGCCGGATCGACGATCGTCGCGGCGCCGAGCTGCACGCCAGCCTGATTCGGCCGTCCGCCCTTGATGCTGAAGGTGCCGTTCGGCAGCGTCATCGCCGTCGACAGCATGCGCACGGCGCCCTGAAACCCCGTGCCCGGCACGAATTGATCGAGCTCACGGCTGGCGATCGCTTCCACCGGCGCCAGCGTGTCGCCGCTCGATGCGGCGGTCGTCGTGCCGACGACGTCGATCGTGTCCGAAAGCGTGCCGATCGGCAGGTCGATCGTGACGCTCGCGGGATCGCGATCGGTCACGACGGCGGACTCCAGCATCGTCTCGAAGCCTTCGAGCACCGCCATCACGCGGTACGTGCCGGTCACGAGTCCGCCGATGTGAAAGCGGCCGTCGCCGTCGCTCACCACCGTTGCGACAATCCGCCCGGTCGGATCGATGACGATCACGCTGGCGCCGGCCAGCGGCGTGGTGTGCTGGGTCGTGATCGCGCCCTCGATGGCGCCAATCGGCACCTGCGCCACCGCGGAACCCGGGCACGCCACCACCAGCGCTGCGGCCATCACGAATGGACGATGCCAGCGGACGTGACTCATCGTGCGTTTCGAAATTCCTGAAGACTGGGCCAGACCTGTCCGGTGACGCGCGCGAAGTGGCGCTCGTCGTCGATCTCGCCCCACACCAGATCCGGTACGAGCACGGTGGCGATCGCCCGCTCCGCGGCGACCTCGACCAGAGCGTCGGTCTCATAGTCCATGCGCTCGTGACCGCATCGCGCGACGAACGCAGCGAACGCACGGCGCATGGCCCGCGTGCCTTCTGCCGAGAGACGCGTGATGCCCACGAACTCGCCCGCGATGCTCGGTATGTCGGCCGCGCGTTTGCTCATGGTCTGCAGCTGTCCCGCCGGCGCGCACACCCACACTTCGTCGCCGGCGCCGGTACGACCCGAGAGGAGCGTGGCGTCGGATGCCGCCGACGCGAGGATCGCCGACAACGCTCGACGTTCGTACACGATGTCGCTTTCCAGCACGAGGACGTCGGCGCTGTCGTCCGCGTCCGCGGCGTCGAGCGCCCTCGCCAGCGACGCCATGCTGCCGGACGTGGCAAACCGATCGTTGAGAATCGTCCGTACCCCCGGTCGGCCCGCCGCAAATCGCTCGAACTGCTCGGCGCAATACCCCGCGACAATCGTCACGTCGTCGATGCCCGCTTCCCGGAGGACGCGCACCGATCGGCCCGCGAGCGTCTCGCCATCGATCTCGATCAGCCCTTTCGGGCGGGCATCGACCATGGATCGCAGACGCGTGCCCATGCCGGCCGCGAGCATGATCGCACGGCAGTCACGCCCGGCCAATCGCCACTCCCAGGCTGTGAATGAAGCGCCGGTACTCATCCTCGCTGACGTCGCCCATGGTCGCCACGCGGAAGAGCGTCGCCGCCAGCGGCCCTTGCCCGGCGTAGATGACGAAGCCGTCTCGTTTCAGCGCGTCGTGGAGCGCGGGATACCCGAGGTGGCGCGGCAGCGCGATCGCGGTCAGCGTCGTGGAGCGCAGCGCGGGCGGCAATAGGAGACTGAGGCCCAGCGCCTCGACGCCGTCGCGAACGATTGCCGCCGCGCGTCCGTAGCGGGCGACGCGGCCGTCGACGGTCTCGTCGATCAGCTCGTCGAGCGCGGCGCGGAGCGCGTACGCGACTTGGACGGCGGGCGTGAACGGCGTCGATCGCTTTTCCTGCTCGTCGTGATGTCGCGGCAGGTGCAGATACAACGTCCGCTCGGGATAGGCGCGCATGGCGTCCATGAACTCGCGCTTGACCAGTGCAAACGACAGGCCCGGCAATCCCTGCACGCACTTGTTGGCCGTGCACGCGACGGCGTCCGGCGCCAGCGTTGCGAAATCGAAGGCCTCGCCCGCGAGCGCGCTGACGGCGTCCACGAGCAGACGCGTCCGATGCCGCCGGCACATCGCCGCGACCGGCGCCAGATCGTTCAACAATCCCGTCGTCGTCTCGTGGTGAACGATGGCCAGCGCGTCGTACTGCGTGTGGGCGAGCCGTGCCGCGAGCGCATCGAGCGGCGGGCGTTCCACCGGCGAGCACTCGACGACGTCGTGCGCGATGCCGTGCACGCGCGCGATGCGCGCGATCCGTTCGCCGTACACGCCGTTCTGAACGACCAGCAACCGCCCCCCCTCCGGGACAGCGGACGCCGTCATGGCTTCAACCATGGCCGTGCCGCTGCCGGTCAGCAGGACCGACGTGTAGTCGCCGGGGGCGCGAAACGCCTCGAGCAGGCGCTGGCGGATGCCGTCCTGCAGGTCGAAGAACTCGGGCTCGCGATGACAGAGATCGGGGCCGGCGAGCGCGTCGCGGACGCGCGGGCTGACGTTGACGGGACCTGGATTCAGGAGAACGGTTCTCACCGGAACGCCCTGAAAAGTATCACAGCCGCGTCACACGCCGGCCGCGAGGACGAGGCCCCAGATCGCGAGCGCGAGCACCGCGCCGGCGATGACGTCGACGATGTAGTGGTAGCGGCCCACGACGCACGCGACGCTGATGCTGGCGGCCAGCGCGAGGAAGATCGCGCCCGTCCACGGCATCGCCACGCCGACGGCCATCGCGACCGCGAGCGAGCCGGCGACGTGTCCGCTCGGAAACGTGTTCGCGCGGATCGTGAACGTGTTGACGAGGCTGGAGGCGAGCTGATGGATCGCGCGGTCGCGCTGGCTCGACGGCCGTTCGATCGCCCAAGGTGGGCGGGACTGAATCACACTCAACGGCGCGAACGCGCCAAATTCGGCGGCGACGACCATCGTCCAATAGTGATCCGCCATCGCGCCGCGGCCGGTCCAGATGAGCGCGGCAAAGCCGGCCGGGATGAGCAGAAAGCACCCAAGGTAGAGGATTTCCAGATACGCGAGCAGCGGGCGCGGCCAATGGGCAAACCGCGTCGTCGGATCGCCGAGCAGCCGGTGATCCCACGCCATCAGCCAGCGTTCGAACTCGGGCGACGAGCCGACGAAGAACCGGCCCGACACCCAATAGCCGACGAGGATCGCGATCGCCGGCGCCCAGTCGCGGACCTCCGGATTCGCGTCGCGCGGCAGCATCCAGATCGCCGCGCCCATAACGATGCCGACGATCGTGACCTGCAGGCGGCGTGACGTCGGCAAGGGGCGAATCCACGCCGCGACCGCCATGACGCCGAAATATCCCGCCGCGATCCCCTCCGAAAAACGCACGGTATCGACCTCTCGTGATGCTAACGTATGTCGCGTGTCGACCGCCGGCTACATCTGCGTCGAGTACGCCGAGCCGCACGTCGCGCGCGGACGTCGGATCCTCTCGGCGCATCCGGAACTGCGCGCGCTCGCGGGACCGCGGGCGTCGAGCGCCATGTGGATCGGCGTGCTCGTGGCGGCGCAGGTCGCCATGGCCGTCGCGCTCGGGCCTCAATCGTGGCACATCTGGCTGCCGTTGGCCTACGTCGCCGGCGCGACGATCGATCACGCGCTGTGCGTCCTCATCCACGAGTGCTCGCACAACCTGATCTTCAGCGCGCGGCTCGGCAATCGCGCGGCGGCGCTGACGGCGAATCTGCCGCTCGTCTTTCCTGCGGCGATGTCGTTCGGCAAGTACCACCTGCTCCACCATCGCCACATGGGCGAGCTCGAGCTCGACGCCGATCTCGCCGGCCCGGCCGAGGCGGACATGGTCGGCCGATCGTCGCTGCTCAAGTCGCTGTGGCTCGCCGCCTTCGTGCTCGTCGTCGGCACGCTGCGGGCCCATCGCCTGACGCGCGTGGCCTTCGTCGATCGCTGGACGACGATCAACATGCTGGTGCAGGCGGCCGCCGTCATCACGTGCGTCTGGTGGTTCGGGTGGGCGCCGCTGAAGTACCTCGTCGCGTTGTCGATCCTGGCTGTCGGCTTTCATCCGCTCGGCGCGCGCTGGATCCAGGAGCACTACGTCTTCGCGGCCGGGCAGGAGACCTACTCCCACTATGGGCCGCTCAACCACGTGTCGTTCAACGTCGGCTTCCACAACGAACACCACGATCTGGAGACGGTGCCCTGGTTGCAGTTGCCCAGGATCCGCGCCGGCGCGCCGGAGTTCGACGACACGCTGCGGTCGCACCGCTCGTGGACGGGGCTCCTCGTCGCGTTCCTCCGCGATCGCGAGATGACACTCTTCAGCCGCATCGTCCGTCCGCTGCGGAGCGAGCACGCGCCCGAGCCGTGATCCGCCGGATCGCGATCACGGGAGCGACCGGGTTCATCGGCCGGCATCTGACGGCGCATCTCACCTCCCGCGGCGCCGTCGTTCACGCCATTCAACGCCCGGAGTCCCGGCAACCGGCGCCGGACGGCGCGACGATCGTGCGCGCCGCGCTCGACGCCGAGTCGCTGCGACCCGCGTTCGCTCAGGTCGACGCGGTCGTGCACCTGGCCGGCGTCGTCTCGTCGATGCACGCGCGTGACTTCGTCGAGGTCAACGTCGACGGCACGCGTGCCGTCGCGCGCGCAGCGAGCGTGGCGGGCGTGCCCCTGATCCACGTGTCCAGCCTCGCGGCCGCCGGCCCCGCCGGGCCCGCGGCGCCGCACAGGGAGACGGACACGCCACGGCCCGTGACCCCGTACGGCCGAAGCAAACTCGAAAGCGAGCGTGTCCTGGCGGACGAGCGGGGCTTGCGCTGGACCATCCTGCGGCCCGGTGTCGTGTACGGCCCCGGCGATCGCGCGATGCTGCCGCTGTTCGCGTTCGCCCGCCGCGGGATTCTGCCGCTCGTCGGTCGTTCGACGGCGGCGTACACGTTCGTGTACGTCGACGACCTCGTCCGCGCGATTGCGGCCGCGTTGGATCGGCCTGTGCGGCAGGACACGCTCTTCGTCGGCCACGCGCAGCCGGTCGCCGTGCGGGTGCTTCTCGAAGAGATCCGATCGGTCGTGGGCCGCGGCGCGATCATCGTGCCGATCCCGATGATCCTCACGCGCGCGGCCGCGCTGGCCGGCGAGCTCGCCGGCGCGCTCGCCGGGCGCCCGATGACCATCAACCGCTCGCGCTACACCGAACTGGCGTCGGAAGGATTCGTGTGCCGCGTCGATCGCCTGCGCGAGCAGTTGGGCATCGTCGCTGAAGTGGACTTGCGGACGGGGCTGATGAAGACCGCGGAAGCGTATCGAAAAGCGGGATGGCTGTGAAAATTTCAGAGTTCAGATTTCAGATTGATTTCAGATTGGATTGGCGTCAGTCAGAGAATCTTAAATCTGAATTCTGAAATCTGAAATCTAACTCAGGGCCACTCGCGTGACGCCCAGTTCGGCGCCGACGCGCCCCAGGACATCCAACGCGCGGGCGATGTGCTCGGGCGTGTGGGCGGCGGAGCAGCTGGCGCGCAGGACGCATTCATCGACCGGGCAGCCGGGCGGAACGATCAAGTTCACGTAAAGGCCGTCGGCG
>Ga0326726_10005660_pt1 | contig 11301 bp, 12 predicted proteins | sample MHFenrmetagenome_2_FD_207603 | JGI IMG/M metagenome (GOLD analysis project Ga0326726, IMG submission 207603) | Lab enriched peat soil microbial communities from Michigan Hollow, Ithaca, NY, United States - MHF15MN | ecosystem: Environmental > Terrestrial > Soil > Wetlands > Peat | place: USA...
AACTTTTCATCATCGGGTTTGAGATCATACGCAGTTACTATTATGACAGGGAGTTTATCATTTTTCATTTTTTCACGAATTTCTGTCAAAATAATTCTACCGTCTTCTTTACCGCCAAGGTTTAAATCAAGCAGCACAAGATCGATATCATTTTTTGACAATGAAGTGATTGCCTCACTTACATTACTTACTGCCTGCAGATCATAATTATTACGAAGGGCTACCTTTATAATTAACTGGGTTTCCTTATTATCTTCTACGACTAATATTTTACTTCTATCCCCTGCCATAAAGTTTACCTTACCGGATAATTATTCAGCTATTCTTTTTAATAAAGCTGGTCCTAAAAACATAATCCCAGAAAGGTGTACTAACACCATAGCCTTTATACTCATCCTGATAATGATGAAGCATATGATGATTCTTTATAGCGAGCCAGAATTTACTATGCATATTGAAATGATGGATTGCATAATGAGATATATCATAGAACAAGTATCCTAAAATGAATCCGGCAAAAAACGGAAGCATTAATGATTCTCCAAAAATTAATCTGAAGATAAAAAAGAATAATACAGCAAGAGGAATACTTACGGAAGGCGGCATTACGAGTCTTTTAGAATCACTTGGATAATCGTGATGTACTCCGTGAAAAATAAAATGTATCTTTTTACCAAATTAACTTTTAGCTTTAAAGTGGAAAACAAACCTGTGCAACAAATACTCAGCTAAAGTCCATGCAGCTATACCACCGATAAATAAACCAACAATATTTAAAGCTGAGATATGATAGACAGCTATTGAAAGATAAAACATTACTAAGATTACAGGGATGTAAATTATTAATGGTACAGTAAAATGCACTCTGGAAAAAGCCTCCATAAAATCACTCTCGAACATTCTTACTGTTTCATCTTTATTAGATACATAGTTTTTCGGCATAGTTATTCCTTAATTATTAATATTTCACAATCAAATTTAAACATATTTAGCAAATAATAAATTCACCATTTTGTTAGAATTCTTTTCAATTTACTAATTTTTCAACGCCCAAGCCAGGACGATCGGAAATTACAATTTTACCATCTAGTATTTTCATTCCAGTGAACAAATCATTTGAGATAAGTTCTGCACCATCCAAATCCACCCAATCAGCCAGAGGTGATAAATGAGAGGCTGCGGTAATTGCACAGGAGGTTTCTGTCATACAACCAATCATTATCTTTAAATTCATTTCCTTTGCTTTTTGAATCATCCTGTGTGCACGATTGATACCTCCAGTTTTCATCAATTTAATATTTACCCCAGAATAGACATCTTTAATTTTCTCCAAATCATTTAATCTTTTTATTGCTTCATCAGCTATGATAGGTAATGGACTTTTTTCAGTTAACCAACTTGTATCTTTCAAATTTTCTTTGGGCAAAGGTTGTTCAACAAGAAGAACATTCTGCTCTTTTAACCAATTAATCATATCAAGTGCAAAGTATTTATCTCTCCAGCCTTGGTTTACGTCGACATACATAGGTTTGTCCGTCAATGATCTTACCATTTTAATTATTTTCTGGTCATCTTCAATTCCCAGTTTTACTTTAAAATATTTGAATTTTGATGCTGCTTCAATTCTCTCTTTTAAAGATTCTTCATTAGAAATACCTAGAGTGTAAGATGAATAAATATTGTTTCTCATAATAATATTTAGGTAACGATATAATGGGACGTTCAGCATTTTCCCTACTAAATCATGAAGTGCGATATCAAGAGCTGCTTTAGCTGCGTCATTTCCTTCTTCAATTTCATCAATATATTGAAGTATTGAATCAAGATTTTCCGGCCTTTCAAATTGTTTCAAATTCACTTTGTTCAAGAAACTGATTACGCTCTGCTGATTTTCATCCAGATACGGAGGTAGTGACGCTTCTCCGTAAACAGTTAGTCCATTGTGTTCGATCTCAACCATAACTGCTGGTGTCGTGAGACGTGTGTAAGTTGAGATTGTAAATCTCTGTTTAAGCTTTAATGTATAAGGATAATAACTTAATTTCATAGATTTTTTATTTGAAATAATTGTAATAAATATCGACGAATTATAAATTGAGGTTGAAAATAATCCTTATAGTTTTCATATTCTACTGCAAAATTATATTGAAATGGAATTAAACTCTTCCTCTAACTAAAATACCAGAGTTCATAATGCAACAACCAAGAGAAACCTGGGGTTCAAAAGCCGGATTTATTTTGGCAGCAACAGGATAAGCAATTTGTTTGGGAAACATTTGGAAGTTTCCATACGCAATGTATGAAAATGGCGGCTTATCATTCGTTCTGTTATATTTAATATGTATAGCCGTCATTGGTTTTCCAGTTTTCTTAGATTTTTTACTGGTCTCAGATTTACGGTTGATAAGTCTTATGGCATATTTAAGATTATAGCCACATACTTTGCAGAATTCATCGAGGATGGTTTGTTTTTCAACTTTTGTTGATTTGAAATAACGTTCTTTTATTTTTAAGAGACATTCATTTTTAGTTTTATTGCTCATAGTAAAGACCCTTGATTTTTGGTTACCGATATTATGAGTTAACAACTAATAACCCAACTTATCTTGGGTTACATTAATTATGAGTCAATGCGAAAGTAACCGGTTACCTTGCACCATTCATGGCTGTTTTTTACGTTGTTGCCACATCACTTATCTTAATTTACAATTACTCCGATATATTATATAGCTTTAGTTTTATATTCAGTACGGCATTTAATCCTCCCGTGCAGATTGCTGGTGTAGTTGGAGGAAGTTTTTTTGTTATCCTGAACACAATGCTCTGTGGTGTAAAGAGAGTTTTATATTCAAATGAAGCTGGTCAGGGAAGCGCTGCCATAGCTCACTCAACAGCTGAAACGAAGTACGCAATAAGAGAGGGTGCCGTAGCAATGCTCGGTCCTTTCATTGATATAAAAATTATTTGTTTACGAACAGAGCTTGTAATTATTATTACCGATGCCTGGCATAATACAGAGTTTTATGTAACGAGAATTGATCCTAATTTTTCAGGGGAGTTAATGAATAGCAGTATCTTAACTTCATATACATTTAAGCGAGGACTAAGCTGGTTATTCAATTATGGTGATAAAATTGTTGCAATTGCTGTTTTACTATTTTCTATATCGACAGCAATAAGCTGGTCCTATTATGGTGACAGATCGTCAAACTATTTATTTGGGAAAAAGGCAGCCATTCCCTATAAATGGATTTATGTTCTATTCGTATTTATTGGGGCTATCGCCCAGCTTGAGGCAGTCTGGGTATTTGGAGATACTGCTTTAGGTTTTATGACTTTCCCCAACCTGCTTGCAATTATTTTACTCTCAAGAGTGCTGAAGAAAATGTCTAAGAATTACTTTTCAGTTAAGCACGCCGAGTACAAAAAACTTTTATAGGAAAAGAAAGAATAATTAAAAAATCTAAATAGATTATCATTCCGGACTAATCTTCTGATCAATCTCATCCCCATTTGGTAGGCCATAATCATGAGGTTTATAAGCTAAGTTGCTTTCAGAGGTAGCGAGAAAAATATTTCCATACTCCATATGCTTGTACATTAGATCATTCTCTATAAGATAATAGAATCTTCTTTTGAATTCTTCAATAGGAAGATGAGCGGTTGCGGCAAGCTTTGCTAATTCGTTTGGATCATCAAAATCTGCTTTATTTAGTCTTAACATATATCGTCTTGCTATATAAAAAGATTCCGAACTTGGATCAACCATTCTAACTTTTGTTCTTTTAGTAACAGGATCAAGTATATCTTTAAAATATAATGGGACAAATCTTCCATTTTGTATTGATATCATTGCGCCACTGCCACCATTCAAAATAAATTGCGCGGCGGAAAATCCAAGGTCTCTTGTGTATTCCATATCGAAAGGAATCGGGTCAGCACATCTTAATTCATAACCGATATTTTTTGCTACGATGGTTGTTTTAATACTATATTCCTTAAGCTTTTGTTGAACTCTGTATTTTAATATTTCTCCAAAGTTCACTTCGGCAATTCGTATGTTGTCGTGCGCATCTCTTTCAATGTCAGTTAATTGTTCAAGGTCTTCTATCTTCAACCTTTCAACTATACCTTCAGCTAAAATTGCAACACCGTCCGATCTGCCATAACTTAATCTTTTTATTATTGCACCAACAAGAACATCAACGACTTGCTCAAAGTTAATAATCTCTCCAGGAAATTCTTCCGGAATTAAAGTTAATGTTGCTCCTGTAGCCTTTCCTATGCCCAACGCAAGATGTCCAGCCTTTCTTCCCATAGTAACAATAAAATACCAGCGGGAAGTGGTTTGAGCATCAACCATTAGACTTTTAACTATTTCAACACCAATATGTCTTGCTGTTTGAAATCCAAAAGTTGGTATGCCGTGCGGTAGATCAAGATCGTTATCTATTGTTTTGGGAACGTGAACCACTTTTATTCTTCCTGCCGCCATCTCATTTACTTTAAGTGCACTGAATGCAGTATCGTCACCGCCTATGGTAATCAATTTATCAACATCGAGCCGCAGAAGTGAAGTTACTGCATTCTCAAGATGTTGATCATCTTTAGTAGGATTCGCTCTGGAAATTCCAATATACGAACCGCCTCTAAAGTGGATACGGCTAACATTATGAATAGTCAAACCCCTGACGTGAGAGGTATCACCCTCCATAATCCATTGAAATCCATCCCTGATTCCAATAACCTCAACACCTTCAACTTCAGCCCTGATTGTGGCAGCACCAATCACACTGTTTATTCCGGGTGCAGGCCCGCCGCTGACAAGTATTGCTAATTTTTTCGGAGCAATTGACATAATAATTTTCCTATTATTGAAATAATATTGTAGAAAAATGCAAGATAAAAAGTTGAAATAAAAGAGATCAGTGAAGTATCTTTAAACGTGCAAACTTGAGCATTAATTGTCTTACATTATTGCCTTCAAAAGAAACTGTAGCTTTAACCTGATCACCGGCACCGGTCACATCTATAACTTTTCCTAACCCAAATTTTTCATGCATCACACGGCTGCCGATTCGAACCACTTTATTTTCCTGATCAAAATCATCATAATCAACTGAATTAAAATATTCGTAAAAAAGTTCTTTCTTGGTTTTTCTGTTTGCTTTTCTACCAATTCCTCCATTTACTTCCTGATGCGTAGAAGTTACAATCTCATCAATAAAACGTGAACGACTCTGGTACGCAACCTCTCCAAACCGATAACGACTCCTGGCGTGTGAAAGGTAGACTTTTTGTTCTGCCCTTGTTACTCCCACATAAAAAAGTCTTCGTTCTTCTTCAACAGTGGAATCTTCACTGAACCTGTTTGCAAGAGGAAATATTTCTTCTTCCAATCCAGAGATAAATACAATCGGGAATTCTAATCCTTTTGCACTGTGAACAGTAAGTAATGTTACTGAATTTTTAGCATCATCTTTCATATCAATAGCTGATACAAGAGAGACTTCTTCAAGGAATTGATCTAACTTGGCATCTTTATTTGCATTAGAATATTCTGTAATGGCAGCCATCAACTGATTAATATTTTCCATTCTTACATAGGATTCAGGAGTATTTTCAGATTTGAACATCCGGATAAGACCTAGCTCATCAACCAGAGCCCGGGAAAGTTCGCCGACAGATAAATTATCTTTAAGATTTATGTACTTCTCAAGAAGTACTCTGAATCCTTTTACATTTTTTTGTATTCTTTCTTTAATATCAATTACTTCAAATACACGATTCATAGTCTGGAAAAGAGTAAGTTCATGTTTTCTGGCAAAAGCTATCATACGGGTAACTGTGGTATTACCAATACCTCTTTGCGGAAAATTCATTATTCTAAGCAAACTTTCTTCATCATTCTGATTAGCAATTACACGCAGGTACGCTACGACATCTTTTACTTCTTTCCTTCTGTAAAATTCAACCCCCCCGATGATGACATAAGGAATTTTTTCTTTTGCAAAAATATCCTCAAGAGCACGGCTTTGAGCATTAGTTCTGTAAAGAATAGCAAAATCTTTATAAGAAAGTTTTTTCTTATTTATTTCTTTTTTAATGTATTTAGCAAGTTGAAATGCTTCATCCTTTTCATCTGCACACCGCAAAAGAGTAAGCTGTTCACCATCGTTATTTTGTGTCCATAATGTTTTGCTCACCTGACTCTTATTATTTTTTATAACAGAATCAGCAGCTGCAAGAATGGTTTTAGTTGAACGATAGTTTTGTTCTAGTTTGAAAAGTTTGTGGTTTTTATAATCTTTTCTGAAATCTTGCATGTTTCCTACATTAGCACCTCTCCAGCTGTAAATGCTTTGAGCATCATCACCAACAACAGTTATTTTGCATGACCTGGATACTAATATTTTAAGAAGTTCATATTGGGCCTTATTAGTATCCTGGAATTCATCAACTAGAATATACTTGAAACGATTTTTGTACTTTTGTAGAATTTTATTGTTCGAATTAAAAAGCTGAATAGGCTTAAGAAGAAGATCTTCAAAATCCATTGCATTATTGGCAACCAGTCTCTCTTGATATTCTTCGAAAACGTCTGCAATCTTTTCCTCTTTTAATGACTTAGCAATCTTTTTTCTGTATTCTGCAGGTGTGATCATATGGTTCTTCAAAAAGCTGATTCTGTGCCTGACAGAATTAACAGTCAATCCCTCAATTTCAATATTAAAATTCAGCATAATGTTACTAACTAAAGAGTATGAATCTTCGGTATCGTAAATAGAGAAATTACTTTTATAGTTTAAGTGTTTTGCTTCCGTTCGTAGAATTCTTGCAAATACAGAATGAAAAGTCCCCATCCAGATAGAATCTGCTTTTTTACCAACTAATTCAACAATTCTCTCCTTCATTTCATTTGCTGCTTTATTGGTAAATGTAAGAGCAAGAATTGATTCCGGTTTATAACCATGTTTCAGCAGATATGCAACTTTGTAGGTCAGGACTTTTGTCTTTCCCGATCCTGCCCCGGCAACTATCATTTGAGCACTACCTGTATATTCAACAGCTTTTTGCTGTGCTGAATTTAATTTCTTTAAATCGATCATTTTTTCCGATAATTTTTGAAAAATTGGAAGCAAATATATATAAACGATTCCCCAATGAAAAGTCAGGATATTGGTAATATTTTGTTTTTTTATTATTAAGATTAAGGGAATGATTTTGAGTGCAGATAAAAATCAATATTACTCACTTTCGATTATCATATAATGAAAAAAACTCTGTGGCGTCCAATAAATATTCTTCTATTCACCGGATAAGATATGCTGTCAAATTACCAGTTTTGAATAGTCTAAAATAAAAAACCCCCCAACTCGAAGAGTTGAAGGGGTTATAAGGAGAGAACATATGATGCATATTGGGCTTGCCAACTTACGTGCCACTGAATGACCTTATTTATGACCAAAAAACAAAGGATTTGGCGCGATTTAAATTTAAAAAATGAATAAAAATGAGACCTGTATTAATATTTAGAACACAATTTAAGATGCCAAAAAACTCAAACTCGACTTGTTATTTAAAGTTTAATTTACTTTTTTTGTTTCGAGGCTTTTATGAAATCAACCTAATTAATACTTACAGTCCTTTTATTTGTTGGATTCTTTTTTTCAGCGAACAATTTGGGATTCAATAAAATGCGAGCACAATTTTATGTTAGATGCAGACCTGAAAGAGTTTGAAGATTATCTCAACGAATTTAACTCTATTCCACAATTCGATGCTGAAACGTGTGCAATTTGCGGAATAAGCTTATCTGATAACCTATCAATTAACCAGGTCCCACTTGTTGAATTGCAATTTGAGAATGAAACTATAGCAAGCCGTGCAATAAATATTCTCGAAGAAAAAGGAATTAAGTCCAAACATTCATCCCAGGGAAAAGAAAAGATTCTTATCCCTGAAGAGAAACTTGAAGAGGTTAAATCATTTCTAAAATCTTAATCGGCTTTTTTAATTACTTCAATAGTATCATCTTCTTTGTCGAGATAAATTCATCAGCTTTCAGCGAATAAAAATAAATTCCACTTGCAAGGGTGCAGGCATAGCCCAAATCGTTCAGCCTTGAAGATTAACCGATTCTATTGGAGTCTGGGAAAAATTAAAGCAAGAAATGAGAAGTAAATTCACAAGTAAAAACTTCTTCAGCGTACCCTCCCATATGTTTTAAAAAGGTAGTCTGAAGGGAATTCTAATTTTTTCGCGGATTATTTTTTCTCCACTCTTTGATGTACTCGGCTATATTTTTTGTGGATGCGCCGGGAGTAAACAATTCGCCTACACCGATTTCTCTAAGTTTACTGATATCTTCTTCAGGAATAATACCACCGCCGGTCAGCAAAACATCATCCAACCCTTTTTCTACCATAAGTTTTTTTATTTTAGGTAAGATTGTCATATGTGCACCCGAAAGAATGCTTATCCCAATTACATCGACATCTTCCTGAACTCCTGCTTCAACAATCATTTCCGGCGTTTGCCTTAGTCCTGTATAAATCACTTCCATACCAGCATCTCTAAGTGCTGCAGCTATTACTTTAGCTCCGCGGTCATGCCCGTCCAAGCCGGCTTTGGCAACTAATACTCTTATCTTTTTATCCATTGAAGATATCCTTGTATTTACTTATAAAAGAACGGATTTGTTCACCATATTCGTGTATTGAATCCGTACCGTATGTTTTTACTTTAGGTTTGATTGTAAAATCATTATTGAAACGCGGAATTATATGAAAGTGAAAATGGTAAACTGATTGTCCTGCTGGATTTCCATTATTTGAAATTACATTAAATCCATCCGCATTCATGCCGCGCTTTACGGCACCGGCAATAAATTGTACTGCATGAATAAGTTTATCAAGCTCATCTTTCGGAACAGTAAGAAAATTATCGTAATGTTTTTTGGTGATGACAAGCGTATGCCCGTAGTTTACAGGCTGAATATCAAGAAAAGCTAAAATGTTTTCATCTTCAAAAACAATTTCGGCTTCGGCTTTCCTGTCCCTGATATTACAAAAGATGCATTCCATATATTCAAAAATAGTGTTAATTGAATTTTAAGACAAAGTTAATTGAAAGCATTCAGGAAAATCTCAAGTAATTGTCACGTTTTGGAAATGCTCCAAAAATCCCACCCGTATGAAGAAAGATGATTCTCTTACCTTTCCCTTTTGAAAGCACCAGATCATTATAAGCACAAAATGATTTCCCTGTATAGGCTAGATCTAAAAGAATTCCCGTACTTCTAGCAAAAGCAGTAATTACTTTTAATTTCTTTTCTGAAATATTTTTATATCCTTCAGAAGAGTAACCATCAATAATTTCAAGATTGTTTTCATCGATCTTACAAGGCAGATTGTAATCAAGCACAGCGCCTTCTGCTAACTGCAGAATTTTCTTTTTTATGTCATCTTTTGTGAATAGAACGTTCACTGCAAATATTTCTAATTTAAGTTTATTTAATGATGTCCCAACCAAAAGACCGGCTGTGGTTCCTCCTGAACCACAAGCAGAAAAGATTCCATCTATTTTCTTAATATCTATTTGGTTTTTTAATTCCTCAATTAGAGAAATATATCCCCAGATCCCAAGAGTTGAAGAACCTCCTGCGGGAATAACGTAAACTCTTTTTCCCTTCTTCAAAAGCTTTGCTCGTTCCTCCGTCATTATCTCATCAACATTTAAGAATTCTTTTTTATCAAGATAAACTATCTCTGCTCCATACATTTTATCTAAAAAGAGATTTCCATCTGCTTCTTTTTTATCCTGTCCCCAAAGGTATAATCTTGTTCTAATACCGAGCTTTGTTGCAGCAGATGCAGTTGCTCTTGCATGATTAGATTGATCACCACCGCACGTAAAAATTATATCCGCTTTTTCTTTTTTTGCTTCATATAAAAGATATTCCAGTTTTCTAATTTTATTGCCGAGAAAATCTGAACCAGTATAGTCATCTCTTTTAATTAAAAATTCTTTGGAATGGAATTTTATTTTCTCAATTGGCGTTGGCAAATGAGCAAGATTTATTTTTTGAGGAATATTCATTTCTCTTGTTCCCTTTTTTGGAGCCATTTATAAAATATCCTTGCACGCTTCAAATCCTCCTGAGTATCTACACCGATACTATCATACTCAGTTTCAACAACTTTAATCTTCATCCCATTTTCGAGCATTCTTAACTGTTCGAGCATTTCAGTTTTTTCTAAATCTGTCTGCTTAAGACTTGTGAACTTAAGTAAGGCTTTTCTTTTAAATACATATAAACCTAAATGTTTGTAATAATCAGTTATATCCAAAACAGCTGCATCTGATATTGTATTTCTTGTAAATGGAATTGGGGAGCGGGAAAAGTAAAGTGCATAATTATTATAATCGAAAACTACTTTGACAACATCAGGTGAACGAAGTTCTTTTAGAGAGCTAATTTGTTTTATTAGAGTTGTAACCTCAATAGTTTTATCGAACAGAAGTGGTTCGATCGCCTGGTCTATCATTTCATGTTGAATGAATGGCTCGTCTCCCTGAATATTTACGATTATTTCAGCCTCTTTGTAAGTTTTTGCCACATATGCAATTCTGTCCGATCCGCTTGCAATTTCTTTTGGAGTTTCAATAACATCTGCACCAAAACCTCTTGCAACTGAAGCAACTTTAGCATCGTCAACCGCAAGTATGAGTTTCTCAATCAGCCTGGATTTGGAAGCATTCTCATAGGTATGCTGTATCATAGGCTTGCCACCAATATTGGCAAGTGGTTTGCCCATCAATCTGGTTGATGCAAAGCGTGCTGGAATAATTCCGATTATCATAAAATTAATTTAAATGATTACTAACTATAATATCTCTTACACGATTCATTAAATCAATCTCTTCCTGTCTGGTTTTAATTCCTTCGGATTGAATCGGTTTATCAAAATGAACTTTAATTGTCCCGCGTCTCAGTTTATAAGTTCCCTTTGGCATAATTTTATTCGAGCCAATAACAGCGGTCGGAATTATAGGATACCCAACTTGTGTTGCCAATCTGAAGGCACCTCTTTTAAAGGGTTGTATTTCACCAGTTTTACTCCGTGTTCCTTCAGCGAAAACAACAATCGATATGTTCTGCTTCTTCATTTTCTCTTTAGCTTCTTCAATACTCCTCATTGCTTTTTCATAATTTTCTCTGTCTATCATCACATAAGGACCCAGTGCAAGCTGCCACCCAAAGAAAGGAATTTTCGCTAATTCTTTTTTAAATATCAT
>Ga0326726_10005661_pt1 | contig 11300 bp, 9 predicted proteins | sample MHFenrmetagenome_2_FD_207603 | JGI IMG/M metagenome (GOLD analysis project Ga0326726, IMG submission 207603) | Lab enriched peat soil microbial communities from Michigan Hollow, Ithaca, NY, United States - MHF15MN | ecosystem: Environmental > Terrestrial > Soil > Wetlands > Peat | place: USA...
GACTGGAACGAAATCAATGAGCAAGCACTCGGAGCAGGGGTGCGGGCGCTGCGGTTCGCCGAAATTCAGGCAGGTAATGGAGTCCTGAAACATGGACGTGGGTTTCTGCGGCGCGTGCACGGAGCGGCCGTAACCACCCTGCTCGAGGAAATTGAGTTCGAACTTGAGGACTTCAAGGATGTCGCGATCGTCGCCGGCCATGGCAGCACCTCCGCTGATCTGCAGCGATTGTCAGCCCGCGATGACAGCCAGGCTGTGACGCAACGCACGATTGGTTGTGACCAATGGCCTTTTTGACCCAACCTCGTGTGAGATGAATCACATACGGAAGTAACAAGACTCATGCGCCGGACCGCGAAACGGCGGCGCCGGCCTTGGTCACCAGCCGGTGCTCGAGGGCGAACAGCGCCAGTTCCAGCCGGGTGGAGACTCCCAGTTTGCTGAAGATGCTGGTCAGGTGGTGCTTGACCGTGTCCTCGCGGACTTTGAATTTTTGCGCGATTTCGCGGTTGCTGGATCCCTCGACGATGGAAGCCACCATCTGCATTTCGCGGCGGGTGAGGCCGTAGCGGGCGCCAGGGTGCTCGGGAGGCACGTCATCGAGCACCAGTTGCTTGAGGTCAGGCACGCTTTCGCGCCCGACCCAGTAGCTGCCCGCCATCACGGCGGCAATGCTCTTGAGCAGCACCTGGGTGGCGGATTCCTTGAGCACCAGGCCGCGAGCGCCCAATTGCAACGCCTCGACGATCTGCGGCCGCTCGGCGGATGCAGCCAGCAGGATGGTGCGCACCGGGGTGCTGGCGGCAGCGAGCTCGCGCAACGCCTCGATGCCGGGAACACGCGGCATGGCCAGATCGAGCAGCAAAATATCCGGCTGGAGCTCCTTGGCCAGGGTCACGGCTTCGGCGCCGTCGGCGGCTTCTCCCACGACGCGCAGACCGGCCTCGGACTCCAGCAGGCGGCGCAAGCCGTCACGAAAAATCGGATGATCGTCGGCGATCAGGATAGAAACGGGAGCGCTAGACATACGCGGCGTGTGCCCTCTGCGGCAGAGTGATCTCCAGGCGGGTCCCCTGTCCGGGAAGCGATTCTATCTCTAAATTGCCGCCGAGGGTACGGACACGCTCCTTAATGACGAGCGGCCCTTTGTGGCAGGCGTCGAGTTCGGCCAGCGATTTTTTTCCGCTGAACTCGAAGCCGCGGCCGTCGTCTTCCACCGCCAGCGTCCACTGGCCCTGATGAACGCTGAAGCGGACGAGCACGCGTTGCGCGCCGCTGTGCTTGCGGACATTGGCCAGCGCCTCCTGCGCGATGCGCACCAGTTCGCGGCAGACGCGCGGGGAGAGCTCCACTTCGTCCAGACCGGAGACGAACTCGGCGTTGATGCCGGTGTCGCGGCGAAACCGGTCCACGGTGTCGGCCAGGTAATCGAGCAACTGATGAGGACTGATATCGAGCGGACGCATCTGCTGCATCAGCGTGCGCAGATCGAATACCTGCTCGCGCAGCAGTTCCTGGATCCGTGCCAGGCGCGACGCCAGCGTGGTGGCATCCGGGGCGCGCGATGCCTCACGTTTCAGCACGTCCACTTCCATTTCCACCGCGATCAGCACCTGGATGGCGCCATCGTGGAGTTCGCGCGCCACGCGCGCGCGTTCCACGGCCCCGGCGCGGGAACGAAGCTGCCGCAGCAGGTACACGGTATAGATTGCCGGCCCGATCTGCGCCACCAGTTTTTGCGCAAAGCGCACTTCCTTGAGCCGGTCAGCGCCGGTCTGGGCGTCGAACAGCAGCAGGTATCCTGACCATTCCTCGCCCATGGTTACGCGAACAGCGAGTAGCGAGGCGGCGGAGTTCATGTGAGGGCAAACCGCCGGCGACCATGCGGGATCGACCCGCCGGCGATGCCCTTGGCTGTCGATGGCCCAGGTGGTCCACGCCGATCCGCGGCGTTGCGAATAAAGGCTATGCGCCGGCAGGTTCGGCATGTACAGCGAGCGCTCGTCGGGCGCGGTTTCCGATCCGGAGATGGAGTTGTCGGCGCCGGGCTGCGCTTCCGAACTCCAGAGGAAAATGCGTCCGGAGCTGTTCTGCCGCAGGATGGCCAGAGCTCGTGGCGCGAGGAACAGCCGCATGGTACTGCCCAGCACAGCTTGCAATGTGCCGCGCAGGCCGGCATCCACGCGCGCCTGGCCGATGACGCGGGCGACGAACGCGTTTTCGGCGCGAAGCTGCTTCTGTTCTTCGGCCAGGTAACCGAGCAGCACGCCCAGGATCATCATGTAGGAGAGCCGGATGACGAAGCGGTTCATCTCGTACTCGCCTTCCAGCCAGGTGCCGAGGTGCTTGCCGTAGGTCAGCAGGACGGCCTCAATGGACATGAACAAGCTGATGATGAGCGAGGTCAGCATGGTCTCGGCAAATCCCCAGCGAAACGCGGCTGCCGTCATCACGAAGACGAAGAAAAGGAAGAAGGGACTGTTCGGGCCCGTGGTGAAGAGGGTGAAAATCGCGGGGAAGACCATGTCCACCGCGTGCATCCAGGGGAACGAGGGCACGAAATCCTGGAAGCGATGGAGCACGGTCCAGACGCCGATACTGTACAGGATGTAGGCGAACAGCAGGCTGTAGGCGAAAGTGGAATAACGGGTGGGCTCGGTGGGGTCCAGAGAGATGGCCAGCATGCCGGCGCAGGCGAGAAAGACACGCGCGGAGGCCAGCACTCGCTCGATGCGCTGGCGCTCATCGGGATCGGCGGGGGCGCCGAGGCGGGTTAGAAACCGTGGAATTCTCCCCAACGGGAACATGGGCATGTTGGCGTAACTTTAACCGGGTAAGTAGCGGGCGGCAAGCGTTCGCGGTACGATTTCGACGGGCAGAACCGGTGTGACGCAACTCACAGCATTCGCCGTCCGGCGGCGGTAGGCTGTGGAAGGGTAGCTCCGACGTTTGGAGAGTGGCCGCCTCGGGCGCCACGGAAGGAGCAAGCCATGTGTTTCCGCAAATCACTGGCATTCACATTCGCCGTTGTGCTGACCTCGTTGGCGCCACTGGCTCTTGCGCAAAAGTCCACCGATGAAGGTCCGAAGTACGACGTGAAAAGTGAAGTCACGGTCAAGGGGACGGTGGAAGAAATCAAAGAAGTTCCCAATCCCAAAGGGCAGATCGGCATTTACCTGATGGTGAAGTCGGGTGGGGAGATCCTTGAAGTGCGGCTGTGTCCGAACAGCTTCCTGAAAGAATTCGAGGTCGTGTTCAACAAAGGCGACCAGTTGACCATCACCGGATCCAGGGTGAAGGTGGAAGAGAAACAGGTGATCCTGGCACGCCAAATCGAGTCCGGCAATAACACCATCACGCTTCGTGACCCGCAGGGTGTGCCGGTCTGGACGTGGCTGACCAAGGGGGGCATTCACTAGCAACCACGCTCGTTCAGTTTACCGCTCGTGGGCAACGTGCCGCCCAGCGTTCCTACCGTGCTGTTTTTCTCATTGAGGAGTACCATCTACCCTGGTTGTGTTTGGCTGCCCGGGCCGGGGTGTCTGCCGGCCAGACCTGCGAACTAGCAACTGAGACCTGATGGTTTGGCTCTAAATGAGGGCGGGAACTTGAAACGACGAGGCCCCATGAGCTCCCCTGAAACCGAAGTTCAGCCGACGGCAGTTACTTACGACTTCTCTCTCTTGAGCGATTACGACGTTCACCTGTTCAACGAAGGCGCGCACAACCGGCTGTACGAAAAAATGGGCTCGCACCTGGCGGAATGGGAAGGAAAGCGCGGCGTGCACTTTGCCGTGTGGGCGCCGAATGCGGAAGCGGTGAACGTCTTCGGTGAGTTCAATGGCTGGAACAAGCACACCCATCACCTGCGGCCGCGCGGGGACTCGGGCATATGGGAAGGCTTCATTTCGGGTTTAGCCGAAGGCACGTCCTACAAGTACTACGTCGTCTCGCGCTATCTCGGCTACCGCGCGGACAAGGCGGATCCGTTCGCGTTCTTCGATGAGGTGCCGCCACGCACCGCCTCCATCGTGCGCGACCTCAACTACGAGTGGGGCGACAAGCATTGGATGCAGTCGCGCCACGTTCACAACTCGCTGCAGGCGCCCATGTCGGTGTACGAAGTGCACATCGGATCGTGGATGCGCGTTCCCGAGGAAAGCAATCGCTCGCTGACCTATCGCGAACTGGCCTACAAGCTCGCTGATTATGTGAAACGTGCCGGATTCACTCACGTCGAGTTCATGCCGGTGATGGAGCACCCGTTTTACGGCTCGTGGGGATACCAGACCACCGGGTTCTTCGCGCCCACCAGCCGCTACGGCACGCCGCAGGATTTCATGTTCCTGGTGGACCACCTCCACCAGAACGGCATCGGAGTGATTCTGGACTGGGTGCCTTCGCACTTTCCCGCCGACGAGCACGGCCTGGCCTACTTCGATGGCACGCACCTCTACGAGCATGCCGACACGCGGATGGGCTTCCATCCCGACTGGAAAAGCTACATCTTCAATTACGGGCGGACCGAGGTGCGCAGTTTCCTGCTCTCCAGCGCGATTTTCTGGCTCGACCTCTATCACGCCGACGGGCTGCGCGTGGATGCCGTTGCATCCATGCTGTACCTCGACTACTCACGAAAAGAAGGCGAATGGATTCCCAACCGCTACGGCGGGCGCGAGAACCTGGATGCCATCACTTTCCTGCAGCGCATGAACCATGACGTGTACCAGAACTTTCCGTCGGCGCAGACCATCGCCGAGGAATCGACGGCGTGGCCGATGGTGTCTAAACCGAACTATGTCGGCGGCCTCGGCTTTGGGCTGAAATGGGACATGGGATGGATGCACGACACGCTGGTCTACATGAGTAAGGACCCGATCCATCGCCGGTATCACCATCATATTCTCACTTTCCGCGGGCTGTACGCGTTCACCGAGAATTTCTTGCTGCCGCTTTCGCATGATGAGGTCGTACACGGCAAAGGGTCGCTGCTCGGGAAGATGCCGGGCGATCCGTGGCAGCAATACGCCAACCTGCGGCTGCTGTTCGGTTACATGTGGGCCCAGTCGGGCAAGAAGCTGCTATTCATGGGCGGCGAATTCGGCCAGTGGCCGGAGTGGAACCACGAGTTCAGCCTGGAATGGGACGTGCTTCGTTTTCCCGATCATGCCGGGGTCCTGAAGTGGGTCGAGGATCTGAACCGTGTGATGCGGGAACAACCGGCGCTGCACGCGCTGGATACCGATCCCCGCGGCTTCGAATGGATTGACGCCAACGACGGCGACAACAGCGCCCTGACGTTCCTGCGGAAAACCGAAGACCCCAACGACACCATCGTGGTGGCGCTGAATTTCACGCCGGTGCCGCGCCACAAATATCGCGTGGGGGTACCGCAGGGCGGATACTGGCGCGAACTATTGAACAGTGACGGCAAGATGTACGGTGGCTCCGGGATGGGAAACGCCGGCGGGTGCAACTCCGAACCGATCCCGTGGCATAACCAGTCTTGCTCAATTTCGCTTATCCTGCCGCCGCTGGGTGCGCTCTACCTCAAACGGCAGCGATAGTAACGTAATCATCTGAGAGTCACGCGCGGCGGAATGACCACCCAAACGGATTCCTGTTTCCCGGCGACGCGCAACTCCTGGGCAGCGTTTCCGATTTTCGGCTCCGTTGCACCCGCAAACCTGAATGACGACCGAGTTCTCGCCGACCTTGCGCCAACAGCCGCGCGCCGGCAGGATGGTGAAACCGTCGAAGTGCCGGTTGAGAATTTGCTCGATGGCAGCGCGATCGAATCGGCGACGTAGATGCTGGCCGGTTCGCAACGGGGGATCGCGACCGGAACGCAAGAAAGGCACGGCTCTCTGCCGTGCCTTTCATCTTCTCCGCGCGAGCCCTAGCTAGTCGTTCATCACCTGCCAGCCCTTGTCGGTCTTGACCAGGTTGAGGACCGCCCTCTTCGCGTCGGCATGGTAGAAGTTGGCGCCGTATTTTTCGATCAGCGCCTGCGTGTCCCAGATATTAAAGGCTTTTATCATGGTGCCGTTGGCGTCAAACAAGTCGCCGACCGGTGTGGCGTCCCATTGCCAGGTGTACTCGACCTTGGCCATGCTAGGGCCGTTCATGGTGACCTTACTGATCTGCATCAGCCGGCGGCGCGCCAGCGGAACCGTCAGGGCCAGCGATCCGTCTTTTTCTACGCTCTTCTGGAACTCGGGAAATGCCGTCAGTTCCTTTTCACCCTGGGGAGTGAGACTAATGTTATAGACATCGCCTTTCTTGGCGGCGACCACTTTCACCAGGCCGCCTTTCTCCAGCAGCTTGTAATGCGGATCGCGCGGCTTTTCATTGACGCTGGATTTCACCGTGCCGGTGTGGAATCGCAACACCGCCGGCCCCTGCGCTTTCAGGACGGCGGTCACAACCGTAGCGGCGTCCGCCTGCGTCAGCACTTTTTTCGACTGCACGACCCAATAGGCGACGGTTCCTACGATCACGCCGGCCAGCGCCAGGATGAGCAACAGCGGAACCACGGACGACGATCTCTTCTCCATCTCCAGTTCCTGTTCAAACATAAGTCCCTCCCCGTGCAGCACTACGGCAACACAACAGTATTCCCCTGTCCTGCCTTGCCCGCTGTGATTGGAATCACGGGCCGGAGTGAGCGGCGGGCGCGCTGTGGGCGCCCGTCTATCGCGCTTTCTGTGCTTTCCCCTGGGAGCGCCATGCCGCCGCCAACAGCACAATTGGATATAATGTGTCGATTCGCTCCTGCCTTACGCCCTCAGTTTACGCATGGCCATAGTCGCGTCGCCGTCCGCCGCTTACACAGGCCCGCCTGAATGGATCACCGCGCCGACATGGCCCTCCGGTTCGAACCCGGGCGTTGGTAAGCGATGATGAGCTCGGGAATTTACGACCGGTTAGTCTGCCCAGTGCACCGGCTGCCGGTGCAGCGCCGGGGTGACGCCCTGACCTGCACCTCGGGGGACACCTACGCCATCGTCGAGGAAGTGCCGGTGATGCTGATCGAGGGAGCGGAGCAGACCATCGACGCGGCCGAAAAAACCCTGGAGGCTGCGCGCTCGATGCCCCCTCATCCGGCGCGCGCTTTTGACGGCGCCCCTTATTTTGTGGATACGCTGGGCTGCAGCGAGGAGGAGATGGAAGCGATCCGCCACGAATTGGCAACCGGAGGAACCCAGGTGGACCCGGTGGTACGCTACATGGTAGGCGCGACCAGCGGGCTCCTATATAGGAATGCCATCGGGAATCTTTCTCACTATCCCATACCGGAGTTGCGCCTGCCATCGGCGGCGGGCAGCACGTTACTCGATATCGGCTGCAACTGGGGCCGGTGGTCCGTAGCGGCTGCACGCAAGGGGTATCGTGCAGTGGGCATTGATCCGTCTCTCGGCGCTGTGCTCGCGGCCCGACGCGTCTGCCGGCAGCTTGGGGCTTCGGCGGAGTTCGTGGTCGGTGACGCCCGGTATCTGCCATTCGCGGCCAGTAGTTTCGACCTCGTCTTCTCCTATAGTGTCCTACAGCACTTCAGCAAGGAGGACGTCCGCCAGACCCTGTCCGAGATAGGGAGAGTCTTGCGCGCACACGGCGCCAGCCTGGTCCAGATGCCGAACGCGTTCGGTATTCGCAGCCTGCAACAGCAGCTCCGCCGCAGGTTCCGCGACGGAACCGGCTTCGAAGTCAGGTACTGGAGCATTCCCGAACTCAAGCGCGCTTTCACGCAGGCGATCGGCGAAAGCGTGATCCGCGTTGACGGTTACTTCGGCCTGGGAATCCAAGCCAGCGACTCCGATTTGTTTCCGCCCATGTATCGCAGAATCGTAAGCGCATCGGAAGTGCTTCGGCGGCTAAGCGAGCGGGCCCGCTGGATGTGTTACTTCGCCGACAGCGTGTATGTGCACTCGACGGCAACGCGCTCGGAGCTGGCTTCGAACCAGGCTGCTCGGGAGGCTCGAAGGTGCGGGTCTGCCTGATTGGAGCGACTCATCCCTGCCACAATCCGCGCCTGGTGCGCGAAGCCGACACCCTGGTCGAATGCGGCCACGAAGTGCGCGCAGTCGCGGTCCGGACGTCGCTGCCATTGGTCGACGACGATGCCAGGCTGATCGCGACCCGCAAATGGCGCCTCCAGACCGCCAGCATCCTGCGCTCGCCCTGGCCCAACCTGGTGCGCGCCATTCCCGGGCGGCTGCGACGTGAGCTTGCGACTCGTTCATTTCCGCGCACTGGCTCAACCCCCGACGCGGAAAACGCGCTGTGCGAAGCCGCGCCGGAACTGCTTCGACTCGCAGTGTCCGAGCCCGCCGATTGGTTTATCGCGCACACGCAGCCCGTCCTCGGCGTGGCGGCACGGGCCGCTCGTAAATGGAATGCGCGGCTCGGCTTCGATTGCGAGGATCTGCTAGCCCTCACCGGCCACAATGACCCGGCGCTCATTCATTCGATCGAGGCCGCGTACCTGCCGGCCTGCGACTACGTTTCCGCCACCTCGCCAGCGATGGCGACGCGATTGCACCAGCAGTACGGCATCCCGGTTCCCACCGTTCTTTACAACGTTTTCCCGCTGGACATGGCCCGGCACATGAAGCCGCCCGAGCAACGTCCGGCAGCAGCGTTACTGCGCCTGCACTGGTCGGGACAGACCATGGGCCCGGGCAAGGGCCTGGAGGAAGCGGTGGAGGCGGCGGGGCGGGCGGGCGGCGGAGTCGAGATTTTTCTGCGCGGTACGCCGGTGAGCGGTTATGGCGAAAAACTATCTCGCATGGCACGCGAGCGAAATCTGTCGCTGGCATTTCTTCCCCACCTGCACCACGACGAACTCCTCGGCGCCATGGACCAGTTCGATGTCGGACTGGCGCTGGAGCGTGCGTCCGATCCCAATTACTCGATCACGGTGACCAACAAATTCTTCAGCTATATGCTCGCCGGACTGGCCCTGGCCGCCACCGACACTCCCGGCCAGCGCGAAGTCTTCGAGCAGGCGCCGGCGGCGGGATTCATGTATCCCTCTGGCCGCCCGGAATTGCTGGCCGAGCAGCTTCGGCGCTGGTGCGACGACCGCAACGGACTGCGCGCGGCCCAGTCCGCCGCCTGGCGCGTCGCGCGCGAACGATTTTGTTGGGACGTGGAGAAAACGAAATTTCTGACGCTGCTGGAAAGGCCGGTTGCGCGGCCGGCACAGGTTCCGGCGGGATAATCCGAAATCCGCGTGCCTGCGGCTGTTTACGTCCTGCGGTTCATTCAATAGAATGGCAGCACCTTCCTTCGGGACGTTCATCTCGGGATCATGAGGACGTGTCAATGTCGCTGGTCAGGTCCGTTTATGGTCGAGGTCCGATCGCGCTGCTCTCATTGCTGTTGATGTTGCCGGTCTTGGGTCGCTCTCAGCAGGAGTCGCAGCAGCCGCAGGGGCCGCCGCCGTCGCAACAGGTGCAGCCGCCGACGGCAGTGGACCCAAACGTTCCCGCCGCCGCCCCCGCGCCCGTTGATGCGCCGGCCGCGTCTGCTGGCAGGATCCAAATGTCGTCTCCAGCCTCGAGCACGCCGACCGAGATGCTGATCGGGCCCGGCGATGAAGGTGAGATAAGGGTATTCGGCGTGCCCGAACTGGGGACGCATTTCCGGGTTGAAAGCACGGGCGACGTCTACCTGCCTCTGATCGGCAAGGTCCACCTCGCCGGGTTGAACGCCGACGCGGCGCAAATCGAGGTGAGCAAGAAGTACGAAGAGGGCGGGTTCCTGCACAACCCGCACATCACGATCTACGTGAAGGAATACACCACCCAGGGCATCTCGGTTCTGGGTGAAGTGACCCGTCCCGGCATCTACTCGGCGCTGAACGCGCGGCGGTTGTACGACGTCTTCCTGATTGCCGGTGGTCTGACGGCCCGCGCCGGAAAGACGGCGACCATCACCCATTCCAAGGAGCCCGACAAGCCGGTGGTGGTGAAACTGGAGAGCGGAGCAGCCGCCAACCAGGCCAATATTGAAATCCTGCCCGGCGACACGATTACCGTCTCGCGCGCCGGGGTCGTCTACGTCATCGGCGAAGTGAATCGGCCGGGAGCGTTCGTGATGGAGACCACAACCACGGCCAGCCTGCTGCAGATGCTCGCCCTGGCGGCCGGTCCCACGCGCGCGGCGTCCCTGGCTCACACCCGCGTGATCCGTCGCGTTGCCAAGGGCGGCCTGGAGAGCAAAGACATCGATCTGAAAAAGATCATGCAGGCCAAGGCGAGCGATGTGGAAGTCCAGGCAGAAGACATCGTTTTCGTCCCCTCCAGCCGTGGTAAGGCGGCGATGGAACGCGGTGGGAGCTCGATCCTGAGTATGCTCACCAGCCTCGCGGTTTATCGGTTCTGAGGAGACCGGCAGACATCCCGCGCCTTTCGCCGCCCGGCATCAGCTTCGCATGAAAACCGTTCTCGTCATCGGGCCCGACTTCGTGCCCAGCAGCATGCCGCCGGCGCTGCGCCTGCGGTTTCTGGTTCGCCACCTGCCGGAATTCGGATGGCAGCCACTGGTACTTTCCGTTGAACCCCGCTTCTACGAGCACGCCATCGACCCGGAAAACGAGCGCCTTCTGCCTCCGGACCTGGAGGTGATCCGCACGCCGGCGGCTTCGGCCTCGTGGTCGCGCAAGATTGGCGTAGGCGACCTTGGCTGGCGCTCGCTGCGCCAGCAGTGGAAGGCAATCCGGCGGATTTCGCGTCAGCGAAAAATTGACTTGCTGTTTGTCTCTGTGCCCCCGTATCCGACCATGGTGCTGGGCCGGCTGGCGCACGATCGTCTCGGCTTACCCTATGTCGTGGACTATCAGGATCCTTGGTTGAGCGATTATTACTTGCACGCGTCGAACGCGCAGCGCCCGCCGAAATGGTGGCTGGCGCGCTACATGGCCAAAACCCTGCAGCCTTTTGCCGTCCGCCGCGCCGCACACATAACCGGCGTCTCCAAGGGCACGACGGATTCGGTCGTTCGCCGGTACCGCTGGCTCAACCAGAACGACACCACGGAGATTCCCCTGGGTGGAGAGCCCGCGGACTTCGTGTATCTTCGCCGCAACCCGCGCCGCAACCAGATTTTCATTCGCGGAGACGGGCTGTTGCACCTCGGTTACGTGGGCGCATGCATCCCAGGCATGCATCCGGTGGTGCGAGCGCTGTTTGCGGCGGTGCGGCAGGGACTGACGGCGAACCCGGCGATCTTCAGCCGTCTGCGCATGCATTTTGTCGGAAGCACGTATTCTCCGCATCCGGCCGAACAGGTGATGC
>Ga0326726_10005663_pt1 | contig 11299 bp, 9 predicted proteins | sample MHFenrmetagenome_2_FD_207603 | JGI IMG/M metagenome (GOLD analysis project Ga0326726, IMG submission 207603) | Lab enriched peat soil microbial communities from Michigan Hollow, Ithaca, NY, United States - MHF15MN | ecosystem: Environmental > Terrestrial > Soil > Wetlands > Peat | place: USA...
CTTCATCATAGATTTCTTCTGAATTAAGTAGCTCTTTCCCGTCAAAATATTCCAGTGTTATAAACGAAGAACCGACCTCTACCTCATCTTGATTATCAACGCAAACGACAGTGCCCAATCCGAAAGGTCTGATAACGTAAGGATGTTCAAGTTTTTTAAGAACAAAAAATTCTTTTAAGAAACCTTTTCTTTCATGATCATCTATTCCTTTTGGAAGAATTTTAATGGCGTACTCATTGCCAAGAAATTCATTATCCCTGCAGAGATAAACAGAGCTTCTGCCTTCTCCAAGCTTTCTAATTATTTCGTAACGCATGTTTATCAAGTATTCAACCTTGGGTTAAAAATTTTACCAAGCATCCTTCCAGAAGAATTAACTGAAAATAATGTTAAAATTAACCCTAACCCCGGGAATGCTACCAGCCACCATGCTCTGTTAATATATTGCTGTCCAGAACTTATCATCGAACCCCACGATGGATATGAATTACCTATGCCGAGTCCAAGATAACTAAGTGCAGCCTCTGCAAGTACAATATTGCTGAATAAAAATACCATATTAACCAATACCGGCGCCACAATTACAGGCAATATTTCTTTTAGAAGAAGCTGCGATTTTCTCAAGCCAACAAGTTCTGCAGTTGAAAAAAAATCTTTTTGTTTTATTGATAGCACTTCGCTTTTTACAATTTTAAATAAACTCATCCAGCCGGAGATCCCTAGAACAATAATAACCGAGAAAATAGAGCTGCCGAATAAAGCTAAAATTAAAACCACCAGGTAAATTACAGGAAATGCAAGAAAGGTTTCTGTGAATCGGTTTAGTATGATATCCGGTAATCCTCCCCGGTAGCCCGCAGTAAAGCCGAGAATAATTCCGATAAACAATGAAAGAATAACAGCCCCAAATCCTATTGCTATTGAAATACGCGTACCAAAAATCAACCTTACGAATAAATCTCTCCCAAACTCATCAGTTCCGAGCAAAAAGAATTTTTCCTTCACCACTGGTAATCCATCTTCAGTAAGAATTTCTTCTAGTATAATTTCCTTAACATCATGTTTCTGATAGTATTTAACAGTACCGGCTAATTTCACACTATCAGTAAATATAATGTTATCATTATACGAAAGCTTAATAATCTTATCCATCCTTTGCCTGAATTTTTCAGATTCGGAAATTGATCCGCTTTCATTCGATTTTAACTGGATCAGCTTAACAGTGCTTAACGGTGGAAGCAGCTTTGTTACTGAAAGGTTTTTAGAAAATTCTGGATTCTCATTAGAAATTATGGGTGTAAAAAGAAAAATAAAACAGAGTGCAATAAGAAATGCAAATGAAAAATTTAGTTTGTTTTTCAGGAATGTCCATTTCTTTTTAAACAGAACTATTAGTGGGATAATCAATAAAAACATGATTACTGATAAAACTGCATCAATAAAACTGAAATTTACTATTGCAGCTGCTGCCTTTGTGTCTCTTACCAGCAATCCAATATAATTGAAAAACAAGGTGAGATAACCGGCTACCAGATTAAACCGGATAATAACTATCATCAGCCAGAGAAAAATTATCCAGTGAATTATTTTCAATCCGGATTTCAATTCAGAATTCCTTTAATCAACCTTTTATCAACTTTAAGCTTAATAATATCGGCAAAAAAATTAGCTAGAATAATTACCGCACCTGCAGTAAAAACACAGGCAATAATTAACGGGTAATCTCTAGAAAGAACCGACTCAATTGCTAATCTGCCCATACCGGGAAGACTGAAAATCACTTCTGTAATCAAAGCCCCGCTCATTAACAATCCAAGCTCTACGCCTGCAACTGAGATTAGTGGTCTTAATGCATTGGGCATAACATGTTTCCTTAAAATTACTTTTTCACTAACTCCCGAAGCTTGCAGATTTATAATAAACGCCTGGTGAAGCACTTCATCCATACTCTCTTTTATGTATTTATAGAACATAGCAATTCCCGCAGCAGAAAGTGTTACTAACGGCAGCACCAAATGATACAATCTATTCAGAATTTTAGAAAAGAAAGAAAGATTTTCGTAATCAAGCGACTTCAAACCGGAAATTGGAAATAAATTTAAACTCACAGAAAACAGATATATTAAAGCAACACCAAGAACAAATGAGGGAATTGAGTAAACAAAAAGTGAACTGTTTGAGATCAATTTTTCTAGCTTCTTGTTCTGTTTTTTTATTATCCAAAGTGAAATAGCTATGCTTAGTGTAATTTGAAGGACAAAACTAATGGAAGCAAATACAAGGGTGAAGGAAAAATATTCCCAGACCACCTTAAAAACTGGAAGCCTATAGTTGTAAGATATTCCCAAATCTCCTTTAATAACGTTTAAAAGAAATGAAAAGTACTGATCAACAACAGGCTGGTTGAGTGAAAATTTTTCTGCAATTTTTTCTGATAATTCATTGCCGAGCTTTGCCGATACATATTTATCAGTTGGATCTCCAGGTGAAAGTCTGATAATTATGAATAGAATGCTTACGAGTAGAAAAAGTGTAAGCAATGACGATGAGAGTCTTTTAAGAAGTATCTTTAAAATTCTGCTATTCATAAAGATTTACTCATCAAGAGTCCATTCCCAACAGTGCACAATTACACCATAGGGAGTAATGTCCAAATTTTTTATCCGTTTGTTGTAAACCACTATATTGGGTGTCCAGTAAAGGAAAGTAACCGGCTCATCCCGATGAATAATTACCTGAAACTCTTTAATCAATTCATTTTTCCTTTTATCGGTGATTTTTGTGTCCAGCTGATCAAGAATATTATCAATTTCTAAATTATTATAACTTAAAAAATTGAGCGAAGCTACTTTCGGATCTGAGTACCAGAATATTTTTAATTTTAAATTAATTGAAACGCCCCAGGCAGCCATCCATGAATCTAATTTTTTCTTATAAAGATTGTCGATGAAAGAACCTAGTTCCATTTTTTCAGGGATCATTTCTATTCCCACTGACTTTAAATTATTTTTTATAACGACTGAGGCGTATTCACGCAGAGGATTTCCAATCGGGTAATACAATGTAAATTTAAATTTATCACTCCCCTTCTCAAGAACTCCGTCATTGTCAACATCCTTCCAGCCTTCTGAAGCTAAAAGTTTTTTTGCTTCGTCGGGATTATAATCATAAGGCTTTACATCCTTGTTAAATGCAGATTTAAAAATCGGAGATACTGGAGATGCAGCAAGTTCACCAAGCCCCTGCAAATATTCCTCAAATATTTCTTTCCTGTTAATAGCCATACTCATAGCTTTGCGAATATTGCTACTTCCAAATAATTTATTTGGATTCCTCTCACCTTTGGAAAATGATTCAGGATCTACATTGTTCCATCCGATATAATCGTATTCTCTTCCAAATTCAGGAACAACAACAAGCTGGCCATTTTGCTTCAACTTATCAACATCCTCAACTTTAACAGCGTCAACTAAATCAAGTTCACCTTTCTCCAATTGCAATATTCTCGAAGTGTAATCAGGAACGATTTTAAAAACCAGCTCTGGAACCTGCCCCGGACGAAACAGAAATGAGATGCTGTCAGTTTCCAAAGTAATAGACTGATTTCTTTCCCATTTTTTTAGCCTGAAGGCTCCACAGGTGACAGGATTAAAGTTGATCTCATTATTTGCAAGCTGCTTCTTTTCCAGTTTTTCGAAAACATGCTTCGGAATAAGAGTTAAATCAAATTCATTTATACTCGGAACAGATGTTTTCGGAAAATATATTACGAGCTCATAAGGTGAAATCAATCTGAATGTTTTGTCAATATCAATTCGACCATCTTTTTCAGTATAAAACTGATTGAAGGTGTTGTACAAACGACTCTGAACATCCGGATCGGAAAATATATCGTATGAGAATATGACATCTTCAGCCGTAAGTTTTTGTCCATCGGACCAGTAAATATCATCTCTTAAAACAAATTTAATTGACGAAGAATCTTCAGACCACTGCCAGCTTTTTGCAATCATCGGGAAAGCATCCGTCTTTCCTATCTCTGCATTCCATTTTAATCCTATTAAACCGGGATAAAGCAGTTCGGCAATAACTGCTTCCTCAAAGCTGAAGGCAAAAAGTGAATTGAAAGTTTGTACATCGGCAACAATTCCAATTACAACGCGTTTCTCCTGGTTCGATTTTTTTGAATCGCAGGAAAAAAACATTAGCGGAATGATTATAATGAGGAGCAGATTTACGGTTTTTCTGTTCATTATGAGGTTTGGATATTACAAATAGTAATTTTTCACTCCAATTTATTATTTTGTTGAGTAAAAGAAAAACAAACATTTTACCCGATGCTTAACGCCGACATAAATTCAGTTTCTCTTATCGATGAAGAAAGCAGACGAATTATACTTCAAAACATTAAATTCGATGTTGAGAAGGGAAAGATTTATACGATTCTCGGTAAGAACGGGTCAGGAAAATCAACACTGATAAAGACATTAACAGACCTACTGCCTGCCGCACAATATGAAATTAAAGGAAAAGTATACTTTTACGACACAGATTTACTTAACACATCGGCAGAAAAATTACGAGAGATCAGAAAGAATAAAATTCGCTATGTTTTTCAGGATGTAGGTAACAGCCTCGATCCCTTAAAAAAGCTGAAGTACTACTTCAACCTATCTGAAGCAAAACCTGAACAAATTGAACAGCAGCTGATTTTCTTTTTACTACCTGGATATAAAAAGCTTTCGGGTCTTCATTCTTATGAATTGAGCGGCGGAATGGCTCAAAGACTTCTGATTGTTCTTGCATTGCTGGCAAATCCCGATTTAATTATTCTTGATGAACCGACATCCGGTGTTGATTATGCGGTAATGAACCTTATTCTTTTAAAATTAAAAGAATTTATTAAAACGAATGAAAATTCGGTTCTGATAGTTACACAGGATATAAACTTTGCACTAAAGTCATCTGATAAAATTGCATATTTATCAGACGGAAGATTAACTCGGTTTTTTACTCCTGATGAATTGTTGAATTCACCTGATGACACGGTGAAAAATTTTATTTATTCATTTAAAGAGCTAAGCAATGCCTCTGCTTAAAGTTGAAAATATTTCCTACTCCGTTGAAGTTAAAGAGGAAAAGAAAAGGCAATTCGATATTCTGAAAAACGTTTCCTTTGAAGTTGAGCAGGGAGAGACTATCGGAATTTGCGGTGAATCTGGTGGTGGAAAGTCAACTCTTGCGAAAGTGATTTCCGGATTAATTAAGCCGGATAGCGGAAGAATTATTCTGGATTCGGAATTTGAAAAAGAAAAAAGAAGAAGTGGCCCGATACAAATTCTTTTTCAGAATCATGGTGAAGTTTTAAATCCTTTTAGAAAAGTTCAAAATATCATTGATGAAGCAATAAGGATTTCTGGCATTGATGAAACTAAACTTGAGAAGGAAAGAGAAAAAGTTCTCAGCTCGGTCGGATTTCCAAATGAACTGTACAACAGAAGAGGAATGGAACTAAGCGGTGGTGAACAGCAAAGAGCAGCGCTCGCCAGATTACTTGCAGTAAAACCAGTTTTATTAATTCTTGATGAACCATTTTCTGCACAGGATGTTGAATCACAGTTGAATCTTGTTAAGCTCTTTAAAAGGCTGAATATAGAGTTTCACCTCACTATGATTTGTATAAGCCACGATTTAAGGATATTGAGAAATCTTGCCAGCCGTGTGATAATCTTAAAGAATGGTGAGATTGTGGAAAGTGGAAAGACAAGTGAAGTGTTCAAAAATCCTAAAAAAGACTACACAAAATTTTTACTCTCCGCTGAAGCATTGGATCTCACATATCAAGAATTAAAAGCAACACCTAATTTCTAGCCTGAAAACAAAACCCTGAAAAAATATTTTCCGCTTGCTCGACGTACCTGTTACACACTTGAAATGATATCTTACTTGACTAAACTGGCATACGCAACCAGCTTGTCTTCATCATACTCTATTTTAATTTTTGAAAGACTATCAAGAAAAGCTGACAGCTTATCAAATCCAAACTCTTTGTGATTGAACGTCGGATATTCCTTCTTAATCATTATTCCAATTGTCGCAACATTTATTCTCCGATTTTCTTTCTTTAAAAAAGAAATGATACTTTGCTCTATTTGTTCACTCACTTTTTTCTGAGGAGTTTGCAGTGATTTTGATTCCTGAGGTTTAATTTTCGCTGGCTGATATTCTATTAGCCCATCTGCAACATTCACCAGATCCCTTGATATGGAACCGGGAACTCCCATTAAAAAAGTATGTTTACCTAGTGATCGTAACTCATTCAACAGCGGTATAAAATCACGGTCTCCGGAAACCAATATTAAAGTATTTATGTTTTCATTTTGCATAAAAAGCTTCATAGCATGAACACAAATAAACGTATCAGCACTGCTTTTTTCTGTTCTGGATAATGGCGTAAAAACCGGCTGAATACCGCTTGTCTGAAGACTGTTAATCTGCTCATTGAAACGAACCCAATCACCGAATGCTTGTATTGATGCAATGCCTCCTTTTTTCTCACATAAACCTCTGATTATCATTAAATCGGGCTCTTCGCCAAAATTATTAAGTGAAGAGTAGTATATATTTTCAAAGTCGATAAAAACCGCAATCGTATTTTGTATTGGTCTTCCAGATTGATCTTTCACCGATATTCTCCTAGAATAAATTCTAATTGTTATTAAAAATTCTTTTTAATCACATTCTGATTCAAAACTTACCAACATTTGAAGTTTGTTCAAATAAGGCTGGGAGTTATTAGCTTTACTATCATAAAATGATTTAATATTGAAAACCATTCACAAAATTATTTTCAGAAGTAATTTGATATTAGTTTGGCTAATTCTGATTGCTTTATCCACACAAGCTCAACAGCAAACCTTCAAACATCTTTATACAGAATTACATCTCGGTATCCAATACAATTTTGGTCCTTCAGAAGATCAGGCAGAAATAGCTGGCGGTTTTGATTCTCTTTCTTACGATAAAACTCAGCACTTCTATCCCGGATTTAAATCATCTGTTCCGATTGAAGTAGTTATTGGATACAATTTTAATAATTCATTTCACGTCGAAAGTAATTACAGTTATTACAAACTGGATATGGCACTGCTTCAAAAATTGGATCTGGCTGAATATCAATTTTTAGTCGCTGATATGTTTTCAGCAAAAGTATCAGCACTATTTAGATTTAGTGATGAAGATATTGATAGTTCATTTGGTATTTCCACAGGTATGTCTTTTGGTGTAGTCTATCCGTTTTCAAATGAAATAAATGAAGAAACAAAAAACTACTTCGGCATAAAAGACTTTCAGCAGAACCTGGAGTTATTTTTTGAAATCAATGCTAACTGTTATTTGCCGTTAAATTATTACAGTTTTTATCTGACGGCTGGAACTTCGTTTACTTTACCTTGGCTAATCGGTTCAATCGGGCAAATAGAAATGCAATCAGGTTCAAATTATAAGGTTATTCAGAATGACGTGTTTCTTTATTCAATAAGTGGATATCTAGGAATCGGATATCGTTTCTGAAGGTAAAACAAAACCAGTTGAGCTAAGGAATAGGTTTGCGGAGGAAAAGCGAAGAAATAATTAATAATAATTATACGGCTTTGTTTACATATCTCATTAAAACCCCGATCTGGTAAATCAAATACTCGTTTTCAGATTCATCAATATCACCATCTTTGTGTTTACTGTTTTCATTAAAATATGTATCTAGGTAATTAAGTGTAGCAAAGATAATGTTTCTTAATTGTGGATCTCTTTTGTCTTCCTTCAATTTTTTCTGTAACTCAGAAATACTAGCATCTAATCCTTTACCATTATTTAATTTGAATTTCAAAAATCTTCTATTGCTCTTCTTAAGCTTTCAGCTGATTTCACACAATCATGCTGCTCATAAAAACTTAGTGCTTTAATAAAATGGTCATTACTCTCTTTATTTAGAAAAGTTAAGACTTCATTTACTAATGTTTTATCCAATAATTCTTCACCTTTGGGAAACAAAATTACTTCATTGCCTTTTCTGGTAATATTTACATTAACTCTTGAGTATTCAGTCGCTTCTTTGATGAGATTAAAATAATTTTCTTGAAATGATTTAAAATTGTGTACAAACGAATTTGGAAGTTTAAATTTTATAGTGAACAAATATTCAATTAATCTATAAAACTCGAATTCTTTCGTTTCATTTTTAAAGGCTTCAATAATGTTTAAACTATATTTTTGCTGAGACGTCTGCTTCCATTCAACGGACTTTCCAATTAAATTACAAAATTGTACAATTCCTTCATCTTCTACGTGTTCATCAACTTCATCCAGTATATTTAAAACTCTTGTTTTATATTTTTTGAATTCCTCATGGTAGTTTTCTTCAGTAACTATATCCCATCTTTTATTAAAGGCTTCTATTTTTCTTTTAATCTCTGACATTTTAAATATCTTTATATTTTTTTATTTCAAACTTAAAAAACTCAGACATTATTAGCATTATATATCTTTGCGAAGGGTACTGTTCAATTCTTTATCCACGGTGTCACAGATATAAGATCAAATTTCACTCAAATAAAAACCCTCCTCACCATTCGATGAAAAGGGTTAATTGATAAAAATATTTTACTACTGAACTTTTACTCTCACACTTTCTGAATGGCTTGCAAACTCCGGTGCATACATACATTGGATCGTTGTAATTCCGTTTGAGAAATCTCCTTTATGAGTTACTCTCAATGGATACTCGAACACATAAGTTCCCTTCGGTAACCAATCCATAAAGAAATTTGTTGCAACGTCACGAGTATTTTCGTAGTAATATAATCCATCCTGGTATTTATAAGTTGAAAGTACGTTTATCGGTTCAAATCCTGCAGCACGCATATCTTTCAGGTGAACAAATTCCATATCGCGGTCAACACGAATTTCAATTCTTACTTTTATAAGATCGCCTGGTTTCAGCTTTGTATCCTCGGTAACCGGTGTAATCTTTTTTCCAGTTGGAGAATCCAATTCAAGAAACAATTTCTTATTTATCTTCAGCGGAGATTCAGCCGTAGTAATTTTATCAAGCTGCTCATAATACTGCCAGTAGAGAGAACCCCACGCAACTACATTATTGTTATTCGTTACAGTTATTTCTCCCATTTCAGGTTTTATTTCATCGCCCTTCCAGGATGTTTTGAAATATCCTGTTCCTGCTTCAATATGAATTTCAGGATTATTAATCAGATCAAGCATCTGTCCGCCAATTTTGATATCAGGCATTTTCGTATCAGCGAGCCAATCGCTTCCTCTAAGCAGAAGTACATAGCATGCTTCAGCAGTTGCCTTTGTTGTCTTCCAATCCTGAACCTGCTTTTGTTTCAGCAGCCATACTTTCATCAGGTCAACGGATTGCTGGTCTTTTGTAATTTCATCAACGGCTTCAATCAGCAATGCCTGAGTTTCAATCGGCGCCTGGTACCACCACCATCCCCATTCTTCCTTAAAGTACATTCCCATTTCATCATTGAACACCGCATTTTCAATTATCGATTTGATGATTGCTTTCGCAGTTTTTGCATCATACATTCTGTAGAGAGCAAGAGCGATCATTCCCTGCATATATTTATTGTTACTCAACCAATATTTTTGCGCCTGTCCTTTCCAGTAATCGAAAGCTTCTTTGTGTTTATCATCAACAGGAATATCAAGATAGTAGCTTCTTCCATAAAGATACTGTGCCTGCTCATATCCGATATGTTTTTTCTTAAGATCGAAACCGTGTGTCTTCAAATATTCATAATCTTCATACATTCTGGCATCGGTGTAAAGAACTGCTTTGCGAAGCATTTCCCACGTTGTTGCGTTTTCTCTGATATCTTTTATTCCAAGCCTTTCAAGATGTCCCATTCCAACAACAATGTACTGAGTGATGAAACGGTTATCAGGAAGTCCTGGGAACCACGGCCAGCCGCCGTTTGAATACTGCATTTGTTGTATCTTCTGCTCTGCACGATCCATTTCGTTCGCCATTCTTGTTAGATCGAAAAGCAAACCGACTCTTCTTTTTCTTTCTGACTCATCCTGTGCATCAAGGACCCACGGGGTTTCTTCGAGAAGCGCACTCTTTAGTTCCTGGTTCTTCTCAAGATTTGAGAGCAGAGCATCTTTATCAACTTCTTTCCAGCTATTAAAAATCTTTTTGATCTTCGGACTTGAGTTTGCAATGTGAGTTGCAATACTATTTGCATAAAACCTGTTGAATACCTGCTCTATGCATTCATAAGGATATTCCATCATATATGGCAAAGCCTGGATTGCATACCACGCTGGATTTGCAGTGAACTCAAGTGTAAGATTATAATTCTGCAAAGTTGTTGATTTATTTTCCATCAACTTTTTCAAAATGAAAGTCTTTGTCTGATTTCCTTTTACAGGAAGGGGAAGAGTTTCTGTAACAAGCATTCTGTTGATGAGAATTGGCAGAGTGTTTTCTTCACCATCAGAAAACTCACCTGACTTCGCAATTACCCTGTAAACAATCGCATCCGCTTTGCCAAGAGGAACTTTTAATCTCCAGCTTAAACCTTCGCTCATTCCTTTTTCTGCCGTGAATGATTTTATGTTATCTGTGTTTTCGAAAAGAGCATCTATCGGTTTCATTGTGAAGGCATCAAACAACTGCAAAGTTGCAGAACCTGAAAGCGAATGATCTGAAAGATTGCTGACTTTAGCTGTGAAATAAATTTCATCGCCTTCTCTTAAAAACCTCGGTGGATTTGGCATTATCAACAAATCTTTTTGAGTTACAGTTTCATTATAAACTATTGAACTTTTCAAATCTTTAGTAAGCGCAAAGCCCATAAATTTCCATTTAGTTAATGCTTCAGGAACGGTGAAGGAAATTATTATTTCACCTTTTTCATTAGTTCGTAATTCAGGAAAGAAGAATGCAGTCTCATTAAGATTCTTTCTTGCAGGAATTCCTTCGAGTGACGATTCAGTGGGCAGGCTGGGTACTGTACCTTGTAATTCATTCCCGTCTTTTTTCCCTTTTCCATCAGTCTCCTTCTTTCGCTCTCCTGCTGATTCTGTTTCTTCTAGAACTTTTCCTGCCTGCAAAGAAAGTTCATCAGTCACAGCAGATTTAGGCATATTGTTTCTTCCACCATCTACCATATATGAAACTTGATTACCATATCCATATCCGTAAAAATAAAATCCAAAGTTGTTGATGTATGGATAATAATAAGTAACCCATGAAACGTAATTGTTCCAG
>Ga0326726_10005664_pt1 | contig 11298 bp, 7 predicted proteins | sample MHFenrmetagenome_2_FD_207603 | JGI IMG/M metagenome (GOLD analysis project Ga0326726, IMG submission 207603) | Lab enriched peat soil microbial communities from Michigan Hollow, Ithaca, NY, United States - MHF15MN | ecosystem: Environmental > Terrestrial > Soil > Wetlands > Peat | place: USA...
AAAGAAGACGGGATGATCGGGAATCTTCACCTCGCGGCCGCGCGCCTGGGCGCTTTCCTTCGCGTGGCTCGCATAGTTCAGTCCAAGGCAGACGATGTTTTTCGCCGGGTGCCGGATGGGCGCGTGCCAACGGACCATATCGGCGCTCATCTTCGCCGCGGCCGGCGGATCATGAGCCAGGGCTTCGGTGATTCGCGCGGCAAGCCGCGCCCAGCTGCCCTGGCCTTCGCGAATCAGTTCCGACAGCGTGTGGGGCACCGCGCCTGAGGGCGGACCGAGCAGTGCGTGGATATCGAGGAGCGTGTCGCCGGAGAGAAGGCCGAGGCGTTCCGTCCGATCGGTGGTGAGAGAAAACGTCGCGTAGCGCATGCGGCAGACACCATAGCATGAGGCCGTGGATCCGGCATGTTGGATGACGGGTGCTCTGATGGAGAAGTCGCTAACTAACGTGCTTTCAGAGCGTTGACATCGCAACACGCCTTGTTATACTCACGCCGCCGGACTGACATTTCTCTTATGAAAGGTGATGTCGCCTCCGGTTCATCTGAGGAGGGACGAATGAAGCGCGTGGTCGGGTGCTTCGTCTGCGGCGTACTTGTAATTCTTCTCACCGGTGCCAATGCGTGGGCGCAAGCCGGTTCCACCGCTCAAATCAGCGGGACGGTCAGAGACTCGAGCGGCGGTGTGTTGCCGGGCGTGGATGTGACCGCCACCCAGACGGAAACCGGCCAGAAGCGCAACGCGGTTACTGAGGCGGACGGGTCGTACTCGATCCCGAACCTGCCAACGGGCCCCTATAAGGTGGAAGCGACGCTCCAGGGCTTCCGCTCGTTCGTTCAGACCGGCATCGTCCTGCAGGTGGGCGCGAGTCCCGTCATCAACGTGACGATGGCGGTCGGACAGGTGGCCGAGACGATCACCGTTCAGGCCTCGACCCCCCTTGTCGAAACCAAGAATCTTGGCGTCGGCCAGGTGATGACCAATAAGCAGGTGCTCGAGTTGCCGCTCAACGGCCGCAATCCGGCGGACTTGCTGGCGTTGCTGCCGGCCTCGATTCCGCAGCCGGCGCTGAACGCGACGAGCCGCAGCATGGGCGGCAGCAACGGGGGCATCGCGTACTCGCTGGCCGGCGGTCTGTCATTCGGCGTGTCGTTTGTGCTCGATGGATCCACGCACAACAACGCGTACGACAACCTGAACCTGCCGCTGCCGTTCCCCGACGCACTCGGCGAGTTCAAAGCCGAGACGAGCGCCATGACGGCGCAGAACGGCATGCACTCGGGCGGCGCCGTCAACGCCATCACCAAGTCGGGCAGCAATTCGTTCCATGGCAGCGGCTTCGAGTTCTTCCGTCACCACAACATGAATGCGACCGATCCGTTTGCGTCCAAGGACGCGAACGGCAATCGCAAAGACGACGGCCTCAAGCGCAATCAGTACGGCGCCACGTTCGGCGGGCCGGTCGCGAAGGATCGGCTGTTCTTCTTCCTCGGCTATCAGGGCACCAACACCCGCGTCATTCCGACAGACAACCGCGCGTTCGTGCCGACGGCGGCGATGCTTGCGGGCGATTTCACGGCGTTCACGTCGCCGGCGTGCAACGGCGGGGTTCAGCGCAATCTGCTCGCTCCCTTCGCCGGCAACAAGATCAACCCGGCGCTCTTCAGTAAAGCCGCCCTGAATATCGCGGCGAAACTCCCGACGACGAGCGATCCGTGCGGCCTCGTGCAGTACGGTCTGCCGCGCTCCGAGGACGAGTGGCAGCAGGTGACGAAGGTGGACTACCAGGTGAACGACAAGCACCGGGTCTTCGGCCGCTACATCGGCACCAGCTTTTTCAGGCCGCCGCCCTTCAGCCTGCCGGAAGCGCAACAGAACATCCTGGTCACCAGCACCGGCGGCCGCGATCAGCTGGCCACCAGTTTCACGGCGGGCGAAGACTATGTGATCAGCTCGAGCACGCTGAACAGCGTGCGGTTTGCGTTCAATCGCACGGCGATCACCCGAACGAGCACCGATTTCTTCTCCGCACCCGAGGTCGGCATCAACCTCTACAGCTACATGCCGCACTACATGTTGCTGACGGTGGGAGTCGGCGTCGGCGCAAGCCCCACGGGATTTCAGCTGGGCGGCGGCACCGAAAGCCTGTCGACGTTCAACACCAACCAGTTTCAGATCAGCGACGACCTGACGATCGTGCGCGGCGCGCATCAGTTCGCCATCGGCGGCAACATCGCCCATTGGAAGTCACTCTCGCTCGCGAACGTGCGATCGCCGGGGCAGCTGTCGATCGACGGCACCCAGACCGGCCTGCCGCTGGCCGACTTTCTCACGGGCCGCATGGGCGTGAACGCGCTCGTGCAGTCGGCGCCGAACACGCTCGACATGGCGCAGACCTACCTTGGGGTCTACGCGCAGGACACCTGGCGTGTCGGTCCGAAGGTCACGATCAACGCCGGCCTTCGCTGGGAACCGTTCTTTCCACAGCAGCTGCTGAATGGGGCGGTCTATCAGTTCGACATGACGCGCTTCACCTCCAACATTCGGAGCACGGTGTTCCCGAAAGCGCCCGCCGGGCTGTATTTCCCGGGCGACTCGGGATTCCCAACCAATGCAGGCATGAACACGCAGTGGGGGAATGTCGGTCCGCGTGTCGGCGTGAGTTGGGATCCCAAGGGCGACGGCAAGACGTCGGTGCGGGCGTCCTATGGACGCTCGTATGAGTTCGTCAACGCGCAGTTCCACCTCAACACGTCGGTGGCGCCGCCGTGGGGCTCCGAGATCCGCATCAACAGCCCGTCAGGCGGTCTCGACAACCCCTTCATCAACGCCGCCGGGCAGACCAACATCTTTCCGGTCACGTTCGATCAGAACGCGCCGTTTTCGCTCAACGGGCCATTCCTGAGCCTCAGCAACGACATGGCGTCCACGCATGTCGACCAGTGGAACATCACGCTCGAGCGCCAGATCACGCCGGCCTGGTTCGCGTCGGCCGGGTACCTGGGCAGCAAGACGAGCAACATCTGGGAGTCTACCCCGCTCAATAACGCGGTCTTCCAGAACGTCGGCACGGCGGCGCCGAGCGCGGCGAACATCAACGCGCGCCGGCCGTTCACGCTGCAGAATCCCGCGCAGGGCCAGTTCTACGGACCGGTCGACCTGTACGTCACCGACGGCGCGCAGTCGTACCGCTCGATGATTCTGACGCTGCGCCGCATTTCCGCGCGGACCAGCGTGACGGCTAACTACGCGTTGTCCCGGTGCTACGGGTCGCCGGATGGTTTTGGCGGGTCCACCACGAATGTGTCTTCCGGCTACAACATCCCGAGCAACCCGGGCTACGACGATGGCTACTGCACGGCGGATCGGCTGCACAACTTTTCGATGACGGCCAGCGTCGAGACGCCCCGCTTCGAGAACCGGGGTCTACGCATGGCGGCGTCGGGCTGGCGGTTGGTGGGCAGCTTCCGCGCAACGACCGGTTCGTGGCTGACAGTGACGACGGGCGCCGACATTGCCCTCAACGGGCAGGCCGGAACGCAGCGCGCGAACCAGCTGAGCGACAACATCTACGCCGACCAGTCGATCAACCCCGCGAACGGCGGCATCCGCTTCCTCGATCCAAACGCCTTTGCGCAGCCGGCGGCCGGTACACTTGGCAATGCAGTACGCAACAGCGTTCGCGGGCCCGGGTTCAAGAACCTCGACATGGCGTTGACGCGCTCGTTCAACGTCGGCGGCTCGAAACAGATCGAAATCAGAGCGGAGGCCTTCAACGCGTTCAACTGGTTCGAATGGGGCAACCCGAGCGTGGCGCGCAACTCGGCGACGTTCGGGCAGATCACGTCGGCCGTTACCAGCTCGGCGCGCATCATTCAGCTGGCGACGAAGTTTACGTTTTAGAGGTTAGAGGTTAGAGGCCGGGGAAGAACGATGAGACGAATGCGATCGACCATCCTGGGCACGCTGGGTCTGCTGGCGATGCTCGTCGCCAGCAGGCCGGCCTTTGCGCAGATGGACTTCTCGGGCGAATGGGCGCCGGTGCAGGACGAAGACAACACCGGCAACCCGTACGTCGGAGAGTTTCTCGGAATTCCGATGAGCAGGGCGGGGTCGCTCCGCGCGCAGGCGTGGAATGCCTCGCTCTACACGCTGCCCGAGTGGCAGTGCCGGCCGCACGGCGCGATGTACATTTCGCGCGGGCCGTCGCAAGTCCGCATCTGGAAGGAAATCGATCCGAATTCACGTCAGATCAAGGCGTATCACGCCGAGTGGCTGCGGTCCGTCGACAACCCGTACTACATGGATGGCCGCGCGCGCCCGCCGGCGCTCGCGCCTCACTCGTGGGGCGGGTTTTCGACGGCCGAGTTCGTCGGCGACATGCTCAGGATCAGCACGACGCATCTGAAGGAGGACTACTATCGGCGGAACGGCGTGCCGTCGAGCGATGAGGCGACGCTGACGCAGTACTGGATCCGGCGCGGCGACATCCTGACATGGGTGACGATCGCGTACGACCCGCTGTATCTGTCGGAGCCGATGATTCGCGCGAGCGAGTACCGCTGGTCGCCCAATCAGCAGATCCCGCCGTATCCGTGCACGCCGGTCGAGGAAATCGATCGGCCGAACGGCGTCGTGCCGCACTACCTGCCGGGTACGAACCCGTTCCTCAAGGAGTTCGGCGAGAAGTTCCGGCTGCCGACCGAGGTCACGCTCGGCGGACCGGCCAGCATGTATCCCGAGGCGGCGCGCAAGCTCGAGCGGGAGATCAATAAGGCGAAATGAGAGAAAAGATCACGACACGACGATCAACGCAGAGATCGCAGAGATCGCCGAGAAGAATTTGTCTCTTGGTTGTCTCTGCGATCTTTGCGATCTCTGCGTTTAGTTCGTCTCTGCGTGCTCAGACGCGATCGATCGAGGCGATTCCCGTCCGCGGCCACATCTTTCTGATCGGCGGCGCGGGCAGCAACATCACCGTGTCCGCCGGACCCGATGGGGTGTTCCTCGTCGACACCGGATCGGCGCCGAACGCGGACCGGGTGCTCGCCGCGATCAAGGCGCTCCAGGAACGGCTGCAGCTGGCGTTGCCCGCCGCTCCACGGGCGGGCGCCGAAACAGCCACAGCCACGAACCTCGAGCCCTTCTATCGCACACTGACGCCGCCGAAGCCGATTCGCTACATCGCCAACACGAGCGCGCTCGCCGATCACGTCGGCGGCAACGAGAAGATCGCGCTGGCGGGCAAGACGTTCACCGGCGGCAACGTGACGGGTGAAATCGGCGGCGAAGGCGAGAAGGCCGCGATACTGGCGCACGAAAACGTCCTCGCGCGGCTCGGCGATGCCAAGGTGCCGTCGAGCGGGCTGCCCACCGACACGTACTTCGGCACCAACCTGAAGCTGGCGTACTTCTTCAACGGCGAAGGCGTCGAGTTGCTGAGGATTCCCGCCGCCACGACCGACGGAGACAGCGTCGTCCATTTCCGCGGCTCGGACATCGTCGCGACGGGCGAGATCTTCGACTTCACCCGCTTTCCGCTGATTGACATCGCGAAGGGCGGCAGCATCCAGGGACTGCTTGCGGGACTCAATCGAATGGTCGAGATGGCGGTGCCAGAGTTTCGCTCCGAGGGCGGCACGCTCTTCATTCCGGCGCACGGCAGGGCCGGCGACATCGCCGACATGACGTACTACCGCGACATGACGACGATCATCCGCGACCGGATTCAGGATCTGATGAAGAAGGGCAGGACGCTCGATCAGATTAAGGCCGCGCGGCCGACGGAAGACTGGGATGGCCGTCTCGGCCAGGACAAGTCGTGGACGCCGGACATGTTCGTCGAGGCGATCTACAAGGGACTGCAGAATCCAAAGAAGTAGTGCAGGCCTTCAGGCCTGCCCGTTGTGTAGCGTCCGGCTTCAGCCGGACGAACAAGAGGTAGATCGCAGATGTCTCGCAGGATTCTCGTGCTGGCGGCCAGCGTCGCGTTGGTGTTTCCGGTCCTCGCGCAGGCGCAAGGCCGTGGACGCGGCGGCCAGCCCGCGGGACCGCCGCAAACCGCCCGGCAGCTCGCGCCGATCGATCTCACCGGCTACTGGGTTTCGCTCATCGTCGACGAATGGCGTTTTCGCGTGACGCCGCAGAAAGGCGACATCGTGTATCTGCCGCTCAACGCGCAGGCGCGACAGATCGCCAACGCGTGGGATCCGGACAAGGATCAGGCAGACGGCAACGCGTGCAAAGCGTACGGCGCGGTCGGCGTGATGCAGCGGCCCGGGCGGCTGCACATCACGTGGGATGGCGATCAGGCGCTCAAGATCGACACCGACGCCGGCACGCAGACGCGCACGCTCCGCTTTGGTCCGGTTCCCGCGCAGGTGGGCGAGCCGTCGTGGCAGGGCTATTCGCAGGCGGTCTGGCAGGTGAACGGCCGCCCGTTGATCGATACGGGCGGCACAGGCTTCGTGCCGATCAATCGCGTCCAGGGCGCGACGCGTGGCGGTCAGCTCAAGGTCACGACCACGAACATGAAGCCGGGCTATATCAGAAAGAACGGCGTCCCATACAGCGACAAGGCCGTGCTGACGGAGTACTACACGCTCCTTCCCGGACAGCAGAACGACAGCTACATCGGCCTGACGGCGATGGTTGACGATCCTACCTACCTCACTGGACAATTCATCCGCACATACACCTTTAAGAAAGTTGCAGACGCCACCGGCTGGGACCCCACCCCGTGTTGGACCAAATAGGCGGCCTCATTTGGGATTTGGTGATCTTCTGATTGGGTGATCTGGTGGTAGATTGCCCGCAGACATGGGCGTCAAGTTCCTGCTCGTCCTGATACTCGCGCTTCACCCGGCAGCTCAACCCACCAACAACTTGTCTTTGACGATCGAGGTCCTGCGAGATGTGCTGGTGATGGCCAGCGGCGCAGAGAAGCGAGGCACGCTGTCTCTCATTGGAGACCGCTCGGAATCATTCACGATTAAGAAAGGTCAGCGCTTCCAGATGATGAAGCGATACGTCGAGGGCCAATGTTGGATTCGGTTCCAGAACCGCGACTACGACGTAGCATCATGCCCATGGCTCGATGGGTTTTCCGATCAGCAAGAGGATATCTTCAAGATAGTCAGCTCGAATGGCCCACGAACGAAGCGAGCCAAGCCCAGTCAATCACTCGATCACCAAAGCATCAAATCACGAAATCCAGGTCAACGCCCATGAAGCAGCTCACATCAGCGCTCGTCGTCGTCGCGGTCGCAGTCACAGCGAGCGCGCAGAGGAAGCCTGCCACACCCGCGCAGGAGTGGCAGACGTACAACCACGACCTCGCGGGCACGCGCTTCTCGCCGCTGACGGAGATCAACACCGGCAACGTGGCGAAGCTCGCGCAGGCGTGGGTCTACACGTTTCCGCCGCCGCCCGGTGGAGGCCGCGGTGGCGGCTTGGGCGGCGCGTCCGAAGCCGTCCCGATCGTCGTGGGCGGCGTCATGTATCTGCCCGTCGGCAACTCGGTCGTCGCGCTCGAGGCCGATACCGGTAAGGTGATCTGGCAGCGTGATGTACCCGGCGGACCACAAGCAGGCGCGGTGTCGCGCCGCGGCGTCGGCTACTTTCCCGGCGACCGCAACACCCCCGAGCGAATCATCGTGACCGCGGGCCGGCGCCTGCTGTCGTTTGACGCCGCCACCGGCAAGCCGTCGGAGGGATTCGGCCCGAACAGTGAAAAGCCCGGGGAAGTCGACATCGTCGTGCCGTACAACGGGACGCCGACGATCTACAAGAACGTCATCATGCTCGGCGCCAACGTGAATGAAGTCCCGCAGGGCCCGCCGGGCGACACCCGCGCGTTCGACGCCGTGACAGGCAGGAAGCTCTGGGAGTTCCACACCGTCCCGCGTCCCGGCGAAGCGGGTCACGAAACGTGGCTCGACGATGGCTGGAAGGAACGCTCGGGCACGAACACGTGGGGGTTCTCGGAGACCGTGGACGAAGCGCGAGGCATCGTGTACCTGCCGATCGCGGGACCCGCTTCGAATTACTACGGCGGCGATCGACCCGGCAACAACCTGTTCGGCAATTCCGTCGTGGCCGTCGACATCAACACCGGAAAGTACCTGTGGCACTTCCAGACGGTGCATCACGACATCTGGGACATCGACATGTCGGCGGCGCCGGGCCTCGTCGAGATCAAGCAGGGCGGCCGCACGATTCCGGCGCTCGCGACGGTCGGCAAGGGCGGCTACATGTTCATTCTCGATCGCACGAACGGGAAGCCCGTGTTCGGCGTCGAGGAGCGTCCGGTCCCGAAAGGCGACGTGCCTGGTGAGTGGTATTCGCCGACGCAGCCGTTCCCGCTGAAGCCACCGGCGCTCGCGAAAACGAGCTTCAGGAAAGAAGACATGGTCACGGCCGCGGACACAAACGAAGCGCACGTCCGCAATTGTCAGGCGCTGTGGGACAAGAGTGGCGGATTCGTCAACCTCGGTCCGTTCACGCCGTTCAACTACCACGAGGACGGCGCGCCGCCGAAGTCGACGATTTCATTTCCGGGCGGGACCGGCGGCATCAACTGGGGCGGCACCGCGACCGACCCGCGGACTGGCTTTGTTTACATGAACTCGCACGACACGTCGCTGGTCGGGTGGGTGGAAAAGAAGAAGCCGGGCGTGGAGTACAGCTTCGACTCCGTCGGATCGAAACTCCCGTACGATCGCGCGTCGGTTGACGGCGTCGGGCCGTTCCACACCTTCTCGGCGTCGGCGGGCAAAGACCCGGCGACCGGCCGTGATGTCGTCCTTCCGTGCCAGCGTCCGCCGTGGTCGCGGCTGATCGCGGTCAACGCGAACACGGGCGAGATCGCTTGGGCGACGCCGCTCGGCGGCAACGACTTCCTGGGCAAGCCGAACGTCGGCGGCAGCGGCAGCGCCGGGCCGACGGTGACGGCCGGCGGCCTCGTGTTCGTCGGAGCGACCGACGATCGCCGGTTCCGCGCGTTTGATTCGAAGACGGGGAAGGAACTCTTGGTCACGAAGCTCGACGGCTCGGGCAACGCGAACCCGATGACGTATCAGGCGAAGAACGGGAAACAGTACGTCGCCATCGTCGCCACGAATCAGGTCGTCGTCTTCGCGCTTCCGTAGCTGGATTTGGCGATCCGGTGATTTGGCGACCTGGTGATTGCGTTGCCGAGGGGTACGAGCCAGATCCGGCCCGCCGCCGGTCACCGGATGTCGTGAGTGACGCGCTCGATTCGCGTGTGAGCGGCAGGAGAGCGCCTTGCATCAGCGCTGAGGGTGAGAACCCTTCATGCTCTGCTGATTGGCGCTCTTGCGGTCGTCTCGTTGCCGAAACCGGTCGTCGCACAAGCCGACTGGGAAGCTCGTGAGTTCGTCGTCGACGTCCACCCGAACCTGAAGCCCACCGGACTCGGACCGTCCGAGCGTGTGTTGATGTTCGATCAGCCGGTGCAGATCCCGGGAGCCAGATTGTCTGCCGGCCCCTACATCTTCAGTCTGGTGGCGCCGTCACTCCTGCGCGTGACGGACGTCACGCGGGAGAGAGTCTACGCGACCTTCTTCGTGATTCCTGTCTCGGGGCGCGATTACACCGACAACGGCCTGGAGCGGATCAAGTTCCAGCAACTGCCCGAGGACAGCCCACCGCGGATTGTCGCCTGGTACACGTCAGGAGGAACAGGCTACGAGTTTCACTACGAGAAGCCCAAGCGCCGGTCTCCTGATCGCCGGATCGAGCGATGACGGTCGGCCGCTAGTCTTCCGTGGGATGTTCGGCGTGATCGACTACGAGCACTTCCACCGGCGCCGTCCGTGGTTCGAGCTTTAACCCGAGCTGCTCCTGGATCGCCGTGAACAACTGCGGACCAGCCGGATCTGGCAACGGTGCGGTTTGCTGCGATGATCCCGGCTCCGCAATCAGAGCCGGCCGAACGAACTCGACGCGGAAATCGAACAGCCCTTTCAGATCGGTGAAGTCGATGACGGGACGATCGACGTAGCCCTGCAGCGTGTTGACCACGATCGGCATCGGGACGGCGACGCCGGATAACCTGATGCTGCCTTCGCTGGATCGCAAGGGAATCAGCGAGCCGCGGCGCTGCGGCGCCTTGGGGTCAAAAATCACCCGCTCGTTACTTCGGGCAATCGGCGTCTGATCGGGGGAGAGCGTCATCTTGCTGCCCGTCTTGACCTGCACAAGGGCATATACCGGTGCGTCACGCGTCTCGCGATGCGTCTTCAGCTGGAACCGATCCTCCAGGAGCGCCTGAGTCATCCTGAACATCTGATCGACCGAAACCGTACGCGCGCCGGCCTCCGCTTTGGCTTGCACGTCGAACCGATCGACGTTGATCCACTGTGGCCCGCCGATGATCTGAGTGTCGAGATACATCCGGTTGATCACGGAACGAACGGCGAACTGCACGAGCAGTCGCAGTGGAACGTTCGTCGCGGTGAAACGGTTGCCGGATGGGCCGATGGAGTATGCGACCTCCCCGGCCGGATGAGCCTTGATCGACGCGACCTCGAACGACAGCTTTTCTGACGTCTGAGTCTGGACACTCGCCGGCTTCTTGCCGAGGTTCTGCGCCAGGTAATCGGCCAGGACGTCGACCTGCTTCTCGTCGACCTCCGCGCCGTACTCCTTCATCGTCACCACGACGTCGCGCCACTGCGCCCGCGTGTAGAACCCTCGCAGTTTGGTGACCTCGCTCAGGTCGTGGCAGCTTGTGCACGAGGCCATCAGGATCTTCCGGCCTTCGCCATCGGGTAGCTCGTCACCGGGCGCGACGGCGCCGATAGGGGACGACGCGATCAGGGCGGCGCCGGCCAGTGCTGCGCCAACGCCTCCGAGCCACCTCATTACCGCATCACCATCGTGACGTTCCGCTTGGGAGATCGGCCGACCTTGATGCGCGTGACTTCCTTCCGCGCGGCGACGTCGACGACGACCGAGTCGGTGTTCTCGGTGGCGATGTAGAGCAGCTTGCTGTCCGGCGTGAACGTCACCCAGTCGGGTCGTCCGCCGAGGTCGACCGGATTCGGCAACAGCTTCAGATCGGGGAGCGAGTACGTGTAGACGCGCGCGTTGGGCCGGCTCGTCACCCACAGCGTCTTGCCATCCGGAGCGACGCCGATCCCATGCGACGGCGACGCGTTGAACGGGCCCTTGTCCACCTTCTCGGCGGGAACGTCGTTCGGCAGCTCGATGCGACCGACCTCCTTGTGTTGCGCAAAGTCGACGATCGCGAAGCCGTGGAAATCGGACAGCTGC